>Ga0316207_10000365_pt1 | contig 78943 bp, 52 predicted proteins | sample 6weekpyrite_MG_FD_204943 | JGI IMG/M metagenome (GOLD analysis project Ga0316207, IMG submission 204943) | Microbial mat bacterial communities from mineral coupon in-situ incubated in ocean water Damariscotta River, Maine, United States -... | ecosystem: Environmental > Aquatic > Marine >... | reverse complement strand
GAGTGTACAGCCGGCATCGAAGATAGAGGAACTAACGCCACGCGTTTGGAAAACTCAATTTGGAGATGATTTGTTAACGTCAGATTTGCAGAAAGGGGCGTAACATTTTTGCGGAATGACCGCTTACCACGTGCGGAAGAAAGCTTGATTGAGACCTGGGATCAACGAGTTACGGTTGATGAACAACCTTTTACGCATCACGAACGCGGTGTACCTATTGAATACATGTTTGCGTTTAGCAATTTAATCAATGCCAATATGTATGTGAATGTGCCCATGAAAAGCGCCGATAGCTATCATCAAAACATGGCAACTTATGTTAACAATCATCTAAACAAACATTTGAAGGTATACCTGGAATACGGCAACGAAATATTTAATCCTGTCACTCCACTACCTAATGGTTACGCTATTCAGCAAGGTGAAACTCTATCAGGTATAAACAGTGGAGATTCGGATTTTGTGAAAGCAGGAAGTTATGCCGGTTACCGCTCAGCACAAATATTTGATATCTGGCGTACACAGCTTGGAACGGATGCCAGTCGATTTGTCGGCGTTATTGTCGGCTTTAATCCCATTCAGGCCTTTACTCTGGCTGCGCTTGATTATGGTAATGCATTTGAAAAAGCCGATGCGCTTGCCATTAATGGCTATATTGGTCCGAGTCGCCCCTATGTAAGTGATAAAAATGCGTTTGATTCACTCACTGTTGAGACATTACTCACCGAAATTGCGGATGGCAGCATTCTCGACTCTGGTTCATCCATTTTAGATTTGAATCAAATCTATGTGGATCACGTCAGCATTGCATCAGCCAGAAATCTGGATTTAATTGCTTAATTTTATGGAGCTTGATGATGGGCCGCAATCCATTGTCGATGTCTTTTATGCGGCGAATCGCGATACGCGCTTGGCTCCTTTGTTTACCCAGAATATTACAAATTTCATCAGCGCTGGTGGCAAAGATTTCTTTTATTTTCTAAATGAAGATTTATGGACCAACCAAGGCGCATTTGGTGCGCGACAGTATCAAGATCAAACTCGTGAACAATCACCCATATTTGATGGATTAAGCGATTATATTGAAGGCACGCCATGTAGCTGGACAAATTGCGAACTAAGCACGCCTTAAATTTATGTAGCTTACACTGTTATTTTATTGATTTATCAAATGGAGAACGATAGATATTCAATCTATCGTTGTTTGTTTTGGGAACATGCCCCTCGATGAAATCCAAGCAATCGCGTGTTTTGATTACTTAATAACTCTTCCAATTATTTATCTAGAGAATCCTTAATCAATCCGCTCGACAAATCATCTGTTTGTTTGGTTATTAATCACGCTAATTATCCTTTATATCCACTTAAAGTAGTGAAATTAAATGTCGATAGTTATTAAGCCAAAACAGCTTTCGAATTAAGACCTTATGTTAATGCAATTTTTTGTTTCAGATGATAGGTATGAGGTTCGTAACGATTATATTATGACCAGTCAATATGACAGAGTTTTCCAAGGAAAAGAGCAGAATTTTGTTAAAAGAGATTCGAAACGTTTCACATGCAACTAATGACTAAAATTATTTTTTTACTCTTTTTCGCGCTCAGTTTAACGCAAACTGTATTTGCAGAAACAATTAATATGCATCACTTTGATACAGCACCTGAGTTAGACGGAAATGGGAACGATTGGAAAGGAATTCCAGCTGTTAAAGTCAAACTCCACAAAACCCATCCTAATGCCAAAACCAATGTGACAACCTTATCCATAAAAGGCGGCATCTACATTGACCATGTGTATTTTTATGCCGAGTGGTCTGACGATTCAGAAAACATAACTCACAAACCGTGGATTTGGGATCAAGGCCAAGGAAAATATACCAAAGGCCCACAAAGAGAAGATCGTTTTGCCATGCAGTTTGCCATGAAGGGAGATTTCACGACAGACTGGTTTTCAGGAAATGAATTTAAAGCTGATATGTGGCACTGGAAAGCTAACCGAACAAACCCTTTAGGTCTATTGCACGACAAGATGACAATCGTCAGCCGACAAAAAATTGTTCGTGCGGCAAAATTTAAAACAAGAAATGGTAATGATATTTATATATCAAGACCCGCTGATAATGGCGACAAACTGTATAAAACTAAACGCTATCGTAAATACGAAAAAGACGTAATGCCAAAATACCTATTACAAAAAAATCCAAAAGGGTCAGTAGCCGACGTACAAGCCAAAGCGCTTTGGTATGATGGCAAGTGGCATCTTGAGATTCGAAGAAAACTACACACGGGCCACGCAGATGACATCAGCTTTCCAAACTCGGGCAAGGTACATGCGGGAATCGCGATTTTTAACGGTTCAGTTGATGATGACCACACTAATTCCAACACCTTAGTGTTGAAATTTTAATATCAATGGGTAAAGAAACGAATTTCTAATCATGCACGAAACGAAATCAAAAACTGACGTTGACACACCAGTCCTGAAAAAGAAATTACCTTTTTCCTGGCTAATTGTTGCAATCCTTTTTGCGATTATTATTGTGTCCTACTTGGCTCAGGAATTTGTAACTTCAACCCTAAATAAAGCCAACAGCCTAAATATTGAAAGTTTGGAGTTAGCGGAAGAAAGTGAGAAAAATGCAAAAATAACTCACAGTATCATCATTCCCATGAATGGTTCACTTAGACAGATGGACAGATATGTTACAAAGTTTCAATCCGAAATTGAACTCCTTGCAATGGACCCTGAACGTAGTACCGATGAATTGATTAAGTCTGATAAAAAAATTAGCGACGCGGTGACTTACATTAACAAGTTAGATTCACGCATATTGGGCAATCAAATTACTGAATCGCTATCATCTGCAAGTAGTATCATAACTGATATCACTCTTGAGGTAGTGGAAACAAATAATAGTTCAGAGCTGCAACAATTATTGGAAGACTCGACAGACGTTATTGAAGAATTTGTTACACTCATTAGCCAAGTGGATTCTATTTTAAACTCTCGAAGTAATGAAATCTCTAAAGCGACATTGGATGAGACCAAAGCGGTCCGATTGAATGTAGAAAAACAAAAAAGCAACGTTATTCAATTGGACTTGGGTATCAAATGGACCTTCGTTATTATTTCAATTATTGTTGTAATTGCCTTCATGTTGTTCAACTGGTTACTTCACCAACGGCTCGCCTCAATTGCTAATTACGCTGATGAAATTTCTGAAGGCAATTTTAATACGTACATTAATTTTACCTCGAAAGATAAAATTGGGAGTGTAGCCCATTCCGTAACCCAAATGGGGCAGTCTCTATTCCAATTGGTTAATACGGCAAAAAAACAGGCTAAAGTCGCCGAACTGGCAAAAGCGGAAGCGGAAGAACATAGCTGGCTGAGTGAAAGTCTACGAATACTCGCAGAATCAACCTACTCAGCCACAGAACCACACAAAATGGCTGAAAATGCAATTGAAATGATGTCGCGCCAGCTAGGACTTGCCGCATCCGAAATTCTTTTGGTTGAAAATAATCGACTATTGCCAGTTTCCAAAATAAATCCAGAAATGGAATCGGAGTCAGTGCATTTTCCTATCAACGAGGGCATTTTTGGTCAGGTCATCAAGAGCAAAGAAGCGCTGATGATAGAAGGCACTAAAGACAGTTCATTAAATGTCAGTACCGGCCTTTTAAAAGGAACGCCTGACATCATTTATTTATCTCCGCTGGTATTTGATGATGAAGTCACAGGTGTCATTGAACTTGGTTTTATACAAGCGCCAACCCATAGTCAAATAGAGTTTATCAATCACGCCTGCAAACTAGTTGCTTTTAGTATTCATGCTGTTGAGCACATGAAAAATGAAGAATTGCTATCAGTTGAAAAAGAAAAATTCAACGCACTTAAAAAACTTAGTTTAAAACTGGAAAAAGCCAACAAAAAAGCCAAGGATGCTGATCGCTCGAAAAGTGCTTTCCTTGCTAATATGAGCCATGAAATGCGTACACCGTTAACAGCAATCATTGGTTTTGGTGAAATATTACAATATGAGAAAGCCGCCAACGAACACCAGCAAAGATCGATAGATGGAATTGTAAATAGTGGTAAACATTTATTAGATCTCATAAACGATATTCTCGATATTTCAAAAATCGTTGCCAATGAAATTGAAATTCTTCCAAAAAATATATCCGTTCATCAAATACTGAATGAAATTAAACCATCCCTGGAAGTACAAGCTGAATCTAGGGGATTGGAATTTACAATTAACTACGAGCCGGAAATAACCGAACAAATAAATACTGATCCCTTTAGATTAAAACAAATATTAATGAACTTATGTGATAATGCGATTAAATTTACCACTCAAGGTTTCGTGAAAATTAACGTTAGCATGGCACCTGAAGCGGATTCGATCATATTCGAAATCGTTGATTCTGGCGTTGGCTTGAACGAGGAACAACGCGAGCACATTTTTGATGTCTTTGAGCAAGCGGATAGCTCAAGTACAAGACGTTACGGTGGAACGGGGTTGGGTTTATCATTATCAAATCGACTATGTCATATGTTAGGTGGAGATATCACCGTAGAAAGTGAACCCGACGAGGGAAGTTGCTTTCGAGTTAGCATTGCAACTGGTTTATCGGAAAACGTCATATCTTCTGCGCCATTCGAAAATGATAATATAGAACAAGTGGCTGTTAAAACTCACATGACGCCAGAGTCACTCACCGGCAATGTGCTTGTCGCCGAAGATACTGAGTTAAATCAGGATTTAATTGCTTTATATCTGGAGACTCTTGAATTAAATTTCACCATTGTTGAAAATGGAAAACTCGCACTAAATAAAGCTTTACAGGAAGATTTTGATCTCATCATTATGGATATGCAAATGCCCGTCATGGATGGCGTGACGGCAACAAAAGAATTACGGAAAAAAGGTTTTGATAAACCTATTATTGCGTTAACAGCGAATGCAATGAATGAAGACAGAGAAACATTTATGGCTGCTGGTTGTGATGAATTTGTCACAAAACCAATTGATCAAGATCACCTCGACGCAATCATGGCTACTTACCTCTCTAACAAGAAATCAACGCCGAATATAGAATCACTTACACCGATTCTACCTATCATCAAAAAACAAAGTAAAAGCGTGGATAAAATTAGGCTGCGTTTTGTAAATGAAGCGTTGTTAAGCTATTTTGCAGAAATTAAAGCAGCATTTGATAACAATGACTGGCAATTGTTTAAAGATGAAATTCACAAATTAAAAGGTACGGGCGGTAACTTTGGCTACCCTATGTTAACTGAACAATGTCTACTTATTGAACAGCTGATTCCGGAAAAAAATGCTGACAAAATCAGCCCATTGATTGTAGAACTGCATACAATCTGTTTACAAATTGTCGCTGGCATTAAGGTATATTCTGCTGCTTAGTTGTACATAGTTTACGTAAATTCAAGCACTCTTTCCAGTATAAACTTAATCTATATGCTCTGCTGATCATAGAAATATATCCGTCAGTTGTCGCGAATAGACGTCAAACCAAAAGCTAAATTCTTAACCTATACGCTCGAAACTCTGGGAATCACCCTCACCATAATCAGTAATTTGTCCTTGCATTAATGAGCATATCTCACTCAAGCAATGTTATTTCAAACCGATAAGGGTAATGAGTTTTCTCTTATACAATGCGTTGTTATTTATCAATAAGTTATCGATGATTTTTAACAGCTTATGAGAATGAAAAGAGCAACAAACCAGTAATTACATCATTTATTAAGCAAGGAAGCGGGAAATCACCATGAATAAATCTATAACAACATTGCTTATTTCCATCCTGTTACTCTTGTTAATTAATATGAGTTTTGCCTCGTCAGCTGAAAAACGCGGCTTAGTATTTGGGTCAGTTGCAATGGATATCCCTGCCAAAATGCATAAACGACTTAAACCATTAACCGTCTATTTAAGTGAGAAGCTAAATGTTCCCGTGACACTAAAGTTGGCACCAGACATGGCGACAGCAATTGATGATGTAGCAAACGGAAATGTGGATATTGCCTACCTTACTCCCGTCGCTTATTTAAAATCTCACGCTAAAGGTCATTGCAAGATAGTTGCAAAGACAGTCACCAATAAAAAAGACTCGTTTCAATTGATGATAGTTGTTAACGACAAAAGTCCAATTACTACTATCGCAGACTTAACGGGAAAACGATTCGCATTTGGTGACAAAGCCGCTTTATTACAGCGTGCTGTGGTAGTTGGTGCAAACATGCCATTAGAAAATCTTGGCAGTTATGAATTCCTGGGCCACTACGACAATATTGTACGCGGCGTACTTCGAAACGAATTCGATGCTGGAATTCTAAAAGATACCAAGTATTTCAAATGGAAAAGTAAAGGCGTTAGGTTATTACATAGCTCACCAAAATTACCGCCATATAATATCACTGCAAGCAAAAACGTTGATGACCAATTATTTGAGGAAATCAAGCACGCATTTTTAAGTCTAAGTGTAGACAATCCAGATGAAAAAGCCGTTATTAAATCGTTGAGTAAAAAGTATGATGGTTTTGTTGCAACAAATGATGCTGAATACAACGTTGTTAGAAAACTGATTGCACCATTCTCTCAATAAATTCGTTTTGGAATTGATTTCTAAAAACATATATGAAAGATAATTTTTTGGTATTTCTAAAACAGTATTTACTTAGACCAACGACATCTTCTGGTCTGTTGAGTTATTCCCTATCCTATCGTTTATCATATGACGATTCAGCTGTTACCCCAGCTGGATCTGGTGGCAAATAGTGAAAATGCCAAGCCACCTGCAAGTATCACGTTTTAGTCTTAAGCGCTTAAGTATTCAATTGACCTTGATACTTGGTTTGCTCATTACCTCTGCAATTGTTGCCTTTACTTATTACTCTGTAGAAAAAGAATCCGAACGAATAGCGGAGAATATGAAACTACAGGCAGACGTTTTAGTTAGAAACCTGGCTGCAACCAGTGGAGACTACTTAATAGCGCGGGATTACACATCCATAGAATTATCACTCCTTCGTCTCGTCCGATTCCCCGGCGTACTGAGTATTCAAATGAGCAATGCCGAAGGTAACCTAGTCGCTGATGTTCGACATGAACAGGGTATGGAGCCTGAAGCTCAATATGACCAACAGTCTTTGACACCGCCAGCAAACAAAGCAAGCACCATCGTCTTTGAAGAAGATGCAATGATTGCCTGGCGGCCCATTGAACTGGGTGAGTTATTGGGTTGGATTCGAATTGTTTACAGTCTTGATGAAATAAATAAAGTCAGATCACAAAAATGGCTGGAAAGTAGTTATACCGGTGCGACTATTCTCTTCGTTACGATGATTCTACTATTTCTGTATATACGACGTTCAACACATGTAATAGCAACATATACCGAATTTGCAGCAATGCTAGATGAGAATTATGGACAACAGACGGATGTAAATAACCGTTCCATTGAGTTAGAAAAACTCGGTACCGCCCTAAATTGGACATCATCAAGATTAAAAGAACAAAGTGATAAAATCAACAGTAGCATGAATGAGTTACAATTGCTTGCTGCGTTTCCAGAAATGAATCCCAACATCACATTGTCAATAAACGACAAAAACGAAGTGCAATACGTCAATCCATCTGCGCGAGAGTTACTTAAAGAATTGTCCATTGAACAAAATGGCATTACTGTTTTGTTACCCAAAGGCATAGAGGGAATTATTCGGCAATGCATTGAAGAAAATCACAAACAACAAGGGTATGAAGTTACCTTTAGAGGCAGAGTCTTCTACTGGACCTTCGCTCCTATTAAGGGCCAAAATATTGTACACGCCTACGCTTTAGAAATAACACAACGTATTGAAGCAGAAGAAAAAGCCAAAGCCGCTTTGATTGAAGCGACAAGTGCGGAGGAAGCAACAAAAACGAAGTCTGATTTTCTCGCGAGTATGAGCCATGAAATACGAACGCCTTTAACCGCGATTATTGGATTTTCTGAATTGCTCTATAAAAAATCCCACAATGAAAAAACCCAAAAAGCTACTCTTAATAAGATTATTCGCTCCGGAAAACATTTGTTATCCATCATAAATGACATTTTGGATTTATCCAAAATAGAAGCCGACCGACTTGAGGTTGATGTTACAGAATTCTCTTTATTCAATATGCTGAATGACATTAAAATGATGCTTGGGGAATATGTAGAACAAAAAGGGATCACGCTCGATGTCATCTATCAATTCCCGGTGCCGGAAATTATTCAATCCGACATTGTTCGATTGAAACAGATAATCATCAATTTATGTTCAAATGCCATCAAATTTACCGAATATGGTTATGTTAGAATCTACGTGGTTTACGATGCAGAACAAAATCATTTACGATTTGATGTCGAAGACACAGGAATCGGCCTTAGCAAAGAACAAATTGCAATAATATTTGACGCCTTCTCTCAAGCAGACGCAACCACCACACGAAAGTATGGTGGCACTGGCTTAGGTTTAGCAATTTCCCGCAAACTCGTACAAAAACTGGGAGGTGATGTCAGTGTTACGAGTGAAGTTGATAAAGGCAGTGTTTTTTCTTTTTACATAAATCCCGGCGAAGTACAGAACATGGTTGTGTTGGATAACCACGCGGAAAATTACTGCGATGATAACATCGAATCCACTTCTCAAGAGGTTGATGCAAATGTTAGCGGAAACATCTTATTAGCAGACGACGTAATTGATAATCAAGAATTAATCTCTCAATTCTTAACAGATCTTGGTGCTGAAGTAATGATTGCAAACAATGGCAAAGAAGCCATGGAACTCGCAGCCGCCAATGATTTTGACCTAGTGTTAATGGACATGGAAATGCCAATCATGAATGGCTTGGATGCACTAGCTAATCTACGTTCACAAAATTATACTAAGCCTATTGTGATGCTAACAGGTAACGTTTTCGAAGAAGAAAGAAAACTATGTAAAGCTGCCGGATGCAACGACTTTATCGCGAAACCCATTGATTTTGATTTGTTAGAAAAAACCACGCTTTACTATCTTAAAGCGGCCAGTTGATGTAATGAATTGGGTGATTTTTATTATTTGTTAGCAAAACAATTCGTAAATCCCCAATCACTAAAACTCCATCCAGTAAGTAGATTTTTAAAATTTCAATTTAATCTGATAAAAGCTCTAATTTGCTTCGGGTTCATTAGCGAAGCATAACACACAGATAAAATCAACCTTCCAGTTTCCCTACAATAAATAAATTTAAATATTTCCCATCAAATTATTTCTATTTTGGCGTCTCTCATTATTCAGATGAAAGGAAGGAAAAGATTTTTGAAACAAACCCTCTTTTAGATTATAAAAATATAGACCTGAAAAAACCCAATTCAACGGGAACGGAATTATGTCTACTGATTTATCTAAGGAATTTAACTATGAAAATACATAAAGAGCGACTGTCACTTTCTATACAAACTCCAGCGTATTAGTAGAGTCGTTCTAAAAATACATTAGTTGCTTCTAATGTTAGGGGTTTCAGTACTTTTGTTACGAAGCCACGTAAATTAATTCAATAAAATGATCAATTAATACACTATTTTGCAATGCTGATACTGTAACCAAATTCTAAAAATCGTTATCATAATGCCCTTAACAAACAATAATTACAGAACACAAAATAAAAACATGTTTTATCAGTTTTACAGATCCTATTCGTCAATTCTGCTTCGTTTATGTCTAATTATTTCCATCCTGATTTCAATTAGTGCGTGTTCGTTTGAAACAGAATCTCGTGACGCTTACGCATTATTAAGCTTTAATTTTCCTCTGCATAGTCAGGAAACCCACCCGGGCAAGCGTAATAAATCAAGCAATATTCCAAACCTACCCGTCGAAGCTGATAAAATTTCTGTCACCGTGTTAACTGATTCCGGTGAAATAATTAGCCAGGGCAAGATGACTTCTGATAACAGTGAATTAAACCTAGGAGTTACGATCAACGTTCCGCTAAATGTGAAAGGCGAAATTTGGGCACAAGATGAATTGATCTATGAAGGTATACAAAAGATAAAACCATTGTATGCTGGCGAACAACGTCCCATTATGTTGAACTTGGATTCTAAAATAATAGTACAACTTCAGTCTCCCACGGTTTCCGTTAAAGCCGGTCAAACTCAACAATTTTCCATTGACTTGCAAGGCTTGAAAAATACAGAAATAAAATGGTTTGTTGATGGGATTGAAGGTGGCGATGAAACGGTTGGTACGATAGACAACAATGGCATCTATTCAGCTCCTAACACCCCAAGCCTAGCAGAGGTAACCATTAAGGCTATTCCAACTGCGGCACCTTCATTTGAACAAAGTTTTATTAACGTGTTTAATTCTACAACACAACAAACCAGCCTAACAATCGAAGATACATTAAATAATATTACTGATGATAGTTTAAAAACCTGTATCAAAGAACATAACTTTTCATTAGTTTCTGATTTATTAGTATTGAAGTGCAATAGACAAAATATCAGCTCACTTGAAGGTTTAAATCAATTCACTGCCCTGACTGAGATAGAGTTATACGGCAATCTAATCGAAGACATATCTCCCCTAAGTAACTTGATTGAACTTAAAAAACTCAGTTTGGGAAAATGGGTGGAAAAAGGAATTGAGTATGGAAATCGAATACAAAATATTTATCCACTCGCCAATTTAACAAAACTTAAAAAATTGGATTTAGCGAAAAACTTTATTCAAGATATAAGTGTAATAAGTAATTTTCCATTATTAACATCCCTCTCACTTTATTCAAACAATATCGCCTATACAGCTCCTTTGACTAACCTTCAAAAATTAGAATACTTAGACTTAGGTAAAAATGAAATTAGTAATATCGTCGATATAATTAGTCTTACCGAACTAAAATCACTCAAATTCGATAGAAATGATATTGTAAATATTGAAGGCATTACTAACTTGGAGAAGTTAGAGCTACTATGGGCGGAGAACAATCAAATAGTAGACGTCACACCTTTATTAAGCCTATCAGCTCTTAAAGAACTGCAATTAGCTGATAACGAAATAGTTTCGATTGAACCACTCGCTAATCTAAAATCGTTAACAACACTGAATCTTAATAACAACTCAATTGATGATTTAATTTATTTATCGAACCTAACAAATCTGCACAAATTGAGAATCAACGGAAATCGGATAACCAATGTATCCCCGCTTGCCAACCTTTTAGATATAAAAGAGCTATATCTTCGAGATAATAAACTTTTAGATATAGCCCCATTATCTGACCTAAAAAATTTAGAAATATTATCTTTAAATGGAAATAATATAAAAAACGTTGACCGACTTACTCATAAAGATACACTACTTGAATTTAACATTCACGACAACCCTGACCTTTCATGTTCAAGCATCAATAAGGTAGATCAACAATACGATTCTGGCGATGGAAATTCAAGCGGAATAGTACAATGGAACAATTGCATTACTCCGCAACCAATGAATACTTTAATCGAAGACGCGTTATCACAAGTTATTGATGAAAATTTAAAGTCGTGCATACGTGAACAAAACTTAACACTCATATCTGATCTAACCGCACTAAAATGTAATGAGAGAAATATAGTTTCTATAGAAGGCTTAGAACAATTTATTGATCTTGCTGAGTTGGAGTTGTGGGGAAATTCGATAGTAAATATAAGCCCTGTAACCAACCTGACATTACTGACACAGCTTTGGTTCCACCAAAATTCAATTACTGACATTGCTCCCTTGTCAAACTTAACTTCATTGACTAGCCTGACTCTTTCAAATAATAATATTTCAGCAATCAACTCGATCACTAATTTGTCATTATTAAAATATTTATGGCTTTCACAAAATACTATTTCAGATATAAGCCCAATAACAAATCTTAAATCTCTTTCGTGGCTTTTTCTTGATAAGAATCAAATCACGGATATAAACCCTGTAGTAAATTTAACGTCTTTAACTAAACTTACTTTATCAAACAACCAAATTTCAGATGTGAGTTCTATCAAAAATCTGTCTTCACTAACCAGCCTTAATTTACACCATAATTTGATTACTGATATTACTCCTCTAGCAACATTGACATCATTGCCAGAGCTACTTCTTGGCTCAAATAAAATTACCGATATAAGCCCCATCTCAAGCCTTGAGTCACTAACCAAGCTCGCTCTTCACAACAATTCAATCACTGACATTAGTCCCCTGACTGATCTAAATTCGCTAAATTCATTATGGCTTAATTCAAACAAAATAACCGATGTCAGTCCTATAATAAATCTGATTTTTCTAATTGATTTAAGACTAAATCAAAATCCAAACTTAGTTTGCTCAAGTCTCGATAATTTAGATAAACATTTAGATTCCGGTGATGGTAACTCGAATGGCCGAGTTCAATGGGACATCTGTGATTCTCAACAAACATTCACACAGATTTCTGATATTTTACCAAAAATCGTTGACAACAACTTGAGACAGTGTGTACAGCAGAATAATTTCACACTTATATCAGAGTTAACAACATTGGATTGTAGTGATATGGGTATTAGATCCCTAATCGGTATTAATTTATTATCAAGTCTCGTCGAACTAAATCTTGAGTTCAACTTGATAATTGATATTAGCCCTATTGCCAATCTTAGCTTATTGGAGCGGCTTGATCTTTTCGATAACCAAATTTCCAATATCAGTCCAGTTAGTAATCTTACACATCTCACCGGCCTGGGACTTGGCTCTAATGAAATTACTGGCATTAGGTATTTATCCAATCTCTCAGCATTAGAGTTCCTTGAACTAAGCGATAATAAAATTATTGAAATTAACGGTATCTCAAACCTTTCTTCACTGGTAGAACTATCTCTTGACTACAATCAAATTTCTGACATAAGCAAAATATCCAATTTAGGCTTGCTTAATGGACTTTCTTTATCTTGGAATCAAATTACCGATATTAGCGTCGTTTCAAATTTCACTTCAATCACTTATCTCAATTTTGAAGGAAATAAAATTTCGAATATCAATGCAGTGACAAATCTAACGTCACTAATTTCTTTGTTTCTCTGGGGAAATGATATTTCAGACATTGAACCAGTTGCCAACCTAAATTTACTAGAACGCTTTAGTGTAAGTGGCGAAAACGTCAATATCAGTTATTTAACTAACCTACCATCTCTTTGGCATTTGGGCATTGGTAACAGCACTATCAATAACATAAACTTAATAGGCAGCCTATCGTCGTTGACTTCGCTTGATCTTAAGCAAGATGGTATCAACGATATAAATTTTATTACTAGTTTAACATTACTAAAAACTCTTTGGTTAACCAACAATCAAATCTCGGACATTACACCATTACAAAGCCTATCATCGTTATCAAGACTCTACTTAGATTCAAATAACATAAGCGACATTACCACTGTTAGCAGCCTCTCCATGCTTAAAGTACTTGATATAGAATCAAATGATATCGCTGATGTAGGACCTGTATCCAAATTAGATTCGCTTACAAGACTAAAAGTAAATAAAAACTCAAATCTGACATGCTCCAGTATTGAATTCGTTGATCAACAATTAGATGCAGGCGATGGCAAACTGACTGGAACTGTAAAATGGGATGTTTGTGTGCCTTAACTACACAAATGTAGAGCCTGAATAATTAGAAAAATAATGAAATACGACCCAATATCAAATGCTAGACTAACTACAAGTGTACTGTGTATCGGAATATTTTTATCGCTTTCCTTCACCAGTCAAGCGGCAACAATCAATCTACCAATATCACTGAATACACCGATTAATTCCCCTGCTGGCGCCATAAGTCGAGGTGTAGCAAAACTCTGCCCAAATATATCCGTAAGCAATGGAGAGCAACAACAGCTAAAAGACGTTTGCACCAGTATAGAAGATACCAATGCAACAGCAATTGAAATTTCCAATGCTTTTGAAGAAATGTCTGCAAGAGCAGTGACCTCGCTTATCCAATTCACCGCTCGCACTCCAATCGCTGGTGACTTCGGAAGAACATCAGGATTGACTAGAAAACAACAGTATAAGGACAAGCAAAAAAAGTCAAACATAATTAAGCAATATAGTCATGCGTTTTTCGGGAACAATCGTTGGTTTAACAACATAAATATTTACTCATCATTTAATGCAAGTACAGTAGAAGAAGACCGCACCTTTGCAGACGCCGATTTTTCTGGATCAAGTTTAGGTTTAGTTATTGGTGCAGATCTGCAACTACTAAGCAACTTAGAAATCGGCCTAGCATTCGATATTAGCAAAGCAGATATCGATGTATTAAATGCCAGTCAATTGAAAACCAACCGTCAAAGCCTGGTAGCTTATAGCTCTTTATCCATTACTGATAACTGGTTTTTGGAAGCTGTTGCTAGTACAAGTAAACTGAATTATAAATTGACTCGACCCGTCAATTTCACTATCGCTGGTAACTCATTCTATGAAGTAGCCAATAGCAGCAGTAACGGAAATCAACTCAACGCATCAGGAGGTAGTGGATATCAACTCAACTTGCCTTTCGGCGCAAGTATTGTGGCATGGACTGATGTAAACGCCGTTCGTACTCAACTCGACAAATTTCAGGAAAGTAATGGTAAAGGGTTTGATTTAGAGATTGACGCCATTAACGTCTATGTCGGTCAATGGCGGACTGGCGCAGACCTCTCAAAACCTATTTATCAATCCTGGGGTATCATCGTGCCCCAAGTATCAGCGCTATTTGTTAGTGAATTTTATAATAAAGGCCGACCCGTTAACACTCAATTTGTCAATGACCCAACCAATTCCGGTTTTGGTTTTACCAGCGATGACCGTGATCCCACTTATCTCGATCTCTCAGTGGGTGCAGCGTTTGTCTTTCAACGCAATATAAGCGCTTATGTCAGTTATAGACGTTACCTGTTGTTAGAGAATTATTCACAAAGCTTAATCTCTAGCGGATTCCGAATGGAGTTTTAAAGTACGAAAAAAGAACCATGATGATCAGTATAACTATAAAGTTAAACTTATTATTAGTGCTTTCGATTTTCATCCTGGCTTGTACTCCTAAGCCAGAAAATAAAAAAGCCTATCTCACAATATCATGATCAATCTTTGGTAAAACAAACACAAAAACCAAGCACGATTTGTTGTTCCAAATAATCTCTGAAAACGATCAAACATATTCTCCGAATCGATTAAAAAAACCAACCCAAACTAAGATCTGCCATTGGCAGAGTCACACTCTCCCCTTCGCCTGGAAGAAACCCTGCATCATAGGTACTATTGAATTCTGCGCCATCAAACGTAAGATTACGAACACCCGCTTCGGCAGTAACATTAAAATTTTCCCACATCCAACGATACCCTACGAGAGCTGATATTTCGTTAAAATTTGCCTCTCCATTTGCCAATGAGTTACTGGACTCAGATGACCAGCGGCGGTAGAAAATTCCCACTAAAAAACCATCTTCTGTGTATTCATCAAAATGCCAATTAACTCTGGCGCCAAAAGCACTTAATGAATGCTCAACAGTACTCATACTTTGCGAAGGGTATCTAATATACATGGAAGTAAGCGACAAGTTTTCATTAATATAGTAGTCACCTTCAATACTAATGATTCCAGCAAGCATGCCAATGCTACTAAATCGAAAATTTATATTATCCTCAGCTATTGCTGATTGAAATAACATACTGATTAGCAAACAGCATAACAAAGCACTTTTTTTCATAATTTTCCCTCATCTAAATTAATTGATTAACTGATATCTTATGTGAGACGCCGAAAGATGAATTATTTGATAATTATTAGTGATAAATCTGAATTGCAGTTTTGAGGGTGTTTCATGCTTTCAGAAAGGTTTTATTACTGAACGTATTTTAACCTGCGAATGGGTTATATCTAAACGACTCGGCTGGGCTTCCTAAAATATTTATTAAACTCTTGTTTCCATTGTTCAAATATAAAAAAATACGGTGTCTCCCTTCTTATCGTGAAATAGTTTGCCATATTGCTAATATTAACGTATCTCAATAGGTCATCTATTGGTCATGACCTTAAAATGTTTGTCAATATGAAATACGTGTTTTACGGAATATAACGACAACAAGAAATTTACACGTGTAACGCTGATAATGTTAAAAGTGGTAACCGTAGAAATATTAATTATGAAAATTTTCTCGCTTTGTGATTATCGAGCTTGAATGTATAGAGTATATTTAAAGAAATGATTTATTCAGTTTTCCTATTTTTCATACCAATAATCCATCAACACGAATAATTAAAGAGGACACAATGAATTTAAACGAATTACAAACAAAAGGTGGAACCGTCTCATATTCAGCAGGCTCCTCAAAGCTTGACCCTTTGTCCTTTAGAATTGCTGAAAACAGTAGCGGTAAAATAGGGGCTGCTGTCACACTCTTCCCAACATTAGGTAAATATTTTCAAAAAACACCCGTTCTTATTAATTGTTACCCTGCAACTCTCGGCTCCTTTGAGTCTGTCATTTATCTTGATACCTATCTGCGCCCGGTGAACTTTAGTCGAGGATTAATGCTGGCGGAAACCTTAAACACATCGTGTATCGTATTGGGTCAGCCACTCGTCGTCTTAGATTTACTAATGCAACATTGTGCTATGGAAACCTCACTTCCTGTACCGAAACAGCTTTTATTCGCTCTTGGTGGTTATTATGCACCGGCCAGTATGGAAGGCGCATTTACCCAATTACTGAAACCTTCAGTCACTGAACACGATATATTGCACGCGTATGGTATGGCTGAAGTTGATTTTGGTTGTTTGCTCGGAACCACTAGGAATGCTGAAGGAAAAATCCTCTATAAAATTGCCAGTGGAGAAGTTCAAGTTGAACTCAAAAACGGACAGCTATTCCTGGGAAAAACAGGAGAAACACCGCTCCATAACACGGATGATAATGCTGTCTGGGATAAAGATAGTCTTGTCATTTCTCCTGGAAATAAAAGGTTAAATCAGGAAATTTTAGAACATTTGGAATCATGGAATTTTCCGAAATGGGAAAGACAAACCGGCCATGTGGCAAGAGTTAATGGTGATTTGGTGTTTCAATTGAGAGAAGGCTTGGAACCAAATAATAATTCCGAAATGGAGTTCTTTAATTTTTCGAGGTCATTCAAAATGACATGGGCGGGGAAACCAAGTTGGTCTATATAAATTTTTTACTTTCCTGGGTTACGTGCGCTTCACCCAGGAAAATAACCTAGTGGCGAGTGACAATCCCCATTTAGGGAGAATATAATACCCGCCAAGCTTTATGCTGCAGTTAATGGCATAAAAACCTGCGTACGTGTTAATACTTTTTTCACATCTGACAGCATTAAGGGATTGTCACATTTTTCGAATAAATCCTGCCCCATAGACGTTCGACTAGGGTCTGCAGGTAAATACATAATCAAAGAATCAGTCCCGAGTACTGGATGAATAAATCCACCATCATCGATACTTACATAACCTATCTGCCGATAATAACGCGCGAAAGATTTGTGTGCGTTTATTATGTCTAAGCGCGTACCCTTAGTTAACTGATCTTTAAAAGCCGTTTTTAATACTTGCTTTGGCAAATCCATTTTTGACCGGTTTTGAAGGTGTTGAATTCGCTGCTTAATAATTCGGAATTTACAGGCAGAAGAAATTACATCACGATAACTATCCACGAGACATTCAGGAATATATTCTTCACAATCTACCCTGCCATTTTTAGCCTGTGTCACTGATAGCGCACCTGTCGCTTTGCCACCGATAGAAAGGCGATAATGATCGGAATATTTATCAAATGGAAACACCATTTTAAATTTGTCGGAATAATTATATGGATTATTTCGAATGTTAAGCAAATCATGATACAAATCATGATCTTGGGTTGAACCTTGAGTAATTGAAATGGCTACTGGCCCGTTTTGTTGTGATAGTATTTTCACGGTTTGTCCCTCAACTGGATTATTAATTTCTTTTCTAGTTGATAGGAGACGCCAAATAATTGGTTATTTTATGAAAAAACTGGAAAAAACAGCGTATTTATCGATTAATTATTAACCATATTGCTGATTCGTTTTAGGTCAACTGAGACTTATGGTAAGTGCCGCCTTACTCGATAAAGAATTTGGACGTCCATGTCCAAATTCCACTCCGTCGGCGGCAGCCTTATGTGCCACGGACATCCCAGTCACTCACGGTGTTCGCTCTCAGGTGACTGACGGCATTTCGTAGTGCATATCGCTAACCCCTTTCTTGCAGAAAGGCGCACGAATGCCTCTATGCCTACCGCGGGCTTGTAGTACTTCGCTCGCTATTCGCATAGCTCTCCATGTACTGCGGCGATTGCTAATAATTCGTATTACAAAGAGGTGTAACCAAAAAGCTAAGGGGAAAAATTATTATTTGCATTTGTAATGATTCATGATCGTAAAGGTGCACGAATACAAGTGAAAATTACAACGAAAAGGCCATAAAACTAACGAGTTTTACAGCCTTTCGTCCAAAATATTGTTACCTACTTATAACCAGTTAACAAATTCTGGCAAAGTCATATCACTCCAATTCACTTCCTCTGAATCGTCTTCAATACCATCTGCATTTTCGTCAACACTTAATCTGACAGAGTCTGAAGAAAGTACCGTCATGGTTACGATTGATTCATTCTCCCCACTCCACGTTACTACACCGCTGGATGGGTATTTATTAATTTCAATATTGCTTTTTTCCAATATTAGGACTTCAGTGGTTTCAATTTTTACATATTCTTGATTGCTCAATGCAATATTACCATTAAATGTTAATTCCACTTGAGAGTCTGTTTCTACTTCTTTGTATTGAAAATTATTGAGTATTTCCACCGAATTATTTGACTCATTTTTAAAACTCATATTGCTCAGTAGATACTCCGTTGTTTCAACACCATTTTCTTCAGACTCTTCAAGCAACATGGAACCATTGATGACTATAACTTCCCCTCTTTCTAAATCATTTACCCGTAGGCCTTTCACATCTATATCAAAATTAATTTTTGCCACGCCCCAGGTTCCGGACATAGTTGTTGATATTTCCCCATCGACTTCCTGATATTTTGCATTGGCACATTCACTACTGTCGCCCATTGTTAATTTTTCAAACTTTTTATTGATATTAAGCATTATAAAGTCATCTTGCTGGATTCTATCTTCTAATACATCATCAACACTGTGATCACTTAGCATTGTGGCAACATTGGTCACTAATCCACTGTCATTACAGTCACCATAAAAAACTTCTGTAAATGTATTGTTAGCAGAATCTATTGTTTTAGATGACTGCTCATCTTCTGTAGTTGATCGTGCTGATATTCCTGGTTTTGGGTTAGCTCCTGATTTATTTGGTTTCACTTCAGAGGTATTTGCTTTCGATTTTTTCGATGCATTGCCAACTGATAAAGACTCATTGACCACTTTTCGATAATTACCTGTTGTTAATGCGACTTTATTTAGATTCTCAAAACCTGTCTCACTAGAGGAATCATTACTGCAAGCTGATGTTAATGCCATAGTTACAGCAAGTGCGATGGGTGAAATTCGTTTGATATTCATTTTTGATCTCCAATATTTTATTGACGTTTTATTTGTAAAGGAGCTTTTTCTGCCCCTCTCCCGTTAGGTAATTAAGTAGAGACGCCAATTATTTTTATATTTGATAAATATTTTCGATTAACTTTTTTCTAAATTTTTTAAAACTTAAACCCATGAAAGAAATAAAATAAGAAAGCCATTACTCGCTAGAATAATGGCTTTTTGTAGATTGGATTAAACCTTTACTCTGAAAAGCTCAATGTTTCAGATAATGTTAAAGGCGAGGTTTCTTTACGGGATGGATGGTCATCCAAATCAGGCGGTAATTCTAAGTTATTAAACTCAACCATTTTATTATCGAAATCAATTAATACGCCAGGGCAATTTACAGCCTCATAACCACAATTTTGATAATATATGTATTTTTCCGAATTTCTAAGATCATTACCCTTTACGACTCTTCTCTTAAATTTGATTGAGAGAAGGTTTGTTGTTTCTTTTTGAAATTTTAGCAAAATCGAATCGAAACCATTTTTACTCAACCATAGAATTGAAGGATCTTTGGGGTAATATTTTACATAGTATGGCGTCCAATTATTGCCAACGCCTGCCGTATCCACGCCCTCCAATGAAACGGTTCCATGGGCGCGTTCTGTGGGGATTGCCTCTTTAAAGCTCTGTAAAAATATTTGATAGGCCTGACTTGCTAAGGTTAACTCAAAATGCGCTCTAGCTGTATTAGCATCAACCAAGTTCGTATTGCTTGCTTTTCCGAGATACGATAGTACTTGTGTGTCTTGTTCGAAACTGGACTGATTTTGCGAGAAATCCAAATGCGTTCCATTTGCCAATCTATGCATGGTTTCTGTTATTTGGATTCCGTTGGAAGGATCGCCATCTTTGTCAATGGTTTGTATAAAACGCAGTAAATTTGATACCTGCTCATTAATTTCGTTGTTGGAAGATAACAAATCCATCGGCGTTACAATTTCCATCGCTTGTGCGCTGCCAAAGTTAATATCCCCCAGTTTAAATGTTACCGTTTCCCCAGGTAGGTAATTAAAACCACCTTCTTCGTCAGTGAAGCCTGATGTTGACTCTGTCTCGTAATATACGCCTATCACTGCACTATCTAAAAATCGTCCTTGTTTGCCATTTGAGTCACTTCCCGAACAAGCTATCAGTAAAGACAGATTCACAACCAAACATGTTAATTTAAGTAGTTTTATCCCGTAGTACTTCATAATTAGTATCCCCCTATTTTGTTATTGGAATAGAGACGCCAAAAAAATAATTATTTTATCAATTTATTTGATTAATGATGTGATGATATTTTCGACATAAAAAATTAAACATTCAACTCCAACCCTAAATAAGGTTTATTTGGCCACGAAACCGCCAAACGTTTTAAATGCACCACCCTTGTGGGTTTCTCCTGAGAGAACCCATTCATATCGAGCGCTTGAGACTAGCGCTGTTGGTGTTTTTAAGGATGTTTTATTTGTTGTTTGTGACAATACCTCAACAACATTTCCCTGTGAAAATTGTTTTAGTGATAGTTGATATGACACGGCATCTTCCACTGCCGGCCATTTTAAAAGGAATTGACCGCTGGGTAATACCTGCATTTTCAAACCAGAAAAGGGCTTTTTTGTGGCTTGAGTATTCTTGAAAAACCCCATACCTGGCGTAGGAGCTGTTTCGTAGATGCTAATAGTCGGATCGTCCTGGTAAGCAACAATCTGAATCCCCGTCTCTTTACCGGTATTAACGAATACAGAAAATGTTAAAAATGCGGCGGCGGCCGCTGCGACTAGTGGGGTACCAACTTTCGCAGAAACAGAACTTGAAAACCACTGTTTTAACTGATCACTGATAGATTGTGTGTCCGCTTGAACTAACTCATCTAAATCCGGCACGTTTGATTCCGACGAATTTTCATTTTGATTATCATCCCCGAGTTTGGCATTCACCGCATGATACAAAATCCGCTTAGTCAAATCGGCATCTTGCTGCATTAACTCGCGAATGTTACTTTGCGTACTAGCATCCAATTTTCCCGCTATCATTTGAGTAATTTGTTCGTCGTCAATGACTGACTTGTCACTGCCATCATTGGCGGAATAGGCTAAATTAGCCATGTTATCCAAGACTAATCGAACTGCTGTCACCGACTCTCTACATTTTGAACATTTCGCAAGATGTAAGGCAATTTGTACATGTTGTGGATCATTGGGTGATTCACTATAGGCGACAAGTGTTTCCGTGTCGGGGTGCTGTTGCTGGCTCATATCTGGATTTCCTTGCAATTGTGTGCCGGAATTTTACTATTCCAAGTAAATAGTGCTGCGTTATTGCATAGAGACACCCGATTTTTAGTTATTTGATAATTATTCATAAGTCACCAACCCAGCTAATTGCGCAACTGCTCGACGACGCACGTGATATAACTGCTGGCGGTTTAGGTCTTCTGGCGCTACGTCGGGCAATATTCTAATATCAGCCTCTATCAAGGCTGCCAAAACTTCTTTAGCATCCATTTCGTCTACTAACATGGCTTGTAATACAAATTGTTGTGCGGGATCGAGTTCTTTCCATGCAGTTTTCATCAGATCTATGGCTTCTTGTTGCTCTGGCGCAACATCCCATACTTCAATATCCGCCTCACTGGATTGATCGTCATCATCATTTGTGTCTAAATCTGATAACGAGACGTTTTTGGGCGGATCCAACAAATGCAATTTATTTCGCTGCATTAATTCGGCAACAATAGCTTGAGTGAGCGTTTGTATCTCTTCTTCGCTACGTTTTAAACGTTGGGCAATGTCTGCAATTTCATATTGATAACGTAATAACAAAAACACTCTATGCGCTTGAGGATCTAACGCAGCAATATACGTCGGTGCGCGTTCACGTCGGCCAAAACGCCAATCTTTCCAGCGCTCATAAAAGGGCAAGGAAGTTGAGATTACGTGCCAATAATCGATTAACCTTGCATCTCCCCGCCCTTCGTATTTTGACAGTCTTTCTGGTTTTGTCAGGTCTTCTAACATCCAGGCATAACTGCCATTACCCCACTCACACAGCGGTGTGGTTTTTTCTGAATGTTGCCACTGAGGGAAAAGAGTGCAATTTGAGATAACACGGTTTTCCTTGCAGAATCGTCGACAAAAAATCTTAGTTTGTTTATTAATAACTGGATCAGCTAAACCAGCAATTTGTTTTTTTGCCTGACTATCGCCGGATAGCGCTGTGTTAATAAGATTTTTGTCTTGATTGTCCGAATTTTCCAAAATAGTCGCCGGTAACAGATAATTTGGCCAAATTATAATGGTTTTCTCACATCCCACCAAATCTGAAAAGCCGATCAACCTGACTATTTAATAAACAGAACTTAAGGTGAAACCTCCATTGCCATTTTTGAAGGTAAAAAATTGGGATAACTAAACCACGCTTTTACCTGGTTTGCTTGCACATTCAAAGCAATTTTATAGTTATCAAACGCCAGGTAATACCCTTTTTGATGTTGAATAACTCGTGAGGCCTGGCCTAACTTGTTTTGCTTAAACGCTAAATCTAATTGTTGTAGGAATTTGCTGGGAGTCTGTGATACAAACTCCCACAATGCGGCAACATGGTCTTCTTTAGTTTTAATCAAGCGAATGGATTGTTGCAACTCAAGTAATTGTAAGGGTTCCCCCGACAACCAAACCATTGCTATAGATTGCCCATTCTTTTGCGCCATAGCGTCCTGCTTCCACAGGCTCAATTGATTATTTGTAAAATCACCTTGTTGAGTTTCCACATTAATATCATTAAACTCTGGTGCAACTGACAATAAAGCAAACCGACTATTAGACTGTTTTAATAGCTGATTTTTATTAACAAAATCTTCCAATTCATCAGTTACATTTTCTGATTTAAGCAGAGCAACGTAGGATTGATAAACCAAGTGAAGCAAATTACGAGAATTGTCGGTCTTTAAGGCTTCCAGTTTTTCCTGCAATGTGGCCAATTGTTTTTTGGCCAACATAAGATCCCCATCTAATAAAGTTAGCTGAGCGGTGTAAAACTCAAACCACAGATCTTTTCCAAATCGGCGGGCATAACGTTCATGTAAAAATGCTTTTGCCGTTAAATAATTGCCCGCGTTAATATGTGACGCAATGATAAAATGATAAACTTGTGGCGAATCTGCATTAACTTTCAATGCTTGTTGAAACGCGTTAATGCCAGCATCCATTAATTTATAATATTGTTGACGTAAACGTTTAACTTGTTCGGGCGTTAATTTCGTTACCTTGCCAGAACGAAATAGTGCTGTATCAGTAGCACCCGTAACTTGCTTTAAGGTCTGTAATATAAAAGGAAATACTGGCAAGGGTTCTGTTACAACGGCATGCTGCCGTAGATACTGATCTATTTTCACTGCCTCGGACACGTAACTTAAGCCAATATTGCTATGCACCGCTTGAAAGGGGAATTCATAACCAAATGCCTGAAAAAACTCTCTGGCTTGCGCGTATTGCCCAGCAACAAATAATTGCACGCCAACGGTAAATAACATTGATTGAGTTGCCTGTTCAACTATGCGCGCTTTCGCACGTAAAGCGCGAGCTTTAGCTTCTTCACAAAGTCTTGCAGTTTCGATAGGTTTTGTTTTTGATCGACAAGATTGACCACGAACTGATTCTACCCAAATCGTAAAAAAATCGTTCGCATCAATCACCGTAAGTGGGTCAAAACCGACAATAGCCATCATGGCCAATGCTTCTCGATCCGCTCGAACTTCTTTTTCTTCGGTTATCCGGTTGTCTTCATTTTCACTCCGTTTTGTGAGTGAGATAGTATTTGATTGCGAAGAATTTAATGAAGCCGCGAGTTGCAGAAACTTCGTATGCCACATATCATCATTGCGTTGATGCGCCAATTCATGCGCCAAAATAAAAGCCAATAAATGGCGACCTCGATCCTCACCAGACTTTAGCGCTAACTTCACAGCGGGTAAGCTTACCAATATACTTCCATCAGCAAGTGAGGCAGCCCAAGGTTGACGCTGAGCCTTTACAACATAAACTTTAGGTGTTATTCGACTATTATCCCATGCAGCCAACATTTGTTGATAAACTTGCTCTGTTAAAGCAACTGACGGATTAGACTCAGGATCGATGACATATTCTTTCCAATAACGAATGGATTCACTGGGATCGCTCGGCAAGCTAACATCAGCCTGAGCTTGACTGCAAAACAAGGCAACCAATAAACAACAGACTTGGTTTAATTTGCGTTTTAATTGTGTTGATAGGATCATTTATCCGCTTCTGAAAACTTGGCTCAACTTAGTAGAGACGCCCATTTCTGAGTTATTTTACGCTTCACTACGATTTTTTCGATTTCTTATCAATTAAATTATTATTGGGCGTCTCTTCAACAAACAGATGAGTATACCTTTTTAATAAGATGCTGGATATTTGTACGAAATGATGGCTAAAACACAGCAATATGGACCAAAGTTTGGAATTTTTTTACTCATTTCTATCCTATGGGGCTTACATGGCTGTTCTCCATTACCTGAAAAATCTGTAAATAATCAGCTAAATAGCGATATATTACCGCCCCCGGATCCAACCTTAATCGTGGATTGTACATTACCTGCACGAATTAAACGATTAGGCCCTAGCTCAAGTTATATGGGATCACGGCGAGCGCTAAAAACCTCGTCACAAGATTGTGAAATCCGCGGCGGTGAGTACGTTGCCTATGATCGAGCGAATTTTAATAGCGCTTTAGCGGTTTGGTTACCCTTAGCAAAAAAGGGTAACGCGTCAGCTCAGCATTATGTCGCCACCATCTACACTAAAAAAATGGGAGTAAAAGTTGACTTTTCACAAGCCGCTCATTGGTATATGCAAGCGGCGGAACAAGATTTTTCACCAGCACAATACAGTTTGGCATATTTATATGAACATGGATTGGGAGTGCAAAAAAATCCCGGGATGGCACGATATTGGTACCAGCGCGCAGCAGGGTTTAACGTGGATGATAGTAATTTGGAAATGCATAATGAATCCAGCATTCCCAGTGAAATCAATATACAACTTATCGAACCAAACTTACCTTCAACGCGTAGCTTAAGTAATCCACCCATTATTCTTAGCCAATCAGCGTCAAATCAAGAAAAAATTAGCGGGATTATCCGATCTTCTAGGCCGCTAAGTTTATTTAGTATTAACGACCTTTCTCTAAACACTGATGTTGATGGTCTGTTTAATACAAATATTATTATTCCGCCAACGGGTACATTGGTTGATATTGTTGCAGTTGATGATTTAGGGTTTAGGACGAGTCAACAACTTGTGTTTTCCTACCAAAGATTGAAAGCTAATCCTGTTAAGAAGGAATCAATCAAGTATTCCACATCTCAAGCAACCAGTAATAATTATGCATTAGTTATTGCCAATAATAATTATAAACATTTACCCAAACTTAAAACGCCTAAGAATGATGCACGTTCACTTAAACGATTATTACAACAGAAATACGGGTTTAAACAGGTACGCGCTTTATATAACACTAATCGGTATCAGGTTATTACGGCATTGAATGCATTGCGTTATGAATTAACCGAAGAAGACAATTTACTGATTTATTACGCTGGACATGGTGAATTAGATAAGATTAATAAACGGAGTCAATGGCTACCTATTGACGCCGAACCCAATAATACTGCCAACTGGATTTCTGACTCATCATTAAGTGAGTTGATAAATGCCATGCAAGCAAAACGTGTTATGGTGATTGCTGATTCTTGTTATGCGGGTATGATGACGCGTTCAGTTTTTGATAACGTAATAGGAAATTCAAAATTAATTGATTTAAATAAGAAATCTCGTACAGTGCTCACTTCTGGCGGTGTTTCACCTGTATTGGATATCGGTGGCGGTGAACATTCTTTGTTTGCTGCAGCAATGCTAACATCCCTTAAAAATAACAATACAATCTTATCCGGACAACAACTTTATCGACAGGTTACGGCGAGTGTTTCGATCGCTGCGGCAGATATGTCGGTCGATCAGGTTCCAGAGTACGCACCCATAGAATTTGCAAACCATGAAGCGGGTGATTTTATTTTCATTCCACAATAGCATCATTTTATTTATAAGGGCAGCTCCGAAAATTCAATTATCGAGATGATGACAAGGCAAAATCAAGCGTAATGTTTACAGCTTTCCTCTTTTTCATGTTAATGATGCTTGTCATAAGCAGCTTACTGATATTCGCAAATAAAAAATTGAAAATCAAAGAAGACCCCAGGCTTGATGTTATTGAATCTTTATTGCCCAATGCCAATTGTGGTGCATGTGGTTATGCCGGTTGCCGCCAATTTGCTGAAGCGCTTATAGCAAAGCAAACTCAACCTGGATTATGTTCTGTCAGTGACGACGCTGGTAGACAACGTATAGGACATATTATTGGTGTAGAAGTCGTCAATATTGAAAAAACTGTGGCGCGAATTGCTTGTGCGGGTGGTGATAATGTTGCCAAATGGGCTGGTCATTATCAAGGAGTTAAAAACTGTAATATCGCCGCTACGGTCGCTGGCGGTGGCAAAGCCTGCGCGTGGGGCTGTCTGGGATTTGGGGATTGTGAACAAATCTGCGACTTCAACGCTATTGATATGAATCAACATGGATTACCCGTGGTAAACGAGGAATTATGCACCGCTTGTGGTGATTGTGTGACTATTTGCCCAAAAGAATTATTTTCCCTTCATAAAATCAGTCATCGACTTTGGGTAAACTGTAAGAATTTACAAAAGGGTGACGAAATTCTAGCGGCATGTGAAGTTGCCTGCACCGCCTGTGGTCGATGCGCCATGGATGCGCGGGAGGATCTCATAATAATGGATAATAACTTACCGATTGTCGACTACTCGAAAACACATGAAACGAAAGAGCCACTTCAACGTTGTCCGACCGGTGCGATTGTTTGGATAAACGATAGTGGTACGATAGAAAAAGGTGTAGAAAGTAAAAAAATAATTCGTCAAACTGCATTGATGTAATATAAAAATGAACCAAATAATCTAAATCAAACTTTGCGCTGTGTTTTAAGAGTACACCATCACTTACTAAATGGTTGGTTGAAATGAATACCCTGGATTTATATTCACGTTGTAAATACATCCTGTAAACTTGAAGACAACGTCCATGTTGTCTACAGAATATAAATCCAGGGTATTCAATTCAACCGACTCAGTAGTAAATATGAGTAATTGAAAGCAAACAAGTGACAACGATACAATAGAGATACTTTGGAAATCAGCATTTTTGTCTTGGAAAACGTGAAAGTAAGCAATTAAATTATGACAAAGCCAGATAATCAATTTAAATACCCAGGCCTTCGTTCAGCCATGGACGGAAATACGGCTGTGATTTCTTGTGAGCGAGAATCTACTGATGCAGCTGGCGCCTTTCCCATTACACCTTCAACTCAAATGGGAGAGTATTGGGCCGAGGCCGCAGCCAATGGCCATATCAATATTTCGGGGAGGCCCTTAATTTTTATCGAACCTGAGGGGGAACATGCGGCAGCAGCAGTAACCGCTGGATTATCCATGACCGGATTGCGATCGGCTAACTTCTCATCCAGCCAGGGTATTGCTTATATGCATGAGTCCTTGTATGCCGCAGTGGGAAAACGTTTAACTTATGTATTGAACATGGGTTGCCGAGCCATCACCAAAGCCAGTTTAAATGTGCATGCAGGACATGATGATTATCATTGTATCGATGACACCGGTTTTTTTCAGTTATTTGCAAAGAATGCCCAACATGTAGCGGATTTGAATATCATCGCTCACCGGATTGCTGAATTGGCGTTAAATCCCGGTATAGTCGCCCAAGACGGTTTTCTCACAACACATTTAATCGAATCCCTATTGTTACCGGAACGGGAATTAATTGCGGAATATTTGGGAAGACCAGACGACGTTATCACCTGCCCTACGCCAGCTCAAAAAATCTTATATGGCGAAACCCGAAGACGGGTACCCGAACTTTGGGACGTGGATAATCCCGTCATGTCTGGTGTCGTACAAAACCAGGACTCCTACATGCAAACCGTTGCTGCGCAACGCCCATTCTTTTTTGACCACATACTAGAATTAGCCGAGCAAGCGTTTAAGGAATTTCATGAGCTAACGGGCAGAACATATAAACGAGTAATGACTCATCGAGCCGATGATGCAGATTATCTCATTGTGGGGCAAGGTAGCATTGTCTCTAGTGCAGAGGTAGTCGCCGATTATTTACGTGATACTCGTAAAATTAAAGTTGGTGTTATTGATCTCGTCATGTTCCGGCCGTTTCCCATAGATTTAATTGGGGAATATCTAAAAGGAAAAAAAGGTGTCGTGGTTCTGGAACGCGTAGACCAACCCCTGGCAGCAGATTTACCCTTGATGCGAGAGATTCGAGCGAGTATTCAAAAATGTATTGAAGCGGGCAAACAAAATAATCCAATGGCATCGATTACGGCCTATCAAAGCTTGGATGATGTACCACTACTTTATTCTGGCTCATTTGGTTTAGGTAGTCGGGATTTACAAGCAGAAGGCTTAATTGCCGCAATCGAAAACATGTTACCGACCGGAAAACAAAAACAACAATACTATTTAGGTATCGATTTTTTGCATGAAAAAGCCTATACCCCAAAGCAGGAAATCCATCAACAAAACATACAATCTGCCTATCCTCATGTCGAAGAATTAGCCCTGAAAGGCAGCGAAAACCCTAATTTAATGCCGCCTGAAAGCATTAGTGTTCGCTTCCATTCCGTTGGTGGTTGGGGCGCAATTACGACCGGAAAAAACTTGGCAATGACATTGTTTGATTTGCTGGGTTATCACATTAAAGCCAATCCCAAATACGGATCTGAGAAAAAAGGCCAGCCAACTACCTATTATTTATCGGCTGCCCCAGAACCCATTCGCATGAATTGTGAAACCATATTTGTGGATGTTGTTCTATCACCTGACCCTAATGTGTTTAATCATACCAATGCTTTGTTAGGTTTACGAGAACACGGTATTTTTATCATTCAAAGTGAGTTCAGCGATGAACAAAAGGTTTGGGAATCCATACCGGCTAATTATCAAAAAATCATTGTCGATAAAAATATTAAATTATTTTATCTCGACGCATTTGCTATTGCACGTCACGAGGCAACGGATTCAGACCTGCAACTTCGCATGCAAGGTATTGCCTTCCAGGGCGCATTTTTTGCGGCGACAGACGTTATTGAAAAAGCAGGATTAGATGAAGATCAACTGATTAAAGCCATTCATAAACAATTGAAACATAAGTTTGGGGACAAAGGAGCTCGTGTTGTTGAAGACAATGTTCGGGTTGTTAAACGGGGTTTTGATGAAGTTAAAGAAGTCCAGTCCAAATCACTTAGTAATGCAAAAGCGCTAGCCATTGGTATTAAAAAAGAACCCGCCATGTCGGTCATGCTTAAACGTCTGCCTCAAGGTAAACAAGCCATCGCAGATGTCCATCGATTTTGGGAAGAAACTGGCAGTTTTTATGCCCGAGGTTTAGCCAATGCAAACCTGGCAGATCCATTCATGAGTTTAGGTGTCATGCCGGCGGTATCTTCGGTGTTTCGCGACATGACAGGAATTCGCTTTCATCATCCCCAATGGATCGCAGAAAATTGCACTGCCTGCGGTGATTGTTATACGGTTTGCCCAGATACCGCAATGCCAGGGTTGGTAAGTGATATTAACGAGGTTTTTAATACCGCCATAAGGCATATTAAAAGAAAACATCCGGATGCAGAAACCCAGATTAAAGCCGTTCGTCTGGTAGAAAATAAATTTAGAACATTATTAAAGGAAGCAAACGAATCTTCATCAGTAAAAGCCTTGATGGATGGCGCGATTGAAAGCACCCAAAACGAAATGGCTGCCAAGAGTACTGACGACAAATCTGTTGAGCAAACACTGCAGTATTTGCGATCTGCCTTGGAGGATTTTCAATTTTCCATTACCCGACCTTATTACACCTTACCTGAAAAAAAATCCCCTGGCTCTGGTGGATTATTCAGTATCAGTATTAATCCCTATACCTGTAAAGGTTGCCAAGAATGTGTCAGTGTTTGTAAAGACGATGCACTTATTACTGTTCCACAATCTCAGACCACTATCCAACAGTTAAAAGACAGTTGGGACTTTTGGTTAGATTTGCCAACCACACCTCAAAAATACATACGATTTTCCGATTTTGAAGAACGCATCGGTGCTTTAGATAATATTTTGTTAAACAAGGATACCTATTTAAAACTAAACAGTGGTGATGGCGCCTGCATGGGTTGCACGGAAAAAACCGTTTTACACTTATTTGTATCCACTGTTGAAACGTTGATGTCTACTCGAGTAGAAAAACACTTGCATTACCTAAATGATTTAATCCAGCGGCTGGAAAAACATATTCAAACACGCTTGGTAGAAGAAATTAATATCGATGATACCGAGGCGATGACACAATTTGTCGAGCAAATGGGAAATGGTGATGTTACTCTAGTAGATTTGGCAAAACAAATTGAAGCAAACCACGATACTCAACCCATTGATCAAGCGTGGTTGCGGTACACAACCAAACTGGTAAAAAATCTCAAACACCTACGCTGGTCTTATGCGGAAAATAACACAGGTATGGGACGCAGTAATATGGGTATCATTAACGCCACAGGGTGTTCATCGGTATGGGGCAGTACTTTTCCCTTTAATCCCTACCCTTTTCCCTGGTCCAATCATTTATTTCAAGACAGTCCTTCCATGGCTATGGGAGTTTACGAAGGACATATGGCTAAAATGGCTGAGGGTTTTAAAACCATTAGAATGGCAGAGTTGGAACTCAGTGGCAAACCCAAAACAGACCAAGACGAAAGATTTTTTACCTATTTTAACTGGGAACAATTCACCGACGAAGAATTTAAACTGTGTCCGCCCGTTGTCGTCGTGGGCGGTGACGGCGCAATGTATGATATCGGCTTTCAGAATCTCTCGCGCGCAATGATGTCCGGTAAACCACTTAAAATTGTGGTGTTAGATACGCAAGTTTATTCCAACACAGGCGGACAGGCCTGTACATCAGGTTTTCTTGGTCAGGCGTCAGATATGGCTCCGTTTGGTAAAGTCAATCAAGGTAAACAGGAAATTCGAAAAGAAATCGGTTTAGTGGCTATGGCACATCGTACCACTTATGTCGCACAAAGTACTATCGCTCATCCAAGCCATATGATTGAAGGTTTTGTAGAAGGCCTACTAACAAAACGACCCGCATTATTTAATTGTTACAGTGCCTGTCAGCCAGAGCATGGCATTGCTGATGACGCAGGTTATTTGCAAGCAAAATTGGCTGTAGAATCCCGAGCTTATCCTTTATTCAAATACAATCCGGATTTAGGAAAAACCGCAAGTGACTGTTTTGATTTGAGCGGCAATCCCGATATCGATCAAGATTGGCCCAGCTACACATTACTCTATAAAGAAAGCGGTTTGGATAAGTCCATAGAATTACCCATGACATTTGCTGATTTCGCCATGACCGAGGGCCGATTTCGCAAACACTTCCGTACTGCCCCCCCAGACACCTGGCATGAAAACATGATTCCGCTTGCAGAATTTATTGATCTGAACGAGGAAAACAGAGAGGGAAAATTTCCGTTTATCTGGACAGTAAATTCCAAGCAAAATTTAAGTCGCCTTATCGTCAGTGAAACCATGGTGCGTTCCTGTGAAGATCGCAGGGATTTTTGGATAATGTTAAAAGACCTGAACCAGGTAGCATCAGCTGAAACCAACGTTTCAGAAATTCAAGAAAAAGTAAAACAGGAACTATTGCAAAAGTTTAATGCTGGAATTTTGCGTTTGTTTGATGGGGAAAATGAAATACAATTTACCGAACAGCACTCAATCATTGAAGATGAATCGTCGGCTCCGGCGACAAATAGTGACTTTATGGCGCCATGGATTGATTCTGACGAATGTACCACTTGTGACGAATGCACCAAATTGAATCCCGCAATATTTGCTTATGATGAAAACAAACATGCAATTATTAAAAATGCCGACGCAGGACCATACAGTGATTTAGTGAAAGCTGCAGAACGATGTACTGCGCAAGTCATTCACCCCGGATTGCCCAGAGATCGAGGCTTGAAAGATATCGACAAATGGATAAATCGAGCAGAGCCTTATAATGGCTAAGTTCTTGTGATGAATATTCAACACGAGATAGAGAATGTTAGCCAACTTTTTTAAACATACGCAATATAAAACTTTTGCCCATGGCATCCACTCGGATGACCATAAATCAGAGACAAATACTCTGTCCATAAAACAATTTCCCTTTGCACCACTAATGCTTATCCCGTTGAATCAACATATCGGTAAACCAGCTATTCCTGTGGTACGCGCCGGTCAGGAAGTTAATCGCGGAGAATTATTGGCGAGGGCAGATGGTTGGGTTTCCGCACCCATTCATTCACCGGTAACGGGTAAAATCAAAAAGATCGATTTAATGCCTCATATTTCGGGAGATTTGGTTAATGGCATATTTTTAGAAACTGCCCCCGGCTCCACGCAAGAAAGTCTCGAAGCTTTACCTTGTTATCCAGATGAATCCCCCGATAGCATTTTGGCCGCTATTCAAAATGCAGGTATTGTAGGTTTAGGCGGTGCAGCGTTTCCCACACATGTAAAATTAAAAGCACCAACAGGAAAACAGGCTGATACCTTGGTAATAAATGGCGTTGAGTGTGAACCTTATTTAACAACCGATCATCGGGTTATGTTAGAGCAAACCGACGACATCTATATGGGCGTTCGTTATTTGTTAAAAATTACTAACGCCAAAAATGCGATCATTGGCATTGAAGCCAATAAAACAGATGCAGCAGATAAATTATTACAGAACAAGCCCCAAGACTTAGCATTGGACATAGTGTTGTTAGAAGTAAAGTATCCTCAGGGCGCTGAGAAAATGTTAATTAAGGCCTTGTTGAATCGAGAAGTTGCTGCCGACAAGCATTCAATTGACGAAGGAGTCATCGGTGTAAACATCGCCACGGTGGCTGAAATTGGCCGCTTATTACCGGCGGGTCGAGGTATTCAAGAAAGAGTTATCACCATTGGTGGTCCGGCGATTAGCAATAAAGGTAATTACCGTATTCCCATTGGTACACCCCTGGATTTTATTCTGCACACGGTACGTTTTGCGATAAATATTAAACAGGTTTTTTTTGGCGGACCAATGATGGGACCGGCTGCGGCAGACTGGTCTGTACCGCTGATGAAAGGAACATCGGGTATCATCGCATTCACAGGCAGTAATCATGAAAGCCGTGAAAAGACATTACCCTGTATCCACTGTGGCGCCTGTGTTAATCACTGCCCTATGTCGCTTAATCCATCCATGTTAGGTCTATTAGCAAAAAACAAAGAATATTCAAGCATGGTAAACGAATACTACCTAAAAGACTGTTTTGAATGCGGCGTTTGTAGTTATGTATGCCCTTCACATATCCCCTTGGTTCAGTATTTTCGATTAGCCAAATCCTTTATAAGAAAACAAGCAAGTAAGCAATGAATTTGCCTGAGCCAAAATTAAATATTGCAAGCTCTCCGCATCTCAAATGCGGCCTGAGTGTCAGACAAATAATGCTTCAGGTTTTATACGCCTTGATCCCTGTTTGTTTTTTTGCTGTATATGCCTTTGGCCTGAGCGCATTATTGATTTTAATGACAGCTATATTAAGTTGTTTGTTAACAGAAAAGGTTTTTAATTATTTTTCAGGACAGAATTTAAACTCCTCTGATTTATCTGTCATAATTACGGGCGTTTTGTTTGGGTTAACCTTGCCACCAGCGTTGCCACTTTGGATGGTATGTGTTGGGGGATTCTTTTCCATTAGTTTAGGAAAATTTATCTTTGGTGGTTTAGGCTTTAATCCTTTTAACCCCGCCTTAGTGGGTCGCGCTTTTCTACAAGCCGCTTTCCCATCTGCCATGACTCAATGGTCGCCAGCCTTTGCTGCAGATCGATTTAGTAGTCTACCCACTTCAAGCTTAACCTTCCCCTTTTTCAGTCCGGAATACGATCAACTCAGTTCAGCGACGCCATTAGCCGCGTTAAAGTTTTCCGGCTCAAACAGCAGTGAGATGGATTTATTCCTGGGATTAAATCATGGGTCATTGGGTGAAACTTGTAGCATTCTCATTTTATGTTGTGGATTATATTTAATATATCGCGGACTGATGAATTGGCGCATACCTGCGGGTATATTTCTGGTCATTATTCTGCTCACAAATATATTATCGTTTACAAGCGAAGAGTTGCAACCCAGCGTTTTTTTTATGATGTTTAGCGGCGGTTTAATGCTGGGTGCGATGTTTATGGCGACAGATCCTGTGGCGTCGCCGATTACCCATTGGGGTTGTTTTGTTTATGGTTGTATAATTGGTCTTTTGATTTTTATCATTCGAATTTGGGGGGGTATGCCAGAAGGTGTAATGTACGCCATTTTATTGGCTAACGCGATTTCACCACACATAGACAAGTTATTTCAACCAGTACCATTTGGGCGAAAAAATGCTTAGTCCATCAAACAAGCAAATGTATTTCAGTTTGTTAGGTATCAGTGGACTTTGTACCATAATCATTATTAGCGTGTATTTTTTTACAAAACCCATAATCGAAGATAATTTACAACAACAATTAGAGAGGGCCATATTTTCGATATTGCCTGGGACTGTGTTTAAAAATGCCTATATAAAAATAAATGAAAATACATTGGAAAAAGTGGCGAAAATTAAAAAACCACAAACACCCATTTATGCCGCATACGATTTAAATCATCAATTGCTGGGATTTGCCATAACAGCACAAGGCATGGGATACCAAGACAATATCCAACTCCTTTATGCGTATGATGCGAAAAAACAGAAAATAACGGGTATGACAGTATTACAAAGCCGGGAAACACCAGGCTTGGGCAGTAAAATAATAGATGATAAAGGTTTTTTAGATAACTTTACGCAACTGGACGTACAACTGAATGCTGATAACAAACAATTAAAACAAATCATCGAAGTGGTTAAACCAGGGAAGAAAACTGAGGCCTGGCAAATTGATGGTATATCCGGGGCAACTGTTTCAAGTAAAGCTGTTGGACAAATTATTCAAAAGAGTATTTCCTACTGGGCTCCTATTATTCAAATAAATATAAAGCAAATTAGTAATGAGCAGTGATAATCACGTAATTCCCATTATTGAAGAGACAGACTCTCACAGCGAGGAGTTTCTTAAAGGTTTATGGAAATCAAACCCCGTTTTTGTTCAAGTATTGGGAATGTGTCCCGTTTTAGCTGTTAGCAACTCCGTAATTAATGCGCTAGCAATGGGATTGGCGACTTTGTTTGTATTACTGATGTCCAATGTGCTGGTTTCCAGTTTACGTTTTGTGATCCCCCGGCAGATTAGGATTGCTTGTTATATCGCAATCATTGCAACATTTGTCACCAGCGTTGATTATATTATTCAAGCCATCAGTTTAGAGTTACATCAAGCACTTGGAGCATTCATTTCCCTGATTGTTGTAAACTGTTTAATATTAGGCAGAGCAGAAGCATTCGCCTCCAAACAAACAGTCAGCAAATCATTTATGGATGGTTTAGGCATGGGTTTAGGATTTACCCTGGCATTGGTTTGTTTGGGTACAGTGAGAGAATTGTTAGGTAATGGCAGTTTATTTGGAACCAGTGTTTTACCAGAACAATTTGAACCCTGGGTAATAATGTTACTGCCCAGCGGCGGCTTTTTTACCTTGGGTGTCATGCTGATTTTCATTAATATGTTACAGAAAAAGAAAACTGAACCATCATGAATGAAGAAAACCTTTGGTCAATTTTTATTAATGCTTGTTTGGTTAATAATTTTGTATTGGCTTACTTCCTGGGTATTTGCCCTTTTATGGGTGTTTCAGGCAAATTCTCCACTGCCTTACGCATGGGTTTGGCAGTATCTTGTGTCATGTTAGTTGCATCGGTTTGCAGTTACGGGATACAGCAAGTGTTAGTATTTCTTGATGCACCCTACTTACAACTCATATCCACTATTATCGTAATTGCTTCAACCGTACAGCTCATTGAAATGTTGATTAAAAAATACAACCAAGCACTTTATCGCACACTAGGCATATTTTTACCTTTAATTACGACGAACTGCGCAATATTAGGGCTCGCCATATTTCAAGCCAATCGGGAATATCAATTTACACAATCGGTATTTTTTGCTTTAGGTGCTGGTGCCGGATTTACCTTGGCATTAATCTTAATGGCTGGTATTCGGGAAAAATTACGTTTCGCCACAATTCCCGAGATCTCTCAAGGTACCGCCGTTAATTTAATAATTGCTGGCATTTTATCATTAGGTTTCATGGGATTTGCAGGTTTAGGTGGTTAATCTCATTAACACTATCAGGAACAAAATATGAATTTAGAAGACTACGATATTTCAAATAAGATTACAGCTAGAGTTATCGATTCTCACCCGTTAACTAGCACCGAAGCCTCCGAAGAGATTAAAGAGATTACATTGGAGATTCAGGATTCTTCCTTTGATGTTCACATTGGTCAAAGTATTGCGATTATCATTCAAGGGCCTCATGAATTTGGTCACCAGCATCATATTCGTTTGTATACCATTGCTGGTAAATTACAATCTAAAGAAGGTAAATATACGCTAATCCTAATTTGTGTGAAACGAATTAATTATCTTGACGAATACAGCGGCGAATTACAGCAAGGAATCGCATCTAATTACCTATGCAATTTAGCAAACGAAGCGACGGTGGAAATAGCGGGACCATATGGACTACCCTTTAAGGTTCCAACCGATAAAACATCAAATTTCGTTTTAATTGGCCTAGGTACAGGTATCGCCCCTTTTCGTGCCTTTGTAAAACACTTGTATGAGGACATTGGCGATTGGCAGGGAGAAATCAGACTTTACTATGGCGCACGAAGTGGTTTGGAATCCGTATACCTTAACGACGAAAGAGATGATTTTAGCCAATACTACGATAAAGAAACATTTAATGCCTTCAAAGCCCTAAGCCCCCGCCCCGCCTGGAACGATCCAATCGCTTTTGACCAAATTTTACTACACCATCAACAACGGGTTTGGGATTTAATAAACAATCCTAAAACGTATGTCTATTTGGCAGGATTTCATGACATAGAAGAAAATCTGGAAAAATGTTTCGTGACAATGGCAGGCAGCGAAGACCTGTGGTTAAAAACAAAATCAGACTTGATTAAAGAAAATCGTTGGGTGGAGTTGTCGTATGGGCTACATGGAAGTATAGCTTGAGCGAACTAAACTAAATAGGTATTAAATCAGCACTGGTTAACTTGGCGATATGTACATTATTAGTACTCTTAGGTATTGAGATATCAAATTACAAATGTTTCTAAATGAGAAGTTTGCACGATTAGTTGACGTTAATCCGCAGCGCTTTCAATGACTGTAGCTATCCGGTTGAAGACTTTTAAATTACTTCTATAGATATGAATAAATTTTTAAATAACTTAGTTTATTACCTCATATTAGTGTCTTTGATCAATCATGTTTCAAATCTGAGGCAAATCATTGAAACATCAAAATAAAATAATTATGATAGATTTGTTGAAAATCGGCACTAAAAGCTAATTGAACTAAATTACACTATTGGCAACAAATACCTAAATAAAAATGGTCTAACTCCGATAGTATAACAACTGCTAATAGTTGAGTAGCGTTTGTTTTATCCTGATCTAACTATATGATTAAAAACATATTTGGTAAAAATTGGCTCTATTTGTTCGTGTTAATTATTTTGATTACACGAGTAATGAGCGTTCATGTCCATGGTCACATTGCACCAGATGGGCACGAGCACGATTCTCATCACGGAGGTCATGTTTCCAGCTTAATGACTGAAGGTTTGCAACATTCTGATCACCATAACGGTGAATTTAATATAGAAATTGATCATGACGGTGTTGTAAAAAATCTGTCAAATCTTGATCTCAAACTCATTGTTATCGCATTTGTGATTTTCGGACTGTGGCAATTAAGTCTTAATATTAATAGGATTAGATTTCGGAAATACAGCAATAAACAAAGATATATCCCACCCTATTTACCCTATCTGCAATTACGCGCACCACCCGCTCCAATCAATTAAAAAGAAATACACCTAACGCCATTTAATTCTTAAGCATTATTGCGTGATCGCACACGAGTGTTTGACGAATTCTGTAGGCATTAGTTAAATTATTTAATCTATACACTTGCGTGGTAATTATGAAAAGGTTATTGCAAGCATCTGTGTTGGGTGCATCGCTAATTGCACTTTCCAACACTTTATATGCAAATGAATCAATCAATTTAAAACAAGTCATTCAGCGTGCTATTGATAATCACCCTAACATTGGTGCAAGTGAATATTATCTAGAAGCATCTGAAAAGCAATTACAACAATCCAAAAAAATTGATAATCCAACACTAAGCATTGAAAGAGAAGACTTTGGCTTATCGAGTCCAGAGCAGGCAAAGACACGCTTGGGGATATCAATACCAATCAATTGGGTGGAACGACGAGCACGTACCGCAACGGCTAATGTTGAAATAAAAAGTAGCAGGTCGAAGTTGCAGAGCGCCAAGGCTCAATTAATCAAAGATGTTAGTCATCAGTTCATTACAACGTTAGGCAAGCAGGAGCAACAGAAGTTAATCCGTGAAGAAGTCAGCATCGCTAATTCGGTTTTGGAAATTGTAAAAGGAAGAGCTCAAGCTGGGAGAATTTCACCTGTGGAAGAAACCAAGGCTGCGTTAACGCTTAATCAAGCCATCTTACAGGAACAGGACATTAACGTAGCACTAAACCGGAGTAAACTGAAACTAAAAGAATTGCTATCAATTAATTTTGAAAATGGCATGGTTCTGATAAACGATTTATCTATTCTCACTTCATTGCCAGAATTAAATATCTTATTTCAGCAGATACCACGTTCATTAGCCTATCAGAGATGGGCCATTGAGGCGGAAAAACAAGGTACCATGATTCAACATACCCAGGCGGAACAATGGCCAGAAATTTCGTTTTCAGCAGGTGTTACCCAATTTGAAAGCGATGGGAAACAAGCTATGGATTTCTCAATGGATATTGAAATACCAATGTTCGACAGGAATATCTCACAAGTTGACGCGGAAAAAGCAAATTTGTTAGCCATCAAAACAGAACAGAAGAGTTTAGCAATACAACTTCGCCAAAGTATCATAGAGACATACTTTAATTGGCAGGCCGCACTTAATAAACTCAATACGCTAAAAAAACAAATAATCCCTCAAGCCCAGGAAATTTTCGATTCAGTTCAGGATAGCTATACCCTCGGTAAATTAACTTACCTCGATGTATTAGATGCCGAACGAAGTCTAGTGGCAGCTAGAAAACAATATATCGAAAGCACTGTTGACTACCATCACGCAAAGACAACCATGGATTTCCTGTTGTATAGCTTGAGTAACGGATAAGGTATTAAATATGAAAATTTCAAAATATATAATCCTACTGGTTATTGCTGTAGGTGGAACGACATTGGGATGGCAAATCATGCAAATTGAAGAACCGAAACCCAGTAGTCATAACCACGGTCATGCGTCACATGATTCGGATGAACATTCCGAAGAGCATAGTGATCATGATAATCACGGAGATGAACATGACCATCAACATGCTACTAATAAATTGCAGCATTCAAATGATGATTTAGACATGAGCAATATGCAAATGAAAGATGGTCATCGCCATGATGACGAACAAAATCATGACGAACATGAGCACGAAAAAGCGCATACTGAAAAAACGCGTATCAATCAGGATAGTGCAATAAATGCAGGTATTGTTATCGCGACAGCTACTGGTAAAGAGATTCAGCCAAAACGTTTATTTCCAGGAGAAATAGCCTTTAACCGAAACCGTGTCGCGCATGTCGTACCGCGCTTGTCTGGAGTTGTTGTTGCTGTATTTAAAAATGAAGGTGATGTAATTAAAAAGGGAGAAGTATTAGCAGCAATAGATAGCCGAGAATTAGCCAGTCTGAAAGGCAATTACATGGCCAATAAAAAGCGCTTAGAACTTGCCAAAATTACCTATCAACGAGAGGAAAAACTGTGGAAAGACAGAAAGTCAGCCGAACAGGAATTCCTTAATGCCAAACAAGTGTTAAGAGAAAGTGAAATAGAGTTGGAAGTGAGTGCCCAGCAACTGCGATCCATTGGGTTTAGTGAAAAACTACTGGCTAGTATTGCCAAAGAAAAATCGCCTCCGACCCGACTTTTTATTTATGCACCTCAAGATGGCACTGTTGTCAACAAACACATCACTTTGGGTGAGTCAATTGGCGAAAATGACAATATCTACACCATTGCCGATCTTACTAAGCTTTGGGGGAAAATTACAATTTATGCAGATGACATTAGTAATATTCGTAAAGGGCAAAAAGTTCTTGTTTCATCCGATGCATTAAACATTGAAACAGAAGGTGATATAGATTTTATTTCCTCGCAGATCGATGAGAAAAGTCAATCAGTAGCTGCACGAGTCAATATTCCAAATCCAAAAGGCACCTGGCGACCAGGATTATTTGTCAATGTAGAAGTGATCTTTAACCATACCCACGCAAAAGTCGCCGTTCCAAAGTCAGCGATTCAAACCCTTGAAGGAGAGCAAGTATTATTTATTGTCGATCATAATGATTACAAAGCAGCGCCGGTCGAGTTGGGTTTAGCTGACAAACATTGGGTTGAAGTTCTCTCCGGATTATCCGTTGGTCAACAATTTGTTGCTGAAAATAGTTATCTGATCAAAGCCGACATTGGTAAAGCCAATGCAACCCATGACCATTGAGGAATGAAATATGATTGAAAAAATAATTCGTTTCGCCATTGATCAGCGCTGGTTGATTCTAATTTTAATGTGCGGCATTGCCGCATTGGGTTTCTATAACTACCAACGATTAGCCATCGATGCCGTCCCTGATATTACAAATGTCCAGGTTCAAATCAACACTGAAACACCAGGCTATTCACCATTAGAAACTGAACAACGGGTAACTTTTCCCTTAGAAACGTTGATGTCAGGTTTGCCCAATCTGGAATATACACGTTCTTTGTCACGCTATGGTTTATCACAAGTCACAGTCGTATTTGAAGATGGAACGGATATCTATTTTGCTCGCCAACTTGTTAATGAAAGGATACAGCAAGCACAGGGTCAATTACCTCCGGGACTTGAGCCCAGTATGGGGCCGATAGCAACGGGACTCGGTGAAATTTTCATGTGGTCTGTGGAAGCTAAAAGCGATACTGGTAACAAGGCGTATAGCCCGAGTGATTTGCGAGAAATCCAGGACTGGATCATCAAGCCACAACTAATGACGGTACCTGGTGTTACGGAAGTCAATACGATAGGTGGTTATGCTAAGCAGTATCATGTCACGCCCGGTCCGCAAAAGCTGATTGCCTATGATATCAGTTTTCAAGATGTCATCGCTGCCTTAATGCAAAACAATGCAAATGTCGGTGCAGGCTTTATCGAACACCTTGGGGAGCAATATTTAATTCGTGCACCGGGTCAGGTGAGTTCCATTGAAGAAATCAATAATATTGTTGTTAAACACGTTGATGATGTTCCTGTATATATCCATGACGTTGCGACTGTTGGTTTTGGTAAAGAGCTTAGAAGTGGTGCGGCAACAAAAAATGGCAAGGAAGTGGTTTTAGGTACGGTATTTATGTTGATGGGCGAAAATAGTCGTACTGTTGCCAGTGCTGTTTCCGAAAAAATGTTAGCGGTGCAACAATCCTTGCCGGATGGTGTAGTGGCTAATGTTTTATACGATCGTACGATTTTAGTTGATAAAACCATTCAAACGGTTAAAAACAACTTATTTGAAGGCGCGTTATTAGTGATTGCAGTGTTGTTCTTGTTTCTAGGCAATATCAGAGCAGCGTTATTAACAGCACTCGTAATTCCTCTTGCTATGTTGTTCACTATCACAGGCATGGTGACTAATAAAGTTAGTGCAAACCTAATGAGTTTAGGTGCATTAGATTTTGGAATCATCATCGATGGCGCAGTAGTTATTGTCGAAAATTGCTTAAGGCGGCTTGCCCAGGAACAACAAAAGTTGGGACGTGTATTAACGCGTTCGGAACGGTTGGCCGTAACCTATGACGCCTCGAAAGAGGTCAGAAAGGCATTACTTTATGGCCAACTCATTATCATGGCGGTCTATATTCCTATTTTTACCCTAACCGGGGTAGAAGGTAAAATGTTTACCCCAATGGCATTTACCGTGGTAACTGCATTAGTGGCTGCCGCCATATTTACCATAACATTTATTCCTGCCGGCATTTCGATAATAATGACAGGTAAAGTCAAAGAGAAGGAAAACGTTCTTGTAAAGGGTGCAAAGACAGCATACAAACCCATCTTGGAGTGGTCACTCAACAATAAATCAATTGTAGTCACTATTGCGCTATTTAGCATCCTTCTCACTGGTTTATTGTCTACCCGCATGGGTAGCGAGTTCATTCCCAGCTTGGATGAAGGCGATATTGCAATGCACGCCATGCGAATTCCTGGTACCAGTTTGACTCAAGCTGTAGAAATGCAAAATACTTTGGAGGAGAGAATTAATCGTTTTCCTGAAGTCAAAGAGGTTTTTGCCAAAATAGGTACAGCAGAAATAGCGACCGATCCGATGCCTCCCAATGTGGCGGATAATTTTGTCATGCTAAAACCGCGAGATCAGTGGCCCGATCAAGATAAATCAAAAGGGGAATTAGTAGAAGAAATAGCCGATGCCGTCAATCAAATACCGGGAAACAATTACGAATTTACCCAGCCTATCCAAATGCGTTTCAATGAACTCATATCAGGTGTACGTGCCGACGTCGGTGTGAAAGTGTTTGGTGATGACATGGATACCTTACTGGATACTGCCAATAATATTGCGAACACATTGCGACAAGTATCTGGTTCAGCGGATGTTAAAGTTGAACAAGTTAGCGGGCTACCCATTATGACGATTCACATTCGACGAGATGTTGTCGCACGTTATGGTTTAAATGTGGCTGACGTACAAGACGTCATTGAAGTTGCCATGGGAGGGCTGAATGTCGGTCAGATTTTTCAAGGAGATAGGCGTTTTGATTTGCACGTTCGACTTCCGGAAAATTTGCGCGCTGATCTTGAAACGATTCGTCAGTTACCTGTCAATTTACCAGGCCAAAGAGAAGGCCGTCATGTAGCTTACGTTCCTTTAAAATCTTTAGCAAACATTGACATTGCGCCTGGACCAAATCAGATTAGCCGCGAAAATGGTAAGCGACGTATTGTAGTGACATCCAATGTCAGAGGCAGGGATTTAGGATCTTTTGTCAAGGATGCACAACAGGCTATTCGCAACAATGTTTCAATTCCCAATGGTTATTGGATTGACTGGGGTGGTCAATTTGAACAATTGATATCCGCGACAAAACGATTGCAGATAGTTGTGCCCATCGCTTTATTGATTATATTTGTCCTGTTGTTTATGACCTTTGGTAATATTAAAGAAGGACTACTAGTGTTTACTGGTGTTCCATTTGCGTTAACCGGAGGATTATTAGCTTTGTGGCTGCGCGATATGCCCCTGTCAATTTCTGCTGGTGTAGGCTTTATCGCATTGTCCGGAGTCGCAGTTCTCAATGGTTTGGTAATGGTGACTTTTATTAAGAATTTGCGTGAAAACGGTATGGAAATATACGACGCAGTATTGCAGGGAGCGGTCGTTCGTTTACGCCCAGTTATGATGACAGCTTTGGTTGCGGCATTAGGCTTCGTACCCATGGCTCTGGCAACCGGCACAGGAGCAGAAGTTCAAAAACCTTTAGCAACGGTTGTAATAGGTGGCATTATGTCATCTACATTACTTACGCTTTTGGTATTACCAGTCATTTACTATTTAGCCTATGCAAAACAAAATGATGCCTAGCAATTCTAGGTAAAATCCCTATGAAGATTATTTGTTTTAACACTATTAATCAGAATCTATGTCAAATTGTGATTGTGAAGTAGAAATTAAAGATAAAAGCCAAGTTCGTGTGCTAATTTTATTGCTCAGTATAAATGCAGTAATGTTTATACTTGAATTTGGGATAGGCTGGTATGCGGAATCCACAGGATTGATCGCTGATGCTTTGGATATGTTAGCTGATGCCATGGTTTATGGGGTTGGCTTGTATGCTGTTGGAAAGGCGATTCATGTCAAAGCAAATGCAGCCATGTTAAGTGGTGTGCTACAACTTTCACTCGGACTATTAGTCATTAGCGATATTATTAGACGTATTGTTTATGGCAGTGAGCCAATTTCTTTGTTGATGATGATTATGGGATGCATTGCATTAATCGCAAATATTATATGTTTACGTTTAATTATGTCTCACCGAAAAGGTGATGTGCACATGCGAGCTAGTTGGATCTTTTCTAAAAATGATGTGATTGCTAATTTGGGTGTTGTTACAGCTGGTGCATTGGTGTGGAGTCTTGATAGCCGCTGGCCAGATATAATCATAGGAATTATTGTTTCAATTATAGTAATTATTGGCGCAAGAACAATAATCAAGGAAGCTAGATTAGAATTAAATAATACGACCTAGATTCTGCCTGAACCTAATGTTTGATTACTAGTCTTACTGAATTCGAAATTACGCTGAACATAAAACCGGAAATTCAAAATCCCATGAAAATTAAAATTGGCGAAGTTAGCCGTATTATCGGACTTACTCCAAAAACGATTCGCTACTATGAGTCTGTTGGTTTAGCTGATAAACCTGAAAGAAGTGGAAAGGGATGGTCTTCTAAAGGACAAAGAATATATGAAGAAAAGGATTTAGACAAATTACGTTTCATAAAAGAAGCGAGACAGCTTAGCTTTTCAATTGAAGAAATCAGAAGTGTCCTAGATCATTATGAAAATGGCCCTCCTTGTGGTTGCGGTGCTAGACCGCACCTTAAAACACTAATTGAGCAAAAACTTGAAGAAATAGACAAAAGTATCAATGGATTAGAAGCTTTAAAAGTTGAAATGCTTGAGCTGAAAAATAGAACACAAGCTCTTGAAAATAAATCACCAGACCAACTTTTAGGTGAATGTGTACCTAATATAGGTGATGCTCTACTTGGCCGATTTGACGAGAATAATTCCAAGTAATTGGCTTGAACTTACCGTTACTGGAACATTTACAATTAGTTCAGGCGATGCAGGCGCACGCTCGAAACATCATTAATGTTTCTTGTTTTAATTAAATAGCAGGTATTATTATGAAAACCAAGTTAGTATTAGGCGGTTTAGCAATGTTTGTTGTGACAGCATCAGCTTTCGCTTTCTGTCCTTTCTGTTAGTTTATTTATTAGTGCCCGGTGCTAAATAACTTGGCACCGGGTTTTCTAGAGATTTGCATATTTCCCCTTAGTAAATTGATGATTTATAAAGTCCTCAAAACCCTTAATTGCTGACATTAGATGGTTTTTTTTAAATGCCCGCAATGTCGACTCACTTTCCGATGTCGGTCTTCGTAATTGTAATTTTTTATAAGAATCGAAATTTTTCGTTAACTAATGAGCTCATTGGACGAGGAGGAGACATTCCCAAATACTTATTGTAAATTTTCCAAACATTTCTTACTCTAAGCAGGGTGTTAACTTCTTTAAAATACTCAGTAATTCTTCAAATAATCGGATTAAACCTAGTATGGGTAATAAGAAATTTAATGAGCTAAACTTAATGTAATCTAGTCAAGATTGAACTCAATTCCAATACCATCTAATGAACGATGTACTACTGTAGCAGGTATAACTGATCTTTTTGCAGCGTTATCAATATCAATTGCAACGTGCAATATACTATTCTTTGGAAATAGCAAAGGATTCGTTTTAATAAACATGCCGGTTGATGTAGCGTTCTTCGACAACGCTAAAGCCACTATGTCGTTATCTTTGTACAACCACACCTTTGTCTCTTTCGCCACGCGATTGTAATCGCGGTGCTCTATTTCTATTTTCCCCATGCTATTTCTTTGTATAATTGTAATATTGGTTTTAGGTAATGTATTTTTATCATTTTGAGTCTCATATGTGACAGTCTGCCAAATAGTTTTTTACACAAAATCTACACGAAATTCATAACCTCGCTCTTTAAAACCTAGGTGCTTATAAAGTTCATGTACTTTTGGTCTAGACATGCGACTAGTTGCAATAAGTTTGTAACATTGTTTATCTTTAGCTGTTTTCAAAATATCTTGAACTAAATGGCTAGCAATACCTTTACTTCGATATCCATCATCAATAAATACATCTTCCAGCAATCCAAAGGGTTGATCGTGAAGATCATTATTCATAATATATAAATATGCGCGACCTATTTCCTTTCCATTATCGTTCACTGAAAAACGAATGCCATTAGCCTTCACCGACTGTGTTTTCTGTTCCATTGTGACCACCGTATCGATTACTTGAATTAAGAATTACTTTCCCTTACTAACAAGGCACACTATTTTATACCCATTTTCTTGGTATCAATATGCTCTGGCATCATGCATTGTACTGATTCTTCACCAGTAATACCTCGGACTGCCGCTAGAATACAACACAGTGCATGCCCTATACTCAAATGAGTTGTTTGAATTCGTGTACTCGAGGGACCTTCAGGTTTTGCATTACTTTTTATTATATAATCGGCATTAGCACCCAAAGGCGTATCTCGATTTTCTGTTAGTGCAATAGTGAGTGAACCTTTTTCTCTAACAAGTCGCAGAGCTTCGTAAACAAAACCTGTACCACCTGATGCAGAGACGCCGATAAGAACATCATTCACTCCCACACACTTAGCTATGTACCGTGCAATTGCCCCTTCTTCTTCACCAATGCCTTTGGCAAAAGAAACGGGTATTGCTTGACTAAAATTATTTGTGATTGGAATACTGGCTACACCAGTTTCATAAAACTGCCCCGCCATTTCTTCTGCTACTAAGGCAGATGCCCCGGCACCAGTGATAACAACCTTACCATTTTTATCTATACAATCTTGAATTTTTGAGATCGCCGCTAAGAATCCTTTTTTTGCACTATCTATGGAAGATAAAATTCCTTCAGCCTCTTGACGCATGGCATGTTCAAACATTTCCCCAGGATCTGTTAGGCCAGTAAAATCATAACCCACCATTAAAGGACGATTGATATCAATCAATTGACCAATAGAATCTATAAGTGTTCTGTCTTCCCATTTATGTTCTTCAAATTCTAACGTTGTACCAGGAAGATTACTGATTTTTAGTGGTTTTTGAGTAAGATGTGAAATTAAACTTGTCTTGCCAGTATTGAATATGCCTAAAACTGAAATACGTGAACCAATGGGAAAAGTCGATCGAGTTATATTCGCCAATTCATGAGTATTATCATTCGTTAGAAAAGAAGCAAGTTCCATCGGCACACCGATTTGCTTTTGAATCTCGGAAACTTCTTCCTCGCTCACTAAGTCGACTTTATTTCCAATGACAATATAAGGTAATTGAAAGTGATTTATTGCTTCAAGAAATAATTTTGTGGTTTTTATTTGCGGATCAAATAAATTAACCATTAAAATTGCAGCGTTCGCATTGCACGATTCAAACGGCGTTATCATTTTTTTTGTAACTCTTGTCGTCATACTTAGACCTTCCTTGTGTTAAGATGAGTTAAAGTCGTTTCCTTGCTTTAGATATGCATGACTTTAAACAAATGACATTATTCTATGATGCTTTTTCCTCCCAACGTAATTTAATATGATCGCAAGCCCATTGCTCTAAATAATTTTCTAAATATTCCTGCCTTCCCTCTTCACTTAACCGATCTAATACCTCATCATCTATTTCTAGAATCTCGTTTTTTTCAGCCCCATCAATACCTAAACTTGCGATAAAAACGTATTCTGCCATTAAAATTCCTTAATCCAAATAAACTTACATCAACAATACTTATCGAACATGTTTGTATCCAACATATTTTATATATTTAAGGAGACAAGTATTTTAAATAATAATTAATTAAGGCCGAGTGTTATTCGTAAAAAAATAGACATAAAATTCTATATTTTTTTAAACCACAACTACCCATTAACTATCACTTAGGCGAGTTAACAAAGGTGGTAAATGTTATATGAACTACAATTTTATTTAATATTATCAATAATTCTTTTTACGAATTAATTCAAACATTGTTCATACTTCTATGGGAACTTATCAAAGATTATCCCTCCCGGTTTCTGTATAATATTTTTATTTTTTCATTATTCTTCTTATACTTACAATTATAATTCACATCTTACTAAAATCAAGATTGAATTTTTTTTTAATTGATATTAATCCATAAAAACACTGTTTTGCATACCATAGACAAAATAGTATTAAAAAATTAATGATGGACTAAAAAGGTATCTTTTGTATCAAGCTCTAGTTGTTTAATTCTATCTTTAATGGTTGACCCAATGTATTCAGCAAAATCCCTTGATTTTGAAGCATCCTTAGATTCAACCATAACCCGAAATAAAGGCTCCGTACCGGAAGGTCGAACAACAACTCGCCCACTGCCTGCTAATTTTTTATTGACCTCATTAAGTATTTTAACAGTGTATCTATCATCAGCAATATCGAAACCTTTTGGTACTCGAATATTGATCATATGCTGAGGAAGTTTGCTTACTGCTTGTTTCAGTTCATGTAAAGAATTTCCCGTCTCCACAATTTGTTGTAAAACCTGCAATGCCGAAATAATCCCATCACCAGTGACACTTCTATCTAAGCATATAATATGACCACTCGATTCACCTCCAAGTAACAAATTGTGTTTTTCCATTTTTTCCAACACATACCGGTCTCCAACTTGCGTACGTAAAAAAGAGAGACCAATATTTTGTAAAGCCGTTTCTAATCCTGAATTGCTCATAATTGTACCAACAACCGCCGCCAAATCGATTCCATGAGATTTCCGTAACAAGGCGATAATAAACAATATCTCATCACCATCGACAAGTTCGCCCTTATGATCAACCATAACAACGCGATCTGCATCACCATCAAAAGCAATTCCAACATCAGCCTTATGCTTTAATACCTCCGCTTGTAACATTGCAGGATGGGTTGATCCGCAGTCGTAATTGATATTTAAACCATTGGGAGAATTATTGATTGGAAAAACTTTTGCCCCTAATTCTTCAAATACACAAGGAGCAACATAGTATGACGCGCCTTGCGCACAATCTAGAACAATAACCATACCCTTCAAATCAATGCCTAACGGTATTGTGCTTTTACAAAATTCAATATAGCGACTACTCGCATCAAAAAATCGTACGGCTTTACCTAACTTAGATGAATCTACTGTAATCATGGGTTTTTCGATTTTTTTTTCAATAGCCACTTCCATTTCATCTGATAACTTTTTACCATCCGCAGAAAAAAACTTTATGCCATTATCGTAATAAGGATTATGTGACGCACTAATCACTATGCCTGCTTGAGCTCTGATTGTTCGAGTCAAGTAAGCTACCGCAGGTGTTGGTACTGGACCCAATAAACGGCTATCCACACCAGCCGCTGATAGACCGGCTTGTAAAACTGATTCAAACATGTAGCCAGAGATACGTGTATCCTTTCCAATTAACACCTTACCTTGGCCACCGCCAATTAAAACGCGGCCTGCAGCCCACCCAAGTTTTAAAATAAACTCAGCGTTAATTGGCCAATCTCCCACTTTACCTCGAATTCCATCTGTCCCGAATATTCGCCTCTCCATCTTAACTGCCCCCACACTGTTTAGAACAATGATTTGTTTTAACAATTCCTAGGGAACCTCTAATTAAGTCATCTAGCGAGTGTTAACTTCGTTATATTGAAACTCAAAATGCTCATTTACTCGAGTAAACTCGACAACTGCTCCTGCGTTGTTCTACCTTCGCCCATCCTTGGGCTTGTGCGCTTTCTTGTGCCGGTTGGTATTCGTTTCAATATGCCTGGTTCCCATCTCACTATCTAACTTAATTAGAGGTTCCCTAGCCATTTATTAATTGGAATTAGCAATTACCAATAGGTCTTTTCCAATGTATTCTAATTTGCGGAAAGATTGTTTTTTATAAAAGTATAATATGGCAATTTATTTAAAACCTTCACCAATACTATTAAACTAATAATAAAGGTAAGTAATGTTGCCAAAAAATAGCCATATCCATAATATTCATAACCACTTTGCATAGATAAATAACTAAACAAACCATTAAGCAATAAAAATAAAACTAATAGCGTAAAGTTTATACGTCTTAAATCAAAATACATAAATATGGTTGATATAAATAAGAATAAAATATGAAAAAAAGCCCCTAATATTCCTAAACGCAACATGCCCAACTGCAAATAATGGCCGCCAAAATAATGGATTATTTGTGGCGTTAGAATGATAGTTAAAATGCATATCGCGCCTTGCAGGATGAAAATATTACGAAAATTGATGCTAAGGAAATTAACCATATTTTGATGCTTTGATGAAATTATTGAAAACGGCGCATGATTTTTAATACAGCTATAGTATTCTTGATATTTTTTATTAAAACCGGTTTCTGAAGACACCAAAAACAAAGCCATGGCGGGAATGATACTTAGATAGGCAAGAAACATTGCAACATCGTAATCTGCATGATAGATCAGTACTCCAGCAGTAATTTCTCGTTCTGGAGCAAACCACATAATCCACTTATCGATCCATATTGCGGCCGCGAATAACAAACCACCTATACTGAGTTCCCAATATTTTTTAAAGTAAGGTAGAAATGAAGCTGGCCACTGAAACATATAAGGATATTCGGAAAAAACTCGAGCAATTGTTGAAAACACAATTACAGTTAGCCCCAAATTAAAACCAAACAGTAATCCTGATGTGCCATAATTACTTGCAAAAAATAGGCTACTGAAAAATGAAATTCCCATACCTATGGCATATATAAAAATATATGCCTTATAATCTTTAAGCGCAGTGAGAAATATAGACACAACCCAAACACTAGCGACTAAGAAATAATTTGAGATAGCCGCTATTTTAAGTACCAAACTTAACTCAACAAAGAAAGTATAAAACGGCAGTATTGAAAGCATTCCAATGATATAAGTTATGCCTAAGGCAATTAACAACATGCTAGGTGAAGATTCAATCGATTTGTTATATATACCATCGGCAAGATAACGTGTAGCAATCAAAATTACTGGCCCCGTGAGTACGAGAGAAAAAGAATAATTGTAGATTAAAATAATTCGGAAATTGGTAATCTGTGAAATTTCTACCCAATTATTAACAAGGAAGTTAATTCCCATAAGTGATACGATTGTAAATAACCAAGGCCCTGTTGAAATTATTGCACCAATGGAATAACCTTGAAATGTTCCTAAAAGATCATCGCGTTTAATCAGTTTCTCTAACGCATAGCCTATGCCGGCCATAAAGTTTCCTGCCTATTAAAGATTTTTTCACTGGATTTTACTGACATTTCTGCATATTGCATTTGATAAAATTCATCAATGGCCTTCTTGTTATACATATTTTTTACGCGTTGCTGAATAACTTGACCACATTGTTTTCGCCAACCGTCATTCAACAACAATTGTTTGATACCGTGGGCCGTTGATTCCGGTGAGGCTAATGACGTAATCACACCCCCAATTCCAAGTGGGGGCGATTCGTATTTCCGACCCAACAACATTTCTTTGCATGAACCTACATCGGTTGCTACCGCAGGAATACCTGCAGCACCAGCCTCGAGAATGACTAAAGGCTGGGCTTCACTAATACTCGTCAATACAACTACATCTATTTGTGCTAAGTAGTCATCTAAACGTGCTTGCCCAGTGAATTTAATATTTTTTCCGCAATTTAGTTGTTTAATCACATTTTGGCATTCTTGATAATAATCAGGATCTTCATCGGTTGGTCCAATAATTAAAGACTGAAGATCAGGTATATCCTCTAATAATATTTTTGATGCTCGAATATAGGTTTTTACATCTTTTATCGGGACTACGCGGCCAATCAACGCTATTGTTGGAGTCGCCGCTTTTTGCATGTTAGAAAATTCGGAAAATTGCTCATAATCAACACCATTTGGAACAATGAGTAATTTATCAGGATCAGCACCATCCCTTAATTGCATCTTTTGATTACCGTCATATAGTGTAATTATACGATCACTTGCGGTGTAACAAGCTCGGGTATAGCTTTTGAACGTATCAATCCACATATCGCGCAAGGATACTCGGGATTTATGTAGTGCTAAACCATCTTCTGATCCCGCAGAAAACCAGTCGGCCATCATTACCTCAATTCGTCTTTCGTTGGTATAAATACCGTGTTCAGTTAAAATAACTGGCCGCCCAGTTTCGAGTTTAGCGCGTGCTGCAAGGAGCCCTGCATAACCTGTTGAAATCGTATGATAGACTCTTGCTTTAGGTAGAGGAGCAATTACTACTGCAAATAGGCTTCCTAAAAGTGATCGCCAACTCCAGAAATAATTCACAAAAGATTCGTGTGGCATAGTTAACCGATACATATTCAGCAATAAGTGCCATGCTGATTCAGAATTTAATAAGAGTCTTTTTCCTAATTGCTTTCTATAAGGTGTAAATATTTTGACAATTTCAGAGAGTTCGAATATACCTCCATGTTGCTGAATTTCTACGAGAGGTTGCTCTAAACGTCTACAAATTGATTCAATCGCTGGGAGTTTATTATCACCCTGCTTCATATCACATAAAAATATGTTACTAACCCCAACGACATTTTCAGGAAGCTCATATTTAATTTTTAGTCCTGATGGACTTGGTACTAAAGCAACTATATGTATTTTAAGATGACTTTGAGCTTTTACTAGATTATGCAACCAACTTGATACACCTCCCGTAATATAGGGATATGCACCTTCAACGATAAGACATAAGTCGGCTTCTTTGTATTTATTCATTTTGTAATTTTTTGGTATATTTACCATTGATTTAGTATTTAGTTACGAAGCTGCAAGCGTATGTTGATTTAGCCAGAGGCAAATATATTCATGTATTTTGTGCGGTATCTCTTCCTTATTATTATGACTTTTATTAAACTCGATTAATCGCTCACGTAACTCATTATATTTTCCCAATTTGTAAAGACATTCATAAAACCAGGATAATTCATTTGTTTTCAGATTATTACCATAGGCATTGAAATATTTATAAGCTTCTTGCAATAATTCAAGTTTTACTAATATCCTACCAATAGCATGTCGAACCTTATTATGTTCGGGATTAATACTCTGACATTTATAGTAATAATCTAATGCAGTTTTTTGCATGTCAGATTCTCTAATTTCGTCAAATAAACCCAGGTAAGCATAGCCATCGATATGTGTAGCTAATGTCAAATAATCCTTAAACTCACCACTGACAACCTGGTTTTGTAGACAAATTGTTTGCTTGTTGAATTTCTTCTCTAACTTAGCGACAATTGTTGCTGCTTGAGTTCGGACGTTAAAGTCCTTATCACTTAAAGCTGATTTAATAATAGGTGCAAATTCTGGCCTAAAATTTCTGGCCAAATTTGCAATGACTGATTGTTTTTCTTCAAAACTTCCATAATCTAATATGTCGCCAAAAGACACAAAAATATTTGTTGATGATATTCGGTCACGGCCAACGGCAATGTTTTGGTATACTTTTTCTGTAAAGTTATCCTGGTTATCAGTATAAATATTTGCAAGCCAGTCTTTAAAAGGTGTGATTTTGTTTTTCGATATTACGTACAACAGCAAACAAACAAACGTACCCAGGACACCAAATATACCTGCCACAGTTGTACTAATAATTAAAAGTAACGCAAAACGCACATCGTTCTTTCGGATTAACGATGCCCAAAACCACAGTAGTAATATTAACACCGCCAGCAAGTGTAAACTTACTACCTGTATAAGGGAAAACTCCTTTTCCAGAACCGTAATTACTATATAGGTTTCTAAACAAAACGCGGCAAAACATGCTGCTATACACTCAATGATATTACTCTTATTAAAACTTGTGTGTTTAGTTGTGTTTTTATTTTGATATAACATGAAGATTAATCATCCGTTTATTGATATTGAATTCTCTGGATAACTTGCTGGTAGTTTTTCTATTCGTATTTGCATTGGAATATTTTGCAATAATTTGGGTAATCGATGTTGAACGTATAGCTTATACTTTTTCGCAACAAAATCTGCCCCGGTTTCAGAGGTCTGAGGTAAAAGTAAAATATAGAGTGAATCACTTCCTCCTACATTAAAGACTTGATCACTCTGCCTTAGATTTTTCTGTGCTTCGTATATTGCAGTTTTAAAAGCAGCGTGTTTTTCCAAACTCAAATCATCCAAAAGCATAGCTTTTACAAATATTACGGTCACCAAAAATTCCGTTTTTTTGATATTACGATTGTTAGAATCGTTTTCTCGCTTTTGATAACCGTCCTTTAGTGCCAATGGATTTTTACTGGTTTTTTTAATCATTGATTGTTGGTTATGTTTAATTTGTGTATATGCTTCCGATATCCACTCACAAACTACATGAAATCTTTCTACCGAAGATTGATTGAAATTTATAAATTGTTGACTTTCTACTTTTAACATCCCAAATACTTCGCCACTATCGGCCTTAATGAGCGGCCCTGCAAGTGATCCATGACCATCCAGGATACGTTCGTCATTTTGCTGGCTGACGTTTAAAAAGCGCTGTTCAACAACAATACTTCGAAATAAAGGTGAATTTGAAGAAAATCTTTTTTCATAATGGTCTGTATCACTCCACCCCTCCTGCATATACAAGCCAAGATGGTCCCCTTTGGTGAGATAAACTGAAAAACTATCAACACCCAACGTGTTGTTTATTAGATTTTTTATCCAACAGAAGAATACATCTTCTGTCAATTGATCAATTTGTCGAGCGGCGTGATATGTGGAAGTTACCGTGTTTAACTGGCTTGCGATTTGAGTGTCTAAATCAATTTTAACTAATTTAAGTTTTTCATATGTTTTGCTAATTAGCTCATTTTCACGTTGCAATTTTTGAAACGCACTTTTTAATTCATTTTTTTCTACAATTTGACGGGAACGCAATTCACCTAAAATTACCGCACTAACAAACCAAAGAATGGGATCCATACCAACGGACAAAAGGTATGAATAAGTATCTTGTGTAAATAATTGTGCGGGCAAACCACTCGCGAAATAAAGCAAACTCGAAAGTAATGCAGCCAACAATGCTTCATTAGTTCCGTATTGTATTGCAAAAATCAGAACTGGAATCCAAAATGGGTGTGGATTTATTCCAAGATATATCGAACCATCATAAAAAGCATAATCAATGATAAGGAGAACTGCAAAAATCAATAAAAGTTCGATAACAGCTACATGTCTAAAACCGAGAAAAGTACTAGGTTTAGAAACATCTAACTTAGATGTAATGTTTTGTGCTTCTCCCCGTAACATCATGATATTCCCTATCACTTATTATTTGTTACTATTGTAAATCCATCTAAAATGATCCTGACCACACACAGAACGACGAAAACACAATCATTTATACTGCGGAATGAAATACGATCTAACGTCCTTTAAAGATTGCACAATCCAGGAAAATGCGAAATAGATGTCATATTTTATTGTTGTTTATAATTATAATCTTATCCTATTTTACCTAGTTATCAAGGTGTTGATAAGTTCCTATAATATTGACCAATATTAAAATAGGTAATAGTTCAAAAATAGACCCACCTCATTTACTCTTCGATTGCTTCCTCGCTGAAAAGCTAGACTATTATACAATTTAACGCCAAAAGAGAGGTTACTCTTAGGCAAATAAAGCAAAGATATTCCGAAAAATGGCGCATGTGCATTTAAACGATCATACAAGTATCCGACATTGGTATGATAGTGAAAAGATTTTCTTATTTTGCCTTGCACCAGCACTTCCAGTGTGTGCATCTCGCGGCTTGCAATAACAAGGGGGAAAAAGGGTTTACCTAATGGACCTATCCATCCTTTCGCATCCTCCGCATATTCAGCTTCAAATTGATAGCCAATAAACACATGGTACCCTTGAGGTTTCATGTGGTATCTCAATCGTCCTTGTAAAAAAAGACTACGAGTTACTGATTTGTTTATATCAATATTATATCGCTTATATGCTAGATGATATTGAGTATCAAGTTTCGCAAGATATTGTTTAAAATAATTTACCTCCAAAAAGTCCTGCGTAGCCTTGTTAATCACTGCTTCGGCATAATCTAGATAATATTCATGGTAACCGATACCTAATTTAATACGAGAGTATGGCGGCCCCCCATAATAGTGAAATCTAGCACCAATATTTTCTTCGCTAAAATAGGCCCCATATTGATAACCAGAATCCGGATAATAATTCTCTAGTCCTAGCTGCGCATAATTTTTATTACCTCTAAAATCTATAAGCAAACCATTACTATGTTGCACCTGTTTTAAATCTAATCGTCTGTTTTCAAGAGCTAAAGTAAATTTCCAATTCTTTTTATAATTTAGTGTAGAATTAATTTCACTATATTGCGTTTTACCAGAACCGCTAATATTTTGCATATTTGAAGAAATGCTAATCCTGTTACCATATTCTCTCATTACTTGTTGTTTTTGTGACAATACATCTAATTTTTCAGGGTAATTTTTCAAAATCTCATTATATCGGATCAATGAATTTTGCCATTTTCCTAAGCGTAATTCTAATTCAGCGAGAACTTGTTGATAATCAGGATTTTGGGGATCTTCTTTGACTAATGTGGTTAAGTATTTATTTGCCTGTTGATATTTTCCAAACTTAATTAAAACTAAAGCTTGTAGATAATCCTTGCGTCTCTCTTCTGACTTCTTTAGATCGCTCTTGTTGTTTGCAAATATGTGTGATTTTTTTTGGGGGGCTAACAATTTTACAGTGACCCTATGTTCCTGAACATGAACAACAGATATAACATCATACTTTAATACCATTAATACACTGTCATATCCATAATTAATATTGCGAATAAGATTAGGCAATTGCTTAGCTATATTCTGAATATTCACTTTTCCCAGTGGCTTGTTAAATAGTAAAAACAACTGAGAAGCTTTTATGTTATCTTCAACCAATATCGGCTCTTGCCATGAAAATACTATTTCTCCACCAGTACCGGTTTGTTTTACGATAATATTTACGCCATTCTTATCTTGCCCTATGCCTATAGTACTGAAAAGGAATAACCCTACGCCAAGTATCCTACTAATCCAGAAAGAGCCACTCAGACTATTGAGCTGCCAACATTTCTTTTGCTTGCTGATACAAACCTTTTTCATACAATATTGCAATATAGTCATTAAATAGTTTTAAATTATCGGGTTTTTCTTTACGTAAATGTTCATATAATGTTTTAGATTGCTGTATTTTGTCCACACGAGCCAGCATCAGCATTTTTAGGGAGCGCAATGAATATGATGGATTATTTAACATTTCAAGTTGATCAAGTGTCTGTTGAAAAACAAGATTCGCTTCAGGGTTATAATTGAGCGTATGTAGGGCCTCGGCGAGAATATAATTAACTTCAATATCATTTTCATTTATTGATTTATATTGCTTTAGATAAGCTATTGCATTTTCATACTCACCCTTGCTAAATGCAATCATACCTAGCTCTCGTAGTGATTTTTGATTGTTCGGAGAAAGACTAAGTATCTTTCGCCAAATTTTCTCTACAATTTCAGTATTGTTAAGTTCATGAGCGATTTGTGAATATCGAATTAATGTATCGATATTTATTATTTGATCGAGGTTAAGCTGCAAAGCTTTATTCAATTTGAACCATTGTTTACTTTTAAGCAGTGCCTCTATATAGGTCGAATTTAAAGACGATTTTTTTAAATTATGGTTATTTTCTACTAATTTGATAACTCGCCGCTCACCACCGATATTGAGTAAAACTTTGAGCCAAAAGTGCTTTTCAAGAGTGTCAGTGATAGTAATGCGTTGTTCAACCCATTCTAGTGCTCCGCGCTCTGGGCGTGGCCCCCAAAGAAATAAAAGTTGATCTATATCTGAATCTTCGGGTGACGCCTTGGCAGCAAGAGTTTTAAATATTTCAATCGCTTCATTTTTTATATTCAACTCTAGTAGTTTATATCCTATTTTCCTTCTATCTTTATCAGCGATATTTTCCGAATTAGCATATTTTACTAAACTCTCTATTGCTGTTTTTCTACGACCAATTTTTAAATTAGCATCAATATAATAGAAAACCCACTCACCCGATTTTTTTTCGGCATATTCATACAGATAGGGTATAATTTGGCTATAGCGCTCAATACTCAGTAAATTATATAGGATTTCAGTCGTTTCTTTTTCAGAAAGTTTTTCGTTTTTTAATTTTTTTATCCAAATCCGAGCTAACTCTTCTTTTTTCCCACTATCAAGTAATGCTTTAACATATAAAGATTCATTATTTTCCTCATGTATATCTAATTTTCTTATATGTATCAATGCTTCCTGTGACCGATTGTTTTCCATTAATGCCTGAACAAGATACTTTCGATTAACTTTATTACTATCATATTTAAACATGCGATCTGCACTTAGCAATGCCAATTCTGCTTCCTTTCCTTTAATGGCAATGAAAAATAGGTCTTTAAGGGTTTGTTCATCTACATAAGGTTTTTTTTTCAACCATGTAATAACTTGTTGATATAATCCCATTTTTGCTGCAAGCAAAGCCCAACCAATATTAGCGCTGTTATTAACTACTTGCATATCCTGGAGAGATGTAAAGAAATTTAAGCCAGCCTCTATTTCGTCAAGTTGTAAATACAAATAGGCAAGATCACGATAATATAATACAGGTATGTTTGGATTTTTAATGTTTTGTTTTAATATATGATTCGCTCTTTCAAATTGATATGTAAGAACAAATAACTTCACTAATGAGAGTTTATCCACAATATTAAGCTTATTTTTTTGCATCATATAATCAACTAGCTTTAGCGCCTTTGCTTTTTCACCTTCAGCTAATGCGATTTTTATTGATAATAACGGTTGTTTAGAAAGCCAGCTATTATCAAGATGGCTTAGAAAATTATGAATCCACTCAATATCCTTATAATTAAGCGCAGATTCAATAATTTTTACTCGTAACCAATCTGCGAGTATTACAGGATTGCAATCAAGTGCAATAGATTTTGCAATCTCAAACTTGTCATGTTCAAGTGCCAGTTCAATATATAGAGGTACTAAATCCTCCGGAAGTAAATCTTCTTTTTTACATTCTTGAAGGTGAATAAATGCTTTATCTCTCGCTCCACTAAGAATTTCAGCACTAATATATACTCGTAATAATTTGTCATTCTTATTAATATTATTAGTAATATTTGTCAGGAGCGCTATGGTATATTGCGGGGTTTTATTTTGATTTAGCCATTGTCCAAAATGAACCAGTTCTTGATCTATCGATTTATTTTTAAACCAGGCTGTCGCTATTTGTAAAGCCTTTTCTGAAAGTCCTTGATCAATAAGAAGACTGAATAACATTTTTTTATCTTTCAATTTTAAAAGTCTCGAGCTAAGCTCATTAGCTTTTAAAAAAGTATTGCTTGCATCGACTAATTGGCCTTTACTTGCCTGTACATAGCCCAGTTTAATCAAATCTGTTGTATCTGCTTTAAATTTTTCCACTAATATTTTTGATGTTTTTATTATTCCGGAGTAATCAGCCGTTTTCTCATATTCTTTGATTAACTTTCGCAATAGGGCTTCACTTAAATGCAGCTTTTTCTCAGTTTCCAAGCTGGTAAGATAATCACTATACATTTGGGACCTTTCATACAAACTACTTAATAAGCTACTGGCCTCTATATCATTTGGTTCTTTTCTTAGATATTGTTCTAACAAATCAATCGATCGTTCCGGTTGCCCTAAGGCCGTATACGTTTGCATTAAAGGGAAAACAACTTGTGCAGACCAAGTGTTTTCCTCGATCATATCTTCGTAAACCATTTTAACAGCATCATATTCCTTATCTTTGTAACGCATATAGGTGAGTTCTGATGAGCTGGGTATTAATAATAAGCTAATGGCAATGCTAACAATCACTATAAATAAACTTAAAAACAATATCGCCTTCATAAATTACTCCAAAAGTCAGGCTTTGTATTTTTTAATATTTATTTCAACTGTTTTTGCTGCATCTAACTGTATATTGCAATTCAATAAACCATCTTCTCTGACTTCTTTAGACGCTTCCCAGATTATCTTGTTGTCAATTCGAGCAATAATGTTATATTTACCGGGTTGATTTACTATCCATAACAAATCACTGTTACCATAACCTTTTGCAGTAAATATAAAGTCATCATAATTGTTAAATTTTAATGCCTCCACATGCCAACGCCCATGAACCATAAATGGTCTAATTTGCTTTGAGATATCTCCCGTCTTAACTCTATTTTTCAATGCAATAACGGCTGGTGAGACGGTACGATCTAGATATACATAAAGACTATTGTTAACATGTCGTTGGCCAATGATACCGTTTGAACGTTTAAAATCTATCGTTGATAAAGTCGCATTATCAAAACGCATAGTTTGTAGTTGTCCTCGATTGTTTATTTCCCAGCGTTTTGGTGATACTTTTGAAATACTTAGTTTATTAAAACCGTTAACCATTGATACATAACTTGAAGTTCTAACCGGTATTATTTCTTGTGACTGTGCAAAACTAAGCATTTTTTTCAGTTTATTTAAACTGGATAAGTTCTCTCCAACCCACATCTTATGATAGTAATTAATGGGTTTTAATCTCCTTGGAAATTCGGATTTCTGCAACCAATTACGAATTTGGTCGACACTGAGGAATTCTTTATTCATACTAAACACACGATAATTTGAAGAATATACCTGGTAGGAATCACCAATATTAAGCCCAAGTGGCGATATAGAGGCTAGTGAACAACATATATCACTGGAGAATTGCATTCCGCCATTTATATTGTTCAATCCATTTATGTCTGCAACGGCAATTGCCCGTTCAAACGGTCGCATATCTCCTGACCATTGTAATAAAGTGATATTCTTTTCGAACGGTAAAAGTGAGTTGAGGTATTTGGTGGATTTCTTTATTTCCTGCTCTAAACTAAACGGATGTAAATGATAACTTCGAGAGAGGTCTAGACTTTTTTCAGAAGAAACGTTGAGTTTAAGCCATTTACGCAACTTGGCACTGTATGCATTAAGAGGTTCAAAATTAACTTCTTTATTATTTTTTTCGGAATTATCAAAAACACGCCATTGATTGGGGTGACTATAAGTATGATTGGCTACTTCAACATTAGATAAAGCAAACCATTCTTTAATCGTGTTTATCTTGTTTGGATCACCATGCCAATCTGGATCAAGGTCGCCAGCAATAGGCGCAATCGTCACTGGCAAATTTGTGTATACTCCTACGACTTCATCAAAGATCACTTTTGCATTTGAAATACGATTTTTATTATACTTTCTTATATCAGATATTGTTCGCCATCCATCACCATCAATATGATAATAAAAAATACGTCTATTTGCGTGTGTACTCGGATCAGGTTTTGGTAAATCAGACGTAGAGAAGACATATTCAAAGTAAACAAAAGGATTTAGATACCATTGTTTAAAGTTAGACTCTGGCTCAACAAAATAAATATATCCGTCATCCACAAAGCCGCCGTTTGAATTACCAACTACTATATGGCTATCATTATCTTGATTATTTGCGTTTCTTAATACAAGAAATGACTCACTTCGATCATCTATTTTTTTATATTTTCCATAGTCCGGAAGCATGTTAACTAATGGGCGCTCATATTCTATAAACTTTCTGTTTTTATAAACTATTTTTGATTTATATGTGAGATCAAAAATATAATTTTCCGCTTCTAGTCCTAATTTCTGAAGAAATTGATTAATGGTAGTTAAGGGAGCAGAATAACCAAGCTTGTCTTGTAACTGCAATGGATTGCCAAAAAGAACAAATCGAATTCCTAGTTCAATTAACTTATTTGCCCATTCATATAATGCAGATGGATTTCCTATTCGATTTGAATTCAACCAAAGTATTACCCCACGAACATCCTTTAATTTGTTTATGTTAGGTAACTTACTTTGGATATCATAGTAATGCACTTTTAAACCAAGATAATTTAGTGGCATTTCAACAAGCCGATGAATACGAGTTTCTCGTATATCATTAACATTGTGACTATCATATAAGGCCAGTATTGTACGTTTTACTTCTGTGCTACTTTCTGCGTACGCTAAATTAACTGAAAAAGAAAAATAACAAAAAATGAGAGAAATAATTAACCAGTAAAAATTGCGGTTATGGATCACAAGATGGGCTCCGGTATAATTTTATCAAGCTTAATTGTTGCCACATAAGGAGAAAAACCATTTGCACGCTGCTTCGCATAGATCTGAGCTATGACTTTCTGATCATTTTCACTCCAATAATCCAAGGTCATGACCTGAATATGAGGATATTGACTTTTCAATGATTTAAGTATTAATACCAATTGTCGGTAATCATCTTTACTCACATACTGATAAATACGTTTTTCAAAGTTATATGTCGTAAACACGGATTCACCTAACACCATATCAATGGCAGGCGCAATTTCAGTTAATATTGGATAAGCTCTATTTATCATGATTTTAATATCGGGATAGCGAACACGGATCGATTTAATAATGTTTATTGTTGCGGCTTTCATATTCTGATATTGGTTTGTTTGTGTTTGAGCTAGGTGAATAGGAATATCCAAGGTGTCAATAAATATGCCATGAAATCCCTGCTTGATTATTGAGGGTATAAGCTCATTTAGCACACGGAATTGCCATCGCTTATCTCTCACATCAACCGCAAAGCTTCCTGGCCAATTTTTGTTTTCGTGTAATAATATTCCTTGTTCTTTTACAGCCTTAAAATAGCTTCGGTGTTTACCTATTTCACCCAGACTTAAGTAAGCCAAAGTGATTTTTTTTTCATTTTTTAGAAAAGTTGTTAACGGGGGATGACTAACACTATCTAATATAATCAGCCTATAGGGATTAAATGCAGAAATTGGATTGGTATTGGTGTACGTAACTACCCAAGGCGTATTATTTTCAGAAGCGTAGATAGGCCATAAACACAAAATCAAAATTAGGCTAAATAACGGCCTGCTCAGACGAATTTCAAAAGGCAGCTTCGCAATTACCATAAAGAAATCCTTCCCCATTAAGAAGTGTGCATTTTCTCAAACAAATGACCGACGATTTAAGTCGCTTATTATTTTATGTATTTCATCGGTACTGACGTAATATTAATGTAACTATAGCACCCAATTATTATTAATTTTATTGCCGATTAATTAAGGTGTAAATATTACTAATTTAGGCAATCATTTTGGTTAATAGACTAGCCTGATAAAAATATTTATAAAATTGTATTTTATATTTCATTCTGAACTGAAAGTGTGTTATTAATATTAGTATTAAAATAAATAAATAATTAGTATAAAAAATGTGGCTAGGGAGGGATGCGAGTAAAATTGAAAACACCTCGCAAGACCTACTAATTGGACTAATAAAATCCATTTCTTAATCTTTCTTTCAGGTAGAGAAACAGTAGTGGATAGCCTTATATAGCTCTTTACTTACAAATACTGGTTGAATGAAATAACGTATGTAAACGGACGTTGCTTTTGTTTCATATATTATGAAAAAAGCATTTTAAGTTACCTAAAGGATATAGGGAGCGATTTAAATGAATCTTGAGTCAAAAGATAGACATAGCTATTTACCTATTACAAAATCAAAAAACCAACTTCTAAAATATTGTCTTCTTATTTTTATTTGGTTAATTACCCCGACTATTTATGCAGACGATACAGTAGATCTCCGAGTACTGGTGATTTCTACCGGTATGCCAAGTGAAGACTTAGGGCTTGATCTAATCGACGATGTTCTGGATAAAATTGGAATTCCTTTTGATGTTCTTGATTCACGTAGGGAAACGCTAGTACCAGAGAAATTATCAACTGGAAACCACGGGTTTTACAACGGTATCATTGTAACTGATTCTCAACTGTATATTTCTGATGGCGTTGTCGGCTTCACTCCCGATGAGTGGTTAATATTGCATACCTACGAACGCAATTTTTCCGTCCGAGAGTCAGTATTATCCGGTTTTCCCGCAGGATTTCCCAATTACGGCTTAACTAACTCTGGCGGGGGTAGTTCATTTACTGGTACTTGGTTAGCCCCCGCTGGTGGTAACGAGATTTTTGAATATATCAACACGGCTAATTCCTTTCAGGTTGATGACTGGGCGTTTCTCAGTAGAGCAACAGGAACGGATCCACAGGTACAACCGTTGCTCGTTGTTCGCGACGAAGAGGAAGAAGAAGAGGAAGAAGAGGAAGAGAGAGACATTCTCATTGCACTTTTAAACTATGCAGATGGTAGAGAAGTACTTTTTTCAGGCATTACCAATGCTTGGTATCTTATTCATTCACAAGCTTTAGCCTATGAATTTATCAACTTTGCCACCAAAGGGGTTTTTATTGGTGGTCGTCATGTTTACTTTGCCGCCCATGTGGATGACTTCTTTACTTCTGATGACCTCTGGAATCCAGAAACCAATATGACAGAAGATGATCGAACCTTTAGATTAAGCGGTGCGGATCTTGAAAATACTATCGCAATACAAAGCATACTCAACAATCAACATTCAAGTTTGAATAGCTTTAAACTTGACATGGCATTTAATGGGCAAGGTGCATTGTTACCTGAAGACCCCACACCAAATTTGTTATTACCCTCTATTGCAGATACTTACATCGAACAAGATGACCGCTGGGACAATAATGGAAATAAAGCTGATGGTAATATTAAATATGTTTCTGGCTCAAGCAAAGAAGAACGTATGTTATTAAAATTTAATGTTCCAACAGATTCAATAAACTTGGCAAGTACTGCAATACTGAGTCTTTGGATCGATAAACTTGATACAAACACAAGTACAAACGATGATGATGACGATGAGCGGGATAGCACTTGGTCATGGTCTGACCGTGATGATTCTGATGACCGTGATGAATCCGATGACCATGATGATTCTGATGACCGTGATGATCGAGAGGATGAAAATCCAAGCTCAACAAGTAATCTAGATGCAAAAGTATGTCGCATTGTTGCAAACTGGAGAGAAGGCAACGATCGAAATTATCGAAATGCAACCTGGATGACCCGTAGAACATGGGTGCGTTGGTCAAATCGAGGCGGAGATTATGATGCAAACAGCTGTATTAACTTTAGTTTACTGAATGATGGCAATCTTACCGTAGACATAACCCCTATTGTTAATGTTTGGCTAAGTGGTCAATCTCCTAACTATGGATTAATCATCCTAGCGACGAATGATGGGGAAGCAACAATTTATTCTCGAGAAGCTGCAACAAGTCAGCAGCCTGCTTTGGATATTGCATTTAATTCAAGTCAAAATGACAGCCTAGTTGATGCTGTATTACAAAATAAAACGGATTTTCGTTATATCAATCACACATTCAGTCATCAGAATATGGATACGAGTGCTGGTACGACTTACGATGACGCGGTTGACGAAATTATTTTGAATCGCAATGTATGGCAAGATTTAGATTTACCTGAATATGATGAAAATATTTCTGTATTAGTCAGTGGAAATCACTCTGGCCTTAAAGACGAAAACCAAACCGAACTTGATCCAACTGATGACATACAATATCCAGATGGTAGAAATGACGAATTCTTGAGAGCTGCAGAGGATACAGGCGTTTCGTATATTGCATCAGATTCTTCACAAGTCAATCAAAACGTAGAAGGATACATTCCAGACCGTGAATTAATATTATCACCACGCAGACCATCTGCTTTATTTTACAATGTCACAACACCTGAGGAATGGACAGATGAGTATAATTATTTATTCTATGAGCGTTTCATAGAGCAAGATCTAAATCCTTGTGAAATTCCTGGCGCCATTTGTCAGCCACGTAATTTTGAGGAAATACTGATTGCTGAAGCTGATTGGACTTTCCGTCGGTTGATGGAATATCAAGTTTGGCCAAACTTTTTTCATCAATCAAACTTACGTAACTACGATGGTTTGGGTTCTACCCTTTTATTCGATTGGTTAAATGCGATTATTTCACGGTATGAACGAGTTTTTAATCTACCCATCAAAAATCTTCCTTATTACAAAATCGGTGATTTAACAAGAGATAGAATTGCTGTTCGAAACACTGACATCAATGGTGTTTGGAATTTAACTACGAATGAGATTACTCTCACTGCTGGCGCAGAAGTCAATGCACTCATAACTGGAATTAGTGGCGGTGAGTTATATGGCGGGCAAAGTATACAACCGATCTCTCTTGGACCTACTCCACAAACATTCAGTATTGATAGAAAACTTGCTGAATAAATCTTGAAATTTCACATCGATGGCAACGATCTATTCTTTTGAACAGATCGTTGCCTCTTTAAATAATAAAAACACTGACGACTGTTTTTTGCATTAGCGTCATTCTTTCAAAGTATTTGCAATACTAGGGATGGGGAATCACAATGCAAACAGAGAAACCACCTTTAACAAGAAAACAGTATACAACCAATTTTTCACTTCTTAAGTTATTTCTTACTTTACTTTCTTTAACATCTATTTATTTTTCAAACCTGACTTTTGCTGCGGTGCCTGACTGGGTGAGAGTAGCAAGTCTTGGTGGCACTGACATTTCCTCTGATATGTCAGAATCAGAACTTAATAGTATTTTAAATCAACGATTATTAGAGAAAGTTTCAGTATTGGAATTTGATTCTCGCTTATCAGAATATCTTACAGAATCAGCGTTCGACTCAGAGGTTGCTTTTCTCGATAATGCCGCACAGTCGGCACATGCTTTGGGGATGCATGCGGTAATTTATTATCCAAGCTTGGAAGTGATTACACCTAATGGTGAAAACATCGCAAATACCATGTTTAAAGACCACCCTGACTGGGTGCAATATGGCCTCGGTGGTGAAGCCAACGTATTTTATGGTAGTCAGGAACACTGGGTTGACCCAGGGGCTGAAAGTGCGTGGATGTCACCTAATAGCCCTTATCGAGAATACTATTTAAATCGAATTCGAAAGCTTGCCGCAACTTCTCTTGATGGTGTCTGGGTGGATGTACCCATATATTTAGATACTGGCACTGATTGGGCTGGTGCCGGTACATATGCTGCTGAAGATTTTCGAACCTGGAGTATCGCCAATGGTCTGGGAGGAACAACAGGATATGACATGCCTAACCTACCAAATTTTAACGACCCCGCTTTTCGTGCTTGGATTCGTTGGCGTCATGAAAATCTAGCAATATTTCTAGAAGATGTACGTTTAGCAGCCCATGAGATCAACCCAGATTTCATGATCGTTATTGAAAACTTCCCAATGGATTATATGGATGCCACCAAAGCCGGATTGGATGGTGCCTTTCGTGAAAGTGCGGATAATTTTATTCGTGTCTGGGAAGTCGATAGTGTGTCAAATACCCGCGGTATGCAGTGGTCAAACTTTGATGATTTCAGCAATAAAATTACTATGTTTAAGTGGGCCAATGCTGTGGAACACGAAAATCCTGCTTGGGTTTTTTCTTATGGGGGTGAAACACTTGATGCCAGTCTAGTATTAGCCGCAACAGTTGCCACAGGTAATGCCCCTTTTGAAGCTCAAACACCTGATATGACACAAACTGTTGACTCAGCTATGCGCAGTCGATGGTTCAATTATTTACGTAACAATGAAACTGCTTTACTACAAACATCAAGAAATTCCCGCGTGGGCATTTGGTACAGTTCTGCCAGTCGTGATTATCAAGATTTTTCAATGGGCGGGGAATATGGCATGTACTCTACTACCACACCGCCGGCAGCCGATTCAAATTGGTGGTCGAAAGAAGCTGAAGATAGTGTTATTCGAAAACCGCATTTAGGCGGCTATCGCGGTGCAGGTTACGCATTAACACAACTTACTTTACCCTATTCTATCGTTGCAGATCCCGGTGAGCCAGCAAATGATTTAAATGGAATTTCATTACTTTGGTTACCCAGTGTTGCGGCTATATCCAATGAATCGGCCAATATCATTGAACAGTTTGTTGCTAACGGGGGCATTGTACTGGCAACAGGTGAATTACCCGGTCAGCTTGATGAAATGGGCAATCAACGTTCATCAAATGCTTTTAGCAATTTGTTTGCGTTTCCGAGCGGTGTACCAGGCTCCATTGTTAATCCATTTGGTGATGGTTTAGCAATTTATCGACCTGACATTCGAGGTAGTGATTTATTTGGCGAGGCTGGTGATCCTGATATTGCTTCTGCAACCTTAAATGATGTAGAAGCCTTAATGCGAAGTTATGTCCCTCAAGACATTGAAATTGATTCTCCATCGGGCATACATGCGGAGCTCGCACGCGTTTCTAACAATTTACATTATTTATATCTCGTAAATTTTACCGGATTGCAATTACCATTAGTTCCAGCGCCAAAAAGCATAACCGTTTATTACCGGGCACCAACAGGTTATCAAGTTGTTGCTGCCAATACTTCGAGTCCTGATATTGATGGTCAACAAGGTGTATTAACTGTTACTGAAGAAGTTGATGGCAGGTTTCGGCTTGATATAACTGTTGATCAATTTAGTCTAATCACGCTTTCTTTAATAACAACAGATCCTGGTGCAAATAATGCCCCCATAGCGAACAGTGACAACTTGAATACTGAAGAAAATATTGCCATTACCTTTACAGCAGAAAATTTATTAGCAAATGACACTGATTTTGACAATGATACATTGGTAGTAAGTTCAATTGTAAATACAAGTGGCAATGGTGGAACCATCACCGATAATGGCAGTGGTACATATACTTATACTCCACCGTCGGGATATACGGGCACGGATTCATTTATTTATAGCATTGATGACAGTCGTGGCGGGCAAGCGACCGGTACTGTATATGTCACTATAAATCCTGGACCCATTCCTCTACCGACAGTTTACCACCCAGAATTGATTACAATTAGTTCAGGAAGTTATGACTGGGGCACATTAATCAGCTTTCACGCATCAGATGCTGACACTTATGACATACTCACTGCAGCCGATGGTGATCTCGAGGTTATCGACTGGTATGCGAGTACTAACATTGTTAATACGCCTTCTTCCGTAACTGAATTAACCGTTACGTATAAAGGCCAGTACTCAGTAGCAGCAGTCACTCAAGAGTTTTATTTATATAATTTTGCCACCACAAGCTGGGATTTTTTTGACAGTCGAAATGTTGGAAATTCTGATGACGTGACTATCTCGGTGGTTGTGACTTCAAATGCACAGGATTATATTTCAACAACAGGTGAAGTGCGCACCCGAATTCGTGGCGAAAAAGCCGCCGCAGAATATTTTGTTTGGGCCAACTTTTTGAGCTGGGAAGTCATGGACACCGCAGAAAATAATTCTCCTGTTGCCAATGATAATGCGCTGAATATTATTCGTGATACTCCCGTTACGGTTAGTGAGAGTTTTTTACTTGCCAACGATAGTGATCCCGATGGTGATATATTACATATAAGCAGTATCGATAATACGAGTAGTCAAGGTGGAACCATTGTTGATAATGGAGATGGAAGTTATGTTTACACGCCACCATTTGCTTTTATTGGTGTAGACACCTTCAACTACAGCATAGAAGACGCTCGAGGTGGTGTGGATAGTGCTGCGGTCACTGTGACCGTGACAGAACCGAGTAATATAAATCCTGTCGCTAATAATGACACATTATCTACACTGCAAAATAATTCCGTTAGCTTCGATGACGTATTTTTACTAAGCAATGATGTTGATACAGATGGTGATATTATTACGGTAAATAATATAGATCCCACTAGCATCAATGGCGGCATTATTTCCAGCTTGGGCGGGGGTAACTACAATTACGATCCACCAACTGATTTTGTCGGCCAAGATAGTTTTAGTTACAGCATTAGTGATGGAAAAAGTGGTGTTGCAACAGCAACTGTAACAGTGACCATAACAGGGCAAATAAATAATCCTCCAAATGCCATTGGAAATACTTACTTAACAGATCAAGACGTGAATATTACAATATCCGGGGCAAGTTTATTAGCCAATGATACGGACCCAGATGGTGATACTTTATCGTTAAGTGCGATCGATACTATCAGTGAATTTGGTGGAAGTATTATTAATCTCGGCAATGATCTCTATACCTATACGCCACCAACAGGCTTTAGTGGCATCGATACATTCAATTACAGTATTAGTGATGGCAACGGTGGTATTGATACAGCAATAGTGACTGTGAGAGTGTTGCAAGTTGTTAACAATTCACCTGTGGCTAATGATGATGCTCTCAACACTGTGCAGGCAGTACCCACAAATTTTTCAGCGACCTATTTACTGGCCAATGATACGGATGCCGATGGTGATTCAGTCACGATTTCCCAAATTGACACCACCAGCGTCGTTGGCGGAAATATTAGCAATAATGGCGACGGCACTTATACTTATACACCACTCTTGTCATTTTTTGGTAATGATTCGTTTAATTATCAGATTAGTGATGGCAAGGGTGGTAATGACACTGCATTAGTTACGATAACGGTAATACAAGCTGTCAATACTCCGCCTATTGCAAACAGTGACTCTCTCAACACTGTGCAGGCAGTGCCCACAAATTTTTCAGCGACCTATTTACTGGCCAATGATACGGATGCCGATGGTGATTCAGTCACAATTTCTCAGATTGACACCACCAGTGTCAGTGGCGGAAATATTAGCGATAATGGCGACGGCACTTATACTTACACACCACTCTTGTCATTTTTTGGTAACGATTCGTTTAATTATCAGATTAGTGATGGTAAGGGAGGCGTGGACACTGCAAATGTGGTGGTTACTGTAATTCCTGTTATTAACACCCCACCTGTTGCTTCAGATGATGAAGTGACCACCAATCAAGATACACCGCTAACGCTAACAGTAGCTCAATTGCTTCTTAACGATAACGATGAAGATGGAGATATTTTATCAATTAACAATCTTGATACGACAAGCCAAATGAATGGAACGATTGTTAATAATAACGATGGCACATTGACATATTTTCCTCCAATTGCTTATTTCGGGTTAGACTCTTTTTCTTATACTGTTAATGATGGGAACGATGGTAGCGATTCTGCAGATGTTTTAATCAACGTTAATGCTATTCAACCACCACCCGAAGAGGAAACTCTTTATCCTGATTCTATAATTATCGAAACCGGGGTTTATGACTGGGGCACCTTGTCAAGTTTTGTTATTGAAGATAATGATACATACGATATTCGTTCTATTGCCTTAGATGATGGTCAACTAGTTGATTGGTATGCGACAACAAATATTACTGGTTCACCTAATCAGGTAACAGAGATCGAGGTAAGCTATAAAGGTCAGTATTCGCGAAGAAATGTCTCACAATCCGTGTATTTATACAATTACCAAATCCATGCTTGGCAACAGATAGATTCTCGTACCGTTGGTAACACTGACGATGTGACAATTTCCATAGAAATAGAATCCAACCCACAAAACTATATTTCCATTGCAGGAAAGATGAGAGTCCGAGTACGTGGATTTCGTTCAAGCCGGCGATTTTATGTCTGGGCTAATTTTCTATCATGGGAAATCGAATATAGAAATCCAAACACGGGAGAATTTTCAGAAGGCAATGAAGATTTTTCGGATGAAGAGAATGACAGTGATGATGATTCGGATGAAGAAAATGAAATTAGCTCCGATGATGATGAGCGAGAGTTTGCATCTGGAGTTTTGTTTAAAAATACAAACTCAGTAAACAAGACAAATGGTGCCCCCAAAACATCCGCAGCTAGCTTGGGACTATTTGAACTAATGTCAGTATTACTATTTTCTTTTGTTGTGGTTTTCAAAAGACTTAAAGCACAACGTAAACGTTTTTCATAATTCAATAGGAATCTGTTCAACACGCCAAATTTTTTTACTGTATTCTCTTATGGCTCGATCCGATGAAAACATACCGCATCGGGCCACGTTAAGAATTGATTTTTTTGTCCACTGCTCCGTTTGCCGAAAAGCATGCCCTACTTCGGTTTGTTGATTTAAATAAGATTCATAATCGGCCAACAACATATATTCATCTTGCTGCAATAATGAATCAACAAAAGGTTTAAATAACCAGGAATCACCTCGCGAAAATAATCCTGAAGACATAAGGTCTAAAACAGCACGTAATTGGTAATTATTTTGATATATTTCCATGGGTTGATAGCCCTGTGATTTTTTGTATAATACTTCCTCTTCAGTAAGGCCAAATAAGAAGAAATTGTCTTCACCAACAGCTTCACGTATCTCGACATTTGAACCATCCAATGTGCCAATAGTTAATGCGCCATTAAGAGAAAATTTCATGTTTCCAGTACCGGAAGCTTCCTTACCTGCCAAGGATATCTGTTCTGATAGATCTGCAGCCGGATAAATCCATTGTGACGTTTTTACATTGTAATTAGGCGCAAATACAACTTTGATCAATTGGTTGACTGTGGGGTCATTATTTATCACTTCAGCGATAGAATTGATTAACTTAATAATAAGTTTTGCCATAAAATACCCAGGTGCTGCTTTGCCAGCAAAAATAAATGTCCTTGGAGTTATCTCTATATTTGGATCCTCTTTGATGCGGTGATAGAGTGTTACGATATGCAACAAATTCAAATGCTGTCGTTTGTATTCATGAATGCGCTTAACCTGGACGTCAAATAAGGTTTCTGGATCCAGCAGTACATTGCTTTCTTTTAAAATAAATTTAGCTAACGTATTTTTATTAGCTTGTTTTACTTTTTTCCATTTATCACAGAATCCAGTGTCGTTTATATAATCCTCCAATGATTTTAATTCATCTAAGTGACTAATCCAGTTGTCACTATTTAAAGCATTGGTAATAAGGTGACTCATCTTAGGATTATCTAACACCATGAATCGTCGTGGAGTCACTCCATTAGTGATGTTGTAAAATTTCTCGGGCATAATTTGAAAAAAATCACGTAGCACACTATTTTTAAGTAATTCTGTGTGCAATTTCGCCACCCCATTGATGGCAAAACTCCCTATTGCGGCTATATGCGCCATACGTACATAACGCTCACCAGTTTCGTTGATAACAGACACTCTCGTCAGTAACTCATTATCATCAGGAAAACGAGCCTTTACTTCCCCAAGAAAACGATTATTTATCTCGTAGATTATTTCCAAGTGACGAGGTAATCGCTCTTGTATTAATTTCACTGGCCATTGCTCCAAAGCTTCTGGAAGCAAGGTATGATTTGTATAGGCAAAGGTTTTTTTCGTAATGGACCAGGCGCTATCCCAGTCTATATGATGTTCATCTAGCATGAGACGCATCAACTCGACTACGGCGATTGAAGGATGAGTATCATTCAACTGCACGACATATTTTTCATGAAAATTCTCCATACCATGATCTGTGCGTAAATGTATTCTCACCATATCCTGCAATGAACAAGATACAAAAAAATATTGCTGGTCTAGACGCAGCTGCTTACCAGCTGCGGGTTCGTCATTAGGGTATAACACCTTGGTTAAATTCTCAGATGCAATTTTTTGCTCTACAGCGCGATAATAATCTCCTACATTAAAGGCTTTAAAATCAAACGACTCTGGGGCAACAGCCGACCATAAACGCAGCAAATTTACGTTGTCGACATGATAACCCAGTACGGGAGTATCATAGGCAAGACCAAAAACTTCCCGAGCTGCAATCCATAAAACACGATGATTACCTGCATCGTCAGTAAAATGTTCAGTATGCCCACCTAACTTAACGCAAAATTTTAACTTAGAGCGAGGGAGCTCCCAAGGATTACCAACATTCAACCATTTGTCAGTGGTTTCAACTTGCCAACCGTCTTTAATACTTTGTGTAAAAATTCCGAATTCATAGCGAATACCATAACCAATAGAGGGGACTTGTAGTGTTGCCATTGAGTCCATATAACACGCAGCCAAACGACCCAAGCCTCCATTACCCAAACCAGGCTCTTCTTCTTGCGCTAACAAATCGTCAAGTTCTATACCGAGTTCTTCCATGGCTTGTCGGGCTTTGTCCATAATGCCCAAATTAATCAAATTATTTCCCAAATGGGGGCCCAACAAAAACTCTGCGGATAGAAAACAGACGGAGCGAGCACTGCTATGTTTAAATGTTTGTGAGGTGGTAATCCAACGATGCAGCATGCGATCTCGAACGGTATACGCAAGCGCCTGATAATTATCATTAGGCATGGCTACATCAGGTGAGCGCCCCTGGATATAATAGAGATTATCAAGAAACGCTTTTTTAAGTGCCTTGACCCCCATTCCTATCCGAGTAGGTTCATATTGTAAATCAACAGCCTTATTCGTTTTTGTATCCATGGGAATCAATCTCGTCTAGGTAACCGTAATGAAAAAAATCACCTATCAGTCGCATAGATTCAAAGTCGCCTTGTTCGGAAGCAAGCTTAAACAGTTTAAATGCTTTTTTTAAATCTCTTTTTACTCCCAATTGCTTCAAATAAAAAAGACCAAGATGGTAAGTACCTCTTGCAGAATTAGCTTCATGAGCTTTACGAAAATAATGATATGCTAACTCGTAGTCTTTCTTTTCAGCATAATAGGCATATAGCTCCCCGAGAGCTACCATAGAATTTATATCACCTTGATTCGATGATTTCTTAAGCCAGTATTGAGCTTTATCAATAGCAGTTCCTTCTATCAGAGGAGTAAGGGTTCTCGAAAACTGCTTATCGTTTGTTCCTTTTTCAATCATATCAAGCATAGTTAACCCAATAACTCGCTGAGCAGCTCTATCATTAATTAAAACTAACTCTTGGGCCAACAAATACGCCTGATTGAATTTTCCATTGTCATACAAAGAATCAACTGTTTCCTTGCTAGCACTTGCAATACTACTAATGAAATACAATATCGCTATTAGCATCACTTTTATCATAACTAAGGTCCAGTTCCATCTCCATAGTTTTCACCTAATACCCTTTCGCGAAACCATAGCTCTGATTCTTCCGCTGTTGGTAAAGTAAATGAAAAATCTAGGTTGGGCCCATCAAGCCAACTTCGAGGTACAGTTTGTTGGTACTCGATTCCTACTTCAACAAATCCCTTCGTATTCGCTTTGAACGTAAATGCGCAAATTTTCTGGGTGTCCTATATATTGTTAATTCGGCTTTCGTGGTGGTTTCACCTTTCTTAAACCGGTTTATCAGCAGATTACCGTTAAACAATTGATACCAACGTTTAATCACTTCTTTATTTGACCAACCTTCCGCTTCTTTCTCATCGACATGCAGCACCACATGGTAATGATTACTCATGACCGCATAGGCGCACACGTCAATGGCGTAAATCGCTGACAGCTCTTTGATCTTATCGACGATCCACAGTTTGCGATGAGAGAAGTCCCGACCTGTTAATTCATCTTCACCGCATAAAAAGGCACGGCGCACACAGCGAGAAATTCAGTGGTAATACGGCGTTTCATTCAAGAAAACTTGTTGGTCTCGGGCTTTTGTCATGGGGAGGATTTTATCAATTTTAGGGGCGTGTGTCAGATTTTAATGGGTGTCATATATATTTTATATATCATTATATTGACATCTTCTCATTTAAGAGAAGCTGAGATATTCTCTCGATACTCTTTTGCGGGCCCAAAACCTTTGCTAATTGCAAGCTCATTATAAAACTTACCTTTATTCAAATCTTGAGCTACTCCAAGGCCTTCATAAAACATAACACCCAAAGCATGAATTGATTCAATATCATTATTTTTTGCTTTTTTGTTCAAGTTTGACAATGCTTTTGCCGCATAGGATTGCGCCACATCCACGTTCTTTATTTGCCCAAACAGTCCTTTGTACAATACTTCGGCAAACTTTATTTGTGCTAGTGAATTTCCTCCCTCCGCGGCTTCACGTAAATTAATTAGTGCACTTTTTTTATAGTGAGGATTTTCAACTCTGCTAGCCTGCCAAAAAACATAATATTTGTACTTGGCTAATAAATTGCCTTCCCGAGCGAAGTATCCACAGTAGTTAAATGCTTTAGAATATAATCCACCCTTAAAATATTTTTCACATAGTGCAACTTCTATTTCATCTGCAACTTCCGTTAATTTTTCGACCTCCTCTTTACTATCTGGTAAATCGTACTCCCTATATTGAATTACCCTAATCATGTCTCTATATGATCGATGATCACCTTTTTCTATTGCTCTTTCATACCACTTCATTGCAGTATTAATATTTTTAGCCCCAGCATACCCATATTCATAATAATTCCCAATTAAACGCATGGAATTTTTACTTCCTCTTTCTGCGGCGTCACTAAACAACTCAAATGCCTTAACAATATCCTGCTTAACGCCTATGGCGTTTAAGTATGTTAAACCTAAATAATAAGTACCTTTTGCAGAACCCGATTCATGAGCTTTTCGAAAATAGTGATATGCAAGTTCATTGTCACTAGTTTCGGCATAGATAGCATAAATTTCTCCAAGCAAAACTAGTGATTCTACATCTCCTTGACCTGATGCTTTAAGTAACCAATATTTCGCCTTATCTAACACAGATCCGTTTTTTAAAGGAGTCAATGTCTCGGTCAATTTGTTATCATTTGTTTTCTCTTCAATAGCGTCTATATATAAGGTACCAACAATTCTCTGAGCAATCATGTCATTAGAATTTGCACGCTTTATAGCAAAATCAAATGCTTTTTCATATTTTGCACCTTCATACAAATTTACTAGGTTAACAGTTGAATTTGCATTAACAATGTTTGCAAATAAGAAAATGAAAATAATATAAATCCACCGACACCCCATATAAATTATTCCTTACTCCCTCTCCTGTTGCCCTGAATCCAATAATCTTGAAAATGATCAGCATCTTTAAGAATTTGATCCCAACTTGGAATACTCTGTTGAATTATCTCCAATGTGGGCAAATCAGGAACCTTAGGTAGTTCCGTTTGTACATCAACACCTACAACTATATGTTGTTTGAATAGCTTCTGTTGAAGACCAAATTTGATAACTGAATTATTGTCACCAGTATTCGGCGAAACGATACTACTATTAATGTCAGTACCGCTTTAGTAAGGCTTTCAGGGCTTTGTCAAAATCGAACTTGTTTGTCATGTGTCATCACTTTTACTGCTATTTTAAAGAATTGACACAGAATTTCTAACACTCCTACATTTTAATACATATTATTTATTATTTATTATTTAATTGCTCTTCAAATTCTTCCTCTAGAATTTGTGAGAACTTTAATGCTTCGCCATGACCATTTTTTATTGCCCTAGAATTCCATTTTTTTGCACTATCGAGATTCCTATCAACTGCTAGTCCAAACGTATAAAATAATGCCATTCCAAATTGTGAATCAGCGTCGTTTTCGTGAGCAGACTTAATCAATTTTGGCAGTGCTTTTTTTGCCCAAAATTCTGACTTTTGTTGGTTTCTACTTATAAACTTTTCATTATAATATATCCATGCCAAAGTAAACTGAGCTGCCCAATAATTTGCTTCAGCTGATCTTTCTAACCACTCGAGGGCATTGCCAATTTGTTCTTTAGGACTCCCAATCTCATTAAAAAAGGTCCAAAGAAAATATTGAGCTATGTAGTTTCCCTTCTCTGCAAAGGCCTTAGCCTTCTTAAACACTTGTGATTTATGCCCGCCATTTATATATGGGGTAACCCCGAGTGACAGAATACCTGTCGCCTCTTTTTTTAAGAAATTAAAAAGAAAGAGGATAAGAAATGCCCAAAAAACACACACAAGGCTTTAAAGATCAAGCCGTACAAAAAGCACTTGCTCGTG
>Ga0316207_10000364_pt1 | contig 79042 bp, 76 predicted proteins | sample 6weekpyrite_MG_FD_204943 | JGI IMG/M metagenome (GOLD analysis project Ga0316207, IMG submission 204943) | Microbial mat bacterial communities from mineral coupon in-situ incubated in ocean water Damariscotta River, Maine, United States -... | ecosystem: Environmental > Aquatic > Marine >... | reverse complement strand
CTGGATCTTAAAGGGGACTGGTTATACGAGCCGCCACATTTAGGCTTTACACGCAGTAAATCAACGGCGCTGTTTAATCAGGCAAAAATATCTAATGCAGTCAGTGGTATTGAAATTTTTTCTCAGAATGATTTAAAACGTGAAAAAGATATAGATAGAAGTTTATTACGACTTCCCCTGATAGATACTCCGCATGCTAAACCAATACTCCATAATGTTGAAGATCGCGGCATGATGTTACGTATGGTGTATCCGGTACGGGGGCCAACCAACAAAATTATTGCTTTATTGGATGGTGGCGTATTACTTAATAGAAATTTTAAGTTTGTTGATCGTATTCGCGATCTTGTCTATGGTCCTGGTAGTTTAATTGAAGGCAGCTTGGGTACAGTAACAGTATTTATTGATGATGTTCGTATTACAACAAATGTTCAGGATGAATCTGGTGAGCGTGCATTAGGGACACGTGTATCAGAGGAAGTGCGTACTCAGGTGTTAGAGCAAGGTCAGACCTGGATAAAAAGTGCTTTCGTTGTAAATGATTGGTATATCTCTGCGTATGAACCTATTTATGATGTCAGCGGTGAACGTGTCGGTATTCTCTATGTCGGTTTTCTGGAAACGCCTTTTAATCAAATTCTTCGTAATGCATTACTTATCTTATTTATGTTGTTTATAGTTGTGATGTTATTATCAAGTTGGTTTGCCATTCGAGGTGCCAAGTCAATTTTTAGGCCTATTGAACAAATGACATCGGTTGTTAGAGGAACACATGCTGGCGAACAATTACGTATAGGTAATGTTGATACAAATGATGAAATTGGTGTGTTAGCACGTCAGTTTGATTCCATGCTTGATCAGGTAGAAGAACGTAATTTACAAATAATACATGCGGCCGAATTGTTAGAGCAAAAAGTTGATGAGCGAACAGTTGAGTTAAAAACAAAAAATGAAGCGCTTAAAAATAATATAAATCTACTAAATGAAACCAGAAAACAATTAGTCTTAGCTGAAAAACTTGCTTCATTAGGGGAATTAACGGCAGGTATTGCTCATGAAATCAACAACCCGACGGCAGTTATTTTGGGCAACATGGAAGTTATTATTACCGAGCTGGGTGATAAACTTGAACCTGTAAAAGTTGAGAGAGAGTTAATTATTGAGCAGGTCTATCGTATCCGAAACATTATAGAAAGCTTATTGCAGTATTCGCGCACTTCAGAAAACATGGACTATATTGGTAGTATTAATATTAATGAAGTCATTGAACACACTTTGTTATTGGTTAAGTATGAACTTGAAACACATCATGCGCTTGTAACATTAGATCTCAATGCAGATATTAAAACACACATTCAGAAACAGGAGTTACAGCAGGTTTTAATTAATTTAATAGTCAATGCCATTCAATCAGATTCAGATGATGAGGTTAAAATAAATATTGAAACTTATAACTGGGATAATAAAGGTGTTGTCATTAAGATAAAGGACAACGGTTCGGGGATTGATGAAAGTGAATTAAATCGCGTATTTGATCCGTTTTATACGACAAAAAGAAATGGTACTGGTTTAGGTTTGTCGGTGAGTTTTGGTCTGGTACAGCGATATGGCGGAACAATAAATGTTGAGAATAATTTAACGTCAGGAGTCTGCTTTAGTATTTTTTTATTGGCAGAACCAGAAATTCTTATAAACAAAGATGTTAAGGAAATGGCGAGCTAATATAAGTTTTTATTCCGCTGACCATATTAGTTTTCCCGACTCAGTAAAATCATAACCGCCAAGTTGCTTCGCGAGCTGCAGACAATTTTCTGATTTTATTTCTTCAAGCAAATTCTGAAATAAGGTTCGAAAGTAAACGCCACGGTAAAGAGCTAAATCAAATGCTTCCCAGCCGACAGGTATAAATCCAAGTGAATACTCTGTTGCTATGCTTCTTGTACCGGGCGCTATTTCAGCCTGATTCATCGCGATCCTGGATGCCGCATCACGTTCAGATAAAGCTGTGCAGCTTATATTCAGACTATCTTCTTTTATTCCAAAATATTGTAAGGTTTCCAGTAGAAAACGTTGTGAGCCTGCACCGCTTTGACGAGCACACCATTTTAGATCGGTTTGCAATATTGCCCTGAGGTCATTAGCTTTTGTATTTGATGAAAGTTCTTTTTTTACCAGTAAACCCTGTTCTCGTTTAAATAGTCGGACTAAAACCCAGTTATGGTGTTGTGGATATTTATTTAATAGTGCTGGATGTCGTAAATGACTTTCAGAATAGGGACCCCAGTGCATAGAGCAGACATCGGCTTTGTGGTGTGTCAGTAGTGACAGGCCAAGTCGCGTCCCTGTACAGGTGTAACTGACAAGTGCTTTAGATTGTATATTGTTTGCGATTTGCATTATAACGCGTTGCATTAATGCATCATCACTGCCGGCAACAATCAATCGATCTGTTAACAAACCACCATGGCTTGATTCAATAATCCAGTTGTCAATTAAAGCGCGTGGAAACATCCATTTCCCAGTAATTTTTGTCCCGGGGATTTTTCCTTCGCTGACCAGGGCATAAATTTTTTTTTCATTAAGCTGCAAGTATTCGGATACCTGTTTTACGCTCATAAAGCGCGGCTCATCTTCTTTAACAGGTAAAGGGGAATTAACCGGGTTAAGTGAACTCATGGTTTTTTATTCTTATTAATGGCGGGGGGAGTATCAAGAGTAATATTTTCAACACCGTTAAATATGAGAAAATGCTTTCCTTTGGCGCGAGCAATCAGCGTAACACTAAGTTGTTGTGCAATAGAGAGCCCCATTTGTGTTATTCCTGACCGCGATAAAAGCGTAGCGACATTCATTTGTGCCACTTTAATAACCATCTCTGATGTTAATCTTCCGGTGGTATAAAAGGTTTTGTCTTCACCTGAAATATTATTAAGCCACATAAGTCCGGATATGGTATCGACTGCATTATGTCGACCAACATCTTCAACAAATATTAATTGCTGATCATTCTGGCACAATGCGCACCCATGTACGCCACCGGCACGCTTATAAACTTCATTTTGTTTACTGATATTGGTTAGTAATGAATAGAGTGTTGACTGATATATTTTTTGGCTTTTAATGTGAACGTTGTCGAGTTGTTCCATCATATTGCCAAAAACAGTGCCCTGGCCGCAGCCTGATGTTATTGTCCGTTGGCTTAGTTTATCATCCCAGTTGTATTCAGATTGAGTAACAATGGCGGCCGATTCTGTTTCCCAGTCAACCTGGACAGATTTTATTTCGCTTATATTTGAAATAAATCCCTGGTTGCGTAAGTAACCTAATACTAATGCTTCTGGTTGTGTGCCTAAAGTCATTAAAGTAACGATTTCTTTTTTATTAACATAGATGGTTAATGGTCTTTCTCCTGCTATGTGTTTTTCGTGAGATTGACCATGCTCATCAGTTGCCGTTACTGAAAATGTTGCATCTAATCCAGCATCAGATAGCTCCGGGGATGAGGTTATATCAATGGGTACAGCATTTGAGTCTGCTGAATAATAGTTGTGTAGATTTTGTTCGGGCACATTAACCTCCTGTCATATTCATGTGTCGTAGTATTACAGGTTCAATATTTACATTGAATTCATGTGACTTAGGTTTTATTTTCATAGCTTCAATTAAACTATGGCGAAGTTTTTCATCATCACCAGGGTGACGTCGCATTACATCGCGCAAGTCAACAGAGTGTTCTTGTCCAAGGCATAAAAGTAAGCGGCCTTCAGCGGTAACGCGTACCCGGTTGCAACTTTCACAGAAATTATGGCTGTGAGGTGAAATAAAACCTACGGCAGAGTTGCTGTTATTAATATCATAATAACGTGATGGTCCGGAGGTTTTTTTATTAGATGTGTTTAATGAATAAACAGACTCTATATCCTGCTTTACTTCATCGCTGGAGTAATATGTTTTATCGCGTCCATGTGAATTAATAATGCCTAATGGCATTTCTTCAATGAAACTAATATCAATGTCGCGTTCAACCGCAAAAGCCACAAGGTCAATGATTTCTTCATGATTGTGATTTTTAAGAATAACCGAATTAAGCTTTATTTTTTCAAAACCGGCGTTAATAGCAGCATCAATGCCTTTTAGTACCTGGTTCAAATTACCAGTACGAGTAATATCATTAAATTTTTTCTCGCTAAGGCTGTCAAGGCTTATGTTTATTCTGGATACGCCGGCACTTTTTAATTTGTTTGCATATTTATAGAGTTGTGAACCATTGGTGGTTAAAGTGAGATCTTTAATTTGTTCCAATGCGCCAAGCTGTTCAAATAACCATAGTATGTTTTTTCTTACCAGAGGTTCTCCTCCGGTAATACGTATTTTGTTTACTCCAAGGCTGGCAAAGTTTTTTCCTATTGTGGCAAGTTCTTCTAAGGTTAAAAGTTTTTGTCGGGGCAAAAACTGCATGTTTTCACTCATACAATATTGGCAGCGAAAATCACAGCGGTCAGTAACGGAGAGTCTTACATAGCTTACCTGACGTCCAAAGCGGTCAATAAGCTTATCGCTATTTAAAACATCGAAATTATCCATGCTATTCCTGATTGTTATTATTAATATTTAAGAACCCTGGTACCTGAAGCAAAAGTCATACCTTAATTTCTTTAGATGAAAGTTGTGTTGTTACGGGCTCTATTAGAAATATAACGAGAAAAAAACATAAAGCATGTGCGACATAATGACGCAAAGAAAAGTGATGTGAGTTGTTTTGTACCAAAAATTTTCTGTGTGATGTTGCTATATTCACTAAATATTAGTGATAACAGAGCATATTGGTATTGGTATATAAATTGCGAGGTCGATTGTTGTTTTTAATTATAACGATACGTTTATGTGTAGCCAGTGAGTGTAAATCATAATGAAGCAAGATAAGACAGAACACGCGGTAGTAGATAAAACACAAGCAGTTTTATTTCCTGTATCCATTGTTATGCAGCACCGCCTTATTGAAAATAATATCTGGCAAGCGGAGCAATGGGAAGTAGAGGCCGTTATTGCGGGCGGTAATGATACGACAAATAATATTCCAGAAAGAAGGGTGTCAAGAATTGGTTCAGAAGAAGAAAAGTATATTTGGGTGAATTATCAGATCAGTTTATTTGTTGATGAGGCCGAAAGCTATTATTTTAATATCATCTCAGATACCCCTTTTGTTTTTGTTGTCTGCCGCGATGAGGAAGGTGATGGAGAACTAATTCCCTTTAATGTGAGCGTAAATTATGACGAGGCAGCATCTTATATGGAGTTGGATGACCACGTTTTTCAGGTGCCGATGCCCCCTGAAATTTATCGCTGGCTAGAAGCTTTTGTGGTCAATAATTATGTTCCTGTGAAAAAGAAAAAACGTAAATTAGAGAACTGGAAAGAAAGTCATAAAGAAAACAAGGTGACACACTAAATGGCGATTGAACATAAGGAAAATGAACAAGGTTTTATGCAGCGTTGGTCAAACAGAAAGATAGAATCAACTAAAATTTCTGATAATAGCTTAGATAAAAATAATATAAGTGAACATAAAATAACCGAATTACGGGTAAATGATTCAGCCCCTGTGATACATAAAGCTGATGCTGATATGCCTCCGTTAGAACAACTAACCGAAACATCCGATTATAGCGATTTTCTTTCTCCTGGTGTGAGTGATGCCTTGCGGAAGCTGGCCTTGCGCAAGTTATTCCATTTACCGCTATTTAATGTTGTTGATGAGCTTGATGATTATGCAGAGGACTTTACTAAGTTCTCTTCGCTTGGCGATATTGTTCCTCATGATATGAAGCGAATGATAGAAAGAGAAAAAACAAAAGAGCTGGAACAACAATCATTAGACAATGAAGAGAGGTTAAGTAAAGATTTAAATGCTGATGTCAATGTAAGTGATGAAGAAATAAAAAATGCAGAACAACAATTATCAAATGTAAACAAAGCTGATATTGAACGGTTATCTGCTGATGAATTAATTAATCAAAAAGACGAAGGCGATAATGAAAAAACCAACTGAAAATAAAATTAACTCTGTTAGTAAAACCCACTTGAATAACGCTATTGCTGCTGCGGTAGAGGCAGCTAACAGTGTCTCTGTTGAATCAACCTCATTGGTTTCTTATAACAGCCAAAATTTTGTATTGTTGATTGGTGACAATAAAAATATTATCAATGTTATTAACGCCTTGTCCGATAAAATGAATATAACGGTTCTTATGAGTCGTAAAGATAGTGGTGTTGATCTTAAGTTTATACCTGGTTCTGTATCAATTGCTTATGGCAAACTGACTTCGCTTTCTGGTTGTTTGGGTAACTTTACAGCAGAACTGATGGTTAACGGCAAGATGGCTAATCTTGCAAAAGTTTATCACCCTAATATTAATGGGTTTGATCAGATTATCGACTTAAGTTCATCTCCTATACTTTCTCAAGATTTATTACCCTTTGGTTATTTTTCACCAAAAAATGATATAGAACTTAAAGATAGTATTAATACGGTTACAGAATTATTAGGTGAATTTGAGAAGCCCAAGTTCTTTGAATATAACGCAGATATTTGTGCGCATGGGAATAGTGGGATGTTGGCATGCCAGCGCTGTATTAGTGCTTGTCCGGCAGAGGCCATTACCTCACTCAAAGATAAAATAGAGGTTGACCCTTTTCTTTGTCAGGGCGGTGGAACCTGTGCCACTGTTTGTCCAAGCGGGGCGATTCAGTATGTTTATCCTCGCTTACTGGATACGCTTGAAAAAATTCGGCAGATGTTAAAGGCTTATTATGCTGCCGGGGGCGAACAGGCCGCAATTGCCTTTTATGCTGAAGAAGAATCTTTTTTATATCAGCAAGCAGCATTAGAACATTATATTCCTTTCCCCCTGGAAGAGATTGCTTCTGTTGGTATTGAGGTTTGGCTATCTGTGTTTGCGTATGGCGCACATGATGTTGTGTTACTGACGCATGAAAATACATTAGCGAAAGTGAATGAAACACTAGATAGTCAGATGGGGTATGCTCACGAAATTATGCAAGGCATGGGTTTTAGCTCCTCTTGTTTGCATAAATTAGTTATAACAAGTAGTAACACTGTTTCTGTGCCGCAACTAAGTGATAGTTTTAATGTTGTCACACCAGGAAAATTTACCGCACTAAATGATAAGCGCAGTGCACTGCGAATGGCGACCGACCATCTTTATCTGTTTGCCCCGCAGCCACAAAACATTATCAGCCTAATGGCGGGTGCTCCTTTTGGTGAGGTTCAGGTAAATAAAGAGCGTTGCACATTATGCATGGCTTGTGTTTCTGTTTGCCCCGCCAAAGCCTTGTCAGATGGAAATGAATTACCACAATTAAATTTCTCAGAAGCAAACTGTGTGCAATGTGGTATGTGCAGTAGTGCTTGTCCGGAAATGGCGTTGACATTATCTGCGCGTTATAACTTTGATCCTGCATTGCGGCGTAACATAACAAGACTTCATGAGGATGAACCTTTTTGCTGCACTGCATGCAGTAAACCTTTCGCAACACATGCAATTATTAACACCATAATGGGAAAATTAGAAAGTCATTCGATGTTTCAATCTGATGAAGCTATTAGCCGTTTAAAAATGTGCGAAGACTGTCGTGTCAAAGACATGTTTAGTCATGAAATGGGGATGAAGTAGGGAAAATAATCCGGCCTATACATGATTGTAACAAGATTTATAAGGTCAAAAAGGGGCGCGGTTGGACAATTTGACCTAGGTTGTAAAAATTAGTTGAGTCTATGGAGGTTCGTTCCCCCTATTTTCAATTGAATAGGCTTATTTTTCTAATAAGTATGGCTCGTAATATGCAATATAAAACGCAATTAAGGAATTAAGACATGTTGAATCAAGTCCATGTGAAGCAGGTAAAAGAACAACAAGAAAAGATACATGATGATAGCGATCAAGTTCGGGCAAGTAGTTATGCATTATTAGCTGCTTTGTTGGCTAATCCAGCGAGTGAGGCATTGCTAAGTCAATTACGAGAAATCGAAACCGATAAAAATGATTTAAAAGATATTGTAAATGCATGGTGCATGCTTAAGTTAGTGGCACAACGGCATGATGCAGAAGCTATCGTTGATGAATATCATGTCTTATTTATTGGTATTGGTCGTGGAGAGTTAGTCCCCTTTGCTTCCTGGTACTTGACTGGATTTTTAATGGAAAAACCACTGGCACATTTACGCCAACGTTTATCTGAACTTGGGTTTGAACAGCAAGAAGATGTTTATGAACCGGAAGATCATGTTGCGGCATTATGTGAAGTGATTAGTCAGTTAATACTTGATGAGGATACTGACTTTGAAACAGAACGTGCTTTTTATGAAGATTTTATTGGTAACTGGATGAAACGATTTTTTAATGATTTACAAAAAACAGAATCATCCGGATTCTATCGGGCCGTTGGTCAATTAGGAGAAGCTTTTTTAGATATTGAAGACCGTTATTTTTCTATGATGGTTTAAGTTAAAAATAGTTTAGTAATTTTAAATAGCGATTAAATTTCAGTACAGGAGAAAGTGATGAGCCAAGAACAAAAAAAATCACGCCGTGAATTCTTAAAAGACGCAGCCGCTGTAAGTGGTGCAGCGGTTGTTGTTGCCGCAACAGGACAAAATGTTGCCAATGCTGACGAACAAGTTGCAATAGTCAGTACCAGCAAAAAAGAAAAAGGTTATAAAGAAACACAACATATTCGAGATTACTACAATAGTGCGCGTAGTTAATTTTATTTACATAACAACATTCACAGTATTAACGAATTAATTATAAAAATTGAATTCCAAGTGAGGGCCCATAAATGAAACTGAGAAAAAAACAGGATCAGACCCAAACTGTTGAAAACGATAGTCATCAGGCTAGCGATTCATCAACAGGTAACGGTATTGACCGGCGTACATTTTTACGCCGTTCAGGTTTAGCAGCAGGAGGGACTGTACTGGGTACGGTGATGTCCCCAACGATGATGAAGAAGGCAAATGCCTCAACTAAATCTTCTTCTGCTGGTAAGGCTGAAGTGATACGTTCAATCTGTACGCATTGTTCAGTTGGCTGTGGTATTTATGCTGAAGTTGAAAATGGTGTATGGACGGGGCAAGAGCCCGCTTTTGATCACCCGTTTAATCTTGGTTCGCATTGTGCGAAGGGCGCATCAGTACGTGAGCATGGGCATGGTGAACGCCGCCTTAAATATCCAACAAAATTGGTTAATGGGAAATGGCAACGAGTTTCCTGGGAGCAGGCGATTGATGAAATTGGCGATCAAATGCTGGATATTCGTAAAAAATCGGGGCCAGATTCGGTTTACTGGTTAGGCTCCGCTAAGTTTAACAATGAACAATCCTATTTATTCCGCAAGTATGCTGCATTGTGGGGAAGCAATAATGTTGATCATCAAGCACGAATTTGTCACTCAACCACAGTTGCCGGTGTAGCGAATACCTGGGGTTACGGTGCTATGACCAATTCGTTTAATGATATGCATAATAGTAAATCAATTTTAATGATTGGCTCCAACCCGGCAGAAGCTCACCCAGTTGCAGTACAACATATTATACGGGCGAAAGAGAGTGGTGCAAAAATTGTAGTTATTGATCCGCGTTTTACCCGAACGGCGGCGCATAGTGATCTTCATATTGCGATTAGACCGGGAACGGATGTACCCATTATCTGGGGCATGTTGTGGCATATCTTTAAAAATGGTTGGGAAGATAAAGAATTTATCAAACAGCGTGTTTATGGCTTAGAAGAAATACGCAAAGAAGTTGCAAAGTGGACACCTGCCGAAGTTGAAAAGGTGAGCGGTGTTGCTGAAGAACAGGTAAAAGCCGCTGCGGAAATGATGGCTAAAAACCGTCCGGGTACTTTTGTCTGGTGTATGGGGGGTACGCAACATCACAGTGGTAATAATAATACGCGTGCTTATTGTACTTTCCAGTTGGCTTTAGGAAATATGGGCGTTGAAGGCGGCGGTACGAATATCTTCCGTGGTCATGATAATGTTCAGGGTGCAACTGATTTTTGTGTGCTTTCGCATAGCTTACCTGGCTATTACGGTTTATCTGCTGGTGCATGGAAACACTGGGCAAAGGTTTGGGGATTAGATTATGAATGGTTAAAAACCCGCTTTGATCAAGGTAGTTTTGAAAAATCAAAAGGCAAAGCGGTGAAACCAATGAATACTAAAGGTATTCCTGTATCACGCTGGATAGATGGTGTTTTGGAAAATAAAGATAACATTGCACAACGTGATAATGTTAAAGCTATGGTACTTTGGGGGCATGCACCAAACTCACAAACACGTGGTGTAGAAATGAAAGAGGCGATGGAAAAACTCGACCTTATGGTGATTGTTGATCCTTATCCAACAGTTTCTGCGGTTATGCATGATCGCAAAGATGGTGTTTACTTATTACCTGCAGCAACACAATTTGAAACCTATGGCTCAGTAACAGCATCAAATCGTTCATTGCAGTGGCGTGATAAAGTCTTTAATCCATTGTTTGAGTCATTACCTGATCACACAATTATGTATAAGTTTGCTAAGAAATTTGGTTTTGCAGATCAATTATGTAAAAACATTAAGGTTAATAATTCAGAACCGTACATTGAAGATATCACTCGAGAATTCAATACGGGGATGTGGACAATAGGATATACCGGACAAAGTCCTGAACGTCTTAAAGAACATCAACAAAACTGGCATACCTTTAATACTACGTCATTAAAGGCAGAAGGCGGCCCAATTAATGGCGAATATTATGGTTTACCGTGGCCTTGTTGGGGAACACCGGAGCAGAAACATCCGGGCACGCCTATTTTATATAACACCAATATGTCGGTTGCCGATGGTGGCTTAACATTCCGTGCTCGCTTTGGTGTTGAACGTAATGGTGTAAGCATCTTGGCTGATGGTTCATACAGTAAAGATTCTGAGTTGAAGGACGGTTACCCGCAATTTGATGATAAGTTGCTTAAGAAGCTGGGCTGGTGGAATGATCTCACCTCGGCTGAAAAAGTCGCTGCCGAAGGTAAAAACTGGAAAACAGATCGCTCCGGTGGCATTCAACGCGTGGCGATTAAACATGGTGCTGCACCCTTTGGTAATGCAAAGGCGCGTACTATTGTATGGCAATTTCCAGATCCGGTACCGATTCATCGTGAACCACTTTATACCTCACGTCGTGATTTAGTGGATAAATATCCGACCTATGAAGATCGTAAGTCTTTCTATCGCTTACCAACACGCTACGCATCCATTCAAGCGAAGGATTATTCGAAAGAATTCCCGCTTATTCATACCAGTGGACGTTTAGTGGAGTATGAAGGTGGTGGTGAAGAAACACGTTCAAATCCATGGTTGGCAGAATTACAACAAGATATGTTTGTTGAAATTAATCCAACAGATGCGAACAATATTGGGGTTAAAGATGGACAAGATGTCTGGGTTGAAAGTCCTGAAGGTGGTCGCATTCGAGTTAAAGCTATGTTAACTCGACGTGTATCACCTGGGGTTGTCTTTACGCCATTCCATTTCGGTGGCCATTTCCAGGGTAAAGATTTAGCTGATAATTATCCCGAAGGAACACAACCGTATGTTTTAGGTGAAGCAGCAAATACTGCCTTTACTTATGGCTACGATTCAGTCACGCAGATGCAAGAAACTAAAGCATCATTATGCAAAATAATACGCGCTTGATAAGCCGCGTCAACGAAACCAACGAGGAGAATAAAAAATGGCTCGTATGAAGTTTTTGTGTGATGCAGAACGGTGCATCGAGTGTAACGGCTGTGTAACAGCGTGTAAAAATGAGAACGAAGTCCCTTGGGGAATTAATCGTCGCAGAGTAGTGACACTTAATGACGGTGTACCGGGAGAAAAATCAATATCAGTTGCGTGTATGCATTGTACCGATGCACCTTGTGCTGCGGTTTGTCCGGTTGATTGTTTCTATACAACCGACGATGGCATTGTATTGCATAACAAAGATCAATGTATTGGTTGTGGTTATTGTTCCTATGCTTGTCCGTTTGGCGCACCACAGTATCCGCAAAAATCTGCATTTGGTGTACGTGGAAAAATGGATAAATGTACTTTCTGTGCCGGTGGACCGGAAGAAGATAATTCAGCGGAAGAGTATAAGAAATACGGAGGCAATCGTATTGCTGAAGGCAAGCTACCGCTTTGCGCAGAAATGTGTTCGACTAAGGCTTTATTGGCCGGTGACGGTGATATTGTTTCTGGTATTTATCGTGAAAGAACGACTAAACGTAGTGGTCGTCCACAAACATGGGGCTGGGATAAGGCATACGGCAAAGACTAAAAGCGAAAAAGAAACAGTAATATTTAATATGGTTTCTTTTTTCATTAGGCTAATAAATTAATAGGGGCTGACAGATGCCAAAACAATTAAGCATTTTTATCTTACTGCTTAGCAGTATGCTGCTCAGTGCATGCTATGACGAAGTTGGTGTAACTTTATATGAAGCGGGTAAATACAAAGGTGAAATAGATCCTTTAGTAAATGTATCTAAAGGATCCGAGTATAAAGAACGCTTGCGTAAACGTTTTAATATGGTGCAAACCGATCGTTAAGCTAGTGTGATTAGGTGGAGAAAGATAATGATAAAACAGATAAAAAATAAATCAGATACCCGTTTATCACGTCGTAAACGAACAATGGCTTGGTCATTTCTTTTTATGATCTTATCAGTGATGTTATTGCCGTTAGGTAGTTATGTATATAGCGATTTGGTTGCAAGTGCTCAGGCCGCAGATACAGCTGCCAACTCAAATCCAAGAGCAAACTATTGGCGTGCAGTACGCGGAGGGCAAGAAGGTTACACTTCAATCAAAGGGCAGGAAACTAATGTGCTGATTCAAAGCGAAGGAGAAAATTGGCGCAACTTACGTAATGGTCCAATGGCAACAATTGGTGGTTTTTTTGTTATTGCCAGTTTATTAACGCTATTGCTTTATCATTTGAAGACGGGCGGGATGAAACTTGATAAAGGACGCTCAGGAAACACGGTGACTCGTTGGGCAATTTTTGATCGTGTTATTCACTGGACAACCGCGACATTATTTATACTGTTAGCAATAACGGGTCTCAGTATCTTGTTCGGGCGGGCAGTATTGATTCCTGTTTTAGGTGCAGATGGTTTTGCCGCATATGCCGGTCTTGCATTAAGTGTACATAATTACCTGGGACCATTATTCGTTGCGGTATTAGTGATTATGATTGTGAGTTGGTTAAAGCATAATTTTATTAATGGCAATGACATTAAATGGTTTAAAGCAGGTGGTGGCGGTATTATCGGAAATCAACATGTCAGTTGCGGACGATTTAATGGTGGCGAAAAGGTTTGGTTCTGGATAGTAACAACGATGGGGCTCGCAGTTGGTATCACTGGATTAATTCTCGACTTTCCTAATTTTGATCAAGTTCGAAGCACCATGCAAAATGCGAATTTAATACATGGTTCACTTTCTGTTATCTGGATTGCAGTCGCCTTTGGGCATATTTATATTGGTACAATTGGTAGTGAGGGCTCACTCGACGGCATGCTGAGCGGTGAAGTTGATGAAAACTGGGCTAAACAACACCACGACCTCTGGTATGAGGAGGTTAAAGATAGAGATAATGAATCCTCAGTAGCTGGTGCAAAATCATCCCCCGGATAAAATAATCTGGTTGTAAACAAAAATGGCCTGTTTTCAGGCCATTTTTTTTGCCTTGAGAAAAAGCTTTATTGTAGACTGGATAAATGTTTATGTGCCTAGCAAGACCGGATAAATACCGCTTTAATTATTATATGGAGAGTCTAAACATGTTCAATATTTTATTATTTATCTAACAAGGAGTCGCTTTTCTGTACCACACCGTTAATGATCTTAACTTATTGATTTTTAAATAAAAAATATATGGTTTGAGAATATTTGGGGTGTGTTTTCAACTTGACAAAAACAAGCCGAACGTAGACAATGCGCGCTCTTTCACCAAAGCAGATTTTTGCTTCGCAAAAAGATATGGCTACATAGCTCAGTTGGTTAGAGCACATCACTCATAAGGATTGGGTCGTGGCCAAAAAAAGAAGAAAATTTGAGTGTTTTTTCTTTTTTTTAAAAACAGATAAAAATGATTTTTATTTGTTAAAATGAACCCAACACTCAATCGGAAAATGAAAAAGGCTACATAGCTCAGCTGGTTAGAGCACAACACTCATAATGTTGGGGTCCCTAGTTCGAATCTAGGTGTAGCCACCATTTTCGAAATCCGAATATTTTTCTCTCCTCAAAAATTTCCCAAAAAAGCCATGTGACCAGAATGTGACCATTCTGTGCCCAAAACTGTTTTTCGCAAAATTCAGAGTATGGAAAAACACCCAAAATTGAGTACAACACTGTTTTCTTTGATATAGTGAAATCATAATAATTAAATTGATTTGGGTACTTTAAATTCTCATTTCATGCTCTAGCAGATAAGTTATTTTATGGATATTTAAATCTGCCATATCCCCTAATGGCGTGAATCCTGTTTATCTGATATTCCTTAATGGAAATTTATAGTATTGATTATCACTTGCCAAAATTTTTTACATGGAAATAAATATGACTGAACCAACCATTATTTGTCCCAACTGTAAAACTGAAATTCGACTGACAGAGTCATTAGCAGCTCCACTGTTGGAAACAACTCGAAAACAATTTGAGCAGAAACTCGCACAAAAGGATTCTGATATAGCAGCAAGAGAACAGGCTGCTCGTGATAAAGAACGAGAACTGCTCAATGCTAAGTCGAAACTAGATGAAGAAATTTCCGACCAAGTACAAGTGCAGTTGAAAAAAGATCGCGTCAGGATTATTGCCGAAGCTGAAAAGAAAGCGAATCAGGTTGCAGCAACCGAGCTTGAACAAAAATCTCGAGAAGTTACTGATTTACAGGAGGTGTTAAAAGGACGAGAGGCCAAATTAGCTGAAGCTCAAAAGGCACAAGCCGAATTGATTAAAAAACAACGCGAGCTGGATGATGCCAAACGAGAGTTGGAACTCACTGTTGAAAAGCGCGTTCAAGAGGGGCTCGACGCAACTCGACAACAAGCAAAAAAAGAAGCCGAGGATGAACAAAAACTTAAGGTAATGGAGAAAGAGCACACCATTTCTGCGATGCAGAAACAAATTGAGGATCTCAAGCGACGCGCCGAGCAAGGTTCACAACAATTACAGGGTGAAGTTCAAGAATTAGAACTTGAAAAGTTATTGAGTGCTAAATTCCCTTCTGATCTAATTGAACCTGTACCTAAAGGTGAATTTGGTGGTGATGTATTACATCGTGTAGTAAGTGCAAATGATCAACCTAGTGGAACTATTTTGTGGGAGTTTAAGCGCACCAAGAACTGGAGTGATTCATGGTTGGTAAAACTACGTGGAGATCAACGTGCTGCAAAGGCAGAAATAGCTGTAATTGTAAGTCATGCATTACCTAAAGATATTGAAACCTTTGATATGGTAGATGGCGTTTGGATAACACATCCTCGCACTGCATTACCTGTAGCTATAATTTTGCGCCAATCCTTGCAAGAGCTTGCGCTTGCAAGGCAGGCTAACGAAGGTCAAGAAACAAAGACTGAGATGGTTTACCAGTATCTTACAGGCCCACGTTTCCGCCAACGTGTTGAAGCAATTGTTGAGGCTTTTTCCACTATGCAGGGAGACCTCGACAAAGAAAGAAAAGCCATCATGAAACAGTGGGCTAAACGCGAGCAGCAGATTGAAAGAGTGATGGGTGCAACTGTAGGAATGTATGGTGACTTACAGGGCATTGCAGGTAAGTCATTGCTGGAGATTGAGGGGTTGGAACTAACAGCTCTTGGCGTAGATGATGAATAAATTTTATTTAATAGTGGAGCAATCAATTGGATAACTTTCATGACCCCATTCGACATTTAAAATATCTTAGACAATCACTGTCGCAAGATAACGAATCAATTGGTTTTTTTATATCTGCAGGATGTCCATTATCCGTCGATATGCCTGATGATAAGTGGCCTTTAATTCCTGATGTTGAAAATCTTACGGTTTTTATTAATGAACAATTAAAAGGGAATGCAAAATATAAAGTGCTTCTTGCAGAGTTAAAAAAAGCAGAAAAAAGTATTGAAAATATAGAGGATATTTTAAGTTTCCTACGTAGCTTATTGTTAGTTTCTAAAGGGGGGGATGTAAGAGGGCTATCTGAACAAGATTTGTTGGATTTGGAAAAGGACATTTGTGCGGAAATCGTAAAAAAACTTAATGTGAATTTGCCTGATCATGAAACGCCATACCATCGTCTTAGTAAATGGATAAGGTCAATAGATCGAAAAGTTGCGGTTGAGTTATTTACAACAAATTATGATTTATTAATGGAACAAGCGCTTGATGATTTAGAAGTTCCGTATTTTGATGGCTTTGTTGGTTCCAGGCGATCCTTTTTTGATCTTAGAGCGGTAGAAGATAATTTGATACCTATACATTGGTCACGATTGTGGAAAATACATGGATCAATTAATTGGTATCAAGAAAAAGTCAGAGAACAGAAAAAAGTATATCGTTCTTCAGAGATAAAGGAAGATGCATCACATTTAATTTATCCGTCCCATTTAAAGTATGAAGAAAGTCGTAAAATGCCTTACCTTGCATTGATCGATCAATTGAATAGGTTTATACGAAAAAAATCCTCTTTCTTAATTTTATCTGGTTATTCATTTAATGATGGTCACTTGAATGACACTATTATTAATGCATTGAAGGCAAACCCAACGGCTATGGTACTTGGGTTGATGCATGACAGATATGAAAAAAAATCTAGCGGTGATGTTCTTATTGAAAGATATCCAACAGCATATCGGCTAGCTGAAAACCAGCATAATCTTAATGTATGGACATTTGATAAAGCTATTATTGGAACAAATTTAGGTCAATGGAAAAAGGTACAAGATAAAGACGATGATGACACTGATCTTTTAAATTTTATTTGTCGTGAAAGTCATCCGGATGACTCAGAACAAATGGAAGATGTGATAAAGCTTGGTAACTTTTCTGAATTTACGAACTTCCTGAAAAAAATTATTGGTACAACTAAGGATGGGCAGAATGTCTAGCAAAGAAACCTATCTTGGTGATGTGCAAGATGTTAATGGAACAACCGTTAGTATTACTTTGTCGAAGGAATCCTTAACTGGTTTTGTATACATTGATGGCCAAGGATATAGAGTTGGACAGATAGGTAGTTTTATTAGAATACCTATCGGCTTTAATGATTTGTTTGGAATTATTAGTCAAGTAGGAGCGAGTGCTATTCCTGAAAAACAAGCTGAAAGTCAAAATCATGGAAATAGGTGGATGACAATTCAGTTGATAGGTGAAGGTCCAAGAAATGGAATATTTCAAAGAGGTCTTTCGCAGTATCCAACCATTGGTGATGAAGTTCACTTAGTGTCAGAAAAAGAACTAAAAAATATTTATGGGCAACCGGATGAGCCGTATTTTGTAAAGTTAGGTCATATCTCAAATGCAGATTCAATTCCTGCGTTAATAGATGTAAATAAGTTAATTACCAGGCATTCTGCTGTTGTTGGCACAACAGGTTCTGGTAAATCAACGACTGTGGCAAGTATCATGAATGCATTGTCTGACAGTGATAAATATCCTTCTTCAAGAATAATTATGTTAGATCTTCATGGTGAATATGGCCAAGCGTTACAAGAAAAAGCACATATATATAAAATAAATGGAGATACCTCTTCAAAATTAAAAGAGCAAGAGTTGCACATACCTTTTTGGGCATTAAATTTCGACGAGTTATGTGAGATTAGTTTTGGTGAATTTAATAATGAAAAGGATAAAAATATAGTAATGGAGAGAGTACAAAAATATAAAATTGAATCTTTGAATAATTATTCAAGGAAAGGTGCTTCTGTTGATACACTTAGTGTTGACTCGCCAATACCATTTAGCATTCATCATTTGTGGTATGAATTGTTTGTTGAGACTTTTGGGACATACTATAAAGCAAATGGTGGTAAACCAATTGATAATTTAGCTTACGAAACAGATGTTAATGGTAATGAATTAAAAGGTGATCCGGAACAAGGTATACCACCTATATTTAAAAATATTGTTACTGATGCTGGTGCTGCAAAAATAAACTATTTGCCAAATTCTTTAAATATTGGAAAACAAGTTCTATTGTTAGGAACCAAGCTAAGAATTCCAAGGTATGATTTTATATTCAAACCTAATAACTGGACACCTGACAGTGATGGTAAGGTTGTTGAAGACCTGGACTGTTTATTAAAAAATTGGATTGGTAGTAGTAGGCCCGTAACGATACTAGATCTGTCTGGAATACCGGCTGACATATTACAAACAACAATAGGTGCACTACTGAGGTTACTGTATGAAGCTTTATTCTGGGCTAGAGACTTACACCAAGGTGGTAGAAATAGACCTTTGCTAGTAGTCATGGAAGAAGCTCATATTTATTTAAATGATGATCTTAATGGGATGGCTTCGAAAGTTGTCCAACGTATTGTCAAAGAAGGAAGAAAATATGGGATAGGTGCTATGATTGTTAGCCAAAGGCCTTCAGAAATTAATCCTACAATTCTTTCACAATGCGGTACATTCTTTGCGCTTAGGTTAACTAATGGCACAGATAGAGGGCATATAACATCTGCTATATCAGATAATCTAGATGGACTTACAGGGATGTTGCCAATATTACGAACAGGTGAAGCAATAATTCTTGGTGAAGCAGTTAAATTACCGATGCGCACTACAATTGAAGCGCCACCAAAGGACAGAAGGCCAGATAGTCAAGATCCCATTGTTTATGATGAAGTTTCCTTATTAGATTCATTAAAACCTGGTGGTTGGGGAATCAATATGGAAGTTAATCCAAATTACGAAGAGTTAGTTGAAACATGGAGAGCACAAAACCCGAAAATCGATAGAGTATATAAAGAGGAAATAATCATGGAAATGACAAGAGTAGCTTCAAGTAATATCGCATCAGTTGGTTACGATGAGGATAGTTCAACGTTGCAAGTTGAATTTAATAATGGCACAACGTACCAATACTTTGATGTGCCCGAAAATTTATTTATTGGGTTACGTTATGCAGATTCTGTTGGTGGGTATTTAGCTGCGAATATTAAGGGGACGTATCGGTACTCAAAAGTGTAAATAAATAATTACAAAAAAATTACAACGGTAAAATAGAGATAAAGATATTATTGGTTTATTTCAGACTATATATGCTGAGAGAGGGAATGATGTTTTCTGAGTGGTATTAATTTTCTTTAATGTAATAGATTAAAGTATTAGTGGCTTTATTGGAAAGTTATGGAACAAGCAATTAAAGTTTATTCAGCTGAGTTAGGGTATTTCTCTGAAACTATAAAAGCAACGGAGATTAAAAGTTATTCTCATGCTAGAAAAATTGCGCCATTTGTAGATGAAAATGGCTGTATGATGTATTGGGTTAACTGGGGAAAACCAAAGAAAAATAACAAGCCACGAGTTGCTCACTTTAAACATTACTCTAATGGTGTTAGAACGTTATCAAAAAATATTTCTAATGAATTGAAATATAGATATAAAGCATCAAAAGAAAGTAGTAAACATAAGAAGGCTAAAGAATCTGTTTTATTGTTACTAAAAAATTTGTTGGAGAGTAAAAAACATCTTCCTTGGAGTTATATTGATCCGGAAATATCTCAGTTCCCAATGTCTGGTGATTTTCTAGCTGGCGCTGTCTCCATTGAATCTGAATATCCTGTTCATAGCCCATTTGGTAAAGAATACCGGTTAGATGTAGCTATTTTAGGAAAACCTATTTTGAATAATCCTGTCATCTTGGCAGGGATAGAGTTGGAATTTACACATAAATTTGATTTTTCTAAATCAATGATATGTAAATCACTTGGATTCCCACTGATTAGTATTGATATTTTAGAAGTTGATGAGGATGATATAAATACCGGCTGGGCAAAAAAATCATTAATTGAAACAACAGCGAATAGTGATGACGGATATAGGCGTAATTACATCTATATTCACAGAATGTTATCAACGGTATTCGTTGATATACCTCGTGAACTCGTCCCTGAATCAAGGCATCAGTATGTTATCTTTTCAGATGAGCATGATAAATTAATTAGTTATTTAAACAGGTTAAAGGAACGGCTTAACCTAAGCGATAAACAAGTAATAATTTCTCCGGTAGAAGATAAAAATAAGCAGCTTCATATTCAAGTAGATAATGCTGGTAATCTTGCTGGAGAATCTTGGAAAGATCATAATAAATTAAAGTTTATTCAGTTAACTATAGATAAACCATGTAATAAATCAGGAAAGTTATACTATTTTCATCTGACTCTTGCTTTCTTGTGTAACTCTATTTTTGATTGCTTAGTTGGCTACAAATATGAAGTTGGACAAAAACATGAGATTGGGGATGTATTACACTGGGTAAAAACACGTCGAATTAACAATAAACTCATTAAATATAGGCTTGCTCCTAAACGTGTTAGTGAACCCATAAAACAAATATTGTTGCATGTTGATAGATAAAATCAAACTAATGCATTTTAGATTATTCGCTGCATTCACATAGTAGTTATTGCATCAAATAAGTAAGTGTTGAATGACTAAAATCAATATTTCATATTGAACATATTAGATAATAATTACTAACTGATAGTTTGCATAACATTTACTTTATCATGTGAATAGTTTTCCTTGTAACGCAGGTTAGCATTAAAATTATGGATGCTATGCTAAAATGCATAACATCCATTAGGTTGTGAGCATTAATTTTCTTGCTTAACTTCTTTTAGATTTTTAAGCATGTTGTTACCTAAATAGCCGCTTGCACCAGAAATTGCTAATAGGAAGAATCCAGTGAAATATGATGGTTTATTTGCAGCTAATGCTGTGGCCATTTGTTTACCACCAAACACACCCATTTGCTGAGTTAGTGCTGACATTTGATCGTTGTAACTAAATGCAGCATACAAACTACCAAGGCCCCATAATCCAAACAGAACGCAAATACCAATTAATATAAATCCCCAAATTTTGTTCGTATCCATCATTTTTTCCTTTTATTTTTATAGTTAACGGTAATAATGCAATTTCCATTCACCAGATTTTCTTCGAATCATGACCTTTCCTTGCTTACCCTCAGGAATGCCTTTCATTTTGAACTTCATGGATGAGTAATCCATAATCAGCCCTGTATACCCCATATGATTAGTTGTTGCCCAATCGGGTTTATTGTTCACTTTGAAGTAATATTCGATGTTATTAACGCCATTCATTCGATGAACTGTCATAACTTCCACTTCGCCATAACAAAACCCAGGGCCTTTAATTGGTTTTCTAGTCTGACTAAACCATTGCTCAGCATCTTCTTTAAAGTATTTTTTCCCCAAATCTGTCAAAGTGTATTCATCACCAACAACCGATATTTCTTTTTTCGAAAACTGCGTAGTAACAGTGGCTTTCATCTTTTTCTTCTCAGACTTCATCAGCCCTGCTTTCTCGAGGGATTTAAGCTGTTTACCAAGAGTACGAGACCTATCATAAGATGAGTATTCAATGGGAAACTTAAACTCACTACTTACAAAACACGCTTTTTTACCATTTATTAATTTTGGGATGATTTTTTTCGCTTCATCCAGCTTAATACGGTCAGCCATAGCAATTTTTTCAAAAGCCTGAGCTGAAAAAGAAAATAGGCAGAAAATTGCTGCCATGTAACCTACTGTTTTCATTATTATTTTCCTCAATGTTTGAATTTTTAATAGGGAAATGACCCCTTGGTAAAGCATTTGATGAGCTTTTTCTGTAGATACTATACTTTTTTAACCCGAAGTGCCACCTCGGGTCTACCCGAAGTACTGCTTCGTTAATAAAAACAGGGATCTCAAATAATCTACCACCACATATATAGGGGTAGTGAATGAGTCAATTAAACGAACAATTTGGGAAGCGGTTACAGTTTCTTAGGAAAAAGGCAAATATGACACAAGAAGAATTAGCTAATTTAACTGGATTTACCTATGAGTCGATAAGTAATTTCGAGCGTGGTATCCATGGAGTCAAGTTCTCGGCCTTGGAAGCTCTCGCAGACGCCCTAGATGTACCAGTTAAAGAATTATTTGAGTTTGGTGAATAGTATGGATGACTGTATTTATTTCCAGATTTAGTTAGTTACTCCTTTCTTTCAAACTCTGTTACTTTTTAACTTTGAAGAATTAGAAAATTTTTTTATTAAGATTTGAAAAGTGATTTCTTTGGTGAAGGATTTTTAGAATAGGAACAGTTACCCGCAGGCTATAGCAACAAACACTTTTTATTGTAAATGTATTTTTGTAATACTTTAACGGTGTTCTTATAGTTAACATTGTTATTAGGGTGTTTTTCTAAAATATCTAATCTTAATTTGTAAAAAGCATATTCATATTTATCCGCAGGAGGCGGGCTTACCTCTAAGCCCGCTACATCCATATATAGCAATCCAGTTAGTAACAACGTATGTTCCCAACTAGTTTCTCCATCAGCTGCTGCATGGTACATTTCGTCAATCGTTAGTGACATATTAACCTTCCTCCCTATTAACTTTGATGCTGTTCTTCAGTTCGGAATCTAATGGATGGCTATTACTGTGATGGCTACAGTCATCATTGGCAGGGAGGTATGAAGTAATTTCTGAACGGATTATTTGAAAACGTTCCTTATGACGAGTTGCCCAATTTCCAACGACTAAGATAACGTCTTTTTCTTTGTAGTTGGTTTGTGGCTCACTTGTAGACTGCCAATGATATGCGTCAATTAATTTACCTTGAATTAGTAATCTCAAGTCCCAGCAATTCAAACCAATTCTCGCCATTTTTTTATCTAGCATAAAAATTTCAGCAGAAAAGTTAATCAAATTATTGTATTTGTAAATTTTTAACATGATTCATCCTCCACCATTAATTTATCATTTAGATAGCTTTCTAAAGAATTTGAAATATCTTCTAAAGGTGAATGCATATTTTTAATTTCACTTTCGCTAAAGTTATCTAATAACCAATTTTCAATAGCAGTTTGATTTGTTTTGGCTTCAGCATAACCAAGGATATAGACAAGAGAAGCATCAGTTGTGATATTGAGTTTGACTCTTAATGCCAAAGCCAATGCACGTACTGTTGCTGGAACCTTGTTAACTTTTACGGCTGGGTGTTGTTTTAATGATGGAAATAAAATTATTTTATTGTTCATGATTGCTCTCCTGAATTATTAGCAACGAGGTTCTCAAAGGCAGAACCATCCTGGCGGGTAAGATTAGGTACAAAACGGCTATACACTTTAAACAACATCTCTGTGTTCACGTGACCGAGTTGACGAGCCACCCACTCTGGATTTTCACCTGAGGCCATTAATAACGTTGCTGCTGTATGACGTGTTTCATATAAGCGACGACGTTTTAAACCAAGATGGTCTAGCATGGGGTACCAAACGCGGTTACAGACATTACGGTTATCTAAATGGTCGCCTTTGGTATTGCAGAAGACATAATTATTTTTCCCCGTTAACTTATGTTGAGCTTTAAGCGCATCGAAAAGAGGTGATGTCATGTCGATATCACGGAATGAACCATCATTCTTTGTGTACTCAACTTTTCCACGAACAATCGTTTCACGAATAAGAATTTGACGACGTTCAAAGTCAACGTGCTCCCAGCGAAGTCCGGTAACTTCACCACTACGCATGCCACTAAAGAAACGCACTTTGAAGTAGTCTTTAAAGTCAGAACGTACTTTACTCAAGAACAATTTAACTTCATCCAGTGATAATGGCTGAATATCGGTTTTTTGTTCCTTAAGTAATTTAACTCCAATGAAAGGTGAGCTAAAATCAAATCGGTCGGCGGCTTCATTCATCATGAGTCTAAATATTTTTAGTACTCGATTAACAGTGGTGGCACGACGTGTTTTTCCAGTAACGGGGGATGCTTTGGCGAGTGTAGCCCGAAACTGTAAAATGTCTGCTTTAGTGATGTGGCCGACCACCTTCTTACCGAAGAAGGGCAGGATGTGCGTCTTGAAGTTTGATTTAACGCTCGCTTCATAACTTGCACGCCACATTGGTAGCATCTCCGTCGTCCATGTTTCTTTGAACTCTTCGACGGTAGGTAAGCTGTCACCTGCAATTAATGTCTTTTTTAACGTTTCACGTTGCGCAAACTTTTCGACCATAGAACTGTTTGGAAAGAAGTCTGCATAGTTGAATTGGCCTAATGTAATAGAGGCTTCAATTTTTTCCGCAATAGCTTCAAGTCTTTTACGATTCTCTTTGTTATCAGGTAGCGTTGTTTGTTCACGACACCGAACACCTTGAAAACGAAAATCAATGATGAGATTGCCCGACTCTTTACGGGCTCGAATATTAGCCATGACAAGCACCTCCATTTGCCATCGGAATAGCATAGTCATTGGTGATGCTTGTTTGAGCCATATCCTTTTCAATATGCTCCCAAATATATAAAGTCTTGCGACCACCGAAAGGACGGATGTAATGGCGCCCTTCGAATAGGACGCTGTCCTTTAGACGTGTACGGATGGTACGTGCGTTGTATTTGATCTTTCCTGCTAGTTCATTGGTTGTTAAGTAAGTTAAGTTCATAAATACCTCTCAAATGTTTGTTATTCGTACAATATGTACGAATTAAGTACATTATGTCTGAATGATGTACGTTAGTCAAACAATTTGTACAAAATAATTACATAACGTATGATTTACAGACATATATGAAGGAGTAATACATTGTGATTCGTTGTAATTTATCGCGCTTAATGGGTGCTGAAAAACTAAAAGTATCTGATATAGAAAGGGAAACGGGTCTTCATCGACATAAGATCAGTGCCTTATATAAAGAGACAGCAGTAAAAGTTGATTTAGAAACAATTGATAAGTTATGTGATTTTTTTAATTGTGGAGTGGGTGACTTATTTGAAAAGGTATAGGAAGACACTGATTCTTTACAATGTGTAATATGCATGATTAGATAAAATATTTGAGTTTTCACACAGTCTGGGCCGTAAGAAGTCATCAGATTAATAAAAACTGTTAAACTAAACTAAAGTTCCGTAACCCAAAGCGGACATTCAAAAATAAGTTATTCAATTTAATCTTAAACTAGTTACTTAAAAAGAATATTAACGTAACTGGTTTTAAGAAACTGGGGTTGTGTAACTTAACGCAGCTCTCATATGTTACCAATAGTTATTAAATTATAGGATCAGTTCATCACTCATAATGTAATCTAGGTGACCAGATTGTGATCACTCTACGCCCAAAGCTGTTTTTTGCAAAATTTAAAAATTGAAAAGACATCTTAAAATGAGTACATCACCATTTTCTTTGATATAGTTAAATCATAATAAGAGATGGTGTAGGGCTGCTTATAATAAAATTCAGCGACTATGATAATTTTTAATTTAGATTATTTTATAATAGAAAAAGATGAGAGATATTGATCCTTGAAAGCCGAGTGGAGCAGGGTTTGGAAACATTAGAACATCAATTACAGCGTTTTGATCCAGGTATCGTCTGGCTAGACGCCAATAATCATATTATGGGGATGAATACGGTGGCTACCCGTATTTTGGGGGTTGATGCCGAGGCCATCATTGGTCAGGAAATTTTGCAATTTCACCCAGAAAAGAGTCGTAACAAGGTTAAGTGGTTACTCGAGGCGACGGCATGCCCAGCTGATTCTCCTCCGCCTATGACGATGATGATCAATATTCCGGATCGAGTATTATTGATAAAGGTTTCTAAAGTATTTGCCCATGATAAAGGTGTTGGCACTTGTATGGTGTTTTTTGATTTGACTGAAATGACAACGACACCGCATAAAAGTCAGGTTGATTCAGACAAGCCACGTTTGTTGTTCAAACTACCAGTGCACAAACAAAAAAAGGTCATGTTGGTCGACCTTGAAGAAGTGATTCATTTTAAAGCTGAAGGACACTACACCACGGTATACACTAATACAGAAGAATATCTTTGTAACCTTTCTTTATCTGAACTAGAAGCTCGTCTCTCTCCAGACAAGTTTGTGCGTGTGCATAGAAGTCATATGATCAACCTTCACTCTGCCAAGTCGTTTGCTAAAGAAGATGACCAGTGCAACATTATCATGATGAATAATGTGATGATTCCCATTAGTCGTAGTAAAGTGAAAATGCTTAAAACTATTCTGGGGCTGGATTAGTTTAGTTTAGAAGATGAAATTCGTAATCGAAATATATAGTTACTCGCTATAGTTTTTTTTCAGTGGCAGTTTGATTTCAACGTTCCTAAAGTTAATTTACAACCTTCCTTTTTGATATTCTCTGGGTGATTTTCCAAAAAATTGACGAAAACGTCGGCTGAAATGACTGAGATCAGAAAATCCCAGTTCATAACAGACCTTGGTAATACTCTCTCCACCCTCAAATCGTTTCGCGGCTACTTTCAGACGAAGCTGTTGTTGTAATTCACTGGGTGAACAACCCAGCTGTTTTTTAAATTCCGTATATAAACGACTGCGACCCATGCAGGCAAGTTTTGTGAGTTGTTCAATGTCCAGAGGTTCTGCGAGATGTTGCTCGATGTGATTAAGAACAGTGGTGATGCCGCTGGCATCGGGTGTTTTTCTGCAATAATCGAGCAGAAATTGACGCTCTTGATTGCGTAGCATGCGAATGATCAGTTCGGATATTCCTAGCTCGAGCATTGCATTTCGATCAGGGTGATTTTCGGTAAATAGCGACACCATACGTTTCAGTAAATGCTGAGTGGCTGAAGTGTGTTGGGCATGCAGTATCTGGGTGCTATATTGCCAGCCCTCCGGCCCCGATTCGATGGGGCAGAGATCACTCATTCGCTCAGAGATCGACTCCACTTTTTCTTTGGCGATCTCGATAGTCAGGCAGGTGGTTGGACTTTGTACGCTGGCATCGGGGAAATCAATTTCAACATACTCACCAGGCGCCATAATAAAAGATTCATGGGGCAAAAAAATCTGATCACCAGAGTCGTGAGTATCATGCATAATTTTGCGGCCACTTACCATGCCACAATAGAGTAGTTGATCGGCATTCAGGCCGACACGGGATGCAGCATCGTAGGTATCGTAGATACTTAGCTCAGAATCAGAGCCGGTAAAACTGACGCGGTTTTCCACTAAATTTTTAGGTTTTCTAAGCGCATTTAATGCAATTGAGCGCATGTTGTTCTCTCGTTAATTTAGCTGTTAAATTGAAAAAAGGTTAAAACCTTAATTTTTATTATTATTTGAGTTCCATAGAATGCATTGTATTGGGATCCTGAGTCAAGTTATCTGGACTGATAAACAAGTATCAAAATAGAGATGGAGGTAAGTTAATTCTTATACTTAAAATAAGTAACATTGAGGAGTCCATATGATTTATGCACAACCAGGTCAAGACGGTTCAGTCGTCTCATTTAAAGAACGTTATGAAAACTACATTGGTGGCAAGTGGGTTGCGCCGGTCAAAGGGGTTTATTTTGCCAATAATACACCCGTAACAGGTGGGAAAATCTGTGATATTCCGCGTTCCAGCGCCGAAGATATTGAGCTGGCACTTGATGCCGCCCATGCAGCAAAAGATGCATGGGGTAAGACATCGGTCACCGAGCGTTCTAATATCCTGTTAAAAATTGCCGATCGTCTCGAACAAAATATTGAAATGCTGGCGGTAGCTGAGACCTGGGATAATGGTAAAGCCGTACGCGAAACAATGGCTGCTGACGTTCCACTTTGCGTGGATCACTTTCGCTATTTTGCCGGCTGTATCCGTGCTCAGGAAGGTTCACTGGGTGAACTAGATACCAACACCGTGGCCTACCATTTTCACGAACCGCTTGGAGTTGTAGGACAAATTATTCCCTGGAATTTCCCGCTACTAATGGCAGCATGGAAACTTGCTCCGGCACTGGTCGCGGGTAACTGCGTTGTACTCAAACCCGCTGAGCAGACACCGGTTTCTATTCTTATTATGATGGAACTGATTGAAGATCTATTGCCTGCCGGTGTGCTGAATATAGTAAATGGCTATGGTACGGAAGCAGGGCAAGCACTCGCCAGCAATAAACGTATCGCCAAGATTGCCTTTACAGGTTCCACCCCTGTTGGTTCGAAGATCCTCAAATATGCAGCTGAGAATATTATCCCTTCCTCAGTTGAACTGGGCGGCAAGTCACCGAATATTTTCTTTAGCGATATCATGCAACAAGAAGATGCATTTGTGAGTAAATGTGTTGAGGGTGCGGTATTGGCATTTTTCAATCAGGGTGAAGTTTGTACTTGTCCATCTCGTATGCTCGTTCAGGAAGATATTTATGAAGCGTTTGTCGCCAAGGTGATTGAGCGCTCTAAACAAATTATCCGCGGCAACCCGCTTGATACTGACACAATGGTGGGAGCCCAGGCCTCGAAAGAACAGTTTGATAAAATCCTCAGCTATGTGGATATCGGCAAAAAAGAGGGAGCTGAAGTGTTGATTGGTGGTGGGGTTGAAGCTGTTGGAGAAGGCTTTGATAAAGGTTTTTACATTCAGCCAACTCTTCTCAAAGGTACGAATAATATGCGCGTATTCCAGGAAGAAATTTTTGGCCCCGTCGTATCGGTTACTACCTTTAAGGATGAGGCAGAGGCTTTAGCGATAGCGAATGATTCTGACTTTGGTCTTGGTGCCGGTGTCTGGACGCGTGATATGAATCTTTCTTATCGTATGGGACGCAGTATTCAAGCCGGTCGTGTATGGACTAACTGTTATCACCTTTATCCTGCTCATGCTGCCTTTGGTGGTTATAAAAAGTCGGGTGTGGGCCGTGAAACACATAAGATGATGTTGGAAAATTATCAGCAAACTAAAAATATGCTAGTGAGTTATGACATTAATCCTTTAGGATTCTTCTAATGTAATCACGTTTGTAAGGAAATGATATGTAAAAGCCTGTGCAGTTTGCTGCACGGGCTTTTTTTATCAATACAATAAATACTTGGGGCAGAGCACATTACTTTATGAATATAAGTAACAGTTGATGTTGTGATTTTTTATGTCACACGGGAATGTTATTCAGATTAATGCAGACTTTTATACTCATTATTTTTGCCTATCTGATTCTATATCCTATAGTTAAACACTACTTATCAAAAACAGTCACGAATATTAATCTTTCCTAATTAACTAACCGTGCTGTCATTTGACTTGTTAGGCTGAAATATTGCAGCTAATGCATAGGCGCTTGAATAATCATTCTTTGCGGGTATGCTATAAGTTATATAGTAATTTGTAAGTTCAAAAGCAGTTTTAAATTAATAATTAAAAACACATAAATAATTAAAGTAAACGGGGGAACTCATGATACCAGGTACATTTGAGTACCATGCACCGACTAGTGTGGCTGATGCCCTGTCGTTGCTTGGTCAATATGGTGAAGAAGCAAAAATAATAGCAGGGGGGCATAGTCTATTGCCTATGATGAAACTACGTTTCGCTGAACCTGCACATTTGATAGATATTAATGGTATTGATGAATTACGCGGAATTCGAGAAGAAGCGGGAAAAATCTGTATTGGTGCGATGACAACAGAAAATCAATTAATCGCATCACAGTTGTTATGGGATAAATGCCCACTGATTCCTGAAGCGGCAAAATTGATTGCTGATCCTCAGGTAAGAAACAGAGGAACCATTGGTGGCGACATCGCTCATGGTGATCCGGGTAATGATCACCCTGCCATCATGCTGGCTTTGGGAGCATCATTTGTCTTAGTCGGTCCTAATGGTGAACGCACAGTTCCTGCAGATGGGTTTTTTCTTGGAACATATTATACCCAGCTCGAAGAGGGTGAAATTATGACTGAGATTCAAGTACCGATTCCCGCAGCAGGAAGTGGTCACGGTTTTAGCAAACTAAAACGTAAGACGGGTGACTTTGCGACTGCAGCAGCAGCGGTTCAGTTACAACTCGATGGTGATACTTGTAGTCAAATTAATATCGCAATGACTAATGTTGCTCCTTCTGCGATTAAAGCAAACGATGCTGCTGCACTTCTGAGCGGTAAGGTAATCGATGATGCCCTGATAAATGAAGCGGCAGAGAAAGCCATGGCAGATTGTGATCCGGCTGAAGATCTTCGTGGTGATATTGAATACAAAACAAGCATGGCAGGTGAAATGGTGCGACGCGCTATTCGTCAAGCCCTGTCGAATGCGAAAGGGGAATAAATAATGGCTAAGACACATATTCAATTTACTTTGAACGGTGAGGAAGTAGAAACACTGGTAGAACCACGTGAACTTTTGATTCATGTGATACGTGAACAACTTGGACAAACGGGTAGCCATATCGGTTGCGAAACGAGTCACTGTGGTGTTTGTACTGTTGATTTAAATGGTGAGTCGCTGAAGTCATGTACGATATTAGCTGTACAGGCTAACGGTGGTGATGTAACGACCGTTGAAGGTCTGGCGGCAAGTGGTGAGCTACATGCTGTTCAGGAAGCTTTTATGCAAGAACATGGTCTGCAATGTGGTTTTTGTACTCCGGGGATGTTGATGCGATCTTATCGCTTCTTACAAGAAAACCCAAATCCAACGGAAGAAGAAATCCGTGTCGGGATGTCGGGTAATCTGTGTCGTTGCACAGGCTATCAAAACATCATCAAATCCATTCAAGTAGCAGCTGAAAAGCTGCAAGCGAAATAAGGGAGCGGCTCATGTCTACTGATACAAAAGAACGCGAAGAAGAATTAAAAGGCGTCGGTTGCTCAAGAAAACGAAAAGAAGACCCACGTTTTATTCAAGGTAAAGGTAACTACGTTGATGACGTAAAATTACCAGGCATGCTGGTGGGTAAAGCGGTACGTAGCCCGTTTGCTCATGCAAAAATAATTTCAATTAATAAAGACGCGGCTTTGGCTCTGCCTGGTGTACATGCCGTTTTAACAGCAGAAGATCTGAAACCACTCAGCTTGCACTGGATGCCAACATTGGCAGGTGATGTATGTGCAGTATTGGCTGATGAGAAAGTGAGTTTTCAATATCAGGAAGTCGCCTTTGTTATAGCTGATAACCGTTATATTGCGGTTGATGCAGCTGATTTGGTTGAAGTGGAATACGAAGAACTACCTGTTGTGATTGACCCACACCATGCAATGGACGCTGATGCGGCAATTGTACGTGATGATTTAGTCGGTAAAGACGAAGCGGGTGGTGGCAAACGCAAACATAACAATCATATTTTTAACTGGGATGTGGGTGACAAAGACGCGACTGATCGAGCGTTTGAATCAGCTGATGTGACGGTTAAACAAGAAATGATTAATCATCGTGTTCACGCTTGCCCTCTGGAAACATGTGGTTGTGTTGCTTCCTTTGATAAAGTTAAGGGTGACATGACAGTCTATATGACTTCTCAGGCACCCCATATCGTTCGTACTGTTATTACCTTACTCTCAGGTATTCCAGAAAGTAAAGTACGTGTTATTGCGCCTGATATCGGTGGTGGTTTTGGTAACAAAGTGGGTATCTACCCAGGTTATGTTTGTGCCATTGTTGGTTCGATTGTACTGGGTCGCCCGGTTAAATGGATCGAAGATCGTATTGAAAATCTATCTACTACTGCTTTTGCACGTGATTACCATATGGAAGGTGAGTTGGCCGCAGACAAAGACGGCAAGATTAAAGCTTTGCGTGTAAACGTACTCGCTGATCACGGTGCCTTCAATACGCATGCTCAACCAACTAAGTGGCCTGCTGGTTTATTTAGTATATGTACTGGTTCATATGATATCCCGACGGCTTATGCCAATGTTGATGGCGTCTTTACCAATAAAGCACCGGGTGGCGTTTCTTATCGGTGTTCTTTCCGTGTAACCGAAGCAGTTTATGTGGTTGAGAGAATGATCGATGTACTGGCGCAAAAACTTGAAATGGATCCAGCTGAAATTCGCATGAAAAATTTCATCAAGCCTGAACAATTCCCGTACCAATCAGCCCTTGGCTGGGAGTACGACAGTGGTGACTATCACACTGCACTGAAAAAAGTGATGGAAGCGGTTGACTATGAGGGTTTGCGAAAAGAGCAGGCTGAGAAAAAAGCGCGTGGTGAAATCATGGGTATTGGACTCTGTACCTTTACTGAGATCGTCGGTGCCGGTCCGAGTAAAGCGTGCGACATCTTAGGTGTTGGTATGTTTGATAGTGCCGAGATTCGTATTCATCCAACGGGTAGTGCGATTGCCCGTATGGGTACCATTAGTCAGGGTCAAGGCCATGAAACGACATATGCGCAGATTATCGCGACAGAGTTAGGCTTATCTTCAGATGATATCCAAATTGAAGAAGGTGATACTGATACAGCACCTTATGGTTTGGGAACTTATGGTTCACGTACCACACCTGTAGGTGGCGCTGCGACAGTTAAAGCAGCGCGTAAGATACGTGAAAAAGCACGCAAGATTGCAGCACACTTGCTTGAGGTGAGTGAAAACGATCTTGAGTGGGATGTTGAGCAATTTAAGGTTGTCGGTTCCCCCGATCAGGCCAAGACCATGAAAGAAATCGCATGGGCTGCCTATAACGATGTGCCCGATGGCATGGAAATGGGATTAGAAGCTGTGGATTATTATGATCCACCGAATTTCACCTTCCCATTTGGTGCTTATCTTGCTGTTGTTGACATAGATAAGTTCACAGGCGTAACAAGTGTTAGACGTTTCTATGCGTTGGATGATTGTGGAACTCGCATAAACCCAATGATTATCGAAGGTCAGGTGCATGGTGGACTCAACGAAGGTTATGCGGTCGCGATGGGACAGGAACTACCCTACGATTCAGAAGGTAACCTATTAGGTAACACTTTTATGGATTACTTCTGGCCAACGATGGTGGAAACGCCGAAATGGGAATTGGATTACACGGTAACGCCATCACCACATCATCCTATGGGTGCGAAAGGCGTGGCTGAGTCACCTCATGTTGGAAGCATTCCATGCTTCTCAAATGCCATAAATGATGCGTTCATGCAGTTTGGTGCTGATCAGCATATAGATATGCCTCATAACGCATTCCGTGTATGGAAAACGATAAAAGAAATGGGACTAAATAAAGATTAGTTATTCTTACTGGTCTGAAATGGAAACGTTTTAGTTTATCTGAAACAAAGTAAAGCGAACTTATAATGGATTATGTTGTAGGTTCGCTTTGTTCTTTATAGCTGTTTAATTAAGAGAAAAGAAGCAATGAAAGTAGAAATCGATAAAGTTTTTCCAATGGAAGCTCCTTCAGCTAATGCCTGGACTTTTTTACAGGACATTTCTGGTGTAGCCGGTTGTATGCCAGGCGCTGAAATTACTGAGCAAGTTGATGATTCAAATTACAACGGCAAAGTAAAAGTAAAAGTGGGTCCAGCGACAATGGCCTTTAATGGCAAAATCTCAGTGCAAGGTATTGATGCCGATAAACGTGAAATGACAATGCAGGGTAAAGGCCAGGACACCAAAGGTACTTCGTCAGCAACCATGGATCTGACCGCCAGTGTACGTGAAACAGAAGGTGGTAATTGTGAAGTTGTTGGTGTGGCGGTTATCACTGTTACCGGCAAAATGGCCAGCCTTGGTGGTCGTATGATGAATCAGGTTGCCGATCAGATTCTCAATCAGTTTGGTGCTAATTTTGTCAATAACGTACTCGCCATGGGTGAGGGCGCTGCTGCAGAAGAAGCGGCTGTTAAAGCGGCAGAAGTACCAAAGGAATTGAATGGTTTGGCTTTTGCGTGGAATCTATTTATAGGCATGATTAAAAGCCTTTTTGGTAAAAAATCATAAGTTACCTGAAAATAAATACTTGGCTGCGGCAAAGAACTAAAAGGCTTTGTCTCAGTCTTATTTATAGTCGAATTAATAACAGTTCATTTATTCAACCGTACAGTCGTGTTATGTCAGTATGAAAGAAATTACAGAATTCCAAACACGTTTAGCAGAGGCAGGTTATGTAGCAGAGAAAGATCTGGCCGCAACCCTGCTATTACAGACTAAACTTCATCGCCCCTTATTACTTGAAGGTGATGCGGGTGTTGGCAAAACAGAAATCGCCAAGACCCTAGCTAAAGTTTTTGATTGTCCGTTGATACGCCTGCAATGTTATGAAGGTCTGGATGTTAACTCGGCGGTGTATGAATGGAACTATCAGCATCAGTTACTGGCTATTAAGATGCAGGAAACTAAAGCTGATTCAGAGGCAAGTAAAGAACAAGATATTTTTAGTGAAAAATATTTACTGAAACGACCATTGTTACAAGCCATTACTATGGATAAATCACCGGTATTGTTGGTGGATGAAATCGACAGAGCCGACGAAGAGTTTGAAGCATTTTTACTTGAAGTATTATCTGACTTTCAAATTAGTATTCCTGAGTTGGGTACAATTAAGGCCATCACTAAACCTCATGTCATTTTAACTTCTAACGGTACCCGTGAATTAAGTGACGCTTTACGCCGCCGTTGTCTCTATCACTACGTGGACTATCCAGGTTTTGATAAAGAGTTACGCATCATCACAACACGTATGCCTGAAGTCAGTCAGAAGTTAGCGGGTCAGATAGTTGAATATGTGCAGGCGTTACGCAAGATGGATTTACGTAAAATTCCGGGGGTTGCAGAAACACTGGATTGGACAGCGGCATTGCTGAAGTTAGATATATCATCACTGGATCAAGATCCAGAATTGATTATGAATACCTTGATGTGCCTGATAAAGACCAAGGAAGATCAAGACCTCATTAACCGTGAAACTTCTGATCGTTTAATTGCCAGGGCAGGCTGATGGTTAACGTCAGTCAGCAAAATGATTTTGTGCTGGCAGACACACTGCTTGATCATTTGCTGGGTTTTTTACACCACATGCGCAGTAATGGATTTCATCTTGGTATTCAGGAAGAACTTGATGTGATGGAAATGGCCGATTCCGGAGCCCTATTGCAACAAAAACGATTGCGTTGGGGCTTACGTGCCTTGCTATGTTCGTGCAGTGATGATTGGCAACGTTTTGACAAATTATTTGATACTTACTGGAAGCCGGCTAATCGTACACGCGAACAGGCTGCCAGTTATTCGAAAAAAATGGATAGTAAAAAAGGTCTTGATGGTGGTCAGCAAGGCACTGGTGGTGAAGCGGCTGAAGCGGATCATGCTGAAGAAGGCGATGACAGTGATGCTGGTGAAGGTGGCAGCAAAGGTGGAGCCAGTATTCAGGAGGCCACCGCGCGTACTGATTTTCGACAGTTATCTGATGAATCACAAATGCGCGAGATGGAATTGTTGGTTGAACGCATGGCTAAAAAGATGCGTCGTCGCATGACACGCAGGCAACGTGTGCAAAGTCAGGGTAACCGTATTCATTTACGTCAAACCATCCGTAACAGTTTGCGATATGGAGGTACGCCTCTGGAACTGGCATTCATGAAACGCAAACAACAGGTGCCACGTTTGATTTTATTACTCGATGTCAGCCGTTCCATGAGTTTGTATAGTTTTCTTTTTTTACGTTTTGCGCGTGGAATTATTGAAGCTTTTAAAGATGCTGATGCGTTTGTTTATCACACGCGATTGGTTCATGTAACAGATGCCTTACGTGAACGTGATATGACAAAAGCCAAAGAGAAATTGGCATTAATGTCATCCGGCTGGTCCGGTGGTACACGTATTGGTGAATGTTTGCAGTTGTTTAATCGTGACTATGGTCGGCGTATTGTTAATTCACGAACTATAGTCATGGTTGTTAGTGATGGTTATGACACCGGTGAACCGGAACAACTGACTGAGCAATTACAGCAATTAAAACAGCGCGCAAGAAAGATAGTTTGGCTTAATCCCTTATTGGGACGCGATGGTTATGAACCTATTGCAGAAGGTATGAAAGCTGCATTACCGCTTTTGGATCTTTTTGCTTCGGCGCATAACCTTGAAAGTCTGATGAAATTAGAAAATGAATTAATGAAACTTTAGGTTAAGAAATTATGAGAATGGAAAGTGATGCAGTATTAGATAAAGCCGCCAGTCTCAAAGCAGAAGGTAAACCTTTTGCTTTGGTAACGGTGGTGCGAGCTGTATCGCCGACATCAGCCAAACCCGGTGCGAAGGCAATCGTTGAAGCCGATGGTGTGATTCAAGGTTGGATCGGTGGTGGTTGTGCGCAACCCGCTGTCATTAAAACGGCGAAAAAAGTATTAAAGGAAGGTCAGGCACGTTTGATTCGAATTAGCCCGACCAAAGATGGTTATGTAGAAGAAGGTATTACTGATTTTGGAATGGCTTGTCATAGTGGAGGCACCTTGGATATTTTTATTGATCCCGTTATTGCTCGTCCAGTTTTATTGTTGATCGGTGCTTCACCGGCGGCACAGACATTAGTTGGACTGGCGCAGCAAGTTGGTTTTTCTGTCACGGCTGCTTTTCCCGGAGCAGATTCAGAAATGTTTCCGCAAGCCGATAATATTATTGATGGCTTTGATGTAGCCGATGTTGCTCCCGATTTTGTCATTGTTGCGACTCAGGGTAAACGTGACGAACAAGGACTTGAAGCTGCCATCAGTCTTGGTGCTGCATATACTGGTTTTATTGCGAGTAAAACTAAAGCGGACAAACTCAAAAGCTATTTGAAAGAAAGTGGCAGTGATGAGAAACGTGTTGATGCCATTATCTCACCAATCGGTCTTGAAATTGCTGCTGTCACACCAGAAGAAATTGCATTATCAGTACTGGCAGGTTTAGTTAAAGCACGACGTCAGACAGTAGAAGTTGAAGAAACAGAAGAAGATAAGACCGCAAGTTGTTGTGGCGGAAGTAGTAAAGAAAAGACAAAAAGTACAGATGAAAAACCTGCTTCGAATTCAGCTGCGACAACCGCAATTGATCCTGTTTGTGGAATGACAGTGGAAATTAAAGGTGCTGAATTTCATAGTCAGTATCAGGACAAAGATTATTATTTTTGTTGTGGCGGCTGTTTACACCGTTTTGAAAAAGAACCTGAGAAATATGTAAACGCATGAGCATGGTATCGGCAATTTTATTAGCAGCAGGTGAATCGCGCCGCATGGGCGAGATTAACAAGCTGGAGTTACAGGTTGATGGTGTGTCATTACTGCGTCGCACAGCAGAAACTTTACTGGCTTCAAACTTAAAAGAAATTGTTGTTGTACTTGGCCATGAAGCAGAAAAAACGCGAGCTATACTTGAAGGCTTGCCACTTAACTTTGTTGAGAATGAAGCTTATCGTGAAGGCCAGATGACTTCTGTTTATAAGGGCTTGTTATCACTTTCAAAAGTGTGTGACGGCGTAATGATTTGTTTATCTGACCAACCTTTATTACAAGCCGATGACATTAACGTTTTGATAGAAGCATTTGGGCAGATCGATCATGGTAGTCACGGTTCTATTTTAGTTCCGACTTATCAGGGACAACGTGGTAACCCGATTATTTTTGACTATGAACATCGCCAGGGAATTTTAAATGGTGAGCGTAATTTAGGTTGTAAGAAATTAATCGAAAAAAATCCGGAGCAGGTAAGCAGCTTTGAAATGGCTAACGATCATGTGGTGATCGATCTGGATACACCCGAACAGTATGCTGCTTTTACGGCAGATATTAACAAGGCTTCGGCCTTATAAATATAGAGAATAGAGTTATGGCTAAAGAAATCATTGATGTATTAAAAGAGATGCGTGATAAGGGAGAACCTTATGCAGTGGCAACAGTAGTTGAAACTATCGGTTCGGTCTCAGCCAAAACGGGTTCTAAAGCTGTGATTGATAAAGATGGCCTGGTTGTTGCGGGCTGGGTTGGCGGCGGTTGCGCAGAATCGACTACTTGCGAAGAAGGTCTGAAAAATATTGAAAGTGGTGAGTCCACCGTTATTGATATTGATTTAGATGATGAAGTATTAGGTGCGGGTATGCCCTGTGGAGGTAGTATGCGAGTGTATGTTGAACCTGTTTTACCGCGTCCAACGCTTTGGTTGATGGGACACGGACGTGTATCAGAAGTGATGTGTCAATTGGGAGATTTAATGGGAATGAATGTTATCGTCAACGACCCCATAATTAGCTGGGAAAAATATCCAGCTGCTGAAAAACTGATCACTGATGATCTTGACTACGATCAGTTGTTACCTGAAGCGGGTGATTTTGTTGTAATCGCAACACAACATAAAGGTGATCATGAATCAATGAAGCGTGCCTTAGCTTCTAAGGCAGAATATATTGCGTTGATTGCCAGCCGAAAACGTTCACGTTTGGTTTTAGATTATTTACGCCACGAAGGTTTTAGCAAAGAAGAGTTACAACGTGTGATGGCACCATCTGGTCTTGATTTGGGTGCGAAATTACCAGAAGAAATTGCGCTTTGTGTCATGAGTGAAATCGTGATGGTACGTCGTGAAGGAAGTGGCATGCGTATGCGCGACAAGTTAATGATGGAAGCAACACAGGCTGAACTCGTAAAGGCTTAGTTTAATGTTGGATGGTGTTATGAAAAACAACTCGCTTGTAGACGTTTTGCAAGTAGAAAAAATTCTCGCTGATTTTCCCTTGTTGCTAGCTGCTGGAGATTCATTACGTTATCTCGACAATGCTGCGACAACTCAAAAACCCAATGTGGTCATTGATGCCATTGGTGATTGTTATCGACACTATAATGCTCCGATTCATCGAGGTTTGTATCCGTTGGCTGAAAAGGCGAGTCATCATTATGAGATGGCACGCAGCACGATAGCAAAATTTATTGGTGCGACTGATGAGCATAGTGAGCAGTTAATTTTTACTCGTTCAACAACCGAGTCTATCAACATGGTTGCACAAGGTTGGTTGCGCCCACGTTTAAAAAAAGGTGATCAGGTTTGGGTTACTCGGATGGAACACCATGCCAATTACTTACCCTGGCAAGCGTTATGTAATGAAAGCGGCGCACAGTTAAAAATCATTGAATTGAAACAAGATGGTAGTCTCGATTTAGAGAACTGTTCCGGTCTCTACGATGCAACGACTAAACTTATATCCATTACTCATGTTTCTAATGTACTTGGTGTAATTAATCCAATTAAAGAAATTTGTACAAAGGCCACTGAGCAGGGCATTGCTGTAATGGTTGATGCGGCACAGTCAGTAGGACATATTTCTGTTGATGTAACTGAGCTGGATTGTGACTTTTTAGCCTTCTCTGCTCACAAGATGTTTGGGCCAACCGGCATCGGTGCTTTGTATGCTAAAGCTAATCGTTTGACTGAGATGGAACCGTTATTGCTCGGCGGTGGCATGGTTGATAGCGTTAATGAATATGACTGTACTTGGATGCCATACCCAGCAAAGTTTGAAGCCGGTTCACAGAATCTTGCCGATGCATTGGGATTTGCCGCTACAGTGAATTGGTTGGATAAGATTGGTATGGATGCTATGCATCAGCATGTTACAGATCTGACTCAATATGCGCTGGATACCTTGTTGAAAATAACCAGCCTGGAAGTTTACGGTCCATCTGATGCTCGGTTGCGTAGTGGAATTGTTTCTTTCAATTTGCTCAATGTACACCCTCATGATGTGGGGCAGGTAGCTGGTGAACGAGGCGTTGCCATTCGCGCCGGTCATCATTGTTGCCAGCCACTCATGCAACATTTGGGTGTGGCTGCTACAGCCCGAGCCAGTTTTGCTCCCTATAACTCTCATGATGATATAGATGCTTTGGTTGATGCCATCCATGAAGCACAAAGCATGTTTGCGTAAAAGTTTTCATGACTGATAAAACTATTTACAAAGAAGTATTAATGGATCATTACCGTAATCCACGTAATAAAGGTGATCTGACAGAAGCCGAAGTTGTTCGCCGTGGCAGTAATCCTCGTTGTGGTGATGATATAGAAGTGGGTGTGAATTTTGATAATGAAACATTAGACAAAGTGATGTTTCGCGGGCGTGGTTGTTCTGTTTGTCTGGCATCGGCTTCAATGATGACCGAAAATGTCAGAGGTAAAAGTAAAGTCGATGCGCATAAATTGGTAGAAGGTATGCGATCCTGGTTTGGTGGAGAGAGCGCCCACTCAAATGATAGTCCAGCTGACAGCCTTGCAGCATTGGATGCTGTGCGTGGTCATTCGGCACGAAAGCGTTGTGTATTACTGGCATGGGAGGCATTAGATGATGCACTTCGAACAGAGTAATTTTGCACTTAGCTCCCAGCTTAAGCTCAATATTATTACCGGATTGATTGTCGCCCAAGCCGTTCTATTTTTTTATTTATTGAACGTAGACGTTTCAGTAATACTTTTATTTATTTCTTTATGCAGTATTTTTCTTGTCTTGGCTAATCACTTGTTACTTACCCGAAAGGTGAAATCGCGCTATATTAAAATGTCGCTAGTCATGTTCGCTACCGGTGGCTTTGGTATGTTGCTTGGTTGTGTCGCCGACTTAGGTCAGGTGGGAGTGTATGGACTTTTGTCTATCTGTCAGCTAACACCATATTATGCATCAGGGTGGGGAGTCGATACGCTCTGGCAAAAAATTCAGCTGACACCATGGGCCTATATAGGAATGTTTACGTGTGGCAATTTGGGCATGTTGATTCTTGATGGCCTGCGTTCAAGTCATTCATTAGCATCGATAAAGGTTCTTTATATTTATTTGATCTGCAACATCGGAATGTTGTTCGGTATGCTATTGGGAGAGAGTATCTCTTCCGCATTCATTGTTTATCTCAATCCATTTTTAGCCGCTGGTCTAATGATTATTTTGATGTTACTGGGCATGGTATTTGGAATGCTTGTCTTCATGGCTCTGGCAAACAAACTGACTAAACACACATTACTTCCTCTTTCTACTAATTATGGTACTCGCAGATATGACACAGCTAATCGACCCCTTTAAGCGACAAATCGAATATCTACGTTTGTCTGTCACAGATCGTTGTGATCTGCGCTGTAATTACTGTATTCCAGAAGGGTTTAAAGGATTTGAGCAACCGCCACACTGGTTGAACTTCGATGAAATTGAACGCCTGCTTCAGGCCTTTGCTCGTCTTGGCTTGAAAAAAATTCGCATGACAGGAGGAGAGCCGTTATTACGTCGTAACCTGCCTGATCTTGCAAGCCGCATTGCTCGAATAAAAGGTATTGAAGATTTATCTGTCAGTAGTAACGCAACACAATTGGTGAAACATGCTGTAGCGTTAAGAGAAGCGGGTGTGACACGTTTGAATATTAGCCTGGATTCATTGAAGCGGGAAAGATACAAAGCGATTACAGGACGCGATCAACTTGATGCCGTTTTGGCCGGCCTCGATGCCGCACAGCTGGCAGGTTTTGCACCCGTTAAAATAAATATGGTTGTCATGAAAGGTGTAAACGATGATGAAGTAGACGACATGGTACAGTTTTGTTCGGCGCGTGGATTTGTATTGCGTTTGATCGAGGTGATGCCCATGGGTGAGACTGGTCGAAATGCACATTATATTGATCTGCAACCGATCAAACAGCAGCTACAGGATAAATATGCGCTGGTCGATGGCGTAATGGCAGGAGCGGGTCCTGCTCGTTACCTGCAAAGTGCGGATGGTGGTTTTAGTCTCGGTTTTATAACGCCACTTTCGCAACACTTTTGTGACACCTGTAACCGAGTTCGCCTTGCGGTAGATGGCACACTTTACCTTTGTTTGGGGCAAGATAATAAATACGAGTTTAGACCTTTATTACGTGACAATGCGAGTGATGAAGAACTTAATGATGCCATCATCGAAGCCATTGCACTGAAACCGGAAAAACACGAATTTAAAGAATCGCCAAATAAAATTGTACGTTTTATGAATATGACCGGTGGTTGAAATAATAGAGCAAAAAAACCATCAATTAAAAAATAGAAATTGTAAAACGTATTGAGTAGAAAATTATGAATGAGAAAACAAAAGTAAATAAAGATATTCATATGCTGTGGCCAACGCCGATTCTCAGAAAAAAGTTTGATCAGCATGAAATCGTTAATTCAAAACTGGCTAAATTATTTTATGAACACCGTCGTACAGATGATAATGCAGACGTTGAAGCATCGATTTATTCAAGTACGGATGATCTGTTAATGCGCTATCAAAATGAGGCGCTTAATCAATTGTTCGCTTTTATTTCACAGTCAGTATTTGAAATTTCCAGCAACATGAACAGCGATATATGGAAACATAGTCAATCGAAAAAAATGAATATGGAAGTAGTCGGTGCCTGGTTTCAAATCCAAAATGGACACGGTTACCATGAAACACATACTCACGGTAATTGTGCATGGTCCGGTGTTTATTATGTACAAGTCGATGATGATGCAAAACGTGAGAGTAATAAAACTTTCGCTGCGATGAACGGCATTACCCGTTTCTATAGTCATCAGATGGATGTTATTGGTGGAGGTTATATGGACTCAGGGAATCTTTACTTACAATCCACAAGTTTTGATTCAAAACCTGAAGAAGGTGTCTTATGTATTTTTCCATCACACTTAAAGCATATGGCAATGCCCTATGAAGGCGAAAAGGATCGGATCATTGTTTCTTTTAATGTTCAGGTTCACGGCGATCAGGGTGATGCGGTATTTGATTACGATTTTTATTAATAAATACTCTCTTAAGCCTAAGACATAAAATTCATTCGAGGAAAAATAATTGGAATTAGACAGCATTTTTATGCTTGCTGGTTTAATATTTGTGGCTGCTACGTTGTATTCCTCAGTAGGACACGGCGGCGCATCCGGCTATCTGGCTGCTATGGCATTATTTAGTATGGCACCATTGGATATGAAGCCAGCAGCATTAACCTTAAATATTCTTGTTGCATCAATAGCGCTAATTAAATATACGAAAACAGGAAATTTTTCCTGGAAAATTTTCTGGCCTTTTGCTCTTTCATCTGTGCCATTTGCATATTTGGGTGGCTTAATTCTTCTTCCTGGTATTTATTACAAACCCATTATTGGTCTTGTGCTTATTTATACCGCGTTTCGTTTCTTGAAAGGCGCCACGAAATCTGATTATAAAATTAAAGTTCCATACATGCCTGTCGTCTTACTCTTTGGCGTTGGACTGGGATTTTTCTCAGGTTTAGTTGGGGTTGGTGGTGGTATTTTCTTAAGCCCTCTACTGATCATGCTTCACTGGGAAGATGTAAAAAAGGTTTCAGGGGTTGCTGCTGCATTTGTTTTAGTAAATTCTATTGCGGGTTTGTTTGGTTTTATTTCTTCAAATATTACTCAGTTACCAGAAGGGCTGCCAATTTGGGCTGTTGCAGCAATGATTGGTGGGTACATTGGTGCAGAATACGGAAGTAAACGATTCGGAAATCCAACAATCAAGCATCTCCTGTCGATAGTACTTTTAGTAGCAGGTATAAAAATGTTAGCTACAGTCTAAAATAAATAAGACTTGTGTGAACACCATCATTTCTTTCTGTTTAGTTAATATTTTCATTGCCGTTTCATTTAAAAATACCGAGATTGTTTTTTTCTTAGTTATAACAATGAAAAATTTTATTAATTAAGTGTTTTAAAGTGTTGCTCCCTAATGGTTCTTTTTTAAATAAGAATGATTGTACTTATGTATAAAAATATTTAAGGTTTAAAATATATCAATAATATATTTGTGATTTTACTTAAAAACATCTTTCCAAAAGCGGTTTTTGTAATGGAGTGATGGGTTTTCAATATCTAACTTTTTCATGCCTTGTGAGATAAAAAAACCGACAGCATCTTTATGAGCTTTAACAAACACACCGTTATACCCACCTTCCTTAGCAATATTATTAATTACTTCAATGAATTGTGTGCCAATACCTTGATGATGGAATAGAGGGGAAACATATATTCCATGTAAAAGTATTGCATTGCAGGCTGATGGCGTATCTTTTATATCGGCTTTATCCCATGCTGCAACGCCAATGATCTGTTTCTTTTTATCTACTGCTACAATGAACTTTATTTGTTCAAAGTCTAAAGTATTATAAAGGTAACTTTCTGTCGATAAACGTTTAACACGCTCAGGTAAATCCCATGTCAAAATGGCTGCTTTAATAACTGTGTTAATGTTATCTAAGTCACTTAGATTACCTGTGCGTATTTTGATTTTTTCTTCAATCATAAAATACAATTATTCATTAGGGTTTAACTGAACGAAATAATTTTTTGTAATAAAAGCCCTGCACGCGATCGAGATCATAGCTTTTTGCTGTGTTTAGCATTTCTTCGTTTTCAATTCCTTCTAGTATGCTAGGTTTATTGCTTTGACGTGCAAACTCTAACATTGAACGAAATAAGAAAGCATACCGGTGTTCATTTAATTTCTTTATCCAGCTAAGATCAAATTTTAAATAATTTACTAATGATAGTATTTCTAATGATAATAGAGAGTGCTCAGCACCAATATCATCTAATGCTGTTTGTATACTATTCGCTTTTAAGACGTTGTGTAGTGTCAAAGCAGCGCGAGCATCATGAATATCACTGTTTTCTATCAGTTCAACTATAAGGTTGGTGCGACCGAGTAATTGCTGAATGAGTGGATCGTCTTGCATATCAACGGCTTTACCGACAGCATGAGGGTCAATATTAATAAATAATTCAATATCATTTGGAGCATACTCTATCTGAATTTTCTTCAAATCAAATTCAGCTTTCTGTAGCAAGGTTAGGTCGTGGTGCAAAAAATCAAATACTTTCAATGGCGAGATAAGTTGATTATCACGGGTATAAAACCGAGCTAATGCTTCGTAACCCAATATCTCACCACTACGAGTACAAATCATGGGTTGATACTCAACACCATAGCGTTGATTATCAACTAACTCATAGATGAGTTCGATTGTTTGCGAAGAATGCGCTGCAAGCGACTTTGTTAAAGAATTCATAAAAATCTGCTCATAATAAACTTAGGCTATCAAAGATAACCGTTACGATTTTGCTAGTTATATAGAGGACTGGGATAGTCGAATAATAAGCACATGTTCATTTGCTCCATTATCCGTAATTGAGAATGATTCTCAATTGTATTGTTAAGGTGGAAATTTTTCAAGCGATAAGTCACTAAAATTGAGGAGGAAGCGATACTTTCTTCCCCCTCAGTTTCATTAACTCGCTTTCTGAAATCCAAGCCCACTCTCAATATCATGAGACGATGTCTGTACCGTATCCGCTTTCCTCATGGTCACCAATTCTTCAGCACTACTTGGGTGAATGGCAATCGTGTTGTCAAAGTCAGCTTTAGTTGCTCCCATTTTTACGGCTACCGCAAAGCCTTGTAACATCTCGTCAACGTTATCACCAATTAAATGAATACCAACGACTTTTTCATTTTTACCCACGCAAACCAACTTCATTGCAGTGGTAACTCCATGGTTTGATAGTGCATGACGCATAGGAGTGAAGTCACTCTTATATATTGTTACTTCCTCACCATATTGTTGGCGTGCTTCAGCTTCGCTAATGCCCACGGTTGCAATAGGAGGATGTGAAAATACTACGCTAGGAATATTTTCATAATCCACTTTGCTATTGGGTTTGTCGTTAAACAAACGTTCAGCAAGTTTCCGCCCAGCAGCAATCGCTACAGGGGTTAATGCCATTTTGCCAGTGATGTCACCGATGGCATAAATACCTTTAACATTCGTACTTTCATATTCATCAACAAGGATCATGCCGTTTCTTTCAGTATTAACACCTGTACTTTCTAAATTAAGATAACGTGTGTTAGGGGAGCGTCCGACAGCCCAAATAACTGTGTCATAGCCCGCTAATGTTTCTTCATCTTTACTGGTGATCATAATGCCTTCGGCACTTTTTGAAAGCGCATTTACTTGGAAGCCAGTATGAATACGAATACCTTGTTGTTTCATTTCATGGGTAAGTACTTCACTGATCATTGGATCAAAACGTTCCATGACACGATCTTCTAAAGCAATAATTGAAACATCAGATCCTAACGCACGTAACACGCCACTGAGTTCAACACCAATATAACCACCACCGATCACGGCAACCCGTTTTGGTTGTTTTGTTAACTGAAAAAATCCATCAGATGTAATACCTAACTCTGCACCCGGTACAGGAGGAACAATGGGCTTTCCGCCGGTTGCAATAACAATATGATCTGCCTGATATTTTTCACCATTAACTTCAACTGTTTTGTTATCACCAAAACGGGCATAACCTTCAATATGAGCAATACCACAATCGTTGACATAGCCATTCCAATATTGATTAATATTACTAATATATTTTTCGCGTGCTGAAGTAAGTTTTGCCCAGTCTGTTTTACCGCGTTCAGCAGGAATGCCAAAATCATTCGCATCATCAACCGCATGCGCTAAGTTAGCTGCATACCACATGACTTTTTTAGGCACACAACCATTATTCACGCAGGTACCGCCCATGCGATAACCTTCAATGACAGCCACTTTTTTACCAAACTGAGCAGCTTTCTCTGCAACGGCCAGGCCGCCGCTGCCACCACCAATAACTATTAAATCATAATGCTGCTTGTTCATAACATGTTCCTTTTATATTCTAAAAAAGGGTGGCTCTGCATCTAATACAAACAGCTGAGCCACCAAAAACTCCCAAAGAGGGAGGGGTGTGCACCAGATATGGATCAGGGGGTGCACGGGGGAAATTACGCAGCTTTACCTTTCGCCATGTATTGCTCTAAATCTTCAGAACCACCAATGTAATCACCATTGATGAAGATTTGAGGAACACTAGACTTACCAGAAACCGCACGAAGAGTTGCTTCGGTATAGTCACGGTTAAGCACTAACTCTTCATACTGAATACCTGCATCATTCAACATGCCTTTTGCACGTACACAATGCTCACAACCTGGACGAGTAAAGATAGTAACGTCACTTGGTTTTTCAGCATTTGGCGCAATGTATTCCAACATGGTATCTGCATCAGACACTTCAAATGGGTCGCCTGGTTTGTTAGGCTCAACAAACATTTTTTCAACCACACCATCTTTAACTAACATTGAATAGCGCCATGAGCGTTTTCCAAAACCTAAGTCTTCTTTACCCACTAACATACCCATGCCTTCACTGAAATCACCATTACCATCTGGCATGAAAGTGATATTGTCTGCATGCTGTTCTTTTTTCCATTCATTCATCACGAATGCATCATTTACAGAAATACAAATTACTTCATCAACACCATTCTGTTTAAATGTCGGTGTTAACTGGTTGTAACGTGGTACGTGTGTTGATGAACATGTTGGTGTGAATGCACCGGGTAGTGAAAATACGATAACAGTTTTACCTTTAAACACGTCATCTGTTTTTACATCAACCCATTCATGATTATCACGAGTGCGAAATGTTACTTGTGGTACGTTTTGACCTTCACGATTTTCCATTTTTCTTTCCTCTATTGCATTTAGTTAAATTTAAATTTGCATGCACAACATGCGATTTGTTAAAAGTTTAGGTTTGCTGTTTTTGTTGCCAAACCTGTTCATGAAAGTGATAAGCAACGGTATTAATCGCAGGTTCAACTAAAGCGATAGCGCCACCGATAATTGCACTGCCTGTCATGACATACGCTACGGTAAAAGCCACGCTGTAATGTATTGTTGCGAAACTCATTGTCTTAGCCATTGTTTATCCTCCTTCCAGTGAATGTTGTTTCTTGGTACGGGAAAGATTATCGGGAAATATTGATGAAAGGTGAAATCGTTTGATTTTATTGTTTTAATAGGTTATTCCTATTGGCGTGCTTTTGTTATAAACTTTTTACTTTGCATGAGTTTAGCGATAATCTTGAAGCTTAATATCTATAAAAAAGGATAAAAACGATGCAATTAGCTCAACTGGTTCAAGCTGGAATACTTAATGAAGAAACTAAACTGGCACGTTATTTATCTTTTTCGATTGATTCACAAACAGATATTTCTGCCGCATTGAGCGCTCTAAACGCTAATATCGATCCCGATACTACAGTGGTTGGTATCGGACATTCATTGGTGAGTATGTTAAATAAAACTGTGCCTGGCTTATCTGTATTGCCGGCTCAATCTGCCAGTGGTATTGATATCCCTTCTTCTCCCGCTGCATTGTGGTGCTGGTTGCGCGGTGATGATCGTGGTGAGCTCTTTCATCGTTCAAGGGAAATTGAAGCTATGCTTGCGCCGGGTTTTTTGCTCAATGATGTCATTGATTCTTTTCAATATTATCAAAATCGTGACTTAAGTGGTTATGAAGATGGTACTGAAAATCCTGAAGGTGATGAGGCTATTGAGGCCGCTATAATACAAGGGCAAGGAGCTGGTTTAGATGGAGGCAGTTTTGTTGCCGTTCAACAGTGGCTGCATGATTTTGAAGTTTTTGATTTGATGACGACTCAGCAACAAGATGATGCAATTGGTCGTCATATTAGTGATAACGAAGAATTTGATGAAGCCCCCGAAACCGCACATGTTAAACGTTCCGCTCAGGAAAATTTTAAACCGGAAGCCTTTATGCTGCGTCGTTCAATGCCGTGGGCAGAAGGAATGAATGCCGGTTTAGTTTTTGTAGCGTTTGGTAAATCTTTTGATGCTTTTGAAGCTATCCTTAATAGGATGCTTGGCTATGATGATGATATAAGTGATGCGCTATTCGAATTTACTAAACCCATCAATGGTGCTTACTACTGGTGCCCACCTGTTAAAGCAGGGAAGTTGGATTTAACTGCACTTAATATAAGTGTCTAAAGGTTTAATTAAATTAGCTTTCTTTTACTTTCGTTTTCTTGGTTTCTTACCTGTTAGTGGTTGTACTGTATTAGGTAAGTTTTCAAAAATAACCTGAGAGAAGGCATCCAGAGCTTGTTGCCGAGGAAAACTTTTTCTGAAAACAAGAGAGATACGGCGCGAAGCACCTTTAAATTCCAGTTTCTGAGCAACAATACCGCTACCACTTGTCCATGAGCCACGCATCGCAAGTGCTGGAACAATGGTGGTTCCAAATCCAGCACCAACGAGTTGCAGTAATGTTTCCAGACTTGATGCACGCAGATCCGCCATTTCTCCTTGTTCTTTACGATCCTTTAAATGACAGATATCCATAGCCTGTTTTGCCAAACAGTGTCCCTCTGATAATAGTAATAACTCTGTATCATCAGCATCCAGATCGCGGCGGGTAATTTTTTCCTTATTATAGAAGCGGTGTTTACTCGGGTAAGCGAGCCAGAAAGGTTCGTCAAATAAAGGTATCACATTAAAATCCTGTTCATCGACATCTGTTGCCAGTAGAGCGGCATCAATTTCATGATTACGTAACCGTTCAACTAAGACGTCTGTCATTTCTTCCGAGAGTACCATCTTCATTTGCGGATATTGTTTTTTTAATGGCATGAGAATGAGCGGCATTAAATAAGGACTTAAGCTTGGAATCGCGCCAATTCGTAATGCGCCCGCCATCGGGTCTTTATGGGCTTGAGCTAATTGAGTAATGACATCCTCTTGTTCCATCATTAACCGCGCATACTCCAAAATAGATTGACCGACAGGGGTGATTTCTACCGAGCGGTTGGTACGTTCAAATATTGCGACGCCGAGCTCATCTTCCAATTTTTTAATTTGGCCACTCAAGGTCGGCTGGCTCACAAAACAACGTTCAGCGGCCTTACCAAAATGCTTGGTTTCTGCTACTGCAATAATGTATTTCAGATCACGTAAATTCATAATTTTAATCATAGGTTAAAACGATAGCATTAGTATAAACAAACGATTATAAATATCAATAAACTACAACTATTCTTAACGCATGAAAAAAAAATAATAGTCATTCAGAATCTATAACCACAAATAAAATCAGCGCCGTGGTATTGATTCCGTCACGCCCAAAGCCAGTGGAATAAAGAAAATAGTTTTACCGGTTGGGATGAAACAGGTTACGATTTGATATTTAAATGATTTATATCTTTTAATAAATAAGGAGAGAACAAATGAAAGCACTATTAATAAACCCTGAAACAAAGGTCATTGATGAAATAAATATCACTAGTCGTGACGATATTGTCAAACTCATTGGTTTTGATTCAATTATTGCTGATGAGATTGGTCCTGATGGAGATTGTCTATTTTTTGATGAAGACTGCTTTTTACGTGGTACAGAGGGACGTTTCCAAATCGATAGTGTGATTCCTGTTTCCGGTAAAGGCATTATCGTGGGTTCAAATGATAAAGGTGTGACTTTGAAAGATGTGGTTTCCGATGTTACTAGTATTCAGAATCGTATTAAATATCTTTAGATAGCAACCCAAAGTAAACATTAGAAATCCTTTTATGATTAACGTACTAAATACGTTGGTTTATATTTTTAAAGTTTAGTTGCATAAAGTAATTGGTTTTACCTATTAATCTAATCGTTATAAACAATTTAGATAAAGACATTATAAAAGCTATAGTTATAGCTTGTTTAATACAATTACAACTAATATGGAGAAACCCCATGGAACTAAAAGGCAGTAAAACTGAAGAAAGCCTGAAAGATGCATTTGCAGGCGAATCACAAGCAAATCGTCGTTACCTTTATTTCGCAGCAAAAGCGGACGTAGAAGGCTATAACGATGTATCAACTGTATTCCGTTCAACTGCAGAAGGCGAAACAGGCCATGCACACGGACATTTGGAATATTTAGAAGAAAGTGGCGATCCAGCAACAGGTTTACCCATTGGTGCAACTGCTGATAATTTGAAAGCAGCAATCGCAGGCGAAACACACGAGTACACTGATATGTACCCAGGTATGGCGAAGACTGCTCGTGAAGAAGGGTTCGATGAAATCGCTGATTGGTTTGAAACGTTAGCGAAAGCGGAGCGTTCACACGCAAACCGTTTCCAAAAAGCATTAGACACTTTGGACGCTTAATCCATCTTAATAATGTTATATGTCCGGGGTCATTTTTGATCCCGGATCTTTATTAATCACCTATTACGCAAGGAAAATACCATGGCACCACGTGAAGGCAGTCTTGAAGCGCCAACCCGTCATCCACTAGATTGGAAGAGTGAAAGTTTTTACGACAAAGAAAATTTGTTTCAGGAAATGGAACGCATTTTTGATCTTTGTCACGGTTGTCGTCGGTGTGTCAGTTTATGTAATTCATTTCCCACGTTATTTGATTTAGTTGATGAATCAGAAACCATGGAAGTGGATGGTGTTGATAAAAAAGATTATTGGAAGGTCGTTGATCATTGTTATCTCTGCGATCTTTGTTACATGACCAAGTGCCCATATATTCCTCCTCATGAATGGAACTTAGATTTCCCACATGTCATGTTGCGCGCGAAAGCTGTTCAATTTAAAGAACAGGGCGCGAGCATGCGCAATAAAATGTTGTCTGCTACCGATACAGTCGGTTCAATTGCCGGGCTTCCCGTTGTTGCACAAACGGTTAATTTTGTTAATAGCATCAAACCAGTACGTAAACTTATGGAAGCCACCATTGGTATTTCTGCTGATGCAAAGTTGCCGAAATATGAAAGTAAGTCATTCAGAAAACGTTTTTCTGAGAATAAAAATATACAAGCCGATGCCGGCGAGCTAACTAAAGGTAAGGTAGCTCTATTCGCTACATGCTATGGCAATCGTAATGAACCAGGAATGAATGAAGACCTGGTTGCGGTACTTGAACACAATGGTATTCCCGTTGTGTTAGCTGAGAAAGAACAATGCTGTGGCATGCCAAAGCTGGAACTGGGTGATTTAGAAGCTGTAGCTGAAGCTAAAGAAGCAAACATTCCTGTGTTAGCGAAGTTAGTTGATGAAGGTTATGACTTAATGGCCGCAGTACCCTCTTGTGCATTAATGTTTAAACAAGAGTTACCTCTCATGTTCCCTGATGATGCAGATGTACAGAAAGTAAAAGAAGCCTTTTATGATCCCTTTGAATACCTCATGTTGCGTCATAAAGAAAACAAATTAAAAACTGATTTCCCAAATGCGCTCGGCAAAATTTCTTATCATGTTGCTTGTCACTTACGCGTGCAAAATATTGGAATGAAAACGCGTGATATATTGAATTTGATACCAAGCACAGAAGTATTACCGATAGAACGTTGTTCTGGTCATGATGGTACTTATGCTGTGAAAAAAGAATTCAATGCGATTTCAAATAAGATATGCCGTCCTGTTGTAAATAAAGTGAAACAAGCTGAGCCGGATCATTATACGAGTGATTGTATGATGGCTGGGCATCATATTGAGAATAATTTGGATGATGGAACGCATGCAAAACATCCGATGACGTTATTACGTATGGCTTATGGGCTGTGATATGAGAGTCGCTTTAAAACTGGCCGATATAGTCATTGCGAGAAAGAGCTAAAAACAATAGTTTTTAGCTCTGACGCGGCAATCTCATGGTCATTCCATTTCATCATGATATTGCTTCAGTCACGTTGTTCTTTCGCAATGATAGCTATTCCATAGTGAATTTTAAATTTTAAACAGGTTAAGTAAAATGGCAAAATTAAAACGTGAAGACCTTTGGTCTTTAGAAGAATATGCTGAAAAACGTGCTGAGTTTAGAAAGCAGGTTTTAGAATTAAAAAAGGATAGACAAGTTGCGTTAGGTGAGAATGCAACATTGTATTTTGAAAACGAGCAAACAATACGTTATCAAATTCAAGAAATGTTACGTATCGAAAAAGTATTTGAAGCGGAAGGTATCAATGATGAGCTTGGAGCTTATAACCCTTTAATTCCAGATGGCTGCAACTGGAAAGCGACATTTATGATTGAATACGGTGACGCAGAAGAGCGCGCAAAAGTATTAGCAACTTTAGCTGGCATTGAAGATAAAGTTTGGGTGCAAGTTGAAGGCTTTGATAAAGTTTATGCTATCGCCAATGAAGATATGGAGCGTAGTACTGAAGAAAAAACTTCAGCAGTTCATTTTATGCATTTTGAATTAACCGCAGGTATGGCTAAGGCAGTAAAAGAAAATAAATCTGTCGCAATGGGTATTGATTATAATGGTTTTGATCAATGCGTTAGCTCCATTGATGAAGCTGTTCGTGTTTCGTTAATGAGTGATTTAGCATAAATAATTATTATCTAAACTATTTCATAAAAAGGTGAGCTTGATGCTCACCTTTTTTATGGCGACCAGTTCCTCTTCATTAAGTGTAAGAAAAGATACTGTAACCAATTCCGAATCGGCATTGTCCATTTCTTTGAGGCTTGTTGTATTGCAAGATACAACACCTTCTTTGTTTAGACGTCACTAGTTAAAAATTTACGTTTTTTATCACCTTATTAATCACGCTGTTGAATGACTCAATTGCATTGATCGTATAAATCGCTTTTCGTATGTCTGCCGTATAATTAAATAATGTATTTAATTTATACCAGTGCGAATGCTCGCTTCCTCAAGTATTTATATTTCGATCTGTTTCTAGTACTTTTATAGAACTTTATAATCTGTATCCTAATGAATATATTATTACATGTTGCAGGTAAGGGAGTGATCATTGGTACTCAAGGCGGGAGTGATATGTTGCACGATGTCGTGACCGATCTGGGTAATTTGAAAAGCCGTATAAAGTACCTGTAACCACTATTAGCCAGAAATCGGTGCTAAAAAATTAGCACTTACTTTCGTGTTTCTACCTTGTTACGGGATTATCATTGTGTTTATTATTTGGGCAGTTCGCACAATTCCCGTTACAGCTAGTCGATTTTTGATTAGTTGTGGAATGTCTGACGATGAGCGGTAATAGTTTGAATTTCTTATTTTTGCTATGAGTACAACGCATTAAAATTCTCCTTTATGTATTTAGAGACCCCATACTAGTTGAGAATGATTCTCATTACAATATGCGTGCCGAGTATTTTATGGGAAATAATACCTCTTTTATAAAGGATATTATTATGTACCTTCCTATCTTCCATAGTCTGCTATGGAATTTTTATGATAGGTAGCACCTATTAAACCAAAAGGAATAAACGATTTTAAATATTACCTGAGAACGGCGATATTATATGTGCTTAACAAAGATATCCATAATAAGTTCAGAATTAAGTTCAAATCATTATATTGTGAACTATAGTTACTGAGCCTTTTGTTATGTGACATTAATAAAACTACTCATAAGGAGTAATATCTATGCATAAGAAAATGAGAACCAAGCTTGGTGCGTTGGCTGTTTCAGTTTCACTGGTACTTTCAGCCGGGACTGCATTCGCCGAGACCAAGAAAACTTCGAACAGTTTCTGGTGGCCAGATAGGCTAAACCTTGAACAGCTACGTGCCCACGACTCTACATCTAACCCCTATGGTGACAATTTCAATTACGCCAAAGCATTTGCCAGTGTTGATATGAAACAACTGAAAACAGACATTGAGAAAACTTTGAAAACTTCTCAGGACTGGTGGCCGGCAGACTGGGGGCACTATGGTGGCCTGATGATTCGTACCGCCTGGCACAGTGCCGGTACCTACCGTATCTTTGATGGTCGTGGTGGTTCTGATGGTGGACAGCAGCGTTACGAGCCACAGAACAGCTGGCCGGATAATGCCAATCTGGATAAGGCACGCCGACTATTGTGGCCAGTTAAGCAGAAATACGGTCGCAATATTTCATGGGGTGACCTGATTATCCTCGCGGGTAATGTTTCACTAGAATCAATGGGCTTTGAAACCCTGGGCTTTGCCGGTGGTCGTGCTGATGACTGGGAAGCCGATTTGGTGTACTGGGGCTCGGAGAAAAAATGGCTCGATAATAAAGAGCGTTACAAAGATGGCAAGCTGGAAAAACCACTGGCAGCGGTGCAGATGGGTTTGATCTACGTAAATCCGGAAGGACCTGGTGGCAATATGGATCCCCTGGCTGCAGCACAGAATATGCGCCTGTCATTTGGCCGTATGGCAATGAACGACGAAGAGATTGTTGCGCTGGTGGCTGGTGGTCACACACTTGGTAAGGCACATGGTGCTCATAAGGTTGATTGTGTGGGTGCTGAACCTGCTGCTGCCGATATCGAAGAGCAGGGCTTTGGCTGGAAAAATAAATGTGGCAAAGGTCATTCTGAAGACACCATGACCAGTGGTCTGGAAGGTGCGTGGACTCAGACGCCAACAGCTTGGTCGGTTCTGTACCTAGACAACCTGATGCGTTATACGTGGAAGAAGACACAGAGCCCAGCTGGTGCTCATCAGTGGATTCCAACAGATAAATCTGCATCGAATCTGGTGCCGGATGCTCACATCAAAGGTAAGCGGCATGCACCTATTATGTTTACAACGGATATGGCTCTGAAAAAAGATCCCGGTTTCCGCAAGGTTGTCGAGCGTTTGTTGAAGAATCCAAAAGCATTCGATGAAGCCTTCGGACGTGCCTGGTTTAAACTGACGCATCGTGACCTTGGTCCGCGTACGCGTTATGTGGGTTCTGAAGTGCCAAAAGAAGTCTTTATCTGGCAGGATCCGGTTCCAGCCGTTGACCATAAACTGGTTAACAGTCGTGATATCACGAGTCTGAAATCAAAAATTCTTGATTCTGGTCTGAGTGTTTCTGAGCTGGTTCGTACTGCATGGGCTTCGGCTTCATCATTCCGTAAATCAGATATGCGTGGTGGTGCCAATGGCGCACGTATCGTATTAGCACCGCAGAAAGGCTGGGAAGTCAATGACCCTACTGAGCTTGCTAAAGCTGTGGCTAAGCTGAAAGATGTTCAGAAATCTTTCAATAAGTCACTGCCACGTGGCAAGCGTGTATCACTGGCCGATATGATTGTACTCGGTGGTGCGGCGGCGATTGAAAAAGCCGCAAAAGCTGGTGGCCATAATGTAAGCGTTCCTTTCAAACCTGGTCGTACTGATGCTACGCAGAAGATGACGGATGTAAACTCGTTTGCAGTGCTGGAGCCAACGGCCGATGCATTCCGTAACTTCTATAGCCCAAGCTATGGTTCACCTGCGGAAATGCTGGTTGAAAAAGCAGACCTGTTAACACTGACAGCACCAGAGATGACGGTACTTCTTGGTGGCTTGCGTGCTCTTGATGCTAATACCAGTGGATCTAAACACGGTGTATTGACTAAGCGGCCGGGTAAATTAAGCAATGACTTCTTTGTTAATCTGCTTGATATGTCTACCAAATGGTCGAAGTCTTCAACTGATGGTGTTTACGAAGGTCGTGACCGTAAGTCTGGCAAGCTTAAGTGGACGGCTACGCCGGTTGATTTGATTTTCGGATCGAATTCTGAACTTCGGGCTATTGCAGAAACCTATGCTGCTAACGATGGCAAGAAGAAGTTTGTGACGGATTTCGTTGCAGCCTGGACCAAGGTGATGACAGCAGATCGCTTTGATTTGAAGTAAGCTGGCAGTCATTTGCTTGCGAACTTTTACGTAAGCGACAAACCCGACAAGGCGGCATTAACAATGCCGCCTTGTTGTTTTATAAAGTGTCCTCCCTTTAAATTAATTTATTAATCGTTAATACCTATTATTTATATATAAACAAACGATTTCAAAAATCATCCATTCTCGCCGATACTTGCATTGTGTCGCAGCAAATCATATTGCTGTGATGGTAACCCATCCCTTTATGTTTGAAGGAGAATACAAATGAATGCATATAAAGTAACGATCAAAGAAGAGTTGGCGATTCGGCAATGGCAGAACGTGCTTGCTTTTGGTACGGTTCATAGTGCTGTACAAAAAAATAATGTTCAGCAAGATAAAAGCCAGATGACGTACGAGGTACTACCATAAGGTATATGGATAACACGACAAACTAACCTGCTTTGTTCACATTAATAACCTACACTGGTTAAACCAGTTTTGAAAAGATAAGGAGATGTCAGATAACAAATGCCCGTTCAACCATTTTTCTATAATCAAAGGTCTTTTATAACGGTAGGTTTTGCAGGTAAAGAGTTATGTTCTGGATATAGGACATTGAATTGTTGGATTGGATTGTTAACAAAGCTTATCAATTGAATGATCAAAATCAATAGATTTAGATTAAATCTAAACTATAGTTATTTATCTCTTTCTTAGTTAGATCAATTTCAGTATCAAGATCCATAGGTAAAAACAATAATTAACTAAGAAATAAACAATTTCACAAATCAAATACTCTGGACGATACTTATTTCATACCCGCTCAGCTGAGTCGGTAACGAATAGCATAATCAATGATAAGGAGATAATACGATGTCAGATAGTAAATGTCCGTTTAACCATACTGCCGGCGGCGGTACAGGTAATAAAGATTGGTGGCCGAATCAGTTACGACTGGAAATTCTGCGTCAGCACTCCTCCAAGTCCGATCCAATGGATGAAGATTTTAATTACGCCGAAGAGTTCAAGAGTCTTGACCTTGACGCCGTGAAGCAAGATCTGCGTGCGTTAATGACCGTGTCACAGGATTGGTGGCCAGCAGATTTTGGCCATTACGGTCCGTTTTTTGTACGTATGGCTTGGCACAGTGCCGGCACCTATCGTACTAGTGATGGTCGAGGTGGCGCAGGTGCGGGTAATCAGCGTTTTGCCCCTCTCAATAGTTGGCCTGATAACGTTAATCTCGACAAGGCGCGTCGATTGATTTGGCCTGTTAAACAAAAGTATGGCCGTAAAATCTCTTGGGCTGATTTAATTATTCTGACCGGTAACGTTGCATTGGAATCGATGGGTTTCAAGACCTTCGGTTTTGCTGGTGGCCGTGAGGACATCTGGGAACCAGAAAAAGACGTTTACTGGGGTGCCGAGAAGGAATGGCTGGAAGACCAACGCTATGCTGGTGAGCACGAGGATCTAGAAAACCCACTTGCCGCAGTGCAAATGGGCTTGATCTACGTTAACCCAGAAGGCCCCAATGGAAATCCGGATCCGGTTGCTGCCGCTAAAGATATTCGCGATACCTTCGGCCGCATGGCGATGAACGATGAAGAAACCGTTGCGTTGATCGCAGGTGGTCACACCTTTGGTAAAACTCACGGTGCGGGTGATGCTGCATTAGTTGGTCCTGAGCCAGAAGCGGCGGGTATCGAAGAGCAAGGTTTCGGCTGGAACAGCAGTTATGGTTCGGGTAAAGCGGGCGATACGATTTCCAGTGGTCTGGAAGTGACCTGGACGACGACGCCAACTAAGTGGAGCAATAACTTCTTCTGGAATCTATTCGGCTACGACTGGGAATTAACTAAGAGCCCGGCCGGTGCACATCAGTGGATTCCGAAGGGCGGTGCTGGTGCTGATTCAGTACCCGATGCGCATGATTCATCTAAGCGTACTGTGCCTTCAATGCTTACTACGGATCTGGCGTTGCGTTTTGATCCTGCGTACGAAAAGATTTCTCGACGCTTCCATGAAAACCCGGATGAATTTGCAGAAGTCTTCGCCCGCGCTTGGTTCAAACTGACACATCGTGATATGGGTCCGCGTTCACGCTACCTTGGTTCGGAAGTGCCAGCTGAAGAAATGATCTGGCAAGATCCGATCCCGGCTGTTGATCATGATGTGATCAATGATAAGGATGTATCCGAGCTAAAAGCCAAAATTTTGGCTTCAGGCTTATCGGTTGGTGAGCTGGTTTCAACGGCCTGGGCATCGGCTTCGACTTACCGCGGTTCTGATATGCGAGGTGGTGCAAATGGTGGCCGACTTCGCCTGGCACCGCAGAAAGATTGGGATGTTAATCAGCCGGATCAACTGGCGAAAGTATTGAAGATGCTCGAAGGTATTCAAGGCGACTTCAACAAAACAGTTTCGATGGCTGATCTGATCGTGTTGGCAGGTTGCGCTGGCGTTGAGCAAGCGGCGAGAAATGCGGGTCAGGATGTGAGTGTTCCATTCACACCAGGTCGTATGGATGCCTCGCAGGAGCAGACTGATGTTGAGTCTTTTGCTGTGCTTGAGCCAATTGCTGACGGTTTCCGTAACTATCAGAAAGCGAAGTACACGGTATCTGCCGAGGAATTATTGCTTGATAAGGCACAATTGCTGACCCTGACACCGCCTGAGATGACGGTATTGGTGGGCGGAATGCGTGTCCTTAACACCAACTTCGGACAGACCCAGCACGGCGTGTTCACTGATCGTCCTGAAACACTGAGCAATGACTTCTTCGTCAATTTGCTTGATATGGCGACCAGCTGGAAGGCGAGCGCGGCTGATAAAGATGTGCTTGAAGGCAGTGATCGCAAGAGCGGTGAAGTGAAGTACACCGGCACTCGTGTTGATATGGTCTTCGGTTCAAACTCTGAGCTGCGTGCTTTGGCTGAAGTTTATGCAACAGCAGATTCACAACAGCGCTTTGTGCATGACTTTGTTAAAGTCTGGACCAAGGTGATGAATCTGGATCGCTTCGATCTGAATTGATCTTAGTTATTCGGGCCAAATCCTGGTAACAGGGAAGCTGTATCAACATCAAAGATGATCGGGTTAACAACCCGATCATCTTTTTTTTGTATTCATTTTCTTCAAGGGCCATTTTTCTGATAGTCGATTAAATATTAGAGGCTAGTATTTTCTTTCTCAATCTCTGATGTTGTTTATACGTAATCTATTTCACGATTTTTACATGATTGTTAAAACCATATAAAAAGATAGTATTAAACGATTTAACAAATCATTGTTTTTTGCCGATAATTGTCCCATCAGCAGCCAACTGGGGGCAGGTTACAAAAAACATGAACGTCATATTGTTCATTTCACTAAAACAGATCACGCAGATGGTGTAGTTGTGGCGAAAAGGCCAAGTATGTAGGTTAGTGGATAGATTAAGTAAAATAGCGAGTTGTCTTACTGACACCTTGCACTTATAAGAGGGCTCGTATAATGAAGCAAATAGATGAAAAAAATGAAAAGGTCGTAAACATTAACTGGATGCAAGTATTAGCATTCGGTTACGTCATTGATAATATTAATGAGGACAATAAAGTGTTAAAAACAACGGCTATATTTGAAGTTATGCCTTAGTTTAGGTTTTTAATTAATAGTATTTTATGAGTTCTAAAATTACAAAAGCATTATCTTGATCGTGATGACAGATAGTTAGACTTCTTATTTTTGTTATATATAAAGTGTTGCGTCGACCAGTTGAAGTCGCAAACCAAAGCAGTCACTCAGGCTTATCTAGTATTAGACTCAGCAAAAGAAACGTGGTCGAACATATATAGATATTCCCAAATATATCAGTATTAGGTTAAATATAGTTACACATATAATAAGTTTACTTATCCCGCCTCTATTTTTTTACAGAGTTCCACTTCAGTAAGTGTCTCTCAGACATCCAAAATATCCATGTACCAGAATTAAAATCGTATGAGTTCACTGATATTATTAGTTTATAAAAGTTTTATTCAACTTCAGACGTTCTGACTCTAAAGTTTATCTTGTTATTGCCGCTAAATTGATACGTGGATAAAATGAATATTTCTAGTAAAAAACATTGGTTTGTCGGCATTTTGGTAGCAGTTTGGGCTGTGGCAACCGTGTTTGCTTTTTGGTGGTTTCAGTTTAGAAATATTCAGGCATTTGATATTAATGCTGTGAATAATCAGACTGTTTTTTTTGAGGGTGGGGAGTTAGGTGACCGACTTGAAAAATTAGTTAAAAAGAAGCAGCGCGAAGATAAGGCTGGCTCTATTTCGGTTGTTCATTTTTGGAATCCGGATTGTCCCTGTAATCGATTTAATGAAGTTCATGTAAAAAAAATCATTTCAGATTACGCAAATAAGAATGTGAAATTCACCATTGTTGTCAGTGGCAGTAATGAACAAGAACGGAATCAACGGCAAGTTTTAGCGCAACAAGTTTTTACACATAAAGCGGTAAAAGAAATTCGTAGCGACTGGCCAATGCATAAAGGTCCACCCTCAAGTCCAGCTGTTGGTGTGATTAATGGGCAGGGCGAGTTGGTTTATTTTGGCCCTTATAGTTTAGGTGCTCGCTGTGCACCAGACAAAGGTAAGTTTGTTGAAACGGTTCTTGATGGTCTATATGCCAGTAAAAAGGGAACAGCTAAGAAGCAATTAAATACGTTAGCGGTCGGGTGTTTTTGTCCGTGGCGTTCAGTAAGTTAGTTTATTTGGAGAAGAACATGGGTACTCAAGGCACTAGTTTAATACGCTTATATCAAAGTGGTGACAAAATCATGATCGGTGTGATCTGGTTTTTATTTGCCATGTCATTAGGTTTAGCAAGTTGGTATAACACCTGGTCGGAAGCGTTGTGGATTGGTTTACCTACAACGTTAGTATCAACCATTCTTGTGTACATGATGTCAGGCAAGTTAATTACTCGACTTGTTATTGGTTCCGCATATATGGTGTTTGCTGCACTTCATATTCATCAGGCACATGGCATGATCGAAATACACTTTGGTATTTTTGTCTTACTCGCATTTTTACTGGTTTATCGGGACTGGATGCCTATTGTTACAGCGGCAGCGGTTATTGCGGTACATCATTTATCCTTTAATTTTTTACAAGCCGCAGGTTATGGCGTTTATTTATTCAGTGATAATTTCGGGCTTGGCCTGGTGATGTTGCATGCCGCTTATGTTGTGTTTGAATCTGCAATATTAATTTATATGTCTATCCAATTTCGTAAAGAAGCGATTGTTACCGAAGAGCTCATTGATATTGGCCAGCATATGGCAATAGAGAATGGAAAGATTGATTTACATTTCCGCAAGGAAAATCCGATGAGTGATTTCGCAAATCACTATAACCACTTCATTGATGCAGTAGCTAGCGCGATTAGTAATAGTAAAAATACCGCTGAGCATTTATTAAGTTCAACAGAAAAAATGCAGGCACAAAGTGGCTCTGCAAGACAAGGAGTGACGCGTCAGCAGTCGGAGATAGATCAAATTGCAACGGCAATTAATGAAATGACAGCGACTGTTCAGGAAGTGGCACGCAGTGCGACTGATGCCGCAAGTGCAGCAGCTCAGGCGGATGATGAAGCGAATAATGGAAAAAATGTGGTTGCTCAGACCGTAAGTTCTATTGAAACATTGGCAAAAAATGTTGAAAGCGCAGCAGATGTTATTGGAACGTTAGAAGTAGACACTACTGAAATTGGTGGCGTACTGGATGTGATTAAAAGTATTGCTGACCAGACAAATTTACTTGCATTAAATGCGGCAATTGAAGCGGCGCGTGCCGGTGAACAGGGTCGTGGTTTTGCGGTGGTGGCAGATGAGGTTCGTACCTTAGCGAGCCGAACTCAAGAGTCGACAGAAGAAATCAATAACATGATTGGAAAACTACAATCTGGCGCAAAAAATGCGGTAGCCGTAATGGAAGAGGGGCGCGAACAGGCGCGTACTGGGGTTGAACAGGCTTCATTAGCAGGACAATCGTTAAATGAAATAACACAATCAGTCTCCACCATTAACGATATGAATACTCAAATCGCGAGTGCAGCAGAAGAACAAAGCAAGGTTGCAGAAGAAATAAATCGTAATGTGGTAAACATTAGCCAGGTAGCGGATGAAACAGCAGATATTGTTAGTCAAGTCACCGATCAAAGTGCTGAGCTTGGAAATTTAGCCTCAACATTAAACTCTGATGTTGAGCGCTTTAAAATTTAAGTGCTGAAAAAAGAAAAATCGAAGGTATTTTATCCGCGCTTAGAATTTTGTACCGATAATGGTGCGATGATCGCCTTCGCCGGTTGCCAACGCTTAGTTGCAGGGTAACATGAAAGTTTAGAGTTTATGCAAAACCAAGATGGGATTTGGAGTCATTAACACATTTTAAATCGGATAATTTTAGTTATCTAGGACAGCCCCTAATATTATTCATCTTATATAAGGAGCTAACTGAACTTACCCATGCCATCAATGAGATGAGTGTTAGTTTGCAAGATATTATTCAACAGGTATCGAGTTCCGCCAGCCAACTGTCATCAGTTTCAGGCCAATTATAAAGTGCAGCAACGAAAACCAATCAAGGTATGGAAAGTCAACGTAGTGAAACGGAAAAGTTTGCAACTGCAATGAATGAGCGCTACCGTACAAAAAGTAGCACAACATGTTAGTTTAGCAACATCATCAGCAACAAAAGCAGATGGTGTATCATCACAAGGACAACGTCTGGTATCACAAAATATGGACGGCATTAACTAGTTAGCACAAAGTATTGAAAGTGCCTTACAAACGATTAATAAATTGGGTGAAGATGTCAGTAGTGTAGATAGTATTGTCGCGGTAATTACTGGCATTGCGGATCAAACTAACCTGTTAGCTCTTAATGCCGCGATTGAAGTAGCACGTGCGGGTGAGCAAGGCCGTGGTTTTGCAGTCGTAGTAGAAGAAGTGCGTATCTTGCTAGCGCGTACTCAGGAATCGACCGAAGAAATTCATACTATGTTGGATCTTTTGAAGTCAGGTGCTAACGATGCCGTGCAAGCGATGGATGAAGGTCATGAGCAAGCTCAGAGTAGTGTTGAGCAGGCGAAAAAAGCCAGTGATGCGATTAATGAAATTGCCAGTGCGGTTACTTCTATTAGTGATATGGACACACAAATTGCCACAGCAGCAGAAGAGCAAAGCGCAGTTGCTGAGGAAATGAATAGGAGCGTGGTTCAAATAAGCTCAGAAGCTGAGGTCACATTAGAAATTACACGTGAAACCAGTGCGACAGCGACTCAAGTTGAATCATTGGCATCCACTATACGTGTGGTTGTATCTCGATTTAAAATGTAAAAGTGAAAAATCGATTACTCTGTATTACGAATAGCGTTTTATATTATTAAAAATAATAAGTTGGATTTAAAAAGATGGTGCACTTTGACTTTAACCTGTGGGAACGACTTGCACGCGAAGATCCTGATAGGTTTGAATCTTTGCGCAAACAGATTATCGAGTATGAAATAAAAAAAGCGAATTCTTCGGGAAGTAAGCGATTGTCTGGGTTACAATTTCAAATAGATATGAAACGTAAGAGCTCAGGTTCTGCTATGGGTGCCTGCATCAAAATCTCAAGGATAATGACGGATCATTTTCATGAGAAGCTTCAACCAATATTAAACTCATTTATAAATGATAAAAAGGCTGATATAAAAAGTGATACCGAAATTAGTAAAAATAATATTATAAAACTGTTTGAAAAATAACTAGAGTCCGCTTTTGGCCGATACTGTTGAAAAACTCGAAATTTTAATAACTAAAAATTTCTGGATAACTTGTATTTTTTGAAAGTGATATTCAAACATCCTGTATAAGACAGGAAGATGATCTCAGTCAATCTATGAAGTATTTTATATGTCTCCACGTATATAAATTAATAAAATACGTTACATAAGCTAAAAATTTAATTTTTCAACAGTATCGGCCGGAAGCAGTCTATACATCGAATATAATAAAAAGGCATAACGGTGATTATGTTAACTCTATTACAATCCTGACCCAAAAGTTTCACCAGTGAAACTTTTATCTGAATAAAATCACATAAATCAATATTACAAAAAATAAATCAACATTCGTGAAAAATAGTTAGTGTTGGGTTCACATTAAATCAAATGACTGTGCTAGACTAAACCCTCTCGGCAGAGATGCCATAACGTTGAACCCTCTTTTAATTATGAGGGACACATAGCTTCAAACTTTCATTCGGAAAGTAAGTTATGTGTAAGTTATGGCATGTATGTCGTTATCTTCTGACATACATCCCATATCTTTTCAACGATATTAATATTGAAAGGGGGATACTTGTGTCAACAAAAATACTTTATATCGATATGGATGATGTTTTAGCGGATTTTAAAGCTGGGATTTATACTCACGTTGCTGAATATCCATACACCTTTATACCTCAATCAAAAATTGGTTTTTTTAAAAATTTAGAGCCGATATGTGGTGCGATTGATGCGGTAAATCAGTTACGTAAAAATAATCTCTTCGATGTTCACATTTTAACCGCGCCTTCGACACGTAATCCACATTCTTATACAGAGAAACGACTATGGGTGGAGAAATACTTTGATTACGACTTCACGGATAAATTAATAATCTGTTCGAATAAAGCATTATTAAAAGGCGACTATCTTGTTGATGATAACGCAAGTGGAAAAGGACAAGAAAATTTTGAAGGTGAATTTATTCATTTTGGAAGCCATATCTTTCCTGACTGGGATGCAGTAGTACGTTATTTGGGTGACATTAGATGACATTACATAAAGATAAATTTATCAATGAAGTTAAACATCGTTTAAAAACAATCTTTAATTCATCGAAAGAAGGCTATCGTGTTTTAAGCATTGAAAAGCATAGGGTAGAAGGCTTTATGCAGGCAGGTATTTTCTTAGGACTTGTAACGAATGATGAGCTTTATGATGTTATGCAGGAAGTACATATGTCTGTATTTGAGATGTCGATTGAAGCGCGGCAAAAACTTAATGAGATCAAATGGAATGACGATCAAATTGATTATGGTGGATATGATATTCCATCATTTATAAGAAATGAAAAACAATAGCTAAACTATTTGTAGATGGTTTAAATAGATTTATTTATATGGGAAATAAAATGAAAATTCAAATTTTATCGGATTTGCACAATGAGTTCCTTCGAAATGCTGGGCTTGCACAGTCTCGAGCTGATTTTAATCCTAAAGTATGGGAAGGCTATATTCCTAAAACAGATGCAGATCTCGTAGTGCTTGCAGGTGATATTGATATTGGGTGCAAAGGCGTCCAGTGGGCTATTCAAGAATCAAACCATCTTGATGTTCCAATTATCTACGTTGCAGGAAATCACGAATTTTATAATCGTGAATATTACAGCACATTAAAAGAAATGCGTGATACCAGCAAGGGAACAAATGTTCATTTTTTAGAATGCTCCGAAATCATTATTGAAAACATAAGGATTTTAGGAACTACATTATGGACTGATTATAGCGTTGTTCCTGATCAAGATGTACGTCAAGTCATGAATGAATGTGAATATGCACTAAATGATCATCGTGTCATACGCATGGCTGGGCAAGGAAATTTTAGTACCTTGAATGCAAGAAAAATAAATCACAAATCAGTAAAGTGGCTTGAAGGTAAATTAAATGATGATACCAAGATGAAAACACTGGTTGTCACTCATCATGGGCCATCAATATTATGCCAGCATAAAAAATATCCAGTGAGCGCAATTTCTGGTGCATTTCATTCAGACTTAGATGAATTGGTTTCAAAGGCCGATTGCTGGATATATGGTCACACGCATTCAAATTTAGATACAACGGTAAAGAGTTGTCGTTTAATCAGTAATCAACCAGGGTATCCAAGTGAAGATGTTGATGGCTTTGATTCTTGTAAGATCGTGGAATTATGACTGCTGATACAACCTATCCGATTTTTCTAGATTGTGAAGCATCATCACTGGCTGATAACTCTTATCCGATCGAGGTTGCTTGGAATAATGAAGATGGAAGCATTGAGTCTTACCTGATCAATATATATCGATATCCATCTGATTATGATGACTGGGATCGCAATGCTCAAGCACTACACGGAGTCACAAAACAATATTTGAGTGAGAAGGGTAAAGAACCTCGGTTTGTTGTTGACCGAATGGAAGAAAAACTACGAGGTAAAAAATTATTAACGGATGCGCCGGATTGGGATGGTTTTTGGGTTAGACGGTTATACGAGTCAGTGAATAAAAAATGCGAGCTTGAGTTTGGAAATGCAATTGGATTGTTCCATTACCTAGAACCATTTAATTACATTTACGAATCACAAGCCCGAAAATTAGCAGGACATGCGCACCGAGCAGGTAATGATGTTGAATATTTATTGATGATGTACCGACTTTGTGCTGGTGTAAGTTAATACAAAAAGTATAGGTGATATAGGTAATGAAAATACAAGTGCTGTCTGATTTACATCTGGAATTTGATGAGTATCAACCTCTTCTCGACGAAGCTGATGTGGTGATATTGGCCGGTGATATTTATGTAGGTGATAAGGGAGTTAAGTGGGTAGAAAAACACATGAAAAACATGCCTGTTATTTATGTGCTTGGTAACCACGAGTACTGGAAACATGCGCACCCTAAACTTATTAATGATTTACAAGTTAGAACGAAAAATACAAACATACACATCTTAGAGAATAATGTTGTTGCTATAGAGGGAGTTAATTTCTTTGGCGCGACGATGTGGACAGACTACAACATAAATAATAATAAACAAGCAGCGATGTTAGTTTGTTGGCAAATGTTGAATGATTATAAACGAATAAGGACTTCGCCAAAATTTGCGAAGTTTAGTCCTAAAGATAATGTCCGCATACATAATGAAAGCATCGTTTGGCTAATGAATGAGCTGGATAATCATAGAGGTCAAAAAAATGTAGTTATTACACACCATGCACCCAGTGCACAGTCTTTACTGCCTGAAGGTGAAACAGATATATTAAATGCAGCATATGCGAGTAATTTAGATGATGTTATAAAAAAATATGCTCCCTTACTTTGGGTACATGGACACACTCATAAAAGTAACGATTATATGATTGGAGAGACTCAAATTGTTAGTAATGCTAGGGGTAACCCTTATTCTATTAATCGATCCTTTAAAGATGTTTTCATTGTTGATATTTGAAATAAAAAGTTAGGGATATTATGAAAATTTTGCGTATAGAAAATAAACCTTTCCATAAATTAAAATATCATTCATCCGGGCCAAAGCGAACGATTGCTAAGTGTGTTTTGAATTTTTATAGGGTGAAAGTTGATATTTTGCCCGAGGGTGTTACATCCATAGTTGTATCGTCTGACTTACAAGGTCGAGAAGATGGAAAAACTAATCGACTTGTCGGGGAACAGGTTGTTGATGAGTTAATGACTTTGCAAGAACAAGGACTGATTTCACATGTTGACTTAGTTATTCTGGCCGGTGATTTGTTCGACTATCCGGATTGCCGAAAACGAAGTGGCTACGGCGATGTTACAAGCGTGTGGAATGCCTTTGCTAGTAACTTTGAGAACGTTATTGGTGTACACGGAAATCATGACAAGGTGGCTGAAGATGAACTATTGTCAAATGTCACTATTCTTGATGCCGATGTAATCACGTATAAAGATATCAAGATTGGTGGTGTCGGAGGAATCATCGGAAAAGTGACTCGAAATCAACGTAAAAGTTACGAACAATTTGAGCAAGAACTTTCTAATATTATAAGTAAAAGATGTGACATTGTTGTCTTGCATGCAGGCCCTGACGATCCTGATAATAATCAAAGGGGAGAACCTATGGTTCGAGCTCAACTTGAAAACACCAACACAGGGTTAATGGTATTTGGTCATTGTTATTGGGATATTCCTCTAATTACGATTGGAACGAATCAAGTGCTAAATGTTGACAGTAAAGTTTTTATCTTTGAAAGCTAAATTGGCTTTTAACGCTCAAGGAGGTAACCCATGACAACAAAGGAAACAGTACTACAACGTCTGATTGATTTAAATTTAGTAGTAGATAGAAATGATGGTGAACGTTGGATGTTAGAAGGAAAGATACCTGCTTTTGGATATAGAACGGCTATTCAGTTGATCATAGAAAATAAGGCAGATGCTTTACTAGATGAAATAGAACGTATGGCTTCAGGTGGATATGCATAATGTGAGTATGGATATTAAAATGGTTTATACAAAAGAAACTGTAAATGAATTAGCGAACGAAGTATTAGGGGGTAAAAACATATCAGAAATATGGCTAAACACACCTATTAAATCACTGAATGACAATACACCACGCTCACGACTTGAAGACGAGGAAGGCATAGCAGAAGTCATTGCGATCTTACGAAAGATAGAATCTGGGGAGTTCACTTAGTATGTTGGATATTAATTATAGTGTTTTGATTCGTATGAGTAGGTTTAGACGAGAGTTAAATCAATGGTTAAGGTTTGTTCAAAACAACCCTGAATCTAAAATAGTTGTCACCAGAAACAATAAGCATGTGGGTGTATTAATACCACCTTCAGCCTATAGCAAGATTAAAAAAACGGTCTTAAAACTACGTGGTGCAGAGGCTTTTGCTAAACAGCTTAGAGATGCAGGTGGTACCTGTTCTATCGATGAGGTTTCACAGCTATTAGGTATCTCGCAAGATGAAGTAAAAGAACAAACAGGCAGTGAACTTCTTGGTATTGAACTGCAAGGTAAAATTGTTTACCCATGTTGGCAGTTTGATAAAAATGAAATTGTTGAAAATTTTACCGAGATAATGGCTATGCTGAAGACGGATTATCCAGTAGGGATAGTACAGTTTTTTTTAACCACGGATGAAGATCTTCAAAAGAAACCGATTGATGTACTTAAAGGTGGGGATACAAAGGAACTAGCTAGAGTAAAAATTCTTGCAAAACAATTTTATCAGCAGGTTACTAGATGACTATCAAAATCCATAAACGTGATGGAATTTTATATATACAAAATTCTGATTTAACCATTGAAGATCAAGAGTTATTTGTTCATTTAAATGCTTTATTTAATAAGCGTTGATTCTTAATCAATGCTTGTCGCACCTGTTGAAAAGCAGGGTATTCACCATGCACTTTTTCAAATTTCTGTTGGGCATGTTCAAATGCATCGATGATACCTTCTGACAAATCCTTGATGGCTGTATCAAATAATTTAAAAGATGTATCACACTCGTCTGCCAGTTTTTCCCAATGAGCGCGCTTTATATTATGTATATTAGTTTCACCACCTATGGATAATGCCAGGTTATGATTAAAGATATGGCGTGGCCATGCATGGATAGCAATGAGATCATAAAAGGGGCTTAAGCGGGTAGTATTGTCCTGGTCATATAAAAAAGATAGGTTTTTAGCATGTGCATCTGCATTACCAACGAGATAATTAAAAACCTGCCATTGGATAAGTCTTGGGATATCCTTTAAGGGCTGAGTTGAATGCTCCTTTACCAGCTGCAAACATTCTGCAAAAGTAGGGCCGCCTTCATGTTCATATTTACTATCGCTGGATCGTCCGCTGGCCTGACAGAAATCTTCTTGGTGTAGTCGGACAAGTCCATTGGCTGTTATTGCACGATCATAACGTGTACTGAGTGTAAAAGATTCATCTGCATGCGTGAAATAGTCAATTCCACTGACATCGAGTTCTAGCTCATTAGCAGTCCACATTGTTATTGTTTCATAGGCTGGAACATGGCTAATGTCACGTAACTGATATTTCAAAATATGTGTAGATATAGAATTATCCAGAGGAATATAAAATTTTCCATCTTCATATTTTACTGGTGCTTTATCCTGAGCACCTGCCAGTGACAGTCTTGGTGCATTGTCACCAGGCTCTACGACTGCCGAGGGATTACGTACACTTAATAATTTTGTCAGGTCTTCATCGCTTAGTTCTCGGTATTGGTTAGGAGTATCTTGCGGCTCATCACCTAAAATGGATAATGCACCTGCGCACTCTCCACCGATTGCTCGAAGCAGTTCAAAATCATTTTCAAAACTTATTTTATTCTCTCGGCAGATTCGTTTGCGGCTATTGGCTTCTGGCAGTAGGTTGGCAAAGTAGTTATGTGCGATACGATCCTCTGTACCTGATTCAAATTCATCAGATCTCAAAGGTAGTGTTTTTGAGACGGGGAAGCGAACAGGATTTTCTAGCCATTCCTCTGAGTACTGAAAGCCTATGTCATTCCGCTCATCACGCCATAAATAGCCAACATGATGACCATTAGTCCAAACATTGAGTGTGTCGTCATACATTTAAAAGATCTGCCTTATTGAGACGATAGTTTTTAGGAGCCAGGGCCACTTCCAAACCATAGTTTTTTAACACAGTAAGAGCTTTACCAATTTGGCTATTTTTACCGTTTTCAAAATCGGATAAAAAGCGAAGACTCAATCCTGATATCTGCCTAACCGTATCCAGGGTGGCCTTTTGAGCCTTGCGATGCTGGCGTGCTAGTGCGCCAATGTCCTTTATATTGGTAAATGCCCCGTAGGGGGAATGTATGTTGAGGGCATTTCTCGGGTAGATATGTAAGCTCAGGCCAAGTAGGTTGATATATTTCAGGGTCTTATCAAAGAAAGCCGTTTTTTTCCCACGCTCAATTTCAGAGATAAAACGTTCCCCCAATGCTACAAAATTGCTGGCGTCATTAATGGTGGCGGCCTGTTCACGGCGACGGTCTCGGAGGTAGCTGCCTAACTCAGTCGTGGTGTGAATCTGCTCTACTCTGATTGAATTGTTAATCTGACTCATCTTTATTCCCGATATGGAAAATTTGGTTAAATATGATTCTAGATAATCAGTATATTCCCGATATGGAAATTATAGGGCGAAATAGGGGTAAAATGCAAGTAATATTCCCGATATGGAAATTTATAGATTAATTTGTATTACTGGATAGAAATATTCCCGATGTGGAAAAAAAGGATCAGAAATTAGGTATATTCATAACTATTGTGTAACGTGGCACGAGGTGGATAGAGTGAAGGTTAGCTTTTACGGTATCTATTAGGATAATAATTAAAGTCGACAGATCTAGTGTGTAAGCAAACACGCGTTGAAAAAGTTTCAACAGTGGAACTGTCTTTTATCTACCATAAACCTAACACAGATCAATTTTAGACAAGCTATAATGCTAATCTAAGTGTACGGAGGGTTGAGAATATTTATCTCCGCATCTCTTGAAGGCCTATAATTTTATATTTTTTTGCATTTATCCCCTCGTGACATAGATAGGGTTGAGATGGTCTGATTGCGACTAATAAATTTGCTTTATCATTGTTATTGAGTAAAAAGTTGTATATACGCTCACTTTCATCTTTATTTTCACCTTTATCCTTACAGTAGACTTTTTCGTCGAATCTATTTTGTGTGATTGAATTGTTATCAAAGTAAAACCCTTTTATACCTAATAATCCCTTATCTTTACTTGCAATTGGAGCTATTTGTGCTGGTTGGATAAGCTGTGTTTTTTCTAGTGTCGCCTCATGATATTTAGATTTTGGTGATATTAAAGTCATTGTCTTTTTGAAACCAATATAAAAAGATAGAGGTAGTTTTGGAGTAGATTTTTTAAAGTTAAAGAGTTCATATACCATAAGCGATGCACCAACATTCTCGTAAATGACAGGGTGTATTCTGTTTTCTTTTATTTTTGTTAATATTAAAGACAATACCGTTTCATCTTCTCCGATTTCATTTATTAACTTAATAAGCTTATTTGCCTCAATAAAAACTTTAACTATTTCATCTTGAATTATCTTAAAATCTTTCTTTAATATTTGAGTACCATCTTTCTTGCATACTTTTATATGATATTTATTAGCAATGTTATAAGGATCGCAAGGATCAGAATTTGAACTTCCTAATGAGTCATGAAATAAATATTGAGGTAAGTTATTATTTAGATAAATTTTTAAAGGTGATAATAATTTTTTAAGTGAACCTAAAATAACATCACGCCGACTGTAGTCAATCATAGTTATATCAGTATAAAAAACTTGGTGAGGAATATTTAATTTGTCATCTGACCTAAAATTCATTTCTAACTGATCATGTATAACTTTACGGTTGTCATTATTTATAAAATGGAAGAAATTTTCAGATGTAAGAACAACAAGTGAATTATGTTCTTTAAATGTTTTTAGGTTCATATTTAGCTCTAAGTCATCAACATATGTATAAACTTAGAATTAAGAGTGTAAGATGTCAAATGCAAATCAACTAAATTTCCATAAATATCAATGATTTAAACACCTTTTTTATACACTTAGTTTTAATTAATAGTAATAAGATCAATGATTTAAAAAAAAGAAAAATAATTTAAATTATTTTTTTGAAAATTAATTTTCAAGTTGGAAATGATTAGGTAAGTGATCATTTTAAGTGTTAATTTTAAATTTAATGGCAAGGATGAAAAAAAGTTGATTTAGTGATGGTAATTCAGAGGGAAGTTCTAGCTGAATATTATTTCTTAATGTCAGTTGAATAAAGTTTTGTCTTTCGTCGCCAATTCCATTTGCTAGATTACGTGTTTTTTTAGAGCTGAAATTTGTAATTCCGATGTTAGTTAAGAAGTCTTTTATTTGTTTTTTATTCGCTTCTGATACTTTATTTGAACAAGCGCCACTGAAGTTGTTGGCATTGTAGCCACAGTGAACACAGGCATTAACAAAGTTTGTAAGGTCATGTTTGGTTCTGAAAATTAAAACATATCCCCTATCATGCATTTGAGAACTATTTAACCATGCTGATGTACCATCTCGTAGTATATTTTTTGTGGTTTCTGATTTAAATAGTGAATTTATCTTGTTTATTAGGTTATAGCTTGCAGTTTTCTGCTTGTTAATAGCTCTTATTGAGCTTCTATTTTGTGTTTTTAAAATGCTATCTTTGTTCTGTCCAAACATTCCGAATTCTAAAAAATTAGTTTGTTCTTCTATCGAGCGAGAAACATTTATAATATTTAATATCTTTTCTTCATCAAACCCCTTACGAAAAGCAATGCTTGATGTTGCCCGTCTTTCCAGTCCGGCCATATACAATATGTCATAAATATCAGAGAGTGATATATTTCTATCGTCATTTTTTATTCTTATTTTTTCTGGCCACCTTTCCTTTTTAATTTTATATTTTTTTATCGAGTCACCTATTTGGATAGATTTCAATACTTCGATAGCACTGTAATCTTCCATGCGTTGACCATATTTTTGCATACGTTTTTTAAGAGCTGTTTCAGAATAGCCTGTAAGTACTGACAATTCTTTTATACTAATATCTGGTAAAGGAGCAGAATTTGCATGTTCAACTACAACGTGATCTATTAGATGAATATAGCTATGAAATGAAGTTGCTAGTTTTTTATGTCCTATTGCACAAGATAAAGATGAACAGATGTAAGCTTTTGATGGTTTTGAGGTTATTAGAGTGCTACTAACCGAGTCTTTATATTGAAGGTGCTGTTTGTTGTAATTTTTATTATTATTCAGGTGTGAGTTATTCTTCATATTATGGATAAATTGGCACGTCGAAAAACTATGACGTAAATGATGAAATCTTACGCGTTTATCACCTGTTACCAGGTAAAATAATGAATGCAAATATTCCCAAACTATACTTCGCGATAACAATTTATTTCTATTGCTTGGGTCTAAAAATAAAGGTGTATCAATTGTAGAGTCTTTCATATCAGTAATATGCTGTTTAATGAAATATTTTTCTACTTCACTTAATCCACCTAAAATAGGGATTTGCCTTACTCCTGCATATGACTTCGTTTTTCCTTCTTGTGTTTTTTGTACTTGCAGTATTATTTTCGCATCGTTAATTTGAATATCTTGTTTACGAAGTCGGCTCACCTCAGATATACGTAATCCAAATCGAAAACCAAATATTATAAATAATCCCATCCATGATTTTGTATAATCGGAATATGTTGATTTTGAGATGAGTTCAAGACATTTGTCATATTCAGCGATAGTAATAATATTGGCATCCACATGAACATCTTTCGAGGTCAGATATTTTCCTGCTATATCCATCCAGTTCAATTCAGTGAAATCTGCTAGGTCGTATTCAATTAAAATATTATTGAAGTTAAATAATTGTTTTGCCCTATCAAATGGTATTGTTCCAGTTTCTTTCATATAGATGATACGATGATAGATATGAGATATTTCTTCGTCTGTATAATCCTCTATTACATTGTTGCCTATTAATATTGTTAAGGGCGTTGCAATATATTTAAAATAGGTACTTATGCTAGAAACTTTCTTTATTTTTGGCACATGAAGGCACATATGAATAATCCACTGTGATAATCCGTAAGATAAATCAGAAAAGGAAAATTCTTCGTGGATGCCAATTATATAATCTTTTAAATTTTCTAGTTGTTTTTTATCTGATGTCTTGTTTTTTAATATTACAGTACGAATTCCCGCATGTATTAATGATATATATTCTTTTAAGTTCTTTTTGTTTTGAGATTCGCCAGGAGATAAAAATATTTTTCTATCTTTAGATTCATTTTTAATATCAACAGATATTTTACGTTGGTACACTAATCTGGCTAAAGTTGATGTAGAGAGGGGAGTGGTTTTTGTTCTGGATTTCAATATTGAGTTTATAAAATGTGGGTAATGGTATATCCAGTAAGATTCCATTTTTTCACATAAATACTTAATGCTTCCGATATTTGTTTTTGCCTTATTTTTAGGTGAAATTATATCTAAAATATTAGTTACGTTATTTTCTACTTTATTGACGTTAATACTTAAGGATTTATTTTTTATTTCTAAAAGGTTTTTTATTAGGTTGCGCGTAAAAGCATCGGGTTGCCATCTCCACAGAGGTGATGAGTATACTGAGTTATCTGTTTTTTTATCATCGTCAGTAGGCCAAATGTTAATGTAATACATCCATTTTGTTATTTTATCTAAGCTCTTAGGGCCTGAATTTAATATATAAGAACACCATTCCTGATTATACATTCCACCAATTACAATAGATGATACAACTATTTCAGCCCAGCTCATCTCAACTGAGGGATTATTAATTTTAACCTTACGATTTAATAAATATGTAACAAAGTTAGCACGAAGGTTTCTAGCCTTTGAATAATGGCTTAACCAACGTTCGGGAAAAGGTGATGGCTCGTCCTTATGTATATATAATTTCTTTATTTGGCGTACATTTTTTTCTTTTGCTTTTTCGTTGATTATTGAGATAAATAATCCAATTGACTGCTGTGAAAATTTTTCTGCTCCTTCACATTCCTCCAGCATTTTCTTAATAGTTACTTTTTGAGACGATAGCTGATTTACGTAATTATCTATTCCTCCAGCATTTTGAATTTCATTTAATACGATTTCTTTTACCCTGTTATTTACTTTTGCAGTATTAATATTACGGTTTTTCTCTCTTCTTATATAGCCGATGTCTTTTTCATTTTTTATTATCTGATGTGAGATCATATAGTTTGCATTAGATGTAATACCATCAATAAGAATCCAACCTTGTTGATGCATGAGAATATTTAAAGCAGGTATTACAGTTTTTGAGCATTCAGATGAAGTCCAAGATGTATTTTCTCCACTTAGATGGTAATGTGTTTGTTGGTGCCCCGTTTGCATATCAATTAATGTTCTAGCAATGCCTTGCCGATATAAATTATTTTCTAGGGTATGTCGGCTATGATTATGTTCATCATATGGCCAAAAAGATTTAACTTGCTCGTTGAGCTTCGTTCCATCTATATTTATTATCCCCATGTTTTTATCAAGGAAGAAAAATAATGGAGCTAGTTGTTCTCTAGCAGTAACTTTATATTGTAGTGAATTGATAATGTGGGCAAGTGAACTATTCTTGGTTTTACCATATGTTTCTTTAGAAAGGGTACTTAAATGTAAAAAATATTTTTTTACTTGTTCTTTTGCTAGATCAGAAAGCCAACAAACTCGATTTTTATTTGCGTCGCTACTAATTTTATCATTAATCAATAAAATATTTTCTTCTAAATCTATATCTTCTCGGAAACAAAACATATCTCTGACGGGACGGTGCCCTGAGCTATATAACATCATTAACACGCAATATGATGTAAACATATTATGTTTATAATATATCTCTATATTCTCATCTGACATTATTGTATTTATCTTTGATGATAAATTTGTAATGTTATTTTTTAGCTCTAGCGGATCTGTATCTAGCCGTGAACCACATACTAGATTGGGGTTTTTGTTTTTCATTTGAAATAATCGTTCACTAATTTTTCATATGTTTTTACAAGTTGACCTATTGTGATAGCGCGATAATAAAATGCTGCCGGTGCGCGTTGATTTTTATTTCCAAATAAGGCGTATGTAAGCGAAGGATCGTTATATATTGATTTAGTATACTGTCTTAACTGACAAGATAATCGGTTGGTTATAAAACGCTGGCTATATGTTTTATTTAGATTCGCGATAAAATATTTAATTAGTTGTGATGGATCGTCTTTTTCCTTAAAAAGTTCATAAACTTTAGGTTTCTTAATAAGCTTTTCCTTAGTGATTTTTTCAATTTTTTTTGTGATAAATCCAGGTAAAGGGAGGTAGATATAAGGTGTAGAGGAATCATTTATATGCTGTATATACTGGTTATCAGTATTAGAAGGTTTAATTGCTTTCTCTGCATCGGGCACCACTTTACGATAATATCCATCAGGCGTAATTTTCTCTTCATCACCTATGACCATTTCTAAAACTTCTGAATAGTTTATGGATAAACAAATTGATAGAGAGATCACCAACGAAGTGACATTTTGAGATGAAGTTGTAGCTTCTTTTTTAAGCTCGGTAGCTAACCAATTTCGCTCTATCTCATTAAATAAGTTAGTCGCATATTTGTTATAATCGTTGTCAGGATAATACAGGGAGTGGAATCCACTTGTGATGGCACCAATATCACGAGATGCCTCTTTAGCAATTTTTTTTGTTTCCGCTATGTCTTCATTACTTACAATGTCTTTTACTGCTTTTGTAATTTCTTCATCAGCTATATCGGTCAAAACATCCATATTATCATCGGTATAGACAATGCATTGATCGTTAGGCTCTGTTTTTATTACATCGCTAGTAGCTTGAAAGGTAATCGGAATAGATGATGATAGGGTTGATACATCTTCTGCATCAATAAATGGTATTGATTGTTGAATATCACATATTTTTGATGCTGAAAGTGGGATATATTTGAGGAGCCTTTTAAACGAGTTAAATAGGCTCTTTGCTCGTCCATTTTCTCTAATTTTGCTATTCGTGCTTATCGTGTTAAAAAGCTGTCTAGTGTCGTGCATGTCATCGAATATCGAATGAAATTCCTCAAATATTTTTTCACTATCTGCATTATTTGAAGCAAGCCTTAAGCTATTTGCAGCTTTTACAATTATGCTTTCATCGTACTGTTTTGACATAATTGCCAAAATTAAGAGTAATTGGAAAATATATACAGAGTTTTTAGCCAATCTTTTTTTAGGTAATTCTGAGAGGAAGACTGCTGCAATTGGATAATTTTCGAAGGAGGGGATTGGAGTGTCTCGATTCCCATAATCGGACAGCTCAGTAGGTAGTTTGTTTACATCAAAAGATTTAAAGGTTTGTAGCGTTATTTGGTAAACTTCAAGGTGTTGTAGAATATTCGTGAGTGGGTGGCTTTTAAATATATTGAGTACATTTCGCACTAAATTTGCATGGGCTGGGAATTCATTACCAACCTGGAATAGAGAAAATAAATTAGCCTGATTACCTTTAGTATCCAATGAATTTTCATCAGGCTTGTCATCTGTATCAGTTATTTCAGATAGTGGTGTAGTCATTTACAATATGCCTATATGTGCCATAATCACCCCACTAAAGTTGCATTCAAGTATTTTATTTTAGATCTGTGCACCTTTAATGGGTTTAAATATACACAGATATACCACCGATTTAAAGCTATAAATGGCTATAGTATGCGATATAGTGGAATTTTATGTATATTGGTGGCTATCTATAGGTAGGGATGAGTTATGTTCTCATAATGATTCGAATCTAGGTGTAGCCACCATATATTTCAAAGGGTTAGACATTTTTGTCTGACCCTTTTTTATTATCTGACTTTTAAAGAATATGCTTGCAAGGGGTAAGTATACTGTATTTAAGGCAATGGTAAGCCTTGCGTTTTGAGCTCCCAATAATCTTCATTAGACACTCAATGGTGGTTTTTATAGTTTATTGATTTTAGTGGGTTAACTGGGCATGAGCAATACTATAAATGTTGGAGTCCTTGATTTGAGTATAGGGTAGGCTACATCTTTGAAAGTAGAACACTTTTCCCCTCAAAAAACTCCCATGG
>Ga0316207_10000363_pt1 | contig 79089 bp, 60 predicted proteins | sample 6weekpyrite_MG_FD_204943 | JGI IMG/M metagenome (GOLD analysis project Ga0316207, IMG submission 204943) | Microbial mat bacterial communities from mineral coupon in-situ incubated in ocean water Damariscotta River, Maine, United States -... | ecosystem: Environmental > Aquatic > Marine >... | reverse complement strand
GTCGCCTCGGGGTGCTGACCGATGTCGGTTGCTGGACGCCCCACATCGAACAACAGCTCAGCGGTTGTGATGCCCTGTTGCTGGAGTGTAATCATGATACGGCAATGTTGCAGCAGGGCAGTTATCCTCCTTCCCTGAAGCTGCGTGTCGGTGGACGACATGGCCATCTGAGCAACCACCAGTCGGCAGAATTGTTAGGACGGTTGGACAATAGCAAACTACAGCATCTGGTGGCGGCCCATCTGAGTGAGGAAAATAATCAGCCTCACCTGGCGCAACAGGCTTTGGCCGATGTGATGGACTGTGAGGCAGACTGGATTGGCATTGCCGATCAGGATGCGGGCTCGGACTGGCGCGAAGTAGTATAATTCCCGCCCCAGCAGTTGAATGCTCCTGGGGCTGAATGCGCAGCTAATTATTAAGAGGTTTTAGAACAATGGAAAAACGCGAAGAACTCTATGCCGGTAAGGCCAAATCTGTTTATTTTACCGATGATCCGGATCGACTGATTCTGGAGTTCCGCGATGACACCTCAGCCTTTGATGGCGAAAAGATGGAACAGCTGGCACGCAAGGGAATGGTCAACAACCATTTCAATGTCTTCATCATGAATAAACTGGCCGAGGCCGGTATTCCGGTTCATGTGGAAAAGCTGTTGTCTGATAACCAAGTGTTGGTAAAGAAACTCGACATGATGCCGGTTGAGTGTGTGGTGCGGAACATTGCAGCTGGTAGTATCTGCCGTCGCCTGGGGGTGGAAGAGGGGCTGGATCTGAATCCGCCAACCTATGAATTGTTTCTCAAGAATGATGCCCTGCATGACCCGATGATCAATGAGTCACATGTGGAAACTTTTGGTTGGGCCAAGACTGAAGACCTGGCCAGGATGAAACAGCTGACCTATAAGGTTAACGATGTGCTGAAAAAGCTGTTTGCCGATGCCGGTATGTTGCTGGTGGATTACAAACTGGAGTTTGGTCTGTTTCACGGCGAGGTGGTGCTGGGTGATGAGTTCAGTCCGGATGGTTGTCGTCTTTGGGATGCCGAAACACGTGAAAAATTGGACAAGGACCGGTTTCGCCAGGGGCTTGGTGGCGTGGTTGAGGCCTATGAAGAGGTCGCTAAAAGACTCGGTATGGAATTGCCTTAGTCGTATTACAGGTCAGATTGTTTTAAAAAGGCCGTTCACACGAACGGCCTTTTTTGGTTTTTCACCTAGGAATGAATTGTCATGAACTGGCTAAATAAAATACCCTTACTGCCACTGACCATTGTTGCAATTGCCTTGGCCCTGGCACCCATAACGCCTGAGCCGCACCTATGGCAGAAGCTGAAGATGTTGTTTGCTGCAGAGCTGAGCAAGCCCATCGACATCTTCGACCTGTTTCTGCACGGAACCCCGATGGCGCTATTGCTGTTAAAACTGGCCAGGCAAAAGAAATAAGCACTCACCGAAGTGAGAATGTAGCCACAAACGGCGCATGATCCGATTCCGGATATTTTTTATCCGAGGCAAAGGCAATCGATTCATCATGCAATATTTCGTTATGAATCTCAGCGCACTGATAGTAGGCTAAAAGGCTGCGTGAAATCAGCATATGGTCGAGCAGGTTGCCATGGCCTTCATGCAAATGACTGTAGCGCGACTCCTTGGGAATGGTGTTGCTGCATGGCAGCAGTTGGCGTTGGGCCAGGGCGGCATTGCCAGTATTTTCCACCCGGCCGGCAATGGCTTCGACCGGCACCTGGCCCGGTTCGGCATTAAAGTCACCACAGACAATGATCCTGGCCTCGGGATCAGCATCGAAGATTTCATCGACCAGAATTCGCACCTCCAGTGCCTGACCAACCCGTTTCATCGATGATATGAAATAGCCTTCGGCCCAGCCGGCGACGCTGCGATAGCCGAAGCCCTCTTTTTGCCCGGGAACTGGGGACGGCAGACGTGATTTGAGGTGGATGTTGATCAAGTGAATCACCCCCTGAGGATGGTCAATCTTGGTGTAGAGCAGCGGTCGTTGCCAGTTGACCTGCTTGGCTTCAGCTTCGTGAGGCAAGGCTGTCATGCGCCGGTACATTAAATCACCCACGTATTCATTGCGCACCTGGCGGCTGTCGAGAATCGGGTGGCGAGAAAGGACTACCAGGTTGCGCTTGTCATAGGCTTCATCGGCTCTGGTTTCGGTGTGGCTGATGTTGAAGTCTTGATAGGGGGTGCCATCGATTAATGCCTGCAAGGCCCACAGACCACGGGGAAGGCCGTCACGCTCCTGGCCGTGGATCTCTTGCAGACAAAGTATGTCGGCATTCAGGCGTAGCATTCCTGGTCTGAGGATAGGGATACGTTCTGCCAGTGTCGGTGAGCGTGTTTCGTCCAGATTCTCGATATTAAATGTGGCTACTCTCATTGTTTACCGCTCCTTGGTATTAGTGCCTAAATGTTAAAGGTTTAAATGGCCCGTTGTATGCACGTATTTTTTTAGCGTGTTTTCAGTATATAAATAATCAGTGACTTAGCTGGATTACATGGGTTGGTGATGATGCTTGTTCCTCAATTTTTGTGCGCCGTCATCATTTTAGTTCAATTTTAGGGCGAACCTGAATTGATTGATCAGCTAGGCAAATGGCCGATAGTGGTACTCGAGAATGTGTGGGATAATTTAAGGTGATGGTTAAATTGAGTCATCAAATTTAAACAAACCCCCTGTAAGAATGAGTAGCACTGTTCGAAGGTTTTCAAGTAACAACTTCTGAAGGTTTAACATGAGTCAGCGTTTTTCACTCCACTTTTCGCACTTGCCACTGGTGCAACGTGTTCTTTACACCTGCGCTTTATGTGTGCTCGGTTTGGGTTATGCCTTTGCCATGATCCATATCTATGCTTCGCATCATGGCCGCGACGGTAATCCGATGTTGACGGTGAAGGATATTGCGATCGCCTACGGTGGTACCAAGAGCGGCACCAAGTTGGAATCAGCGTTGATGGGGCCAATGTCTGGTATGTTGCCGGCGGATGAAAACCTGACGCTCATCGACTGGGTGCGCAGTGGCGCCAGTGAAAAAGAGTATCAGGATAGCGTCAAGGAAATCTTTGATAATCGCTGTATTACCTGTCATAACAATCGCAACCCACACCTGCCCAGCCTCGAGGATTATCAGGGAGTTAAACATACTGCCGAGGAAGATAAAGGCGTGGATATGTTTACCCTGGTGCGAGTTTCACATATCCACCTGTTTGGTTTGACCTTTATCTTCTTTATGGTTGCCAGCATTTTTATTCATGCCTATATCCGTCAAGAGTGGCTCAAGATAGCAATTATTGTGATCCCGTTTGTCTCGATCATTGTCGATGTGGCGTCCTGGTACATCACCAAGGTGTTTGATCCTTTTGCCTGGGTGGTGATCGGCAGTGGCGCCCTGATGGGGCTCTGTTTTGCCTTGCAGTTTTTTATCTCGATTTATCAGATGTGGTTCTACAAGCTGCCGGAGGATGTGCAGATGAGATTCTATTGCGCTGTGGTAGATGAATAGATAGACGTCTGGGATATAGATGTGATGCGGAATTTTAGTTTTGCCATGCTACTGTTGGCCCTGGTGGGATGTGACCAGGCCAGTGTTTTCAACAATGCCGTGGCGGAATCCAATGGTGGCAGACAAGCGACGGCTAAGCTGCCGTTGCTTGGTGATACCAGCAAGGGCGGGCAGTTGGCTAAGCAGTGTGCCGAGTGCCATGGCCTGGATGGTGCCAGTGCTCATAGCGGTGCACCATTTATTGCGGGTCTTGAGCAGGAGTATCTGATCCGTTCCATGCTGGCCTATCGCAATGGCGCCCGCAACCATGCCGATATGAAACTGGTCAGTGAATCCCTCAACACCATGGCGCTGGCCGATGTGACAGCCTATTACGCCAGTCTTGAAACAGGCTGGCAGGGAGCTGTGGCGGGGCAGCAGTCGCGCTCGATTTTATGGGATGACAAGGCCCGCAGTGAGGCACAGCATATCGTCGATGGTTGTCGTTCCTGTCATAGTCAGGTGAATCGCTACCAGAAAAAAGAAGCTATCCCCAATTTGGACGGCATGCCTGCTGAGTATTTTATTCCTACCCTGAAAAGTTACATTTCGGGTGGTCGTCATAATGAAATCATGGCCAACTTTAAGAGCCGCCTGAGCGACAAGGATATTTATAATCTTGCTGCATATTTTGCCGCCCGTGCACCACAAAAATCTCAGCCACCCGAACAGGGTGATCCAGTCAATGGCAAGATTGCCGCTCGCGCTTGCGCCGGTTGTCATGGTTATGATGGCAACAGTTTGAATCCCCACATCCCCAATCTTGCCGGGCAGTCGTTTCGGTATCTGGTCAAGGCCAGCAAGGACTATCGTGATGGGGTACGGCAGTCGCAATTGATGCAGGAGCCGCTGCAGCGTTTGTCGGACAAAACTATCATCAATATTGCTGCCTACTACAGTCGTCAGACACCGCAGTCGCAGTTGCATCGGGATATTGCTTCGGAAAAGGCCTTTAACCCGCTCGCCGATGGCGAAAAGATTGCCGCCTCATGCAATAGCTGTCATGGTGAAAATGGCAATAGCAGCAAAACCGGTGTGCCTAGCCTGACCGGTATGCATGTGAAATATATTGTCAGTGCGACTCAGGCTTATCAACATGGCCAGCGTCAGCATCCGGCTATGAAGGATATTGTGTCGTTTTATAGCGATACAGACATAGAAAAGGCGGCCTATTTTTATGCCATGCAGGCACCTGAGCCTCGGACTGCTCAGAGTAAGGGCGATTTGGACGCGGGTGAGCAGCTCAGCGAAGCCTGCGTTAATTGTCATGGAGAACAGGGTGTCAGTGCTGGCCCTGCAACAACCCCAAGTCTGGCTGGACAGGATGAAGCATATCTCGTTGCCGCGACCAAGGCCTATGCCAATGACAAGCGCCAGCACGATGGTATGAAAGGTGTGGTGCAGGAACTCACTGAACAGGAAATAAAAGAGCTGGCGGCCTATTTTTCTGCTCAGACAGCACAGCAGGTGGAAACCTATTTGCCGGATGATCCAGCCCGTTTGGTACAAGAGCGTTGCAGTCGTTGTCACGGTGAGCGTGGTTATAGCGACACGCCGGGTGTGCCACGACTGGCTGGTCAAATTGAGTCCTACATCGTTCTTGCCATGAAGGAATATCAGGATGGCTTGCGCAAGGATAAGAGCATGGTGGCCATGGCAGATGTGCTCAGCTTGCTCGAAATCAAGGCGATAGCCGCCTATTACGCCAAGCAGTAATTAGGCGGAATAAAGGGTATGCAGAAGGAATTTTGGCAGGCGCGTTATTCGGAACAGGGTTCTGCTTATGGTGTGGAGCCAAATGATTTTTTGCAGCAGCAGCTTCACCGGCTGCTGCCGGGTTCGAAGGTGTTGGTGGTCGGTGACGGCGAAGGCCGCAATGGTGTCTGGCTGGCGCAGCAGGGCATGCAGGTAACCTCGGTGGATTATGCTCAGGCGGGTGTCGATCGGGCCTTGGCTTTGGCCAATGAGTCTAAGGTTGAGATCAACGCTATTTGTGCTGACCTGAATGACTGGTCCTGGCCTCAGGCCGAGTTTGATGCCGTGGTATCGATCTACCTGCATTTTCCTTCCGCACTCCGGCCGCAAATGCATCAGCGCATGCAGGCTGCGCTTAAGCCTGGTGGCCAGCTGATTCTGGAAGCCTTTAACAAGCACCAGCTTGATTATCCCAGTGGTGGTCCACCGCTGGCCGATGCGCTGTTTTCAGCCGAACTGTTGGCGCAGGATTTTGCCGCCATCGATATCACTCTGTGCCAGGAGAGCGTGGTTGAGCTTAATGAGGGCAGGTATCATGTTGGCCCGGGGGCGGTAGTCAGACTGCTGGCAATGCGGTTGAAATAACATTGTTAAAGACCTTTTCTTTTAAAAGGTTAAAAGACCCTAAAAAAATTCAATTATTCTGCTGTTTCGGCCAGATAAACGCGCTAGAATGGTTCCGTGAATCCACGTTGAATAACACCAAATCCTTATTATATTAATAAGTTATTTGTGCGTTTCGGTGTGAGATTCAGTCTGGATAGGGATTGATTTGAGAGGCAGAAAAATGAAGAGAATGCTGTTTGTACTGGTGGCCAGCCTGATGGCAATGAGTGGAATGACAACTGCGTCAGCAGATGTTGGTTCAGCCCACAAGGGATCGGCCAAGGCGTTTTATTGCACCGGTTGTCACGGCTACAACGGCATGGGTAGCAAATCGTTGACAGCTCTGGCAGGCCGGGATGCGGCTGAGTTGCTTACAAAGCTGGAGACCTTCAAAAAGAAAAAGTCCTCGATCATGGGGCTGCAGCTGGCCAAGTTCAGTGATGAAGACTTGGGAGATCTGGCGGCCTATTTTGCATCATTGAAAAAATCTGCTCGTGGCGAGGCCAGTTATGCAAGGGATATCGAGCCGGTTATCCAGTGGCGCTGCGTCTCGTGTCATACCGTTGGTGGAGAAGGTTCGGACAAGAGTGGTTTGAACCTGACCAGCTATGATGCCCTGATGGAAGGCACTAGCCAGGGTGGCAATTTGATTGTGCCTGGTTCACCGACTAGCAGTAGTTTTATGGTTATGGTGACACGTAAAGATCATCTGAGGATGCCGTTTGGTGCGCCACCATTGTCTGATGACGAAGTCAGGGTGATCCGAACCTGGATAGAACAAGGTGCAAAGAATAACTAGCATTTACATATGAATAAAAAACGGAGACCTTGGGTCTCCGTTTTTTTTTGCTTAAATAAAGAAAGCCAGTAGTAGAAGTGCAAGTAAAACTATAGATAAGGTTTCTTGTGCTCCAAACGATGATTCTTTCATAGTGATGCTCTCCCTCATGTTGGTGGTGTCCTTTCTTTCTGGCTGGACATTCCATCGGTTGCAAAATAAAGAATAGATGAGTTTTTTGCGAAAAAAACCATGGATTGTGTAGGGGGAGTGCTAAAAAGGGTGGGCGAAACTAAATTATTAGCAATTAAGCTGGTTCTGCTTGTGAGGTAGGCCTCTGCACATATCGGTTTCGATTCGCCCTGACCATCTGAATCAAGTAAAATGGCCGCCTTTCTCAGCCATTGATTCAGGAATAGGCAATGCTTCAACTGCGCGGTAATCCAGCTTTATCCTCCTTTCGTCTGCAAAAGCTGACTGAAACTATCCAGGCGCAGGTGCCTGGAGTGTCTCATGTCTACGCCGAGTTTGTTCATTTTGCCGACTTGGAACAAAGGCTTAGCGCAGAAGAAGAGACACTGCTGGGTCGTCTGCTGGAGTATGGCCCGAAACTGGAAGTCGAAGCGCCTGAAGGTGATTTGCTGCTGGTGCTGCCGCGCCCCGGCACAATTTCGCCCTGGGCCTCAAAAGCGACTGATATTGCCCATAATTGTGGTTTGAGCGGCATTCGCCGACTAGAACGGGGTGTGGTTTATTATCTGGCCAAGGGTGATGGTGCGGCATTGAATGATGCTGAGTTGAATGCCGTCTTGCCGCTGCTGCATGATCGTATGACCGAGGCTGTATTTTTTAGCCTGGATGAGGCCGAAGGTCTGTTCCGGGTTGAGGATCCCCGCCCCATGCGCAGTGTCGATATTCTCGGTGGTGGCCGTGATGCACTTGTTGTAGCCAATCGGGATTTAGGCCTGGCGCTGGCGGAAGATGAAATCGATTATCTGCTGGAAAACTTCATTGCCCTGGGTCGCAATCCCAACGACATCGAGTTGATGATGTTTGCCCAGGCTAACTCCGAGCATTGTCGTCACAAGATCTTTAATGCCGACTGGGTTATTGACGCTAAAGAACAACAAAAATCGCTGTTCAAAATGATCCGCAATACCCATGAATTGCATTCAGAGGGGGTGCTGACCGCCTATTCTGATAATTCGTCGGTGATTGAGGGTGCCAAGGCCGGCCGCTTTTACCCTGACCCAGAAACGAAACAGTACACATACAACGAGCAAGACATTGCCATTCTGATGAAGGTGGAGACCCATAATCACCCCACCGCTATCTCACCTTTTTCGGGGGCGGCCACTGGTTCTGGTGGTGAAATCCGTGACGAAGGTGCTACCGGTCGTGGTTCAAAACCTAAAGCCGGTCTGTCGGGTTTTAGCGTCTCCAATCTGCGTATTCCCGGTGCCGAGCAGCCTTGGGAAACTGATCACGGCAAGCCAGACCGGATTGTCTCTGCCTTGGATATCATGCTCGATGGCCCGATCGGTTCTGCGGCATTTAATAATGAGTTTGGTCGTCCCAACATCAACGGCTATTTCCGTACCTTTGAAGAGAAAGTGCCCGGCCCGGAAGGCGATGAGGTGCGTGGTTATCACAAGCCAATCATGCTGGCCGGTGGTCTGGGCAGCATTAGCACTGAACATGTCGAGAAACACATTATTCCGCCCGGTGCGCAGCTGGTGGTGTTGGGAGGCCCGGCGATGCTGATTGGGCTGGGTGGTGGCGCGGCCTCATCGATGGAGACAGGTTCTTCAGCCGAAAACCTGGATTTTGCCTCAGTGCAACGTGGAAATCCAGAAATGGAGCGTCGTTGTCAGGAGGTCATTGACCGCTGCTGGCAGTTAGGCAAAGACAATCCCATCGTCTCTATTCATGATGTCGGTGCCGGTGGTATCTCCAATGCCATGCCGGAACTGGTCAATGATGCCGGTCGTGGTGCAAAGTTTGAACTACGTGCCGTGCCTAATGATGAGCCGGGTATGTCACCGGTGGAAATTTGGTGCAATGAATCGCAAGAGCGTTATGTGATGGCGGTGATGCCGGAAGATATGGCCCGCTTTACGGCCATGTGTGAACGTGAGCGAGCACCGTTTGCGGTGATTGGTGAAGCCACCGAAGAGCAGCACTTGACTGTTGGTGATGGTCATTTTGATAACAACCCGGTTGATATGCCGATGGATGTCTTGCTGGGCAAACCGCCGAAGATGTTACGCGATGTGCAGCACAAGCCATTCCAGAAACAAGAATTTGATACAGCTAATATTGATATTAAAGAGGCGAGCTATCGTGTGCTGCGTCTGCCGACGGTGGCCAACAAGAGTTTCCTGATTACGATTGGTGACCGCTCGGTGACTGGTTTGGTGGCGCGTGACCAGTTTGTCGGCCCTTGGCAGGTGCCGGTGGCCGATGTCGCTGTGACTGCGACTAGCTTTGACGTCAATACTGGTGAGGCGATGGCCATGGGTGAGCGAACCCCTATTGCCCTGGTGAATCACGCTGGTTCGGCGCAGATGGCTGTTGGTGAGGCGCTGACCAATTTGGCCGCTGCCCGTGTTACCGAATTGAGCCGTGTTGTGTTGTCAGCTAACTGGATGGCCCCGGCTGGCCACCCGGGTGAAGATGCAGGCCTGTATGACGCCGTGAAGGCGGTGGGTGAGGAGTTGTGTCCTGAACTTGAAATCTGTATCCCGGTGGGTAAGGATTCCATGTCAATGAAGACAGTCTGGAATGAGGACGGCGAAGACAAGTCTGTCACGGCACCGTTGTCGCTGGTCATTTCAGCCTTTGCCCCAGTCTCTGATATCCGCAAGACTTTGACACCTGAATTGAAGACCGATCAAGGCGAGACTGATTTGATCCTGATTGATCTGGGTAAAGGGGCTAATCGCATGGCCGGCTCTTGTCTGGCCCAGGTCTATAAACAGGTCGGTCATCATGCCCCGGACGTCGACGATGCCCAGGCGCTGAAGTCATTTTTTAACGCCATTCAGTCGTTGAATGAGCAAGGTTTGATTACTGCCTATCACGACCGTTCCGATGGCGGTCTGCTGACAACCATCACCGAAATGGCCTTTGCCGCTCATACCGGTGTCACCATCCAGTTGGATGACCTGGGAGCGGACAATGTTGCGGCTCTCTTTAATGAAGAGCTGGGGGCGGTGATCCAGGTGCGTCAGGCTGATACTGAGGCAGTGCAGAAAGTACTGCATGATGCCGGCTTGGGAAATTACAGTCATGTGATTGGTAGTTTGAATGGTGATGACGTGGTTGAGGTGCTGGCCAGCGGTGAGCTAATCCTGAGTCAGTCGCGTATCGAACTGCAACGGGCCTGGTCCGAGACCTCCTATCAGATGCAATCGATTCGCGATAATTCTGATTGCGCCATGCAGGAGTTTGATCGCTTGTTGGAAGAAAACGATCCGGGCATTCAGCCAGTGTTGAGTTTTGATCAGAACGAAGATGTCGCCGCGGCCCTGATTAAACCTGGGATTGCCACAGGCGTGCGTCCACGCATGGCAGTGCTGCGTGAGCAGGGCGTCAACGGTCAGGTTGAAATGGCTGCCGCTTTCGATCGTGCTGGTTTCGACAGTATTGATGTGCACATGAGTGATGTCATCAACGGTCGCGTTTCCTTGAAAGATTTCAATGGTTTGGTGGCCTGTGGCGGCTTCTCTTATGGTGACGTCTTGGGTGCAGGTGAGGGATGGGCTAAGTCAATCTTGTTTAATCCTCGTGCTCGGGATGAGTTTGAGGCCTTCTTCCAGCGTGATGATAGCTTTAGTCTCGGTATCTGTAATGGCTGTCAAATGATGTCTAATCTGCACGAGCTGATTCCAGGTACCGAACTATGGCCGCACTTTGTCCGCAATGTCTCTGAACAATTTGAGGCGCGTTTCTCACAGGTGGAAGTTATGAAATCGCCATCGATCTTCCTGCAGGGCATGGAAGGTTCACGCCTGCCGATTGCTGTCGCTCATGGTGAAGGTCGTGCTGAGTTTGCTGCGACCAATGGTGCACAACAAGCGCTGGATGCCGGGGTGGTGGGGCTGCGTTATGTCGATAACTATGGTAATGCCACAGAAGCATATCCAGCCAACCCTAACGGTTCACCATTGGGTGTAACGGGGCTGACCAATAGTGATGGTCGCTTTAGCATTATGATGCCGCATCCGGAACGTGTTTTCCGGGCAGTACAGTATTCGTCACGCCCGACTGGTTGGGCTGAAGATGGTCCATGGATGCGCATGTTTCGTAATGCCAGAGTCTGGTTGGGTTAAATAATTATTTCGCCGGGCCGACGTGATTGTAGGTGGTTTGTAATGAATGGTGCTATGCAAAAAACTCTGGCTGTTGTGTTTCCTTTGTTGGTTGCGCTGTTGTTGACTGGTTTTATTCCAGTGCAGCAGCAGGTAGTTGATAAGCGTCTGCATCTTAAACGTCTGGAGGTTGTTTCTGTCGCTGAATTGGAACAGGTGTTTGATGAGCTTGCTTATGCCTGGCCGCTGCAATCTGGAGATACTGTTCCTGCGATTGAGTTGACGACCTTACCGCCTGACCTGGCTCAGGTGCAGGATGTGAAGCATAAGAAGGCCTTGTTTTTCCGTAGCCTGTTACCGATAGTACTGGCAGAAAATGAAAAGCTTGCCGAGCTGCGCAGTCATGTTTCTGTATTGCTGCAAAAGGGTGTCATGCAACTCAGTGAGGCTGACAGGCGTTGGTTGGAAGCCATTGCTCAGCAATACAAGCTTAAAGGCAGTATCGACGATGTATCGTTGCAGCGAAAATTGTTGCGTCGCGTCGACGTGGTGCCTCCCGCATTAGCCTTGGCGCAGGCTGCCAACGAGAGCGCCTGGGGTACGTCTCGCTTCGCCCGTCAGGGTAATAACCTGTTTGGCCAGTGGACCTATCGTCAGTCGGAAGGTATTGTGCCTCTGGGGCGGCCAGAGGGGGCAACCTATGCCGTGCGGGCCTTTTCCAGTATTGATGCCTCGGTGCGGGCCTACATCCAGAACATCAATAGCAATGCTGCCTATGCTGAATTACGTCAGTTGCGTCAGCAAATGCGTGATAAAGGTGAGGCTCTGGATAGCATTGTGCTGGCCACTGGTTTGATGGCCTATTCTGCGCGGGGCGAAGAATACATCAGTGAGTTGCAGTCCATGATACGCAGCAATCGTTTGATTACGGTATTGGAGTCGGTAAGCCTGCAAGCTATGTAGGTTTTACCACCAATCGACCTGGTCTCAGTAGATATCCAATTGTTGTCGCTTCAGTTTAAGAGCAAACTTGTCGCAGAGGTGTCGTGTAATGAGTATGCGCAGTTGTTTGGGTAGGTGAGTTTGTTACGGTGAATTTTAGAACTGCCCTATAGTAATAAATCGTTTTCAATACGATGATAGAGGCTGGCAGAATCAATAAGGGAATTGGCGGTAAGTGCTGGCACTCCATAGACTTCTGCGCTGACAGAATAATCCTTTCTGACTTTTTGCAGTAATAAATCAAAGTCACCATCGCCAGATAATAATATTATGGTATCAACATCTTTTGCAGTCTCCATAATGTCAATGGCAATGCCAACATCCCAATCACCTTTGGTAGATCCGTCACTGCGTTGAATATAGGGTTTGAGTTTTACTGTGAAGCCAATTTGTTTGAGAGCGTTTTGGAATTTTAGTTGTTGCTCATCACCACGATGAATCGCATAAGCGGTTGCCGAAATTATTTCACCTTCTGAACTTATTTGTTGCCATAGTTTTCGGTAATTAAATTGGCGACCATAGCTTTGTCGAGTGGTGTAATAGATGTTTTGTACATCGGCAAAAATAGCGATTTTTTTCACAGTATGGCCTGTTGCTGTTAAGTTATGGTGCAGAAAGCTTTTTATTACGCTCTGCATAAATACAATCTTTCACACCGCCACTCATAGGCGAGCCAGAGCTCAAGCACCACGGCCCGAAAGTCCATAAATTTCTTTCAGAACGACTAAAAGTTGTTCTCCCAAAATACAAAGACTTTTCTTTCAATTCTAACGGGCAATTCACGCAATTTTAGCGTTTACAGTCATAGGTCTATATTCGCGAAAAAAAGAGGCTGGATCAACCAGCCTCCCTTACTTTAAACCTTCAAGAATAATTAGTAAGAAAGATACAATAGACCATCATCAACCGCAGCGCCTTTAGCACTTTTGTTATGCGGTACATTGACCTTTACCTCACCCTGACAGCTTCCACCTTCGGCCATTGCCTCAAAACCTACGATGTAAACACGGCCGTTGGCACCTTTGCCACCTGCGCGTTCAGCACGCAGCGAGAACTGACCATTTTCACCTAATACAGCATCTGGCAAAAAGCTGTCACCTGCACCTGTCAGAGGCTCGTTCTGCATGATGCTGGTGATGTTGATCATGACTGGATCATTGTCAGGATCAATTACGCCATTTATCTCCACAGGCACAAACTTATGGTTTACTGGCCACAGCGAAGTTTTACTAGCGACAGCTAGGTCACAAATAGGAGGGGCATTCAGTGTCAGACCGACAATCACTGGGTCGTGATCCGAGCTACGGAAAGCATTCGCTTCGTACAATGTATCTTGCGCAGCCTTTTTGTACGATGTGTCGTAATCCAGGATGTCTGGCTCATCGGCGTTAATATGCCAAACACGCGCGCTGTTCACTTGTGAATTCAGCGAAGTGTTTGCCAACGCGTAGTCTAGATATCCAAACTGACCACTAAACACATAGGTGTAAGCCTCTTCACCTTCATACGTGTGAATTAGATCGTTGTAACCAGCCGCAGTCAGAGCTGTGATTGGATCTTCTTTGTCATAAGCATTGAGGTCACCGATGATCAGAATATCCTTGTCGCCACTGTTAGTTGGATCGGTCATCAACCAGTCGCGCATCGCTTCTGCGGCATCAGTACGCACACCGTTGCAGTTACCTTGACCATCACCCGCATCAGGATCACCCAGCGCGTTACAGTTTGAACCTTTCGACTTGAAGTGATTAACCACAACGGTCAGTTTGGCGCCGTTGCTGGTTTGCTCAAAGGTTTGTGCCAATGTTGGACGGTTTTTGTCGTCGATAAAACGACTATCGACAGAACTATCAAGCACGGCAAAGGCACCGCTGGTTGATACACTGCTTGGTTTGTAGATGAATGCGACCTTGATAGCATCGCCACCAATCGTGCCTGTATTTAGCGCGGCGTAGGTGCCTGGACCCATGGCATCATTCAAACCAACAACCAAGTCATTGATCGCGGTAGTAGCGTTGTTCTCAATCTCGATCAAACCAACGATGTCTGCATCGATCTCGGCAATTGCAGCAATAATTTTATCGCGCTGGCGCGTGAACTCAGTGGCATTATCCGCGCCACGACATCCCAATGCACTTGGTCCACACAGGTTTCCATCTTGATCCAATGTAGTGAAATAGTTCAAGACGTTAAAGGAAGCAACTTTCATATCTCCACCAACGTGAGGTACCAGTGTTGGGCGTGGATTGGCCACAATGTGATTGGCCCCAACCGTTGGTTGTAGACGGTACAAGCTGAAACGATAGTCCATCACACCTTCTGCACCTTGTACCAAGTCGCCACCGCGGAAACGGTTACTCAAATCAAACACGGCGCCACTTGGATGCATGGCTGGATCTGGATTCTGGCTAGTACGGCCATCATCCAGTGTGATGCGCGATAAGGCATTTGCCTCTGCGCGTGCAGCGTAAGCTGCAGAATCAGGGGCTTCCATCGCAGTGGGGGTCATAGGGCGTTGCTCACCGGCCAGTGGTTGCGCTAGCACAATTTCACCAAAACGATCAAAATTGTAGTACTCACTAATCGTCAGTGCTTGAGGAAAAGCTACACGCATACCTTCAACGTTCTCAAACGCGTCAGTACTGACAACCGGCAAACTCATCTCAGTCGCTACAGGCAATGCTTGCGCACTAGCCAGAATTTCAACGCTATCTGCATCAATCTCAGTTAAGCCGTAGTGCTCTTTCACTTCACCAGTAACACGCACTTTGTCACCAATGGCCACATCTACGCCACCACTACCGTCGTAGACAAAAATACCTTCAGAGGTCTGAGCGTTTGCATCCGCATCAACATCTTCTTCCTGGATGTAAAAACCACGCAGCTGGCCGTTGTCAGCCCCCACATTGTTTTGGAAGTCACCTACAATGATTGCTTCAACGGTAACCACGTCACCCACCATAGGAGAGCTATTTCCGTCACCTTGAATATTGTGGATCAAAGCCAAAGTGGGCCCCGTGCCACCACCATTTTCGCCGCTGTCGTAACCGTCATGGATGACGATATTTTGAAATGCGAAAGCCTCACTTCCGCCATTGGCTTTGACGTCAAGTGTCAATGTTAGTACGCTACCGACACCGTTAACAGACTGAACAAACGTTTGTAAAGTATTTGATAGCACAATGCCATCAAGCATCATCGGGTCGTTCAGGAGAACATCTTTGCCGCTCGCCAATGAATAAACATGACTAGCAGATTCATCGGCTTGGGCTGAAAAGAGCACCTGTGATACGCCACCATCAATCGAAGCACTCCAGGTAAATTCGTCGCTGTTTTCAAAGTCGCCCATCGTACCCATATCGATAGAGACAGCGATGTCAGTTGCACCAGTAATATCGAAAGACCATTCAGCAGACACATCACCAGAATGGTCGCCATTCACCGTATCTACAACACCAAAAAATTCCTGCAGATTGTTGTCGTCGATAATACCCACACTATCAGGTGGAAAAGAGAACAAGGTGTCATCTAACACGCCAAATGGAATAGTTGATGAAACACCACGTTGATATTTTTGAAAACCATCGCCAGCACTAGAAAAATAGCCTTCATAGACGTTGGTGTAAGAAATTAAGTTTAACGGCCCATTTGCATGTAAGTCATAAGCGATTTCATTGGCATGTGCTGTCGCGCCTGAAAGCACCCCTAAGGTAATCGTTATGATGTAGTTCTTTTTATTAAACATTGGCATTCCCTGTTTGCAATTTGAGTAAACCCCGTACTGCACAATTTGGCATGGGAAATGCTGCATTTAGATTGTGACGTTTTAATGATGATTAAATGTTGTTTTTGTGAATTAGTCTTTAACAATATTCACAATACTACTTCTCGTTCGCTGGCGGCCATGGAGAGCAAAGCGAGGGCCGCTAGTCCCGGATAGGCTACGCCGTCTGTCCTTTCGTAGTGGGCGCAGAAAGATCCGGGTAAAAGGAATCAGTTGTCGTGTTAGTGAGTGGATTTCTGGCATGGACGCCAGATAATTTGTGACGAAGTAGTGACACAATCGTAAACTAAAAAGGGTGAGGTATTTTATACCTCACCCTATGCTTATAACACACCAAATTTTTATTATTTAATCTTCATGCAGTTTGCATAGTAAGTTGTTGTTGCAGGCCAATCAGAAAACACACCCAACACACCGACTTCTTGCGCCAGAACATCTAGTACTTCCAGCATGTCACCATCATTGTTAATTACAGGTGTATTTGTTTGGTAGTACCAACCACCACCAGATCTTAATAGTCCCGAACGCTCAAGGGTCCAGGTGATGATATCTAAACCGGCAGCTTTAGCTTCTTGCGCATAAACCGACTCTACAATTTCTCCGCCTTTTACATCTAGCAACATCCACATAGGTGGCGCGATAATTTGTACACCCTGCGCGGCCAACTCAACCATATTCGGCGACCAAGTAGCAGGATTAGCATGGTCAAATGTTGGATCACTATAACGACCATCTAAGTAAACTGTTTGCTCACCAAACTCCGGCTCACTGTTAATCCAGTACAGTACGTCACCCAGACTAAAAGATTGAGCAAACACCATGTTAGCTGGAACACCAGCAGCCTTATACTCGTTGATCAATTGCTGAGCATAATCTTCTTGTGTGTATTCACCTTCAAAAGGCATGGCAACGCTCGGAGATTTCAGCTCAGGCGTGAATTTGACGCCCAAAGATTTAAACAGTTCAACACTTTCAGCATGAGTCAATAGAGTACCGTTATCTGAATAGAGGTCAGTACGCCAGCTAGCAGTGGCATCCATATATTCGGCGACCGATGTCGCGGCAGGGTTACCCGCATCCATCTTACCTTTTAGAGACTTAAATTCCTCAACGGTGATATCAGAGGTACAGCATTTAACAACTGCTGGTGTGATGACATTACCATCTACATCTAATAATGCAGGTTGAAAAGGAACAGAACACTTAGATGCCAGTGATGTTTCCAGTATATTTGTAGTGGTATGTAAATCACATTGTGAATGACGACAAACCAATGCGCGATCTTTTGTGAAAGTTACGTCACACTCGAGAATACCTGCGCCCATTTTTGCTGCAGCGACGTAAGACTCTTTAGTGTGCTCAGGAAACTGCATAGGAGCACCACGATGGCCGATTGAGAAATCAGATTTTTTAAAAGGACCATTTTCGCAGCTTTGTAATTTTTCTTTCAACGCGCCTTCATCCATATCTTCAATAAGATAAAAAGGACGTGGACCCAACTGAACAGATGCATTACTTGCATTGCTATACACGTTACCACTTACAGACTTTTGTGGTGAAGCTTGTACATTTAACGCCGTTACTGCAGTTAACAGAGCTAGGCCTAATCCTAGCTTAAGACTAACAAAACGCATATCGACCTCCTTTTCAGAGTCAACGATTAAAATTTGAGACTTCAACTTACGTGGCATATATGTACGCCAATTTAATCTTTTATGAAATTTTCGTGAAATAGAGGTGGTTTTCACTGTATGAATCGCAAATTTTTGACGTTAAATTTTTACAAACACTCTGAAAACTAAACTTAATAGGTTTGTCATTAATTCGAGGCTAGCGAATGAATCCATATATCGCTACGGAGTATGATGAATTAAGCCTCTACGCTAAATCTCGGCGAAGAAATACCATCCATAAAATTATTAGTTAAACTTGAAACGTTCTGTGTGTCATTGGTAGGTAGTTAGTCTTCAATTTCTATTCCTTCCGGCCTGATCCAGAGCTGGCTAAACCAGTAATAGCGTCCTGGTTCTGTTGAAGGGGCGGTGCAGTTATAACGACTGCGACCAGTCGGTAGATCATTGATAGCCTGGACCGTAAAGGTTATTTCATCCAGCCATTGCACTTGGATTTTTCCCTGACCACTGGCGAAGCAGGTCAATTGTGTTAGTGGTTGTTTGAGCTTAACTTTGAGTGTTGGGCGCGATTCCGAAGTTACTGGGTCGGTCTGTGGTGTTTTTAATAAGGGCATGGCCAGGCTCGTTACTTTGCTTTTAAAACCGTCCATTTCGCCAAAATTTTCGTTCATCGGGAAACGGGGCAGGAAGCGAAAGTCAGACGCAGTGCCAATGGCGCCGGAGTGTTGGCCCATGCCTATTAAGCCGAGTTGATCGGTGATGTTGGCGATGGCCAGGTTGTATTCACCGTAGGGATAGGCAATGACGTCGATGGTTTTTTTTAGTTCGTCTCGCAGGCGTTGTTGGGCGACACTAATGTCGTCACTGACGCGCTGTTGCCATGATGTTTCTGTTTCATTTTCAAGGCGACGGATCAGGTAGTCATGGCTACGAGAATGATTGCCAAAACTTGCGCCGTGTTGTTCCATTTCACGCATCTGTTGCCAACTCATGTAGTTGGAAAATCCTTTGTCGATATAGTCGCTGGAGACAAATACGGTAAACGGCCAGCCGCGTTGTTTTAGGCGTGGATAGGCCTCGCTGTAGACGCTGCGATAGGCATCATCCATGGTTATGATCACGCTTTTGTTGGGTAAGGGGTTATTGTTTTGTATAGCTTCGAGAACAGTGTCAAGTGGCAAAATTTGGAAATTATTTTTCTCGAGAAACTGCAAGTGTTGTTCAAATTGTTCAAGGCGGATATTGGTGCTGGGGTGGCGTGATTCACCAAAATGGTGATACATCAGGATAACAGCTGTGTTCTGTGATGCGAGAGTTGTGTTTGTTAATGTCAGCAGGCAGGAAAAAATAGCGGTAATGAACGTTTTTTTCAAGATTGGTTTCATAGCGAATAATAGGACAGCCCGTAGTGATTGGCTGTCCATTGGTTGTTATTTAATACACACAGCCCTGACATTAGGCAGGTCGAGATAGCCTTGCAGGATTTTTTCGATGCCGTCCTGTTTCAAGGTGCGCATGCCTGCATTGAGTGCCTCGTGGTGAATCTCTGTCGCGGGTGAATGGCTAAGAATGAGTTGTTTTATTTTGGGGGTGGCGATCAACAGTTCGTGCAGACCAATACGGCCACGATAGCCTGTTTCGTTGCACTCTTGGCAGCCGGTGGATTTATAGAGGGTGAACTGGCCTCGCTGATTAGCAAAGTTTTTACGCCATTCCTCTAGTAGTGCATCAATATAAGGTTTTTGTTCCACATCGCTGATGTCTGGCGGTAGCATGTCAGCTAGGTATTCATGGGCCAAGTGGAGTAGTTCGGCGTCATTGGGCTGATAGGAACGTTTGCAGTTGGGGCAAAGTGTTTTTGCCAGACGTTGCGCCAGAATGCCGATCAGGGCGTCGGCAAAATTGAATGGGTCCATGTCCATGTCGAGCAGACGAATAATGCTTTCTGCTGCATTGTTGGTGTGCAGGGTCGATAACACAAGATGGCCAGTCAGGGACGCCTCTATGCCCATGCCAGCTGTTTCGCCGTCGCGCATTTCACCGACCATTATGATGTCGGGGTCGCAACGTAAAAAGGCACGCATAGCGGCGGCAAAGTCGAGGCCAATCTTGGTGTTGATTTGCACCTGACGCAGGCCAGGTTGAGTGATTTCAATGGGGTCTTCTGCAGTCCAGATCTTTTTCTCTGAGTTGTTAAGGTGGCCAAGCACCGAATGTAGGGTGGTAGTCTTGCCAGAACCAGTTGGGCCGCAGACCAGAAACAGACCATAAGGTTTGGATATGCCATCAAGCATTCGATCGCGATTGCTGGTGCTCAGCCCAAGGGCGTTAACGGGGATGTTTTTGCCACTGGTAAGAATACGCATGACTACATCTTCGAGATCATTGGAGGTTGGCAGTGTTGCGACACGCAATTCGATGTTGGCCGGGCCAAATTGCTTGAAACTGATTTTTCCATCCTGGGGTTTGCGCTTTTCAGAAATATCCAGTCGCGCCATAACCTTGATGCGTGAAATCAGGGCGCTACGATATTGGGATGGGAATTTATGATAGATATAGAGGCCACCATCCTTTCTGAAACGAACGACTACCTTGGTCTTGCCTGGGTTGGGTTCGATATGGATGTCTGAGGCTGATTGCTGGTGGGCATCAATAATGATTTTGTTAATAATTTTGACAATGATATTGTCAGAGATTTCTGTGTCTTCGTTAAAAGCAAGCGTGTCGCTATATTTGTCGTCATCGTTATCAATTTCGTCGTCAATATCATCAATTGTATGCAGGATGTCATCAGTGGTGTAATGAAACTGTAGCGCCCAGTTGATGTCTTCAGCGCTGGCCATCACCGGCTCAACATATTTATCGGTACTGAAACGCAGGGCATCCAGAGCGGTCCAATCCATCGGGTTGTCGATGGCGACGATCAGTTTGCCTTCATTCAGTGATAGCGGAATAACCTTGTGTTTGAAGGCCAGCTCGGCTGAAATTTGATTGATGATCGCTGCATCGATTTTGAATTCCTGAATATGGACAAAGGGAATGCCAAGTTTTGTTGCGAGCGCCTGCTGGATCTGGTCGCGGCCAATAATGCCTTTATCCACCAGTATTTCTCCCAGTGGTTTCTGGCGGTCGCGCTTTTGGTATTCCAGGGCGTCATCAAGCTCTTCTTCAGTAATCAGGCTTTCACTGATCAGGATTTCACCTAGTTTGAGATTGGGCATGCTCTTTTGGCGTTTGAGCGCCTGTTCGAGTTGCTCAGTATTAACAATCTTCTTGTCAATCAGGAACTCACCCAGCGGTTTTGAGCGTGAGGCCTGCTGTTCCTTGACTGCCTGTTCAATCTGTTCGGTGGAAATGTTATTTTCACGGGCCAGAATTTCGCCAATCTGGTCGCCAATCAGGTTGCTTTCAATCGACGTTCTGGGAATAAATATGTGGATGTACTGGCGTAGATATTGATTGCTGCCGTGCTCTTTGAAAAGATGAATGCCATTTTTGTCGACACGTGTGCCATAGGTCTTGCCGCGTAGTTTGGAGCGATCTTTAAAGGTGATTGCAAACCCCTGGATTTCATCGGAAGCTTTGAAAGTTGCCTGTTTACTTTTGAGTAAAGCCTCATCCTGCACCCATTGCAGCGGGGTGGAGAGGTGCATAGCTTTGATGTCATGCATTTGTATGGTGAGTTCTTCATTATCCTGGCCATTGCTGATGGTGATGCAGCCTTCTTCTACATTGAACGCCCTGAGCTTGCCATCTGTACGCCGACCGTTGATGTAAAAGATAGTGGTGGGCGTATTTGTCAGTATAGGTGACCTTTCCCGGTCGCTTAGCGGGGGTAACGGCAGCTCGATAATGTCGGTCATACCATTCTCTCTTTTAAAGATGGACGGAGTAGATATTAAATCGGATAAGCGGGGTTGTTCTAAAGTCCCGCAGGTAAGGGTTAGTATGGCAGATATATGGCTATTCGTTAATATCTGAAGCAGAGGTCTGGAAATTTAGTTAAGTATAAACTGCTGCCAGATTGTGAGTGAGGAAATCAGAATAATAACGCTGAAAATGATTGACAGTCTCAGCCTGTTTTTTAGGCTGGGAATTCTGTGTTTTAGGTCTTCTCTCAAGGCGGTGTTAATTGCATCAAACAGCTGGATGTTGCTATCAAATGCCTTGCTGCCGATTGAGAAATATTCGTTTGCAGATATTTGAGGTTTTACGGTTGATAGCATGTTTTCAGAAATAGCCTCTAAAAATATTTTAGTGTTTGAACTGCTGTTGCTGACAGTTTGTTGGTTTATCTGGAATTGAGTGTTACAGCGTTGCAGTCCGGTTTCGATACATTGTTGGCTTGTGGCAAGTGTTTTGGTGAGCCTGTCATGTAGAAACTGCAGTTTGATTCTTGCTGCGGTAACAACATTTCCTTTTGCCGCCGCGCCAGCACCAATGCCTCTGGACTGGCCAATTATCTCAATGATGGTGGGTAATAGATTGAAGCTGTTTTTTGCAATTTGCTGCAGATCGTTATCTGGATAAGCATTGATGCGCATGTCATCGGCACAGTCACTGATCAGGGTAAGTATGTCAGCGATCACTGCAGTATGCCGCTCGAAGCTATCATTGGCTGAAATTGAATTGAGCTCGCTTTTTAAACTGTGCCAGTTATTTTTTATCTGCTGCCAGCGAGTGGTCAGCGTTAAAGGCAGCGATTGATTGCTCATGCATTTATCAATGGCGTTTATGTCATCGCTTATATTCGTTTGCATGGTGTTCATTTTTTCCTGGAAGCTGTGGTCACCATTTAGAAATGCATTGGCCATGCCTCGGTGCTGCGGTAAATGTTCAAGAATTTTTCGGACCTGGCTGATGTAGGACATGCCATGTTCTATCAAGATCATATGCTTCAGCCATTTGTTTTTATTGAAAACAACTAACCAGGGAATAATTGCCAGGCAAAATAAAGCTAATATTGAACTGAACGCCATGTTTAAAAATTCTTGTCTGAGGTGGCGCTGTTTGGAAGCATTGTTAGCACCCGTTTAGACAGTGTTTCAAGGTAGTTGGCAGTTTGTTTTGTTTCATCAGCATCTTCGCTATTGGTTTCAGCCATGCGGCTGATGGTTTCTATGCTTCTGGCGATCTCTTCGCAAACAGCGCTTTGCTCGTGTATTGAAGATGCAGCTTCATGCATGATGACAACTGTATTTTTTGCACCTTCCTGTATTTGTGAAAGGCTTTGATTTATTTTATCGCTTTTGCCAGCGCTGCTGCGGACTTCGTCATTAACGCCAGTAATGCTTTTGATGATACCTTTGACTTCAATTTGAACGCCATTGATCATGCCGCTGACTTGCTCAGTTGCGTCATGGGTGCGTATGGCCAGTTGTCTGACTTCGTCAGAAACAACCGCAAAGCCACGCCCGTGTTCACCGGCTCGTGCGGCTTCAATGGCCGCATTAAGCGCAAGTAAATTGGTTTGAGAAGCAATCTCTTCGATGACGCTGATGATTTGGTTAATTTCATTTGAGCGTTTGCCGAGGCTATCGATAAGTGTGATGGCTTGGTTCATTGATTTTTCAATATTTTGAATATTGTTGACGGTGTCTTTTACAATTATTGATCCTTGTTCGGCAAGTTTTTGAGTGTCTGTTGATGCTTGTTCGGTTTCTTTTATCTGTTCTGTTACACCGCCAATACTGGTGGACAATTGTTCAATTGCGGCTGAAACCCCGGAAACTGCATCAGCCTGCTGTGATGAGCTGTTTGAAGTTTTGTTGGATACTTCAGATTCGGCCTCAGCGGCACAATGAGCCTCGCTGGCGGATTCTGATATGCGTTTAAATAGCCGGTCAAATTCCTTAGCAATGTGAGCTAGGTTGTTCTGGATTTTGGCTATGTCGTCACTATCGGTGGAAAAGGGGGAAGTGCTGAAGTTTCCAGAAATGATATCGTGTGCACTTGCGTTTAAAGTTTGAACGCCCTTTCTCATGTAAATCAGAAAGCCAATCAAAAAATAAAGTAATAAGAAGGTAGCCAGTGAGCTGAAGACGATTAGGTCGGTGCTTGACGTTAGCGGTTTGGCATTGATTTGTGTTGCTGAAAAGGCAAGATAGGTAAGGCTGGCGGAGAATGCCAGCATGGCTAGTGCAAACAAGATAAGGCTGCGACTAAAGCCAAGCATGTTGCTTAATTTTATTGCCGGCCTGAAAAAAAAGCTGAAAGCCTGCTGGGTTTCCACTGTGTGCCTTTATTATGTTTTGTCATTTGGTGTTTTGTATGGGGGGATTTTTCTACTCTCAAATCTTCAATAATTAAAAATCACAATTATCTAATCCATTCTCGGTACTTTCTGTTAAATACTTTAGTCAAGTTATGGTGTTTTTTATATGGATCTTCATGCCCTCGAGTAGGTCATGCCTGTTCAAGAGTGATTGAATTGATAAATTGTATTAGCTATTGCTGAGGGTAAAGGCATCAGCATGTATGTCGTTTAGTGATGCACCAGCGAGAAAGGCCTTCTTCTTGGTGTCATTGACCATCTCAGGATGACCGCACAGATAGAGGCGGTAGCCATCTAGTTTGGATATCTCATGCAAAGCTACCTCATTGGCTCGCCCTGCTGTGTATCCGGCGTTGTTATCACCGGAAATGCAGGATGTATAGAAAAAGTTGCTGTGCAGCTTGGCTAGTTGTTTAAGTTCATCAGCCAGATAAATTTTATCTGTGTCGTGGCTGCCGTGGAACAGATGGATTTCACCCTTATGTCCTTTGCTTAGGGCATCACGAACAATCCCCCACAGTGGCGCCAGTCCTGTGCCAGTGCCAACCAACAGCAGGTTTTGTTCTGGATTGTCATCGATATAAAAACAGTCGCCGTGCGGACCGTCGATACTGAGTTTGCCGCCCATGGCGACTTGATTGTGTAGCCAGTTACTCATTTTGCCATTCTCAACCAGCTCGACATGTAATTCGAGATAGCCCTCTTGTGGCAGGCTGGCGATAGAGTAGCTGCGTGCCAGGCCATCTTCACGGTGGATATTGAGAAATTGCCCTGGCTGGAAATCGAATTCAGATTCAGATTCAGGTTTCAGGCGTAGGCGGAGGATGTTGTTATTGAGGCGTGTTTTGCTGATCACGGTTGCCGTAATCTGTGGCAGGGCGCTGTTGTCCGGATTAACAAAACTCAGGTCTTGTTCAGGTTTGCAGATGCAGGCCAGAAAATAGCCCTGTTTTTGCAGCTGGGGTTTAAGTCCTGACTGCGCCTCTGCTGGCGGTGTGCCTTCGGTCGCTTTGACCATGCAGGTCTGACAGACCCCCGCGCGACAAGAGGAGGGTAGCTCCACACCATGTCGGGCTAAACATTCCAGTACTGATTCGTCTTTATTAATCTCAAACGTTTGTTCTGAATATGTAATCTTTGCCATGGTGTGAAGCCCTTGTCTTATTTGCCGAGTACGTCGTTGCGAGTGCTTTCGGCAATCGCTGCCGCTTCACCGATCAGATCGGCAGGTACGCCCAGCTCAGTTAGTGTGGCGCCCAGGTTTTCCATGACGGCATCAAAATGACTGTCGTTCAGCCCTTTGGCGACCAGGTGGGCATGGCCTTCACGCATGTCTCTGCCGGTGTAGTTGCTAGGGCCACCCAGGGCCATGGTCAGGAAGGCCTTTTGCTTGGCGTGTTGTCTTTCCATGTCCGTACCTTCAAACCAGCTGTTGATGCGGTCGTCGGCTAGTACCTTGCGGTAGAACAGATCTACTGCGGCATCTACAGCTGCTTCGCCACCGATACGATCAAAAAGGCTGTCGCTCATTGTTATCTCCTAGTCAAAGTTTTGTAATTATTGGTTGCGGATTAATTCCCGCATCATGTTGTCGGCAATTGCCACGGTTAGTTAAAGGGGTAATATTAAAAATGTACCTGAAATGCATTATTAATCCGCTAAAACGGGCTTGTCAAATATTAAAAGCAGGCGCGGTAGTTCAAAAAAGGGTAAAATTGGCGGTTTTAAATTCGCTGAAACAAGCCCTACAATGCCCCAGCTCAATGACAATACGGCTCGTCGCCGTACCTTTGCGATAATCTCGCATCCCGATGCCGGTAAAACTACCCTGACCGAAAAGCTGTTGTTGTTCGGGGGAGCTATTCAGATGGCTGGTACCGTCAAGGGGCGCAAGGCTGCTCGTCATGCTACTTCCGATTGGATGGAAATGGAGAAACAGCGTGGCATCTCGGTCACCACCTCGGTGATGCAGTTTCCGCACGGTGACAAGATCATGAACCTGCTCGATACTCCGGGCCATGAAGACTTCTCGGAAGATACCTACCGCACATTGACGGCGGTGGATTCGGCCCTGATGGTGATCGACTGCGCCAAAGGGGTAGAGGACAGGACGATTAAATTAATGGAAGTCTGTCGTCTGCGTGACACGCCAATCATCTCTTTCGTCAACAAGCTCGACCGTGAAGGCCGTGACCCCATCGAGCTGCTGGATGAGGTGGAAGACATCCTCAAGATTCAGTGCGCGCCGATTACCTGGCCGATTGGCATGGGCAAAGAATTTAAGGGCGTATTCGATCTCTACAATGACCGCATCCACCTATTCAGCGCCACCCACGGTGGCAAGATCAAAGAGGGTGAGGTGATCCAGGGGCTGGATAATGCACGTCTGGATGAGTTATGGGGCAGCCTGGCCGAAGATATCCGTGATGAGATAGAGCTGGTCCGTGGCGCATCCCATGAGTTTGATCTTGATGCCTATCTCAAGGGCGAACTGACGCCGGTATTTTTTGGCTCGGCTATTAACAACTTTGGTATCCGTGAACTGCTCGACGCCTTCGCCGAATGGGCACCGGCACCGCAACATCGTGAAACCAAAACCCGCACGGTTGAACCGTCGGAAGATGCCTTCAGCGGATTTGTCTTTAAGATCCAGGCCAACATGGACCCGCAGCATCGTGACCGTGTCGCCTTTATGCGTGTTTGCTCCGGCAGCTATAAAAAGGGCATGAAGATGCGTCATGTGCGCATTGCCCGTGACGTGCAGATATCCAACGCCATTACCTTTATGGCCAGTGACCGTGATCATGTTGAAGAGGCCTATCCTGGCGACATCATCGGTTTACATAACCACGGTACTATCCAGATTGGTGACACCTTTACTGCTGGCGAGGAACTAAAATTCACCGGTATCCCCAACTTCGCCCCGGACCTGTTTCGTCGTGCTCAGTTGAAAGACCCAATGAAAATGAAGGCACTGCAAAAGGGATTGCAGCAGTTGTGTGAAGAGGGTGCCACTCAGTTGTATAAACCGCTTAACAATAATGAGCTGATTCTAGGTGCAGTGGGTGTGTTGCAGTTTGAGGTGGTGGCGCAACGGCTTAAGGATGAATACAAGGTTGAGTGTCTGTTTCAGCCAGTGCAGGTTGCAACGGCCCGTTGGGTAACATGTGCTGATGAGAAAACCTTTGAAACATTCAAGAACAAAGCGGCGGATAATTTGGCCTTGGATGGTGCTAATCAGTTAGTTTATATCGCACCGACGCGAGTGAATTTGCAGCTGGCGCAGGAGAGGTATCCTGAGGTGGAGTTTCATTCTACGCGGGAGCATTAGTCGCTCTTTTTTATTCCCTCCCCCTCCACGGGGGAGGGCTAGGGTGGGGGTGAAAGCCTATCGAAGCCTGCATATATTGCAGGCTTTTTTGTTGGCGTTGTATCGCTGTCGCGATGATTTTATTTTGATGGGGTTTCCGGACCGCAGTCGGGTTCATTTCTTTTGCACGGCCAAAAGAAACGCACCCTAACAACGGGCATAAAAAAACCAAAGAAAAGGCCGCCCGGATGACTTGCCCGGCAAGCAGCGCCGGGTATTCTGCGCTTCTCACCCACTTTGGCGCACAACCAAACTCGCACAAAAGGCGTGCTCAAACATGGTTGCGCTTAACCCAAAGCGGCCTGCGATGCTCGGCTGCGTCATACGGGGTTAAAGTCATAAAACGGTGGTTCGCGTAGGTTGGAGTAAATGTAATACAGTCCAACGGTTTGGGGGATGAAGTGTTGGGGTACGCATTCGCTTTCCCCTGTCTTCGAGGTGTCGAAATAATTTACAGCTATTGTGGTTTATGAACTCGGGTTTTTTTTAAGGTATTGTTGTTTGGTGTATTTTCTGAATGGCATAATTTGTGCCTGATTATAAATTCTGTAGTTTATTTAATGAAAAAAAGAGGGGTCAAAATGAAATCAACGATATTTTCTTTATTATTATTTGTATCCATATTGCCGTCAGCTAATGCTGTTCCCATTGTTTTAGATTTCGAGGGTGCAGGCAACAATACGGCTTTGTTGGATTTTTACAACGGTGGTACCGATGGTCTGGGTAACAGCGGTACCGATTATGGTATCGGGTTTGGTGCTAATTCTCTATCACTTATAGATGCTGACGCCGGCGGTGATGGAAATTTTGCCAATGAGCCAACAGCCGATACCGTTATGTTTTTTTTAACAGGCACAGCAGTTCTTAACTACGCACCTGGTTTTGATACTGGTTTTTCCTTCTTCTATTCTTCATCTACAGCAGCAACTGTAAGCGTCTATGATGGCCTGGATATGACTGGTAACTTGCTGGGTTCAATTAACTTGGCAGCTCAGGGTTTTGACAATTGTATTGGTGATCCCAGTGGCAGTTTCTGTAATTGGAGTGTTGGTTCTTTGGGATTTGCAGGGATTGCAAAGTCAATCGATTTTGGTGGCACGGTGAATCAGACTGGTTATGATGATATTACTTTTGGTTCTGTCACTCCAGGTGTTACGGGTACGGTACCCACGCCAGCGACTCTGGCGTTAATGGGAATAGGTTTTTTTTGTATTGGCTATATGAGGCGTAAAAACCTAGCCTGATTGTTTTTATTCATTTGAGTTTTAACGCTCGGCTTTTTGCCGGGCGTTTTTGTTTGGATGGGATAGAAAATTTATGCCCTTTGGATATACGCTGGAATGACGGTGGTGCTGGGGTTATTGAGAAATTGCAGCCTCCACCTCCACATACTCAAAACTCTCCCGAAACACCTCCTGTCCCAGCTCATCAATCACCGCCACGGTCCACTCGCCAGTCCAGTATGACAACAGAGTCTTGCTCGACCACACCCGCCAACGCGGCGCGCCAACATTAAATTTCAACTCGGCCATGGTCTGGCCATTGTAGATCCAGCGATGGGTAACATTCTGCCCGGTTAAACCTTTTAGGTCGGTGAAGTAATAGATGTGATGTTGATCGTTAGTCAGCCGGGTAATTTTTGCTTTTGGTTCGCGATTGACCACGGCTAGGGTGAAGGATGAGCGTGACACTGAGCCGCCGATGATGCCGATTTCGCCCTGCGGTTGCGCGGCTATTGTAGTGGTTTCGGCGTTGGCTATATTGCCGCTGCCAATCAGTGCGGCGAGTAGGCTGATGGCCATGCCTATCTTGAACGTGTCTTGATCCATGCCTGTTTCCCCTATGTCTGATATGGGGATCAGTTTAGTGCAAGAGCAGTGGGAATAATAGCTAGCGACCGGCTGACCTTGGGAAGGTTTGTCTGCGCTGGGGGGTTAAAAGGGGAGAGGCGCAGCTCTCCCCCTTTATTTAGATTAAAGTGCTTCGATCTTGGCGATCTGCTGGTTCAGGTTGTCCAGCGATGACTGCATCTCTGCGACTTTCTGGCGTTCTTTTTCAACCACGGCTTCAGGTGCCTTGCTGGTGAAGCTTTCGTTGTTGAGTTTGCCTTCGGTGCGTTGCAGATCCTTTTGCAGTTTTTCCACCTGCTTGTTGAGGCGGGCCAGTTCGTCTTCCTTGTCGATCAGGCCGGCCATCGGGATCAGCACTTTCATCTCGCCAACCAGGGCGGTGGCGCTTTCAGGTGCATCATCGGCGTTGTCCAGCCAGGTGACCGATTCCAGTTTGGCAATGCCGTTGAGATAGGCCTTGTTGCTGTCCAGCAGGGCAGCGTCTTTGTCGCTGCCGTTGGCCAATAATACTGGCAGTGGCTTGCCTGGTGGAATGTTCATCTCGCCGCGGATGGTACGCACGCCGAGGATGAAGCTCATTACCCAATCCATCTCGGTTTCGGCATTGCTGTTGATCAAGGTGTCGTTGCTGTTGGGGTAGCTCTGCAGCATGATGGTGTCGCCCTCGACACCGGCCAGTGGTGCGACCCGTTGCCAGATCTCTTCGGTGATGTAAGGCATGATTGGGTGCATCAGGCGCAGCAGGGTTTCCAGTACATTGACCAGGGTGTGACGGGTGCCACGTTGCTGGGCTTCTGAACTGCTGTCGTTGTTCAACACCACTTTGGATAATTCCAGGTACCAGTCGCAGTATTCGTTCCAGGTGAATTCGTAGATGGCCTGGGCGGCGTGGTCGAAGCGGTATTGTTCAATAGCCTCTGTGACCTCGCTGATGGTGTCTTGCAGGCGACTCAGAATCCACAGATCGGCCATGCTCATTTCCTGTTCACCGTCTGTTTGTCCGCAGTCCTTGTCTTCGGTGTTCATCAGCACGTAGCGGGCGGCATTCCAAATCTTGTTACAGAAGTTGCGATAGCCTTCGGAGCGCTGCAGGTCAAATTTGATGTCGCGACCGGTGGAGGCCAGTGCGGCAAAGGTAAAGCGCAGCGCATCGGTGCCAAAGGGCTGAATGCCTTCCGGGAATTCTGAGCGGGTGGCCTTTTCGACCTTGGCGGCCATTTTCGGTTGCATCAGGCTGGAGGTGCGTTTGCTGACCAGGGTCTCAAGGTCGATACCGTCGATCAGGTCAATCGGGTCAAGTACGTTACCTTTGGACTTAGACATTTTCTGGCCGTGGCCGTCACGTACCAGGCCGTGGATGTAGACTTCTTTAAAGGGCACCTGGCCGGTGAACTTGAGGCCCATCATAATCATTCGTGCGACCCAGAAGAAGATGATGTCAAAGCCGGTGACCAGTACGTTGGTGGGGTAGAAGGTGTCCAGTTCGGGCGTCTTTTCAGGCCAGCCCAGGGTTGAAAAAGGCCACAGCGCTGATGAGAACCAGGTGTCGAGCACGTCGTTGTCCTGAGTCAGGGCGACGTCGCATCCGTGTTTCTGTTTCGCCTGGGTGCGGGCGTCTGCTTCGGTGCGGGCGACGAAGATGTTGCCTTCTTCGTCATACCAGGCCGGGATGCGATGGCCCCACCAGATCTGGCGCGAGATACACCAGTCTTCGATATTGCGCATCCATTCAAAATAGGTGTTTTTCCAGTTGTCGGGCACAAATTTGATGTCGCCGTCTTCCACAGCCTTGATGGCGGGTTCCGCCAGTGGCCCGGCTTTGACAAACCATTGGTCGGTGAGCAGCGGTTCGATAACGCTGTGTGAGCGATCGCCTCTGGGCACCATCAGTTTGTGTGGTTCGACCTTTTCTAGCAGGCCAAGGGCATCGAGATCTTCGACCACCTTTTTGCGCGCGTCGAATCGGTCCATGTCGCGATACTGCACCGGCACGGCGTTGTTGAGCTTGGCGTCTTCGGTGAGGATATTCGTCATCGGCAGCTCATGACGCTGGCCAATGGCGTAGTCATTAAAGTCATGGGCCGGGGTGATTTTGACGCAACCGCTGCCGAACTCGGGGTCGACATAATCGTCGGCGATGATCGGAATGGTGCGTGCAGTCAGCGGCAGGGCGATCTCTTTGCCGATCAGGTGTTGGTAACGCTCATCTTCCGGATGGACGGCAACAGCGCTATCACCGAGCATGGTTTCAGGACGGGTTGTGGCAACAATTACATGGCCGCTGCCATCGGCGAGCGGGTATTTGAAGTGCCACATGTTGCCATCTTCTTCCTGCGAAACAACTTCAAGGTCAGAGACGGCGGTGTGTAGCACTGGATCCCAGTTGACCAGGCGTTTGCCACGATAGATCAGGTCTTCTTCAAACAGGCGGACAAACACTTCGTGGACGGCATCGGTCATACCGTCGTCCATGGTGAAACGCTCCCGCGACCAGTCCAGTGATGCACCCATGCGGCGTAGCTGTTTGGTGATGGTGCCGCCGGATTCTTTTTTCCACTTCCAGATCTGGTCGATGAAGGCCTCACGACCAAGGTCATGGCGGGTCTTGCCCTGGGCGTTGAGCTGACGTTCAACCACCATTTGGGTGGCGATGCCGGCGTGGTCAGAACCCGCCTGCCACAGGGTGTTGTGGCCCTTCATGCGGTGGTAGCGAGTCAGGGCGTCCATGATGGTGTCCTGAAAGGCGTGGCCCATGTGCAGGCTGCCGGTGACGTTTGGCGGTGGAATCATGATGCAGTAGGGGCTGCCTTCTGATGAAGGAGCAAAATAATTGCTGGCCTCCCAGGCCTGATACCAACGTTGTTCGATTGCCTGTGGGCTGTAGGTCTTGTCCATCTCTGTGTTCACTTTCATTGCGTTTACATCGGGTGGCTGCGCCGGGGGCGCATATTGTAGCGTATTTGTCCGCTCTTTTTGCTGCTTATTCGCTGACAAAGGCTGGCGTGATTTACGCACTGCCTCGGCCAGTTCCCGACCGATCTCTGCCGGTGTCAGCAGTGGGTGGTCGACATTGCCAAAGTGGTCCTGGATGGTGTCGGCCAGCTTGTCGAAATGCTGTTTGATGGCTGAGTCGATGACGCGGGTCAGGGCCGGGTTAGGGCGCTCTTGTTTGAATTGCGGTTGCAGCTTTTCAATGTCGTCCTGAGTGGCGATAACGTCTTTCAGCACCGGCAGTTCATCACTGCTTAAAACGGCTGGCACGTCTTCATTGAGAGTGATGGTTGGCGGGTCTTTTTTTGACATGATTTATTACGCTAGTGTGTGGGTGTCGAGACTGTAGCCGCGGTCACGATAAAATTTGTAGCGTTGCCGGCCGCTGGTCTTGTTTTCGTCGTCTTGACCAATGACCTCGGCAACTCGCTCGAAGGAGCTGAAGAACAGCGGGATATCCTGGGCCAGATTGATCAGCACCTGACGGTTGTGGGCCTGGGTTGAGTCTGCCAATTCTGTTTTGTGGCTGATCAGCACTGGCGCATCCGGATCGGGTGATTCACCATCTATGCCGTGAGGCACAAAGCTGTTTTGCTTGAAGGTCCACAATAGCTCGTCGAGGCGCTTTGCCTGGCTCTGGTCAGCGGTGTGAATGTAGACACCGTGGCCAAGGCGATAGGCTTTTTCGGCAATGCGGCAGGCCGTTTGTTCGCGGTTGCCGCTGTTACCTTCGAGGATATAGAAGTCGATCTTGGTCATAACCCCCAAGGGTATAGTGCTTTATTTTGCCTTGCAACGATCCAGTAGATATTGAGTTAGCAGTGGCACGGGGCGGCCAGTGGAACCTTTTTTGTCGCCACTGAGCCAGGCGCTGCCGGCGATGTCCAGGTGGGCCCATTGAAATTTTTTGGTGAAGTGGGACAAAAAACTGGCTGCGGTTATGGTGCCTGCTTCACGGCCACCAATGTTGGCTAAGTCAGCGAACGGGCTTTTGAGCTGCTCGCTGTATTCTTCCCATAGCGGCAGTTCCCAGGCGCGGTCGCCGCTGCTCTTGCCAGCATTGAGCAGGTCATGGGCTAGTGGGCTGTGATTACTGAGCAGGCCTGATGCATGTTGCCCAAGGGCGACGACGCAGGCTCCGGTTAGGGTGGCGATATCGATGACCACATCCGGGTCATACTTTTCTGAATAGGTGAGAGCGTCACACAGAATCAGGCGGCCTTCGGCATCGGTGTTGAGGATTTCGATGGTCTGACCGGACATGCTGGTGACCACGTCACCGGGTTTGTTGGCAGCGCCGTCGGGCAGGTTTTCGCTGGCCGGTACCACGCCGATGACGTTGAGTGGCAACTTGAGTTCGGCGACGGCGCGCATGACACCGAAGACGCTGGCGCCACCGCACATGTCGTATTTCATTTCATCCATGGCGGCAGCCGGTTTTAGCGAGATGCCGCCAGCATCGAAGGTCAGACCTTTGCCAACCAGGACGATGGGTTTGTCGTCTCCGGCGCCGTTGTGGCTCATGCTGATCAATTTAGGTGGCTGGCGGCTACCTTTACTCACGGATAAGAATGAGCCCATGCCGAGTTGTTCCATTTCTGCCTGATCAATAATCTCGGTGCTGATGCAGTCAAATTCTTCAGCCATTTCCAGCGCTTGTTCGGCCAGGTAGCTGGGGGTGCAGATGTTGCCTGGCAGGTTACCAAGGTCCTTGGCCTGTTTGACGCCGTGGGCGATGGCATAACCCTCGTTGACAGCGGCGTCACTGTCGCTAAGTTCGCGTCGACTGGAGATGCTGAGTACGATTTTACGCAGCGGTCGGCGGGCCGAGTCTTTTTTGGTCTTGAGTTGGTCGAAGCTGTAGAGCGAGTCTTCCACGGTTTCAACCGCCTGGCGGATATTCCAGTGGTTGTCGCGGCTTTTGACGTGTAGCTCGGTGAGATAACAAACGGCTTCCATGGCACCAATGTCGTTCAGGGTAGAGGCTGTGGTGGCGATAATCTTGCGATATTGGGCATCGTGTAGTTCGCGTTCACGACCACAACCGACCAGCAGGATACGGTCGCAGAGTGTGTTGGGGACATTATGCAGTAGCAGGGTTTGGCCGATCTTGCCTTCCAGGTCGCCGCGGCGAATCAGATTGGAGATAAAGCCGTCGCTGATTTGATCGAGTCGCTCAGCGGCAGGTGATAGACGTCTCGGCTCATAAACCCCAACAACGATACATGCTGTACGTTGCTTTTCAGGATTGCCGCTTTTTGCAGTAAACTCCATGGTGTTGCTCCCCTGGCAAATCTGTCATGAAAATATAAAAGCTTAGCTTTTGTCAGATAATTATTGTTATTGGTAACAATCGGCAGAAAGTTGTGATTTATAAAACAACTAACTAATTTCTGATCAGTTTAGATGAGTTTACTCATAATTTGTTTTTTTTCCACTGACTATCAATTGTTAGCAATTTTGGAAATATGATTTGATTATCGAGCGTTATCTATTTAAGGAACTGGCTGGCACCCTGTTTGCGGTTACGACAGTGTTGTTTCTGATCTTTGTAAGTAGCTGGTTTGCGCGGCTATTAGGTCAGGTGGCGGCCGGCAGCATCCAGGCGGATGTGATTTTTTTGCTGCTTTCGCTTAAATCCATCGATGCATTGATGATTTTGCTGCCTTTATCATTTTATCTGGCGGTATTGCTGGCCTTTGGCCGTCTTTATAAAGACAGTGAGATGACTGCCATGCTGGCCTGCGGTGTCAGTTTGACACGAATTACCCGGTTGGTGTTTTTGATGGGGCTGGGTTTTGCCCTGATTGTAGCGAGTGTGTCGCTTTACTTTGGGCCATGGGCCAAGAGCGAGCGTTATACGCTACAGGAAAAGATGAGTTCAAGCGCAGGGCTTGAGGCGATTGCGGCTGGCCAGTTTCGTGAAATGGGTGATGGTGATGTGGTGTTTTATGCCGAGCGCCTATCAGATGACGGTAAGAGCATGGAGAACGTTTTTATCCAGGCTGAGCGGCAAGGAAAACTGAATCTGATTGTCGCTGAGCGAGGTTCCCAAACCATGGAGCGTGACGGTGGCCGTTATCTGTTGCTGCAAAATGGTCATCGTTATGAAGGTGAGCCAGGTCAGGCCGATTTCAGAATAATTAAATTTCGTGAGCATAAGGTGTTGGTGAGGCAGTCCGAAGCTGTCTTCAAAGTGGACTCTGTGGTGGCCATGCCGAGCTTGGCCTTGTGGCAGTCGGGTAAGCCGCATGAGCTGGCTGAATTGCAGTGGCGTATTTCCATGCCTTTATCGGCGGTGTTGCTGGCTTTATTGGCGGTATTTTTGAGCCGCAGCAGTCCGCGTCAGGGCCGTTATGCCAAATTGTTTCTCGGTATTTTGGTGTACATCATCTATAGCAATTTGTTGGGGGTGGCCAAGACCTGGGTGGAAAAGGGCAAGGTTGATGCGTTGATTGGTATATGGTGGGTGCACTTGCTGTTGATGATTGCGATTGCTTGGCTGATGCTGCAGCACTCCGGTGGTCTTAGGGTTTTATTGGCGGCTAATAAAACAAAAGGTCGGAACTTTGAAGCTGCTTGATCGTTACATAGGCAAGACAGTTCTGATCAGCACCCTGGTGGTCATGGTAGTGCTGTTGGCCTTGTTTGCCTTTGTCTCGTTTGCCGGTGAGCTGGATAAGGTTGGTCGCGGTGACTACGATGCCGGCTTGGCCATGCAATATACCCTTCTATTATTGCCGCGATTGGCTTATCAGTTATTCCCAATCGTGGTGTTGTTGGGGGCAATCATTGGCCTGGGCACATTGGCCAGTCAAAGTGAACTGATTGTGGTGCGAGCGGCCGGTGTGTCCTTGAATCGCATAGTCTGGACGGTGATGAAGGTTGGTTTGTTGCTGCTGACCTTGATGCTGCTGGTGGGGGAGTTTGTTGCCCCTGCTGCCGAGTTCAAGGCTCAGAGTCTGCGCGCCGAGGCGATCTCAGGTCAGGCAAGTTTTCGCAGTGACAAGGGCTTGTGGGCCAGGGATGGTAATAGTGTTATTCATATTCGCGACCTAATTAGCAGCGATCAGGTTGGCCGGGTGTCGGTATACGATTTTGATGAAAAATACCGTTTGCACACTGTCACTACGGCAGGCAAGGCCAGTTATGAGGGAAATGCCTGGTTGTTGAGCCAGGTGTTGCGTAGTTCGGTTTCAGAGGATGGTGTTGAGATATCACGCCTGCAAACTCAGACCTGGCAGTCTCTGCTGAATCCTGAGTTGGTCGGTGTCGTAACGGTTAAACCTGACTATCTCTCCGCCCCTGGCCTGTATCGATATATTGAATATTTGCTCGAGAATGGTCTGGATTCAAATCAATATAAACTGGCTTTGTGGAAGAAGGCGGCGATGCCGTTAACAACCCTGGTGATGATTTTTCTGGCGGTGCCATTTGTGTTTGGACCGCTTAGATCTGTTGGGGTGGGGCAGCGTATTTTTGTCGGCACATTGTTTGGCATCGGTTATTTTTTGGCGGATCAGACTACGGGGCATATGGGGCTGGTGTACGGTTTGCCACCATTAATGAGTGTCTTGGTTGCGCCGGTTCTGTTTTTTGTCATCGCCGCTTATATGTTCAAACGAGTTCATTAGTTGAGATTAACGTGAAGTTAATATCAGAACAGAACAAAAGATCAGCGCAGTGGTTGGGCGGAATATTATTGCTGGCAGCTATTAGCGGTTGCGGTGGTAGTGAAGAGAGCGCTAGCACCAGCGTGACGACGGGTGATCCGTTGTATGTAGATCAATGGCACCTGAAAAACACTGCTCAGTTTGTTGGTGCCCGCAGTGGTGAGGACATTAATGTCGAACCCGTCTGGGCTGGTACGGCTGGCAATAATGGGGCCGTGAAAGGCCAAGGTGTCCTGGTTGCCGTGGTTGATGATGGCCTGCAACTGGCCCATGAAGATCTGGTCGCAAATGTCGCCGTCAACAAAAGCTGGGATTACGCTGACAGGGATACCGATCCAACTTCTACGCTACTCTATCATGGCACCAATGTAGCGGGCCTGATTGCAGCACGCGATCTGAATGGGCTTGGTGTACGTGGTGTGGCCCCGCGTGCCAGTCTGGCTGGTTATAACTTGTTGTCGGATGACTATCCATTAACAACCGATATCTATGATGCGTTGACGCGCAATCATATTGAAGTTGACGTTTCTAATAACTCCTGGGGTCTGGCCATCGATGAATTGGGTGAGGCTGAGCCACCGACGGATAATTTATGGCACTTAGGCATTGAAGAAGGCATAAGCAGTGGCCGTGATGGCAAGGGTATTATTTATGTTTGGTCTGCAGGCAATGGTGGTAGTGATGGTCAGGACAATAGTAATTATGACTACCAGACCAATAATCGCCATGTGATCTCGGTCTGTGCAGTAGATGGCAGGGGCAGGCAGGCCGATTATTCAGAGCCGGGTGCCAATATTTGGCTCTGTGCGCCTGGTGGCGATGATGTGTTTGTAAGTGGTGGTTGGACACGATTGGGGCCGCCAACGACTGACCTGAAAGGCTCGGCGGGTGGAAATCCTGCAACGGGCTTGGCTGATGATTATACGGATCAAAGTTATACCCGTGGTTTTGTCGGCACCTCAGCCTCGGCACCGATCGTTTCAGGGGTGGTGGCACTGGTGCTGGAAGCGAATCCCAATCTTGGTTGGCGTGATGTGCGGCTGATCCTGGCCGAGACGGCACGCAAGAATGATGCTGTCGATTCGGATTGGTCAGTGACTTCACCTGCCAGCGGTCAGCCGCAATACAACATCAATCATAAATACGGTTTTGGTGTAGTCGATGCCGCCGCAGCGGTGGGCAAGGCAAGTGGTTGGAGCAATGTTGGCGACCAGGTGATTGTTGAAAAAACAGTGAGTACGGCGACTAGCATCCCTGATAACAGTTCAATAGGAATTCAGCAGAGTATTAACCTTGATGCGGTTGCCGATGGCAATTTGATCGTCGAATATGTTGAGCTGGATTTTTCTTCGGATCACCAGTATTCGGGAGATCTGGAAATCATCCTCACCGCACCTTCCGGAACAAAAAGCGTTTTGGCTGAGACACATGATTGCCTTTATTTAGATAACTTTGGAAATTTGCAGACACGTTTCGGTTCCTGTTTCTATGATTACAACCCGTGGACCTTTGGCAGTGGCCGTCACCTGGGTGAAGGCTCGGCAGGAACATGGCGTTTGAATGTGGCTGACAAGGGTAATGCTGGCGCCTACGGCCAGTTGCAGAGCTGGACGCTACGAATTTACGGCCGTACACAGTGAGGGGATAAAACAATGATGTTGCGAGAGTTTAAGATTGCCTTGCTCGGGGTTGGGCTATTAATGTCCGGTTTGCTACATGCTGGAGTGGAGTCCCAGGCTGGAGCGATGGCAGAGAGCGTTAGTCAACAGAGCATGCGTTATTTCGATGGCAGGCGCTGGCGCACGGTGTGGATCAACCCGCAGGAGCTGGCAGAGTTTGCCGTCGATGATGAAAACGATAGCCTGCTGCGCTCGGTTTCTCCCGGTGCGAAGTTGGTTCAACAGGGTAGAAAATTTCGCATCTGGAAAATTGACCAAGCTATTTCCACCGCACCGGCGGTGACGCGTAGTTTAAATAGCGCTGACGGCAGTCGGTTTGCGCCAGTGTTTCAGCTTTCGGCTAGCGGTGGTTCGCCAATGGTGCTAACTGGCAACATCATTGTCCGTTTCAAGCATGACAGGGATCAACAGCAATTATTGGATTGGGCGCAACAACTAGGCTTGCAGTTAAAGCAGAAGATGAGCATTCCGGCGACCTATCTGTTTTTTGCCGGTCAAGGAACCTTGGCGCTGGAAAAGGCCGAACTGATTCAGGAAGGTGGTGAGGTGAAGTTTGCAGTGCCGGAGTGGTGGCGTCAGGCCTATAAGCGCTAACAGACTGTTTGTGGTCTGTCAGATGGTGTCTTAGGCGATTAAATCAAGTTTGGGTTGTGTGGCATTGTTGTTATTGGCAACGGCTTGATAGTGCTGGGTTTCAGCTGAGTGGGATTTATCTGGTTGTTGCCTGGTTTCTGTCGTAGCCTCGTTTGTTTCGCTGTCTTCTGGTGTTTCTCTTGCTTCAAATTCTTCGCGGCGTTCTGCCGCAATTGCTTGGCGTGCCTCGGCGGCCATCATGGCGGCTGCGGCCGCGACGGCCTGGTCTGCTGATGAGGGTTGTGCTGGTGCCAGGGCTGCAGAGCTAATCTGGTTGGCCTTTTGCAGCGTGGCCTGGGGATCACCTGAAACCGCGCCGGTGTCAATGCTGACCTCGCCGCCAATGGCGTAGAGTTTGCCGTCTGGGCCACGCTGGTGGCTGTAGCTAGCACCACCTCTGATTAAACCCCCGCCAGCGGCCTTGTGGGCAGCCTCATGAGCGCGTACCTCACGGTCGCGAGCCTGAAGCTTTTGTACTTCTCTTTTTTCTTCCTGGCTGAGTTGCTTGTCGTTCTGGTTGGCGTTTGTTTCTTTGTCGTTAGTGGATTTTGTCTCTTCTGCTGTTGGGTTGTTTTTGGCGTGTCCGGCTTCACCGGCTTGCTGTGGCTTGTGATAAGAGGCGCTAGTGCTTGGGTTGAAGCCGCTGATTTGCACAGCAGAATCCTTAGTTGAAAATGTTTGAATGGATGGTGTGTTTATGGGGCATTTAAATGCACCTCCTGGCTAAGCCTTAATGTCTAATAGGGAACCGATCATATCCGAGCTAGCTTGAACCACCTTGGCCCCCATCTTCACCTGGAGCTCGTTCATTTTCATATCAACCAGTGGCTCGGTGACATCATGCACTCCCGGGGCTTGTGCCGGGTTGTTGTCAGCGGCTGTGCCGCTTCTGGCGTTTGCGATCTCATGGGCGTTCTTTTTCAGGCCGTTCATGCCCTTTTGAATGCTTTGCAGGCCGGAATCAAAGGCGGGGATTGTGCTCATGCTCATACCTCTGTCGCAATGATAGATTCATTAGATACTAAATATATCGACTGTTTTGTAGGTCTACTTAAGTTTGACTTTTGTTGGGGCGAAAAAAAGCCGGGCAAAAGCCCGGCCAATATGCAGAAGTTCTTATTATTTAGCTTGTTACTTAACTGTGGAAATCGCTTAGAAAGTAGCGATCAGTTCCAGAGTAGTCAGGCTATCAGTTTCGATGCCTGCAGCAGCGTTGCCGGCTACGTTAGCATCGTCACCATCTGCAATTTCCAGGATAGCAACTAGGTTGCTGGCAACCTGGTAAGAACCATGGATAGTGGTACGCTCACTGTCGTCACCGCCAGCTTCCCAAGAAACAGCTTCCAGACGTACGCCTGCGCCGAAGTCACCCATGCTGTAATTAATCATGAACTCATAGGCGCTATCAACAACGGCACCACCTACCAGGTAGTCCAAGCCAACAGACAGGCCGTCTACACCAGGAATCATGTAAGAGGCGTTGAAGTCGGTAACACCTTCAACGGCTGTGGCATTCGCTGAATCAGCTTGGTCCGCAGAGGTCACAAAACCCAGTTCCAGATCCAAGCCATCGACTGGCGAGGCGTTAACCACCAAGGCAAAGGAGTTTTCTTCATCTGAATTAGCCAGATCATTCAGCAGGGCAGCAGTGACAGTGGCTGGACCCACATCACCAGCCACGGCCAGACCGGCAACATTATTGCCATGCAGTGCGGTTTGACCGTCCAATAGGTTTCTGATTACGCCAGAGTTGGTGCCCCACCACTCAGGAGCGTCTTCAGATTCCATGCCGATTGGGTTGTTGAAAACACCACCGAGCACGGTAACGCCTTCAGTCGCGCCCCAGGCAAAGAAGGCCTGTTCAAGTTCGACATCGTTGGAACCAGCAACAAGGTCAACGTCCATCCGTACAGTGACGCCGTCAGCAGGGCTGGCAGAAACGTCTACCTCGCCTTCAGCAGTGAATTTACCTTCAGTCTGGCTAGGTGTTGTAACGCCAGAAGCCTGATCGTCGGCGATGGTGTAAATGATGTCAACAAAACCGCTTACGTCGGCGGCAGTTGCAAAACCAGGCGCCATAGCGGCGGCGATAGCTAGAGGTAGCAATTTCTTCTTCATGTGTATCCTCCCTAAAGGATTTTTATTAAATAAAAAATAACCATGGTCACGAGGGTTATTCGAATAACCGGAGCCTACTTTAATCTCACCTTAAACTGGAATGCAAGCTTTTTGTTGCGCATTTGTCATACTGTTACGCTGGGTGATGTATTAATACAACACCTATGCCTTGCCGGTTGGCGGGTTTGAAATATGGGCTTTCGTGGTATGATTCTCCTATCGCCTCCTTATAATAAGCATAGAAAGCAAGGCTGGGGCCAAAGCTATTAACTCTCATATCATTTCTCGTTCTGATCATCCGATTTCTCGGGCCAATATTAGTGAAAATGCACTGAAGGTGCTTTATCGTCTCAAGAATGCCGGTTATCAGGGCTTTCTGGTGGGTGGTGGTGTGCGTGACCTGTTGCTGGGGCGTGAGCCCAAGGATTTTGATATTGCCACCGACGCCAGTCCAGACGAGGTGCGCAGCCTGTTTCGCAATTGTCGTCTGATAGGACGGCGTTTTCGCCTGGCCCACATTATGTTTGGTCGTGAGATTATCGAGGTTGCCACCTTTAGAGCGCAGGCGGGTGATGACAGTGCCGAGGACGGCAGTGGTATCGAGGTAGAGGAGAGTGGTCGGCTGCTGCGTGACAATGTTTTTGGCACCCTGGAAGAGGATGCTTGGCGTCGTGATTTCACCATTAATGCCCTTTATTACAACATCGAAGATTTCTCTGTCGCTGATTACACCAATGGCATGGCTGATATCGAGGCCGGACTACTGCGGGTCATTGGTGATCCTGAACAGCGTTTTCGTGAAGACCCGGTACGGATGCTGCGGGCGGTGCGGTTTGCCGCCAAGATTGGCTTTCGCATTGATGAGGTCTCTGAAGCCAAGATTTTTGAGTTGGGCCACCTATTGGATGATATTCCTGCGGCGCGCCTGTTTGATGAGGTGTTGAAACTGTTTTTTGGCGGCTGTGCTCTGCAGACCTTTGAATTGTTGCGCCACTACAACCTGTTTCAATTCCTGTTTCCTCAGACTGATGATGAGCTGGCCGAGGAAGAGAATCACTTTCCCCACACCATGGTGATGCGGTCCTTGCAAAATACCGATGACCGTATTGCCCAGGGCAAACCGGTGACCCCGGCCTTTCTGTATGCCGCCTTATTATGGGAGCCGGTCAGGCAGGAGTGGTTGCTGCGCCAGGATGAGGGTGTGCCTGAACAGCCAGCCTTGACTCAGGCAGCTCAGGAGGTAATTGGTCTGCAGCTTGAGTGTACTTCTCTGCCGCGCCGTTTCAGTACGCCGATGCAAGAGATTTGGGCCATGCAGCCGCGTCTGGCCAAGCGTGCTGGTAAACGTGCCTATCGTTTATTTGAACATCCCCGCTTTCGCGCCGCCTACGACTTTTTGTTGCTCCGCGCCGAGGTTGGTGAGGTGGATAATGAGCTGGCTGAATGGTGGACCACCTTTCAGGAGGTCGATGAAGAGCAACGTAAGGCTATGGTGCGAAAGTTGACACCAAAACGCACACACCGTGGCCGCCGCTCATCTAATAAAAAGACAGCTGATTAAGACATGTCAGGCGGAGTAACGGCTTACATTGGCCTGGGCAGTAATCTGGAAAACCCGCTAGAGCAGGTCATGTCTGCATTGCGAGAATTGGATCAGCTGCCGCAGAGCCAGTTGTTGCTGCAATCGAGTCTTTACCAAAGCGCCCCCATGGGGCCGGCAAATCAGCCGGATTACATCAATGCCGTTGCCGCGCTGGAAACACGTTTGAGTGCACATGAGCTGTTGTCGGCGTTGCAAGGGCTTGAGTTGTCACATCAGCGGCAGAGAAAAGAACGTTGGGGGCCGCGTACCCTGGATCTTGATCTGCTGCTGTATGGCGATCAGTCTATCAATACTGAACGCTTGGTCGTGCCCCACCCAGGTCTGGCTGAGCGCTCGTTTGTTTTGCGGCCATTGTTTGAAATTGCCCCTGCGCTGGTCTTGCCGGCCAGGCAAATCTTGGCCGATTTGTTAAAGGCCTGTCCTGAAGCTGGCCTGCAGCGGTTGGATTGATTGGCCATGATTCAGGAAAAACCCGGCTATATTGTTGTTGAAGGTCCAATAGGGGTTGGTAAGACCAGTCTGGCCAGGCGTCTGGCAAAAAGTTTTAATACCGAATTGTTGTTGGAGGGGGCGGATGAGAATCCGTTCCTGCAACGTTTTTATAAAGACCCCAAGGCCGCGGCATTGCCGACCCAGTTGTTTTTTCTGTTTCAGCGTGCTCAGCAGGTGCAGGCCTTGCGTCAGGGTGATATGTTTCGGCCGGTGCGGGTGGCGGACTTTCTGATTGAAAAAGACAAGCTGTTTGCCCAGCTAACCCTCGATGATGAAGAGCTGAAGCTGTATGAGCAGGCCTACCAGCACCTGGCTCTGGATGCCCCTCAGCCAGACCTGGTGATCTACCTACAGGCGCCAGTGAGTGTCTTGCTGGGACGGATTCAAAAGCGTAAACGCGATTACGAACAGCACATTGATGCTGATTATCTGCAGCGCCTGGTCGATGCCTATACCCGGTTTTTTTACCAATATAATGATGCGCCGTTACTTATTGTCAATGCTGCCGAGATTAATCTGGTGGAGAGTGATATGGATTACAATGCCTTGCTGGAGCAGATATCCAAGGTCAGGAGCGGTCGCCATTATTTTAATCCACTGCCGTTTGAACTGACCAAATAAGGTAGAGTGCGCACAGCGCACCGTTGCTTAACATCATTACCAAGTTAAATGGTGCGCGGAGCGCACCCTACGCAATAGGAAGGATTTGTTATGAGCGCCAGTCAGTCTAGAAAACCGATGACATTGAGCCGTTTGCGCGAGATGGAGGCGAAAGGCGAAAAAATTGTCTGCCTGACTGCCTACGACGCCAGTTTTGGCCGAGTGCTGGCTGATGCCAGCGTTGATGTGATCCTGGTGGGGGACTCACTGGGTATGGTGATTCAGGGCCATAACACCACTGTGCCGGTGACCATGGAAGATATGATTTATCACAGCCAGGCGGTTGCTAAAGGCAATGACACAGCGTTGTTGATGGTGGATATGCCGTTTATGGCCTGCCCGACGGTTGATCTGGCGCTGGTGAACGCGACTCGTTTGATGCAGGAGGGCGGTGCCCAGGTGGTCAAACTAGAAGGCAGTGGTGTTCAGTTGGAGATTGTCACCGAGCTGGCGCGCAGAAGTATCCCTGTTTGTGCTCATTTAGGTTTGCAGCCGCAGAGTGTCCACAAGATTGGTGGCTACCGCGTTCAGGGGCGTGAAACTGATGCCGCCAAGGCGATGCTGGATAGTGCCAAGGCACTCGAAGCCGCCGGTGCTGATCTGCTGTTGCTGGAGTGTGTGCCTGAGGCGCTGGCGACAGAAATCACTAAGGCCGTCTCGGTGCCTGTTATTGGTATTGGTGCGGGAGTTAATTGTGATGGCCAAGTGTTGGTGCTGCATGACATTCTCGGTGTGACTGCAGGCAAAGTGCCTAAATTTAGCAAGAACTATATGACCGGGGCGAAGTCGATTGTTGATGCGGTTGCTGATTACGTTGCCGAGGTTAGGGCCGGGGCATTTCCAGATAAGGAGCATTGGTTTAGCTAATGCGAACGGTTAATTTGATTGCCGACCTCAGGCAGCAGGTTAAAGCCTGGCGCCAGCAGGGGCAAAAGATCGCCTTTGTGCCGACTATGGGCAATCTGCATGCTGGACATATGGCTTTGGTTGAGCAGGCACGACAGCATGCCGACAAGGTGGTGGTCAGCATCTTTGTCAATCCCATGCAATTTGGCCCTGATGAGGACTTTGACTGCTACCCGCGTAGCTTGGCGGCTGATTCGGTCAAGCTTGATCAGGCGGCAACTGATTTACTCTTTGCTCCGCCAGTAGAGGAGGTCTATCCTCGCGGCCATGGCGTGGCTAGCCAGATTGATGTGCCGGAAGTTTCAGAGGGGTTATGTGGTGCGTCTCGGCCAGGGCATTTTACCGGTGTGGCGACTGTGGTGGCCAAGCTGTTTAATATGGTCCAGCCGGACTATGCTTTGTTTGGTGAAAAGGATTATCAGCAGTTGCAGGTGATTCGGCGCATGGTTGCGGATCTCTGTTTTCCGGTCGATATTATTGTTGTGCCGACGACTCGTGAGGCCGATGGTCTGGCGATGAGTTCGCGTAATGGCTATCTAAGTGCGGATGAGCGCGAAACTGCGCCGAAGTTGTATCAGGTTATGCAACAAGTGGTGCAGGGTCTGGCGCAGGGGCGGCGCGACTATGCGGCTCTGGAGCAGGAGGGGTTGGGTGTTCTTGAGGCCGCTGGTTTTGTGTCTGAGTATTTCAGTATTCGTCAGGCTGGCAGCTTGAAATTGGCTCAGCCAGGAATGACAGAGCTGGTCATTCTGGTGGCGGCGAAATTGGGAAAAACCCGTCTAATCGACAACTTAGCCTGTTCATTGGTAGAATAGGAGCCGTTTTGCGGCCCTGCCGTGGTCTGCAAGTTTTAGTTCAGGAGGTAAGTCTATGCAGCACATGATGCTGAAGACAAAATTGCACCGTGCACGCGTTACCCATGCTGAGTTGGAGTATGAGGGTTCGTGCGCTATCGATAGTGAGCTGCTAGATGCCGCCGGTATCCATGAGTATGAGCAGATTCATATCTACAATATTAATAATGGTGAGCGTTTTAGCACCTATGCGATTCGTGCTGAGGCAGGCTCGGGCATTATTTCTATTAATGGTGCAGCGGCGCGCAAGGCCAGTGTTAATGATTTGGTGATTATCTGCGCCTATGTCGGTATTGAGCAGGAGGCTTTGGCTGATTTTAAACCTAACCTGATCTACGTTGATCAGGATAATCGCATTGCTCACACTAGCAGTAGTATCCCGGTACAGCTGGCGAGTTAGTAGTGTCGTCGGTTACCCTCGGGGCATAAATAAAATGTAAGGTAAATTCGTAGCAGAAAGAACTAAGTGAGTTAATAAAAAGGGGGGCTAGGCTCCCTTTTTTATTTCGGCTGATTTAAACGGTCTATTTCTTCTTTTTTACAGTCTTTTTCTTTGTTGTCGCTGGTTTTTTGGTTTTCGGCTTTGCCTTTGTTGCCGGTTTTTTCTTTGCTGCTGATTTTTTAGCAGTTGACGGCTTTTTGAATGCCGAAGGAAGGCAGTCTTCGCGCCAGCCACATGCCTGTTGATCGCAATCGCCATTCACAGCACTGCCAAAGCAGTCAAAATTTCCTTCATGACGTTGAATGGTATGGATTAGCTGGGTCTTGTTCAGTTTGCCAGGTTTGAGTCCTATTTCTCGCGCCAGTTTGCGAATGTCTTCAATTTTCATAATTCCCCCAAAAGAGTGTTTAGTTGTTCAATTAGCTGCGATATCTGGCTTTAACCGGTGTTGCGCATACCTGCTGCGATGGCATTGATGGAGCGCAGTAGAGGGTCTAACCAGATATCGCGCTCTTCATCCGACAGTGATTCATCACGATAGCGCTGCAACAGGGTGACCTGGATGCTGTTGAGTGAGTCCAGGTAGGGGTTGCGGCGTGCCAGTGACAATGCCAGATTGGGGTTTTCATCCAGCAGATGATCGCTATCGGTGACCTCAAGCACAGTATCAACGGTGCGCAGATACTCTTCGTTAATCTGTTCATAAACTGAGTCACAGGTATCCTGCTCCAGACATAATTGGGCATATTGCCTGGCGATTCGCATGTCGGCTTTGAATAGGGCCATCTGGGTGTTGCTTAGCAGGGCGCTGAAAAAGGGCCATTGGCGATTCATCTGTCGCAGCGTGGCGAGACGCTCTTCATCATCCTGTATCCACGCTTGCAGGGCGGTACCAATGCCGTACCAGGCGGGCATGGTGTGGCGTGATTGAGCCCAGCCAAACACCCAGCCTATGGCGCGCACGGAGCTCTTGGACCGATCCCCTTTTTTGCGATGCGAGGGACGCGAACCGATGTTCATTAGACCGATCTCGTAGACTGGCGTGGCCTCATAGAAATAGTCCAACAGGGCTGGCGTATTGTCAGTTAAGTCACGATAAGCATCTTCCCCTTTCTCGACCAGCTGGTCGATGACCTCGAGGAATTCCTTCTGGTCTGCGGGTGCCTGTTTGACGATGTACTGGCTGGCTTCGAGCAGGCCGGTGGTGCCCATGGTCAATTCGTAGACGGCAGTTTCATTGTTGCTGTATTTGGATGACAACACTTCACCCTGCTCAGTGAATTTGATCTGACCAAAAACAGTACCCGCTGGCTGTGACTTGATTGCTTCGTGGGTAGGGCCGCCGCCGCGACCAATGGTGCCGCCGCGACCATGGAATAGGCGACATTCGATATTATGTTTGCTGGCGATCTTGGTGATGCGGCGCTGGGCTTGGTAGAGCATCCAGCCAGAGGCGAGAATGCCGCCGTCCTTGCATGAGTCTGAATAGCCGAGCATGACTTCCTGAATGTCGCCGGAAGTCTTTAGCAGGCGACGGTAGACGGGGTTGTCTAGTAACAGATCCATGACTGGCTCGATATGGGCCAGATCTTCGATGGTCTCGAACAGGGGGGAGATCTCGATATCGCAACGCCAGTTTTCGCCTTGGCAGGAAATTAGTCCGGCCAGGCGTGCCAGGAACATGACTTCCATGATGTGGCTGGCAGCATGAGTCATGGAGATGACGTAGGTGCCGAAGGCGCGTGAGCTGATCTCTTGACGCATCTGCACCATGATATCGAACACGTCCAGCGTTTCACGATTGTCATCTGACAGCTTGCTGCGATCAATATTAGGAATATTGTCACTGGTGATCAGTTCGCTGAGGGTGGTCATACGCTGCTGTTCATCAAGGTCATCGTAGCCATCATTGCCATAGGCCTGGCTGAGTATTTCGCTGATGGCCATGCTGTGACGGGTCGATTCCTGACGGATGTCCAGGTTCATGAGGAAAAAGCCAAAGGTCTCAATCAGGCGAATCAGGTCTGTGAGGGCGCCGTTGGCAATCTTGCTGTCGCCATGGCTGATCAGAGATTCGCGGATCAGACTCAGGTCACGTAATAACTCTTCTTCGCTGTTGTAGGCATTGTCGGTGCTTTCATGGACATCTTCACCGAGCAGGTTTTTGATCTTGATCAAGTTGCGTTCTAGACGATAACGGATCAGGAACAACATGCGCCGATACGGTTCGTTACCGAAACGGGTTGTGTCACCATCGAGGGCCACTTCGGCCAAGCCATCATAGTTGCTCAGGGCTGCTGAAAAAGCCGCTGTTGGTCGGCATAGCGAGCTGGATAGGGTGAGTGTCCGTGTAAGTTTTCCGATTCGGTTCAGGTATTCTAACAGTACGGAGCGGCCTTGCTGGCGCAGGGCAAAGCGAGTGGTGTCCTGGGTCACATTGGGGTTGCCGTCTCGATCACCACCTATCCATGAGCCAAAGCGAAGAAAGCTGGGTACAGTCACGGCTGGGCTGCCACTGTAGGTTTTGGCGACAGCCTTTTCCAGGTTGCGGTAAGTTTGTGGTACGGCGTCAAACAGGCAGTCCTGAAAATAGCCAATGCCGGTGCGAATTTCATCTTCAACGCGTGGTTTGCGGACACGGACTTCGTCGGTTTTCCACAGAATCTGGATTTCAGCTTCAAGTTGTTCGATCACTTCGGCGCGTTCTTGTTTGCCGAGGCGGGTATCGTCCAATTGCTCACTGCTAATGAAGATGCGGCGTAGCGCTTCTTTCACCATGCGGCGTTTGGCCTCGGTCGGGTGTGCTGTAATGACCGGATAATAGCTGGTGTGGTTGAGAATGGTTTGCAGCTCTTCGCTGCTGATGTTCTGTTGTTTGAATTCGGTCAGGGTTTCGTTGAACGAGCCCGGCCAGGCTGGGCCATCACTGAAGCGACACAGTCGACGGCGGTATTGGTGTTGAAAGGCTTCTTCGGCAATGTTGACCAAACTGAAATAGAGGCTGAATGCGCGTACTACCTGGGTCAGGGTCTGAGGATCAAGTCGGTTGATCAACAGGTTGAGCTGCTGACGTTTTTTTAGGTCATCGATAGAACGCAGGCTGATGTAGCCCTTGCGTAGGGTTTCAACGGCTGCAAAGACCTGGTCGCCGGCTTGCGCACGGAGGATGTTACCCAACAGGTTGCCGAACAGTTTGACCCGTGAACGAAGTTTCTTATCCATAATATTCTTTCAAAAACAACTTGTTATTGCGGAGTTTGGTGGTTGCGCCGGATGTCTTCAGGCGCCAAAGGCTGGCCATTATACACCGCCACAGGGAATTTATCTGTTTAGCCTTTGTGGCGGTATGGTTTAGCTAATTTTGTTTGCCAATCAGTTGCTGGGCGGTTTGATAAAGTTTGAGGTAGTGTTTGGCGCTTTGCTTCCAGCTAAAGTCCTGTTTCATGCCGTTGATGATAATTTTCTTCCAAATCTCGGGCTGATGACGATAAATTGAGATTGCCCGTTCGCAGGCCTGTAGTAGCTCGAACGCGTTGGCATGTTCAAAATGGAAGCCGCTGGCTTTGCCTAGTTTGATGTTTTCGTCATTGGCATCGATAACGGTATCAGCCAGGCCGCCGGTGTGGCGGACGATGGGGGCGGTGCCATAGCAGAGGCTATAGATCTGATTCAGACCACAGGGTTCAAAACGGGACGGCATTAGAAACATGTCGGCACCAGCCTCAATCTGGTGGGCCATGGCCTCGCTGAAACCGATGTGGACAGCAACCTGTTCAGGGTGTTTGATAGCAGCCGCTTCAAGTGCGGCTTGAAAGCCTTTATCACCTGTGCCCAGTACCACTATTTGAACGCCCAATTCCACCAACTGTGGAATGATCTCCAGCACCAGGTCGATGCCTTTTTGCTCAACCAGTCTGCCTACCAGGCCCAGTAGAGGTGTGTTTTTCTGTTGTAGCAGGCCGAATTGTTTTTGTAGTTCGCGCTTGTTTTCAGCTTTGCCATCCAGGTGATGGCTATCGAAATGGTGTTTCAGATACGGGTCGTTGGCCGGGTTCCATTGCTTGTAGTCAACCCCATTGAGTATGCCTACCAAACGGTCGGCGCGGTGGTTGAGCAAGCCATCGAGGCCATAGCCAAAATGGGGGGTGCGAATCTCCTCGGCATAGGTTGGGCTGACAGTGCTAATCATGTCGGCAAATATCAATCCCCCTTTTATGAAGGAAAGGCCGCCGTGAAACTCCAATCCCTGCATGCCCCAGAGATAGTGCGGTAGTTTGAGGCTCTGGAAATTGTCTGAATCAAAATGGCCGTGGTAGGCCAGGTTGTGGATAGTGAATATTGTTGCGGGTCGATTGGGGTGTGGCGACAGCAGGGCTGGCACCAGACCGCTTTGCCAGTCGTTACAGTGGACAACATCCGGTTGCCAGTCCAGTTTTGCCTTGTTGAGGGCGACAGCACTGACGACGCGGGCAAAGGTGGCAAAACGTTCGGCATTATCGGCCCAGTCATGACCATCGGGGTCGCAGTATGGGCCGCCGGGACGGTCGAAATGAGCGGGTGAATCGACCAGTAGAAGCTTGACGGTGGTGCCTGGCAGTCGCCCCTCAAGTAGGCGCACTGTTTCAGGTACCCCTTCCATATGAAAACTGACAAAGCCCAGTTTTTCAGCCTTGCGCATGGCGTCACGATAGGCCGGCATGATGATGCGGACATCATTGCGCTGGGCTTTGAGTGCAACGGGTAGGCTACCTGCAACGTCGCCCAGGCCACCGGTTTTGATCAGCGGGTAGGCTTCGCTGGTAACGAAAAGAATTTTGCTGTTTGCCATGAGATTCTGCTTGATTGAGTGTGTTTGTATGCCGCTGACTTGGCGCCAGAATAACATGCGCCTTTTGAAGTTGTGAATGCTTTGTGAATAGTGAAAAGGGATTCGGGTATGATGTGATTTTTCTGTTTTGGAAAGTAATGTCGTTGTTGATTTCACTTTATAAAAACTGGTTTCAGCTGTGGGGTTGACGCAAGATCAAGCTCAGGCGGGCAGTGACTTCGCAGCCAATTTGAATGTCAAGCGCCTTGTCTATGTGCGCCTGTTGGCGATCGTTGGTGAGATGGTGATGGTTGGCGTAGCGGTGCTTGGTTTGGCAATGCACCTGCCGGTGCTGATGTTGTCTATGGGTATCGGTGCGCATGTGCTTATCAATTTGTTTGCCTGGTTGCGGCTGCGATCGGGTGCTGTGATTGATGCCAAAGAAGTTTTGTTGCAACTTTGTCTTGATGTGGTGGTGTTAACTAGCCTGCTTTATCTGGCTGGAGGGGCGTCCAACCCCTTTGTTTCTCTATTGTTGTTGCCGTTGGTGGTGGCCGCTACCATTCTGCCTAAACGGCATGTGTGGAGCATGGCTGTGTTTGTGATGCTCGCCTACGGACTGTTGATGTTTGATTATCAGGCCATGTCGCAAATGGGCTCTCAAATGGACGGCCATGCCGGTTCGCATGCGGGAGAAAATTTTAACTGGCATGTGATGGGGATGTGGTTTGGTTTTTTGTTGGCAGTGGCGATGATTGTCTTCTTTGTACTGCGCATGGCCGAGTCATTACGTGAGCGTGACCGGGTGCTGGCGGAGGCACGAGAGTCTGCCCTGCGTGATGAGCAGCTGGTGGCCCTGGGTACGCTGGCGGCAGGTGCAGCGCATGAATTGGGCACGCCGTTATCTACCATGGCCGTGTTGACCCAGGAGCTGGAGCAGGAGTACTGCCAGGATCAGGATTTGCATCAGCGTCTGGGAATTTTGCGCCAGCAGGTGGGGCGCTGTAAGGATACCTTGTCGATGATTTCGGCCTCTTCGGGACAGTTGCGGGCTGAAGGAGGCGGGCGCATTGCGCTTGATCAGTTTCTGCAGTCGGTGGTGGCCGACTGGCGTTCGATGCGGCCCGGTGTGCAGCTTGATTTTGATGTGGAAGGTGAGCAGCCGGCGCCGATTATCATTTCTGAAAAAGGCCTGTCTCAGGCATTGATTACTTTTCTTGATAACGCCGCAGACTCTTCCCCTGATGCGGTGGAGATGCATTGTCATTGGCAGGCCCGGCAATTGCTGATAGAGATTGCTGATCGTGGTGCTGGGATGCCGGATGAGTATATTCAGCAAGTTGGCAAGGTACCGTTTACCACCAAGGCTGAGGGTCATGGTCTTGGCTTGTTATTGGCGCATGCCATTATTCAGCGACTTAATGGTCATGTTGATGTCAGTGCTCGTCCCGGGGGTGGGACGACCGTTAAACTGAATTTGGATTTGAGCGGGTTATTATTGGATGACTGATGAAATTGTGGCGCGGCTGTTGCTGGCTGATGACGACGAGGTGTTTGCCTCGGTGTTGGCGCGGGCCTTATCAAAGCGTGGTTTTGAGGTTGAGGTGGTTCATGATGTAGAGGCCGGAATGGCTCTGTGCAAGCGATGGTGGCCTGACTATGCGGTGGTTGATCTGAACATGCCGGGTGCTTCGGGCTTGGCCCTGGTGGAACATATTTGCAGTCAGGATGACGATGTTCGGGTCGTGGTGCTGACCGGTTATGCCAGTATTGCCACGGCGGTTGAGGCGATTAAGCTGGGTGCTATTCATTATCTGGCCAAGCCGGCGGATGCCGATGAGATCGTTGCTGGCCTGCACAAAATCAAAGGCGATGCTGACGTGCCAGTGGGTGAGTCGCCGATGTCAGTGAAGCGGCTGGAGTGGGAGCACATTCAGAAGGTTTTGGCTGAGGTGGATGGGAATGTTTCAGAGGCGGCACGACGTCTGAACATGCACCGCCGCACGTTGCAGCGTAAGCTGCAAAAAAGGCCGGTGCAAAAATAGTTCAGCTCTTTATTGCTGTCACCATTTTTTCAAATTTTGTTGCCATACTTTAGTTATTAAGTTTTGTTGTCAGGGGACGACAATAGCTGGGGTATGGGGTGTACTATATTAATTGTCTGTCTGGGTTTAACTGGCTGGGTTTATGTCGTTTTCAAGCAGGCTATTGAAAAGGTTTCGGATGATGCGGGATAGAGTGTACTTTGGCGAATTCTTGAAAGAGCGCAAGTAAAGTGCTTTTGAATTAGTGTCTTAGAGTCAAGTTTTGTTCTGTACAAGTGCCGCATGAGCTTTTTTCAATAGTTTGTTAAATACAAGGAAGGAGATTCATTATGCGTATGGCATTGATAGGTTTGGGAAAGATGGGCGGCAATATGGCGCGTCGTTTGTGTCGCGGTGGCATCGAAGTTGTAGGTTATAACCGCTCGCCGGAAATTGTGAACACGCTGGTGGGCGAAGAAGGCATGATCCCAGCAACGTCACTGCGTGAGGCAGTGGAAAAACTGACTGCGCCGCGAGTGGTGTGGTTGATGTTGCCTTGCGGTGCACCGACTGAGGATGCCATCGAAGATCTGCTTGAAATTTTGGAACAGGGCGATGTGGTGGTTGATGGTGGTAACTCCAATTATCATGACAGCCAGCGCCGTGGCACATTGCTGGCTCAGCAGGGCATTGGTTATGTTGACTCCGGTACCTCGGGTGGTATCTGGGGGCTTGATAATGGCTACTGCCTGATGGTGGGTGGTGAAAAATCTGCCGTGGCTGAAGTTGAACCGGCCTTAAAGGTATTGGCGCCTGGTAATGGCAATGGTCCTGAAAACGGCTGGGCGCATGTGGGGCCTGTTGGTGCTGGTCACTTTACCAAGATGGTCCATAATGGCATCGAATACGGCATGATGCAGGCTATGGCCGAGGGTTTTGCCTTGATGAAAGGTAAGGAAGAGTTCAATCTCGACCTGGCCCAGATTTCTGAATTATGGCGCCATAGTTCGGTAGTGCGTAGCTGGTTGCTGGATCTGACCGCTGATGCCCTTAAAGAAGACCAAAAGTTGGAAAGTGTGGCGCCATTCGTACCCGATTCAGGTGAAGGCCGCTGGACGGTGATTGAGTCTATCGACCAAGGCACTGCCGCACCGGTACTGAGTCTGGCGATGATGATGCGCTTCACCTCTCAGGATCAGGAAGGTTATGACTTCAAACTATTATCGATGATGCGTAACGCCTTTGGTGGCCATGCGGTGAAAAAGGCTGGCGAATAATGGCCAAGATAGATCCTTGCACCATTGTAATTTTTGGCGCCACTGGCAATCTGTCGCGGGTGAAGTTGATGCCAGCGCTGTATGAGCTGGAAAAGGAAAGTCGCTTGCCTGAGGGTGTGACCATTTTAGCCTTTGGTCGTCGTCCCTGGAGTCAGGAGGAGTGGCAGGCTGAAGTCGTGTCCATGCTCGAAGCCAAGTATCCAGGTGGTTATGATCAATCGGCCTTTGAACGGTTTAGTGCCAAGCTTTTTTATTTTCACGGCGACCTAACCGAAGATGCCTCGTATAAGGCATTGAGTGAAAAAATATCTAACGACCCGAGCTGCAGTCCTAATGCCCAATTCTACATGTCAATTCGGCCAGCCGAATTTGGCATGGTGATCGATAAATTGGGTGAGCAGGGGTTACTGGATGAAAGTCATGGCTGGCGCCGGGTGGTTATAGAAAAGCCGTTTGGTTATGACCTGCTCAGTGCCCAGTCGCTACAGACGGCTCTGAATAAATATCTTGATGAGAGCCAGATCTATCGTATCGATCACTATCTGGGTAAATCTACGGTACGTAATATTCTGGTGTTTCGTTTTGCCAATCTGTTGTTGGAACCACTCTGGAATCGCAATTACATCGATCATGTGCAGATTACTCATTCTGAGACTATCGGCATCGGTAGTCGGGCTGACTATTACGATGGTGCGGGAGCCATGCGTGACATGATTCAGAGCCATTTGATGCAGTTGTTTGCCTTGGTGGCGATGGAGCCGCCGGCGGGCATGGATGACGAATCCTTGCGCGATGAAAAAGTAAAAGTGCTGAAATCAGTGCGCCCGATTCCGCAAAATGCCGTACATGCTCATGCCTTTCGAGGTCAATATAGTGGGGGTCATGTAGCGGGCGAATCCGTGCCTGGTTATCGTGAAGAAGAGGGTGTGCCAGAAGGCAGTACCACAGAGACCTATGCGGCATTAAAACTTTATGTCGACAACTGGCGCTGGAAGGGTGTGCCGTTTTACCTGCGTACCGGTAAACGCATGGCTGAGTCCGGCTCGGCAATCTGCATTCGTTTCAAGCGCCCACCTCAACACCTGTTTCGAGGTGCCAAGATAGATCAGTTACAGCCAAATTGGTTGTTGCTGGGCATACAGCCCAATGATTGTCTGAAGCTGGAGATCAACGTCAAGGAACACGGCACGGCCATGAAGACGCGTCTGATCGGTCTCGATGCCAGTTATCATGATGATGAGGTTGAGCCTGGTGATGCCTATGAAGACCTGTTGTTGGACGTGATGCGCGGTGACCATTCGCTGTTTCTGCGTTACGACGAGGTGGAATGGGCTTGGCGGGTGGTGGATCCTATTCTCAAGGTTTGGTCAATGGAGCGTGACTTCATTAATACCTATCCGGCAGGTTCCTGGGGGCCGCGCGGCACCTACAGGCTGTTTGAAAATGATGATCAGTTTTGGCGTCATTCGCTTGGTATAGGTGGTAGTGATGTAAGTTCAGAAGCCTTTTGATTTGGCTCAGTTGTAGGCGTTACACTGTCGTTATTGTGGATAAAAAATAAAGGGATGTCGGGGCGTGATTGAATCAGCTGAATGGAAGGCCTTGCTGCAACACAAGGAAGAAAACGACGCAGTGCATATGCGCGACATGTTCGCCGAAGATCCAAAGCGTTTTGATCGTTATTCGATATTTTTTAATAACATCCTGTTTGATTACTCAAAGAATCGTGTCACCGATGAAACCCTGAAGCTGTTGTTTGATTTAGCCCGCAAGCGTGATGTGAAGGGCTGGGCTCAGAAGATGTTTCATGGTGAGAAGATTAACTTCACTGAAGATCGTGCGGTGTTGCATGCGGCGCTACGTAATCGCAGTAACCGACCAATTTTTGTTGATGGTCATAATGTTATGCCGCAGGTCAATGCGGTGCTGGCCAAGATGCGTAAGTTTTCCGAAGCCATTCGTTCGGGTAAGTGGCTTGGTTATACCGGTAAGCGCATTACTGATGTGGTGAATATTGGTATTGGTGGTTCTGATCTGGGGCCGAAAATGGTCTGCGAGGCACTCAAGCCTTATAGCGACTGGGCCATCAGGGCGCATTTTGTCTCTAATGTCGATGACACTCAGGTGGTAGAGACTCTGCGTGGGCTGAATCCTGAGACCACCTTGTTCATTGTTGCCTCCAAGACCTTTACCACCCAGGAAACCATCGTCAATGCCCGTTCTGCCCGTGACTGGTTGTTGCATGATGCCAAGGGCGGCGAAAATGCTGTGGCCAAACATTTTGTGGCGATTTCAACCAATGAGGAAAAAGTTGTTGAGTTTGGTATCGATCCACAGAACATGTTCGAGTTTTGGGATTGGGTCGGTGGTCGTTATTCGCTCTGGAGTGCAATAGGCCTGTCTATCGCCTGTTATATCGGCATGGATAATTTTGAACTGCTGTTACAGGGTGCGCACGAGATGGATGAGCATTTTCTGTCGGCGCCTATGGAACGCAACATCCCGATTATCATGGGCATGCTGGGGGTCTGGTACAACAACTTCTTTGATGCTGACAGTCATGCCATTTTTCCTTATGATCAGTACCTGTACGAATTTCCAGCCTATTTCCAGCAGGGTGATATGGAAAGCAACGGTAAGCAGACTGATCGTGATGGCAAGCCGGTTGATTGTTCTACCGGTCCTGTCATCTGGGGCAAACCAGGCACTAATGGCCAGCACGCCTTTTTCCAGTTGCTGCATCAGGGCACTAAGCTGGTGCCGGCAGATTTTCTGGCGGCGATAAAGGCGCAAAACCCCCTGGGTGAGCATCATTCTATCTTGATTTCCAATTTTTTTGCTCAGACCGAGGCGTTGATGAAGGGTAAGAGCAAGGATGAGGTGCGGGCTGAACTTGAGACTGAGGGTTTTACTGGTGAGCAACTTGAGGCGTTGGTGGAACACAAGCATTTCGATGGCAATCGTCCCACCAACTCTATTCTTTTCAAACGCCTTGATCCCAAGACCATGGGCTGTCTGGTGGCGATGTACGAACACAAAATCTTTGTTCAGGGCGTTATCTGGGGTATTAACTCCTTTGATCAGATGGGTGTTGAGCTTGGCAAACAGCTGGCCTCTACCATTCAGGCCGAACTCGGCAGTGATGCTGAGATTACTTCGCACGATTCGTCCACTAATGGCCTGATCAATTATTACAATCAACATCATCTAAGACCTTAGTTGATTATGGAGGCCTTATGTCTCCAATTTCCTGATTTCCAAAAAAAAGGTATAATCGCCGGCTTGTTCTAAGCGATTGAAAAAACTGGGAAACGTGTTCCGGTTTGATGAATCGCTGATCTTTGCGGCCAAGTCTCCAAAAAGCGCCGCTCACACATGCCGCCCGCGACAGGGCAACAGATTTTTTTGAAGAGCTTGGAGCCTATATGACTCAGCAATCCCAGATCCCCGATATTGATGCCGTTGAAACCCAGGAATGGTTGGAAGCCCTTGAAGCCGTTATCGAAAACGAAGGCGTTGAACGTGCCCACTTCCTGTTAGAGCAGATGATAGACAAGGCCCGCCGCACCGGTGCCAATCTGCCTTACTCGGCCAATACCGCTTATGTGAACACTATTCCTCCCCATCTGGAGGCGCCTATCCCAGGGGATCAGGCCATTGAAGACCGTATCCGTTCCTACATCCGTTGGAACGCAGTGGCAATGGTGGTCAAGGCCAACCGCAAGGCCTCAGAGCTGGGTGGTCATATTGCTACCTTTGCCTCGGCAGCCGTTTTGTATGATGTCGGTTTTAACCATTTCTGGCGCGCGCCCTCTCATGAACATGGCGGTGACCTTATTTATTCTCAGGGCCATGCTTCGCCTGGTACCTATGCCCGTGCCTTTCTTGAAGGCCGCCTGACTGAAGATCAGCTGGATAAGTTCCGTCAGGAAGTTGATGGTGACGGCCTGTCGTCTTACCCCCATCCCTGGTTGATGCCAGACTTCTGGCAGTTCCCAACCGTATCCATGGGCCTCGGTCCAATCATGTCGATCTACCAGGCCCGCTTCATGAAATATCTGCAAGACCGTGGTCTGGCCGATACCAAGACGCGTAAGGTCTGGGCATTTCTTGGTGACGGTGAGACGGATGAACCCGAATCTTTGGGTGCAATCTCCCTGGCCGGTCGCGAAAAGCTCGACAACCTGGTTTGGGTGGTCAACTGTAATCTACAACGTCTTGATGGCCCGGTGCGTGGTAACGGCAAGATCGTCCAGGAACTGGAAGCCAGCTTCCGCGGCGCCGGTTGGAATGTGATCAAGGTGTTGTGGGGTTCTTACTGGGATCCATTGTTGGCCAAAGATAAAAACGGTCTGCTGCAAAAACGCATGCTGGAATGTGTTGATGGTGACTTTCAGAACTACAAAGCCAAAGACGGTGCTTATGTACGCCAGCATTTCTTTGGCAAATATCCTGAACTGCTGGAAATGGTCTCCAAAATGTCGGATGAAGATGTCTGGCGCCTGAACCGTGGCGGCCATGATCCACATAAGGTTTACGCTGCCTACAAAGCCGCGGAAGAGAGTGGTGATGCGACCGTCATCCTGGCGCACACAGTTAAGGGCTATGGTATGGGCGCAGCAGGTGAAGGGCAGATGCGTACTCACTCGCAGAAGAAACTGGGTGAAGACGAGATGATCTATGTTCGTGATCGTTTCAATATCCCGCTTAGCGATGAAGACGCTGCTGCTGGTAAATATTACAAACCGGCCGACGATAGTCCTGAGATGCAGTACATGCATGCCCGTCGTAAAGAGTTGGGTGGTTATTTGCCTGCACGTCTACATTCTGCCGCTCCACTGGATGTGCCAGAACTGTCGGTCTTTGATGCATTGCTAAAGGGTTCGGGTGAGAAAGAGATGTCCACCACCATGGCCTATGTGCGCATGCTGACCATTCTTTGCCGTGATAAGAAGATTGGTAAGAACATTGTGCCAATTGTTCCTGATGAGGCGCGCACCTTCGGCATGGAAGGCATGTTCCGCCAGCTGGGTATCTACTCATCTGTCGGTCAGCTCTACACGCCGCAGGATAAAGACGAAATCATGTTCTATAAAGAGGACAAGTCGGGTCAGATTCTGGAAGAGGGCATAAACGAAGCCGGTTCCATGTCGTCATGGATTGCTGCAGCGACCTCTTATAGTTCGCATGGCGTTAACACTGTGCCGTTCTACATCTATTACTCCATGTTTGGTTTTCAGCGTATTGGCGATCTGGCCTGGGCCGCTGGTGACATGCAGGCGCGTGGTTTTCTGATTGGTGCGACTGCTGGTCGTACAACTTTGGCCGGTGAAGGTTTGCAGCATCAGGACGGTCATGGCTTGATCATGGCCGGCACAATTCCGAACTGCGTTAGTTATGATCCAACTTTTAGTTATGAACTGGCGGTGATTGTTCAAGACGGTCTGCGTCGCATGTATGCCGAGCAAGAGAGTGTTTTCTATTACGTCACTACCATGAATGAAAACTACACCCACCCGGCCATGCCTGAAGGTGCCGAACAGGGCATCATCAAAGGCCTGTATGAGTTCCGTAAGGGCGGTAAGAAGAAACTGAAAGTGCAGCTGCTGGGCTCTGGTACCATTCTGCGTGAAGTGATTGCAGCGGCTGATTTGCTCAAAGACGATTGGGGCGTGGATGCAGATATTTTGAGTGCCACCAGTTTCAACGAGCTGACTCGTGAAGCACAAGACTGTGAACGCTGGAACCGTCTGCATCCAACTGAAACTGCTCGCGTACCTTACGTAGTGCAAGCGCTGGAAGGTCGTAAAGGTCCATTCATCGCCGCGACGGATTATATCCGCAACTACGCCGATCAGATTCGTCAGTGGGTACCAGGTCGTTACGAGGTGCTGGGTACGGATGGTTTTGGTCGTTCAGATACTCGTGCGCAACTGCGTAAGCATTTCGAAGTGAATGCTGTGAATGTAGTTGTGGCCGCGCTGAAGGCATTGGCCGACGAAGGTCAGGTTGATGCGGCCAAGGTTGCTGAAGCGATTACCAAGTATGGTATCGATGCTGAAAAGCTTAACCCCCTGCACGCTTAACAGAGGGAACATAGGATATGAGTAAAGAAATACTGGTTCCAAATATTGGTGACTTCGACAAGGTTGAGGTCATTGAGATTCTGGTCGCTGCCGGTGACACAGTTGCCGCTGAAGATTCACTGATCTCGGTTGAGTCCGATAAGGCTTCGATGGAAATTCCTGCACCAGAGCCCGGTGTGGTGAAAGAAATCAAAGTTAATCTGGGTGACATGGTTTCCGAGGGTAGCTTGATGCTGCTTCTGGAGCCTGCTGGTGAAACGGCTGCCCCCACTGCTGAAGAAGCGCCGAAACAAGAGCAGGTGGCCCCGATTGCAGCGCCTGAACCAGCCAAGGCGGCAGCCGCTTCGCCAAAACCAGCACCACAGGCGCCAAAGGCATCGCCTACGGCCAAGATTAACGAAGAGTCTTTCTCAAAGGCTTACGCTACTCCTTCGGTGCGCAAGTTTGCCCGTGAGTTGGGTGTCGATCTAGGGCAGGTGGATGGCACCGGCCGCAAGGGGCGCATTAGCAAAGAAGATGTGCAGGGTTTTGTTAAACGCGCGTTGTCACAACCTGCTGGTAGAGGTCTGGGTGTAGCGCCAATGCCCGAGATTGATTTTAGTCAATGGGGTGAGGTTGAGACCAAGCCATTGTCGAAGATCAACAAACTCACTGGCCAGTTTCTGCACCGCAACTGGGTCACTATTCCTCATGTTACTCAGTTCGATGAAGCCGACATTACCGACATGGAGGTCTTCCGCAAACAGCTGGCTGCCGATTACAAGGAAAAAGGCATCAAGATTACACCGCTGGTATTCATGATGAAGGCGGTTGTTTCGGCGTTGAAAGAATTCCCACGCTTTAACTCATCGCTGGATAGCAGTGGCGAGAACCTGATTATGAAGAGCTACTTCAACGTCGGTATTGCCATTGATACGCCAGACGGTCTGGTGGTACCTGTGGTTCAAGACGTTGACCGCAAGAGCCTGGTTGATCTGGCTGTTGAGCTGGGTGAGATCAGCGTTAAGGCGCGTGAGAAGAAGCTTAAGCCGTCTGACATGCAGGGTGGCAGTATCACCATCTCCAGTCTCGGCGGAATCGGCGGAACTAAATTTACGCCGATTGTGAATGCCCCTGAGGTGGCCATTCTTGGTGTGTCACGCTCCAAGATGCAGCCGGTTTGGAATGGTAAGGAGTTCGAGCCACGTCTGATGCTGCCGCTGTCACTCTCTTATGATCACCGTGTCATCGATGGTGCTGACGGTGCTAGGTTTACTTCATTCCTCAGTCGTGTGTTGTCAGACACTCGCCGGCTACTTTTATAAAAGGAGAGAACTACGTTTCTCTCCTTTAGAACCCCAAGGCTAAAGAGCCCGCGGTCAGCCGCGGGGCTAGAAGAAACAAAAGGGTTTACTTATGAGTAATATTGTTGAAATAAAAGTTCCTAACATTGGTGATTTCGATGCGGTTGAAGTCATTGAAATTCTGGTCAATGTTGGTGATAGCATCAATGCTGAAGACTCGCTGATTTCGGTTGAGTCTGACAAGGCTTCGATGGAAATTCCTGCACCGCAAGCCGGCGTGGTTAAAGAGATTCTGGTCTCACTGGGTGACAATGTGTCGGAAGGTTCTGCCATCCTGATGCTGGAATCCGGTGCTGAAGTTGCTGCGCCTGCACAAGAAAAACCTGCCGAGGCTCCAGCTGTGACTGCAACGTCAGCACCACAAGCTGCAGCAAGCTATAGCGGCGACGTGGATGTTAGCGCTGAAGTTGTTGTGCTGGGTTCAGGACCCGGTGGTTACACCGCTGCCTTCCGTGCTGCTGACCTGGGCAAAAAGGTTGTTTTGATCGAGCGTTACTCCAGCATTGGTGGTGTCTGTCTGAATGTTGGTTGTATCCCATCCAAAGCTTTATTGCATACCGCACAAGTCATCAATGAGGCGGAAGAGTTTGCCGAGATCGGTGTGGCGTTTAATAAGCCTGAAATCGACCTCGACAAACTGCGCGGCCATAAAGATAAGGTTGTTGGTAAGCTCACTGGTGGTTTGAAGCACCTGGCCAAGCAACGCAAGGTAAAAATAGTCCAAGGCTACGGTAAATTCACTTCGCCAAACACCATCGAGGTGGAAGCCGAAGACGGCAGTATACAGGTGGTCGGTTTTGAAAACGGCATCATTGCTGCCGGTTCCCGTGTCACCAAATTGCCATTTATTCCTTGGGATGATCCGCGGGTGATGGATTCGACTGACGCATTGGAAATCCAAGACGTGCCAAAGCGCCTGTTGGTTGTCGGTGGTGGCATCATCGGTCTGGAAATGGCCACGGTATACGATGCGCTCGGTGCCAAAGTCACCGTGGTTGAATTATCCCCTGGCCTGATTCCAGGTGTAGATCGTGATGTGGTGCGCCCACTGGAGCGTCGCATCAAAAAGAAATACGAAAACATCTATACCAATACCAAGGTCACCGCGATTGAGCCGACAGACAATGGTCTGGTTTGTAGCTTCGAAGGTAAGGGTGCGCCTGAGCAAGATACCTTTGATCGTGTGCTGGTCTCCATCGGTCGTACACCAAACGGTAAGCTGATCGATGCTGAAAAGGCTGGTGTGGCTGTCAATGATTGGGGCTTCATCGAGGTTGATAAACAACAGCGCACCAACGTTGATCACATCTTCGCTATTGGTGACATTGTCGGTCAACCTATGCTGGCTCATAAAGCGACTCACGAAGGTAAGGTGGCAGCGCAGAATATCGCCGGTGAGAAATCATTCTTTGATGCTCGCACCATTCCTTCTGTTGCCTACACCGACCCTGAAGTGGCATGGATGGGTAAGACTGAGGAAGAGTGTAAGAAAGAAGGTATCAGTTACCACAAAGGTGCCTTTCCTTGGGCTGCTTCCGGTCGTTCACTCTCAATCGGTCGAGATGAAGGTATGACAAAAGTCCTGTTTGATGATGATCACAAAATCATCGGTGCAGCGATTGTTGGCACCAATGCTGGTGAGCTGATTGCTGAAGCTGTGCTGGCCTTGGAGTTGGGTGCTGATGTTGAGGATATCGCCTTGACTATCCATCCTCATCCAACCCTGTCAGAGACTTTTAATTTTGCCGCTGAGATGGCAGAGGGAACCTGTACCGACCTCTATGCACCGAAGAAGAAATAGGCTTCGCTTGCCATAGAATCACAAAAAAGCCCGGCCATGCGCCGGGCTTTTTTGTGTCCTCAGTCTCATATTTTCATTGCAAGTGTGAAATGGGCAGCAGAAATTGACTTTGCTGCTAATTGGCTCTGCCTAGTATCCCGATAAAAAGGTGATTATGGCCGGCTGGCATTAGGAAAATTATGAGTGCAATTAACAAAATTAACGACATTCATTCGTTAAAAAGGTTTATTCCCTTAAACGAACTGGAGCATGACAAGCTTTCAGAGCTGATAGAGAACTCATCCGTGCTTAATTTCAAAAAGGCACAACTCATCTATTCTGGAATAGAAAAGAGCCATAGTGTTTATTTGCTGTCTGGCAATGTGGTACGTGCCCCCAATACTGATCAGGCACAGCTGATAAAAGCGAGTAGCAGTCATGCGTGTCAAGCGATCATGAGTCCTGATAACCGTTGCCGCATGGTGGCAGAAAACAACGTTACGGTGTTATGTGTAGATGCGGAACTGTTGGACTTTCTGCTTAACTGGGGTGCCGATGATGGTGTCGTAGTAGATGAAATAAATACGGATGAGGCAGACGAGTGGGTCGATGGCCTGTTGCGTAGCGAGACAATTCTGAGTCTATCGCCGCAGAGTATACAGACGCTAATGACAGTCGTTGAGCCGGTTGAAATTAAAGCCAATGAGATGATTTTTAATCAGGGCGATGAGCCTGATTATTATTATATAGTCTCACGGGGGCATTGTGTCGTGACGCGCCGTGCGGAGGGAGAGGGTGTCCTCACAGAGCTGGCAAGACTAGGGCCGGGCGATGCCTTCGGTGAGGAGGCGCTGATTGCCAATACCGCCCGCAGTGCAACAGTACGCATGCTTGAGGATGGTTTATTGTTGCGTCTGGATCAGCGTAATTTTAAAAAACTGTTAGAACAATCCCTGGTTAACACCATAACTGCTGAACGCGCTAAAAGATTGAAGGCCAAAGACGCTGTTGTTCTGGATTTGCGTTCTGCTGCAGCGTTTTCCAGAGATGGCAGCGGAATAAATATTCCGTTTTCAGAGCTGCGTAGCCGGATTGGCAGTCTGGATAAGGAGGGGAAATATATTGTTGTCTCCGATGATAACAATTTGAGTGCAGTGGGGGCATTTTTATTAAGTAAGAAGCGCTTCAAAGTCTATTTATTGAAAACTGTAGCAAAAGAGGGGCAGGCTGCAAGGACTGCCGAGGTCGATGCGCAGGCTAAACAGCTTGAAGCTACTATTTCACAGTTGCAACAGCAGTTAAGTCAGGTAAATGCCAGATTTCATGAAGAGCAAAAAAATCATTCCGCCAGTAAAGTACGCATTCAGTTTTTAGAGTCAGGCTTGAAAGAGACAGAGGACGGTGCCAGAAAAGCAATCCTGGAGGCCAGTGCTTTAAAAAACAGGTCTGAGTCATTTTTACGTGGTCGGGTTAATGCGCTTGTTAGTGAATTAGAAATGCAAAAACAGAGCAGCCGGCAACTGAGTGTTGATAACGAAGCGCTCAAAAGTGAATTAGAATCTGTGCAAGGCAAGATAGAACAGGTGCAGGGCCAGGCGGAGTTTAAGTCGGTTGAAGTAAGTGAGGCACAAACTCGTGAGGCCTCGCTTTACGAGCAAATTAAGCAGCTTCAACAGAGTCTGGAAGGCCTGCAGCAAGCTCATGAGCAGGTGTTAAGCGAGAAACAGTTGTTGAGTAACCAGCTCAGTGAACTCAGCCAACAAGCAGAACATAAAGCTACTCAAATGAATGCTGTTCAAGAAAAATTGCAGACAGCATCTGGTCACTTGGGAAGTCTTGAAGATGAATTACAAGCATTGCAGGTGCGGCACGCAGAGCTTGAAATAAGCCATGAACAGGGCCAGGCTGAGAAACAATCGCTGAATAATCTGCTTAACGAGGCCATTCAGACTGCTGAGCAACAGACGATTGATCTGAGAGAGTTGCAAACACAGCTGCATAGCGTTAGTGATAGTGCAGAGCAGGCTGGGCAAGCGGTTGAGGACTTACAGACACAGAAGACTGAACTGGAATCCAGGCTTGAACAGGAACTGGAAGAGCAGCGGTTATTAAATGAACAGCTCAACGACGCTGCCCAGAAAGCTGGGCAACAAACTGCTGAGTTGGAGGCAATGCATGATCAGCTTAACACCGCCAACAGCCGTGCTGATCAGGCCGAACAGTCTTTGCAGGTGTCGCAGGAGCAATTGGCTGAAGTGGAAGGCAGCCTTGAGCTGAGTCGACAGGTTAATCAACAAGCTAAACAACAGTTCAGGCAACAGGAGAGGCTGAATGTCGATCAGGAGAAAAAAATTGCATTGCTCACTGAAGATTTACGTCTCCAAACTCAAACTGCACAACAACAGCAGAGTTCTCTACAGCATAAGCTTGGGTCAGCAGAAGAAGCCCAGGTAGAGGAAAAATCACAGTTTTTTCAGGCCGAATCCAGTTATAAACAACAGATAGATCAGCTAGAAAGTGAGTTGAATCAAGCCGTGACTGATGCCAAACAAATATCTGAGCTGGCATCGAGACAGACGTTGCAGAACCAAGCTCTCAGTGAAGAGTTGTCAATTTTGCGAGGCGAGAATAAACGCAGTGGCTTGATGGTGAAATCGCTATCGTTTGTTCTGCTGATGCTCATTGTCAGTGTCGGCACTGCCTATTACATGGGAATTGATCTGCATAATGAAGCAAGTGTGTTGATGGAGCAGGCTGCTACGCATGTCAATAAGCTGTTTGATGTCATTTCAGAGTAGCTCAAGTTGAGCGATTGAGGTTGCTTACATAGCCTGGGAATGTCTGGCTTGCAACGTAAGCATGACCTGCTGTTGGCGGATCTTTAATTGCCGAAACAGCAGTTCGCTGTTGTTGCTTTTTCAGATTACGGGAGAGGTGGTATCAAGCCCAATATGTGCGGCATTTTTTGTTGCGTGTGTAACGCGCAAGCCCCAACAGGCCTGGGACCAGTAAATAAATGCTTGCTGGTGCAGGCACCGTGGCAGTGATGACGGGTTGAAGACAGTTCCCGCTTTGATTTGTGTTTTGCATGCCCGGAGTGGTGCAGCTAAAGATAAAGTCCAGGTTGTTTTGGTTTGATGAGGTGCCATTTGGAAAAAGTGATAGCCCCATGAAGTCGTAGGCTGGGTCATCAATCAAACCGCTGCCCGAGCCTTCTGTATAGGGTAGGGCCGTGTTTCCTTCGTAACTTAGGCTATCAATGAGAGAGCCATTTAGAAGAAGTGCAATGGCGTCAGGTGAGCCGTTTTGGATTAAATTGCTGCTTTTTGATGCCTCTAGGTCACAGTTGATTACGTTATTACTATCCCCGCAGATGACAAAATAACCCCCGGCAGAAAGGCTTATGGATGGTAAAACTATGGAGTCATAAATGCTGTCGCCACCGTTATTGCCATTGATTAAATCAATTGAATATGACGCCAGGTTGATGCTGGAAGTGTTCTGATTAAACAGCTCGATGAATTCGGCGTTATCTGTGGATGGTTGGTCGTAATCGACCTCATTAATAATCAGCGTGGCAAATGCAGGTGGCGCAAAAAATATCGCGCAACATAACAGTAGCGCTGAAGTTGGTTTGTTCATAGTAGACCCCCCAGTCTATTTACTTGCCCAAACAACAAGGTTTCAACGGTAACAACTTGACGCTGTGATGGCAATGGGGCCTGTATCGTTTGTGTGGTGAGATAATTCAGTTTTAGGGAGGGAGCAATGGGAGTTGTTTCGACATAAAAAAACCCGGCTACAAGAGCCGGGTTTTTTGAGCTTTAAGTTAATACGTTGAAGGTATTAACTTATCATTAGCTGCTTACAGGCCAGAAACGTATTTGGCGATTGCATCAGCTTCAGCATCAGTTACTTTGCTAACTGCGCCTTTCATCATGCCAGATTTGCCAGAAGCACGCTTGCCGTCACGGATCAGTTTGAACTGCTCAGCAACATATTTTTCCTGCAGACCAGCCAGACGAGGGCCAACTTGGCCCATCGCGTCAGCCTTGTGGCAACCGGCGCAACCTTTAGCTTTGTATAGAGCCGCGCCATCAGCAGCTATAGCTTGTGAAAACATCATTGGAGCTGCAATAACAGCTGCACCGACTACACTAGAAAATAGTTTCATGTTATCTCTTCCTTCTAAAAGTTTTATTTAGCACAACCTAACACCAAACCATTCGGAACGATGTTATCAAAGAGAACTAGCCAATAAGCTTGTACCCTCCCTCAGGTCGGGGCGAATTTTGACTGAAAATGACCGATTTGTAAATGCAGAATCTGGCTGCAATCAACGCGCAGTACAGTTTTGGGAAAATGCTTAGTTAGGTAGGGGCGCGGAACTCCTATGTGGGTTTTTGGATGTAACTATAAAAACAAATGTTGTTTGGTAAGGCCCTTCAGCGAGGGTGGATATATTCTATATATCGAAAACAAGGATGGTGATCTGGTGTTATACCCCGCGTTTATAGCTGGCGGGTGATGCGGAGCGGTTAGTTATCGAGCAGGTGTAAAAAAACCCGGCTACAAGAGCCGGGTTTTTTTGAGCTTTAAGTTAAGACGTTGAACGTATTAACTATTCATCAGCTGCTTACAGGCCAGAAACGTACTTGGCGATTTCTGCAGCTTCTGCGTCAGTTACTTTGCTAACGGCACCTTTCATCATGCCAGACTTGCCAGAAGCACGCTTGCCGTCGCGAATCAGAATGAACTGTTCTTTAACGTATGCTTCCATTTGACCCGCCAGACGAGGACCAACTTGACCCATCGCGTCAGCCTTGTGACAACCTGCACAACCTTTAGACTTGTACAGAGCTGCGCCATCAGCAACAGCTGCAGTAGAGAACAACATTGGGATTGCAACAACAGTTGCACCAACCACACCAGTAAATAATTTCATTGTAACTTCCTCTTTAATATCGTTATTTAATTCAACCTGACATTAAACTTTTAATAGAAATAATGTCTAAAGGGCGATTACCTTTATCTTGAAGATAAAATAAGCGATGCCCCTCCCCACAGGTTGTGCTTGATTCTGCCTGATGCTGGCGTTTTTGTAAACGATTTGAGCCGACTTCCGTTGTTAGGCTCAGGCCCTGCGGTTAGGGGGTTAGATGCTGTACAATAGCCCACTTTTTTCCGCAGTAGAGTTCAGGAATTTCCAGATTATGTTGACCACCGCCAATATCACCATGCAGTTTGGGTCCAAGCCCTTGTTTGAAAATGTCTCGGTCAAATTCGGCCAGGGCAACCGTTACGGCCTGATTGGCGCCAATGGCTCTGGTAAATCAACTTTTATGAAGATTCTCGGTGGCGATCTTGAGCCGACCCAGGGCAATGTCAGTAAAGACGTGGATGAACGCATCGGCAAGCTGCGCCAGGACCAGTTTGCCTTTGAAGAGTTTTCGGTCATTGACACGGTGATTATGGGCCATGCCGAGCTGTGGGAAGTTAAAAAGGAGCGTGACCGTATCTATGGTCTGCCGGAGATGACCGAGGCGGATGGCATCAAAGTGGGCGAGCTGGAAGGCGAGTTTGCCGAGATGGATGGTTATACCGCCGAGGCCCGTGCCGGTGAGCTGCTGCTGGGGCTGGAAATCCCCATTGAACAACACTTTGGCCCTATGAGTGAAGTGGCGCCGGGCTGGAAATTGAGGGTCTTGCTGGCCCAGGCGCTGTTTGCCAATCCTGAAATTATGCTGCTGGATGAGCCGACCAATAACCTAGATATCAATACCATTCGCTGGCTGGAGAAGGTGCTCAACGAGCGCAATTCCACCATGATTATCATCTCTCATGATCGCCATTTTTTGAACAGTGTTTGTACACATATGGCTGATCTGGATTATCGCGAGCTGCGGGTTTATCCCGGAAACTATGATGACTATATGCTGGCTTCGACCCAGGCGCGCGAACGTCAGTATGCCGATAACGCCAAGAAAAAGGCCCAGATCTCAGAGCTGCAGCAGTTTGTGGCGCGATTCTCTGCCAATGCCTCCAAGGCCAAGCAGGCTACCTCACGTGCCAAACAGCTCGACAAGATCCAGCTTGAAGACATCAAACCCTCTAGCCGTGTGAATCCTTTTATCCGTTTTGAGCAGGATAAAAAACTGCATCGCCTGGCGCTGGAGATAGAGGATGTCAGTAAGGGGTTTGATGAAGGCCCCTTGTTCAGTGATTTGAATCTTATGCTGGAGGTAGGTGAACGGTTGGCAATTATCGGTCCCAATGGTATCGGTAAATCGACCCTGCTTAAGACCCTGGTGGGTGATTTGAGCCCAGATAGTGGTGTGGTCAAATGGTCCGAGAACTCCAGTGTTGGTTATTATGCCCAGGATCATGCAGAAGATTTTGCCGAACCGCTTAATCTGGTTGACTGGATGACGCAATGGGCTAAGCCTGGTGACGACGAACAGGCGATTCTTGGCACCCTGGGGCGGTTATTGTTTTCGCGTGACGACCTCAACAAGTCCGTCAAGGTCATTTCCGGTGGTGAACAGGGCCGCATGTTGTTCGGCAAGTTGATGTTGCAAAGGCCTAATATTCTGGTGATGGATGAGCCAACCAACCACCTGGATATGGAATCAATCGAATCTCTCAATATGGCCCTGGAACAGTTTCCCGGCACCCTGGTTTTTGTTTCTCATGACCGTGAATTTGTTTCATCGCTGGCGACCCGCATCATCGAGCTGACGCCTACCGGTATTGTTGATTATGCCGGCACTTACGATGAGTACCTGCGCAGTCAGGGCGCCGAATAGGGCAACGTTCCCCTGGCTTGAGGCAAACATGGCGCAATTATTAGGTATCGCGATACGGGCGAAAAAACGGGCCGAAATGCAGCTGCTGCAATTGGCCCAGGTGAGCCTTGAAAAGGGTGTTGCTGATGATTTTCGCGGTAAACCCGGTAAACGCCAGGTGACGGTGCTGACGCAAGAGGGCTGGCAGACGGCCTGCGCTGAGGCGGATGTTGAGTTGCCCTGGACAGAGCGCCGCGCCAATCTGCTGATTGCAGGGCTGGACCTGGAAGAGAGTGCCGGGGCAGTTATCAGAATCGGAGCTGTGAAGCTGTTGATTACCCGTGAGACCGATCCCTGCCAGCGCATGGAAGAGGCGCAACCAGGCCTGTACCAGGCCATGGCCAAAGCCTGGCGAGGTGGCGTCTGTTGTCAGGTGCTTGAAGCGGGGCAGATCGCTGTTGGTGACGAGGTGGAACTGATCAGTGGTCAGTGAAAAACAGGCGATTGCCGCCGCTCGCTGCTGGGTTGAGCAGGTGGTGGTTAAGCACAACTTCTGCCCTTTTGCCCACAAACCCGCCCGCAATAACAGCATTCGCTATGTCGCTAGTTTGGCGCAGGATGCTGACACGCTGGTGGAAGACCTGATCAATGAGCTGATCCTGCTGCGCGACGCCGACCATGTCAAGATCGAAACCACCGTGCTGGTTGCCCCCAACTGCCTACATAATTTTGACGACTATAATCAGTTCCTTGATCTGGTTGATGTGCTTATTGAGCAATTTAATTTGCAAGGCATTATCCAGGTGGCGAGTTTCCATCCTGACTATCAGTTTGCCGATCTCGATAAAGATGATGTCCGCAATTACACCAATCGCAGTCCATATCCCATGTTTCACCTGATTCTGGAAGACAGCATAGCGCATGCGCGTGACACCTATCCTGACGTCGATCAGATCCCCGAAAACAATATGCAACTGCTGCAAGAACTGGGACTAGACCAGGCCAGGCGGCGGCTGCAAGCCTGCGCCAAAGACAAATAATCCTGTCCAACCATCGAGTTGAAGTAGAACCTCATGTGATCCGCTTTTTGGTCGATTAAAAACCATGGATATTCTGAAGTTTGAATTGTGCGTCCATCAGATTTTGTCTGGGCGAGGAAAGAGGGTTGAGAATGATCGAAGAGCTGGAAAAGGTAAGCCTGTTTAAAGAACTGTCGTATCTACAGCTTGAGGCGATTAGCCAATTTTGTCAGTTGTTGAACATGACCGATGGCGAAATGCTGATTCGTGAGTCGGACAAAAATGTCAGCGACCTTTATCTGTTATGCGCCGGCTCGGTAGAGATTGTCTCCAGTGCTACGGCTATTACCAGTGGTGAGGTGGTGATTTCCAAACAGGACAAGGACTTATTTGGTGAGATGGGCTGGTTGACCGCCGCGCCGCGCACAGCTTCGGTTCGTTGTCATGGCAATGTCCAAGCTATTCGTGTTGATGGTCAGGCTCTGTCGAAATATTTACACAGTCATCCAGATGTGGGTTTTATCATCATGCGTCATATTGCTCTAACACTTTCGCAGCGCTTGCAAGGTACGGATGCGCTTTTGAAACAAATTTTGTGGAATACCACGCTTTAAACCATTCTTTAAATAAATACTCAGGCTGGGGGAGTAGTTAGCCCGGCTGATTTACAGTCGTAACCCAAGCGTATATCGTAAATTTGATCTGGCGTTTATGCTGGCCGGATTATTTCGTCAGCCGAGAAGGGTAAGGAAGCATGAGTGCGACTGAAACAGGTTTGAGTCAACGTCAGAAAGTGGGCTTGCTGTTGGGCCCCAGTCTGTTTGTGTTACTGCTATTGTTGCCCTTGCCCGAAGGACTGTCAGCAGAGGCGATGGCGGTGTTAGCGGTGACCCTGCTGATGGCGGTGTTCTGGATCAGTGAAGCCATTCCCATTCCTGCTACGGCGTTGTTTCCTATTGCCCTGTTTCCGCTGCTCGGGGTCATGCCCACCGCCAAGGTCACGGTTTCATACGGTAACCATTTAATCTTTCTCTTTATGGGCGGTTTTTTGATTGCCATGGCGATTGAGCGTTGGCAGTTGCATAAGCGTATTGCCTTGCATACGGTGCGTTTGGTGGGTGTGACGCCCAGTCGTGTCATTCTCGGTTTTATGGTCGCAACCGCCTTCTTGTCTTGTTGGATAAGCAATACGGCGACGGCGATGTTAATGGTGACCATTGGTATGGCGGTTTTACATCAATTAGCGGGTAGTAAAGATGGAAGTGAGTTAGCGCAGACCAATTTCGGTGTTGCCCTGATGCTGGGGATTGCCTATGCCGCCTCGATTGGCGGCGTAGCGACATTGATAGGAACGCCACCTAACGCCATCCTCGCTGGGGTGGTGGAAAAACAGTATGGCTATACCATTGGTTTTGCCGAGTGGATGCTGTTTGCCACGCCTTTATCTATTGTGATGCTGGCTTTAGCCTGGTTTTATCTCACTCGCATCGCTTTTCGTAATGACGTGGCCGAGCTGCCCGGCGGTAAGGCGGTGATTCGTCAACAGCTAGCTGCGCTAGGAGCCATGAGCAGGCAGGAGCGCCGTGTTCTGTCTGTGTTCCTGTTTGTGGTGGCGGCATGGCTGTTTCGAGGGCTGCTGCCATTTGATGCGCTTAGGGACGTTACCGATTCGGCGGTGGCTATTTTGGGGGCATTGTTGTTATTTGTGATTCCGGCTGATCTGAAAAAGGGCGAATTCCTGCTCGACTGGAAGACAGCAGTCAATATTCCCTGGGACATTATTATTTTGTTCGGTGGTGGCTTTGCACTGGCGGCGGGTTTTTCTGCCAGTGGTTTGACTGAATGGATAGGCTCTCAATTATCCTTGCTGGAAGGGGCTAACCTGGCAGTGTTAATTTTGGTGGTTGTGGCGATGGTGATCTTTTTGACTGAGGTGACATCCAATACGGCGACAGCCTCTTTGTTGTTACCGGTGATGGCGGGCTTTGCCATGGCGGCTGATGTGCCGGTTTTGTCTTTGATGGCTGCGGTAGCATTGGCCGCATCATTTGCCTTTATGCTGCCAGTGGCAACACCACCCAATGCCATTGTCTTTTCCAGTCGCCAGGTGACGATTCCACAAATGGCCAGAACGGGCATCTGGTTGAACCTTGTCGGCACCGTCTTGATCACACTATTTGTTACCCAGCTTTTACCTGTTGTTTTACAGTTGCCGGCCAAATAATTTTGGCCGGCTGGGGGGCGAGTTGTTTGCGAGTTAAAAATGCAGGCTTGCGATGGTGCCAACGCCTTGTTCGCTATGTATGTCGAGTTGTATGTTTTGACGGTCGCAGATACGTTTGACAATGGAAAGACCGATGCCGCTGCCATTGTTTTTGGCATTGCTGCCACGATAATGTCGATCAAAAATGTGTTTCAGGTCTGCTTTGCTAATACCATTGCCTGAGTCTCTGATTTGTACTCGTTTGTTTTCGACTGTTACTACAACTTCACCTTGTTCCGTATAGTTGATCGCATTGCGTAACAGATTGCTGAGTATGATGGAAAAGGCTGTTTTTGAGATGGCCTCTTTAAAGTTAGCCTTGATTTCAGCTCTCAATATCGTGGCAGGTTTGTCGTGCATCATAAAACGGTGTTGTTCAACGCTATCACTAACAAGATGCCCGATATCGCATGGCTCAAGCTCTATGCCCTGGCTGGATGGCGTTTCCCTGGCCAGTAACAGAAGAACCTCTAGCATCTTTGACATGCGTTCGCCAGATCGCTCGATGCGCTCAATCTGACGTTTGGCCTGCTCTGGCAGGTTAGGGTTTTCTAGCAGCAGCTCGGCGGCGCCATTGATGACAGCCAATGGGGTGCGTAATTCATGACTGGCATCGGCTGTAAAGTCTTGTTCACGTTGGATGAACTCTTCCATTTTGTGCTGATAATGGTCAAAGGTGGCGGCGAGCTTGCCAACCTCGTCATCAGCATAGTGCGGTGCTATTTGCAAAGAGGGGTTAACCCCTGGCTTTAGAGTGTTAACCTGGTTGGCCAGCGCGGTGACGGGGGAGATAACTTTACCCGATAGCCAGTTACCCAACCACAGGGCAATGAGTACGGCAGAAAACACAGCGCTAAGCAGTGCTAGCCGGATGTTGTTTTCAAACTGTTCGAATGAGGAGGCATCTTTGATGATATAAATGCTGCCATGTGCATTGCTGGTAACAAGCACGTCGTAGGTTAGGTGTTCACCGAAACCCACTTCATGATGGCCGTAGTCTAGATTGCGAATTTGCTCCGGTACGATATCTTTCTGTGATTCAGAAACATAATAAAGTACGCTGTCGGCGCTTATTTTTTTGAATATACCCAGGGCTGAGTCATCTTGAGCCAGAAAGTGCTCTAGTTCAAGTTTAAGGATGTCATTGACCAGTTTTTCTTCTACGCCTTCAATTGTGCTGTAGAGCGCTGCAACGATGATGCTGCTTAAAAGTGAGCCAAACAGAACAAGCGTTAGCGTGATGCGATAGCGTAGGCTCTGTTTAAATCGCATCTTCTGCTTTGGTGGGGGCTGTCATTTTAAAGCCGATGCCATGAATAGTCTGGATCAGTGGCTGCTTGAAGGGCCGGTCGACAAGGGTACGTAAGGTGTGCATGTGAACGCGCAGGGCGTCACTATTGGGAGGCGAGCCCTGCCAAAGAACAGCCTCAATTTCCTGGCGGCTGACAACCGATGGTGAATTGCGCATCAGAAGTTCAAGTATCTTGATGCTGGTTGGAGCCAGGTTGATGATTTTACCTTCCCGGTTGGCTTCAAGGGTTTTGGTGTTGAAGCTCAAATCACCGACTTGAAGTTCTGTGCCGGTGTTTGCGTCACCACTATGGCGTTTGTTGAGAACGGTCAGTCGCGCCAACAGTTCCTGCAGGGCAAAGGGTTTGACCAAATAGTCATCTGCCCCGCTTTCAAAACCGGCCAGTTTGTCGTCTAGTGTGTCCTTGGCAGTAAGCATCAGCACCGGGGTGTTTTTGCCAGCTTCGTCGCGAAGTTTTTTGCAGGCGGTTAGACCGTTCATGCCGGGCATATTAATGTCCATGATGATGACGTCATAATCATTGACGATGGCCAGGTGCAGGCCGGTTATGCCATCACCTGCGGTTGTAGGGTTATGCCCTTTGGCCTCGAGGTAGTCATCGAGATTGGCCGCTAGGTCTTTGTCGTCTTCAATAATGAGTATTTGCATGCGAGATATGCTGTTGTCGTTTCTAAGGGTTATAAGTGTGCACTAAATTACCCTTTCTTTCCAGCGGACTTAAGGTTTTTCAACCCTAATTTGTGGGTATGTAAATTGTCATTACTGAAGCTGGCGAAGCAGGCCTAAGTGGGCTAGAGTTTTTATGCCCTGTAAATTTTTAGGTGAGTGATTTAAATGTAGTTGTTCTGACTATTTACAGTGCTTTGTGTTCGTTGCAGCAAGGGTAGCCAGGGTCATTGGATTGACCGCTTTTTTTTAACGCTATTGATTCTTAATTATGATTAAGGGTAGGGCGTAACATGGATGATTTGACGCTTAGTAGTAGAAATTTCCCTTCGGATTCCGCTGATGAGAGTCAAGCGCTCGAATCTAGATTGCAGACTATCTTGCAGTCGGATTATTCCGGTAGCTTATATGCCATGCTGGCCGGTTATCAACATGTTCTTGCCGATAACCAGCAGCGTGAACAATGGCCACATGTGCACGATAAACTTCAGACTCTGTTCATGTGTGGCAAGGCGGTGCCTGTGGATGGGCCGAAAATCGGGATTCCGGTTGCAATCCGTGACAGTGATTTTTTCCGTGAGACGACGAAACTATTTGGCAAACAGCGCTCGCTGTTGGCTTCGATTGAGGTGATGGCCACGGCCTGGAATGCCACCTTTGCCGATACCGGTTTATGGATGGGTAAGACCTTTGAGCCGGTTAGTGAAGCGGTGGTGCGGGACAAATGTGATGATGATCCCGAGCTGATGGCTGCCTATAACCCCGATACAAGTCGCATTGGCCGAAACTTCTTTCGTGAACCGCCTGAACCAGATACGTTGCAAAGCATCGCCTTGCCTGTGTTGGAGCAAGCCTGGAAGCTGAAGGATAGACCCCTGTCTATCGGTGCCGAGGGTTTTGATGCTGAGTTGTTGGCATCCAATTTGGAAAAAGAGAAGGCCATTCCCTATAGCAAAACCGGTGGTATCTATCTGGCTAATATGGGCACCTCGGTGGTGCCAGAGATGCGGGGTAAGCAGGTCTACCAACTCAACTATCGCTGGCCCAAACTTAATCCTGTTTTTCCCATGACATTGTTGGTGGATGAGCTGGTGCAGATCGGTGAGGGAATTTATCTGGGCCAGCTGGTTTATGCTACCAAGCACTATAGTCTGGGTGCGATTGACCTGCCCTTTATTCCGGGTGAAAAAGACATCGAGCTGGGTGAACCCTTTGAACCGAGCAAGCACTCAATATTCGAATCGATTCGTTCCATGCTTACCGGTCATAGCAAGCCCCATACACCTGACTATGGTTATCAGAACAATGGCTATTTTTTAATGATGGATCCGGCCTATGCCAAACAGGTCTATGCCGATGATGCCTTTCCGCAGCTGCGACCGCGTCCCGGTGAAATTGGTTTCAAGGAGCTTGGTTATGATGCCGTGCCAGCGGTCAGCGTTAAAAGTGAGGCACGAGACTGGCTTGATGGTTGGCTTGATGACGAGGTGATGAAACAGAAGTTCACTACATTTTTCACCGAGCCATCTACTCAAAAAAGCGATGCCGATGTGATTGAAATGCGGCAACAAGGTGAGTCGGTGTTGCAGATGTTGCAGCGCATCAGTGCTGACATTTCAGCGCAAACTAAACTTGAAGATCATCTCAAACACTTTGAACAGTTGCATCGTCTGTTTCGCAGTGGTGTCGCACCCAAAGTCAGCAACGGCCTGTTTCAGGGCTCAGGTAAAAAAGCTTATAACCTACGTCTAGAAGGTAGTGAAGTGCATGACTGGTATGGCGAAGAGGAGCGGACACAGGGCTTTGATTATTATCACGGTGCAACCCTGAACCTGCACTGGGGCTTTAGCGAAACCTTTTGTCCTGATCGCGAAACCACAACGCCGGCTGCGGCACTCATGCCCAGCGTGCTGGCCAATGCCTTGTCTGCAGATGGGTTGCGAGGCCCCAATCTGATGAACATGGTTTGGCACAACATTGGTAAATATATCTTTCCCTGGGCCGGCAAGTCGTTTGAAAAAGTCAGTCCACGCAAGTTGAGCATGCTGCTGGATGAGAGCAATGATCTGGCAGAGCGTTATCCGCAGCGGGTCGGTGAATTAAAACGTTACCTGGCCAGTGCACCTCATTACTCGCTGGTAAAAACCAATCAGAAAGATTACTGGGGCAGGCCAGGCCGATATGCCGCTCACCTTGGCAACAGTTGGGATCAAGGTATGAGCGATGAAGACAAGGCCTTCTGGACGCAACAGGCAGATGAGTGTTGGCTGATGGGTTATAACCTGCAGGATAAACGGGTTGTGGTTGCCGATGCCCTGATGCGGATTGCCGATATGAATTACCGCCTCCCCGAGCCTGTTTTGCAGCAGGCATCCGAGGCAAGCGGTTCACCGTTTGCGCGCCAGGGTTACTGCTTTCTCGGTGTGGCCGACCAGGAATCGATCCTGCCGATGAATAGTGGTGATAACGGCAACAAACGGGTATTCCAGTTCCACTATCGTTTTCCCATGATTGGTGGGCCGGTGCCGATTGGTTATTGCCTGGATGAATTAGTCGAGATTGCTGACGGTCTGTTTCTTGGTCAATTGATCTACTCCACAGCCCTGGATGTGCCGTTCCACTCGGCGGTAGAATCAAGTGAATATAAATACCAGTTGTTTGGCTACTTTCTGTTGTTGGATGATGACTGGGAACGTCATCGTCAGGCCATTAAACTGGACACACTGGATTAAGGATAATCAATTCAAATACGGAGGGAGGAGAGACAACCATGAACGACCCTCGACTTCACAGCGGTGGCATGCGCGTCAGTCTTACTGAAGAGACGCATATCCTGCGTCCTGAGCGCGGCAAGACGCGCAGCTTTCCCATCCCTAATGAAACACCACAGCGGATCAGAACCTTGAAGGATCTGGCTCTGAGTCATATCAGCCTGGAGCAGTACCCAGTGGTCAAGGCCTGGCGCGAAAAATTGTTCGCACCGGAAGGTCTGCCCGAGATCTGTGATGAATTGCCGCGGTTGCTGACCGAGTTTCTACGCACACCAGAGGCAGAGGCAATGTCGTCTTACACACGTCGTGCCAAGGCCTTGCATCACGTTTTTGTAAATAAAACTGCGCTGGTCCGTGCTACCGATTTGTTGCCGGGTCAGACGACTACCAGCTTTGTTGGCCCGGTGGTGTATATGGATACCATCGGTTACTGCATCTGGCCCGAGTTGAAAACCGTGACTACGCGGGCACAGAACCCATTCAAGATTCGGCCGGAGGTGGCGGAGCGGCTCAACAAAGAGATCTTTCCCTACTGGCTTGAACGTCGCCCGGCGCAGGAGGTGGCGCGTTATAACAATTACGACAGCCAACAACATCCTGATCGTGACCGGGTTAAGGGCGATTCTATCGATCCGCTATTAAAGAGTCGTGCCGGTGAAACGCCCAAGGCGCTGGAGTTGATGGAGCGGGTCGCCTTTTTCCTCTCTGACAAGGCCACCTGTGTCTCCCATACCGTGCCTGATTTTGAGCGGGTGCTGGACTACGGTTTTGATGGACTGATCAAACAGGCCCGTCTGGACCTGAAAAATGGCCAGGCAGTCGGTGATGAGCAAAAGGAATTCCTCGAAGGTGTGATCACTGTTTTTGACGGCGCCAAGATATATGCCCAACACCTGGCCGCAGAGGCTACAGCCGTCGGCAATGTTGAGTTGGCACGTATCTGCAATAAAGTGCCGGCGCAACCGGCTG
>Ga0316207_10000362_pt1 | contig 79120 bp, 57 predicted proteins | sample 6weekpyrite_MG_FD_204943 | JGI IMG/M metagenome (GOLD analysis project Ga0316207, IMG submission 204943) | Microbial mat bacterial communities from mineral coupon in-situ incubated in ocean water Damariscotta River, Maine, United States -... | ecosystem: Environmental > Aquatic > Marine >... | reverse complement strand
GCCAAGAATGATAAAAATTGGGATTATTGGATAAATGCCGGATAATTCTAATCATATTTCGAGTTTGATGTACTTGTTGGGTAAATTTGTTTTTACGCAGGGGAGCTGTGCGGCTCTAAACTTTAGTGAATATAATATAAATTAGTTTTTTACGTGGTTAAGCAATAGATTAATTTCTATGAATTAATGTTCGTATGCATTCCCACGGAGGACCGTGGGAACGAGAACTTGTCAGTCCCAGCTTCTCATGATCCATTGTGGGAATGCATATTCTTCATCCTTGAAAACACAATTGAACACAAATTTAGAGTGCAAGACAGCCCCCATTCCATCCTGTAATCGCTGCATTAGTGCTTCTCTTTACGTCAAATTAATTCAGTGGTGATTTACCTGGTTCCCACGGTCCCCCGTGGGAATCCATACCTTACACAGTTTAACCAATACCATATGCATTCCCACGGAGGACTTTGGAAACGCGGAAAATATTAAATTCTCATCAAATAAATAATAAAACGGTGTCTCTAGTTAATTAGCTTACAAGAGGGAACAAAAAACAGGTTCCTAAAGGCTTAACATTTAATCTTAAGCGGGAGAAAAAACCATGAAATTGAGACAAGTATCACCATTGGCCATTGCCTTAACAGCGGTATTAACAACAGCATGTACTACAGATTCATCTAATGAGAGTAGTTCGAAAAGTGCACCTTCTTTATCAAAAAGCTTATCAAAAGTAATCTTGACGACTAGCAATTATAAAGCAATAGCAAAAGAATCCTTATCAGTGAGCAGTGGGTCAGTAAATGGAAATCAAAAACCAACAAATGTAAGTGAAAAACCGCGATATGGGGCAAGAAATATAATGGCGAGAATGGAAGACTCACTGGTTTATGATTTTACAAACAACAGCGCGGAAAAAATTATTTATGGTGATTGTTCTGGCAATGGAACGCAAACGGAAGTTACAACTATTCTAAGTAATCAAAATGTGCAAGATTATTTTGAAGGAAATGTTTCAGAGAGAGAAATTGTTAATTTTAAGGTGGATCGAACCTATGATAGTATGACAGACGGAAACACAGTGGAATGCGACACTGCAACTTATCGACAATACACCGGTAAGGTAATCCTCAATGGGGATGAAGTATCTGGTAGTGGGAAATATACTAATGATGTGGATGTAACAAATTTAAAAATCACAGATTTACAAAGAAATGTAACAGTTAACATCAATGGAAGTTTAACATTTAGTGAAGACAATTCATTATTTCCAAGAATAAGAACATTTGATTTCCACAATACAACATTTTATGTAGAAACATCAAATATGCAAGAAGTTCTAAATAATTTTGTTTATGTTGAAGAAGAATCCGCTGCCACGATAAAACAGCGTTTTGATGGTCAATATGCATTGGATGATTTGGGTTATGTGGAAATTCATACGTTAGAACCGTTAACTTATACAAAATCCTTTGGAGTCTTTGAAATATTTCCTTCCAGTGGATTAGTGACTTGGAGTGGCGACAATAAATCAATTATTACCATGAATGTTTTATCTTCAACGGAAGTGCAATTGAGCGTTGATGAAGATGGTAATGGAGTTGATGATTCAAGCGAAGTACTGGGTTGGCAAGATTTAACGGTACCTGAGTTTGTTAATTGGTTGAAGTAGTACATTTAAGTCAACGATATTCTGGCACCTGGTTCCTACGGTTCACCGTGGGAATCCATACCTGACTTAGTTTTACCAATGCCATATGCATTCCCACGGAGGACCGTGGGAACGAGAGCAAAGTTAGAAGGATCGGCTACCATTTCAAACAAACATCCAATAATCCCTTTTGTCCAGCATAATTTCTTGCACTGGAATAACGCCAATGTTCAGCTTCATCGACATATCCGCGTTTAACTGGGTTTTTATGAATGTATTCGATTTTTTGACGCATAATTTCATCGTTTTGAATCCACTCTGGATGACACCCTTCCTGCCAGAATTGATAAGCTCTATCCTGTTTATACGCCTTTTTATAAAATGCTAGCTGATCTAAAATTTGTTTTACGTTATTCTCTGTCATATATTGTACTAATTGTTTTGCTGTATAAGATTTGAAGCGTGAAATGTCACGATTTAAATCGTCGCTTTGCGCGATAATATGCAGATGATTTTCTAGAATGACATAGGCATAAACTTTCAAGTTTTCTTGCATTAAAAAGCGCAATGAATTTAGTACAATATCCACTGTTTCAGGGCGAGTAAAAACGGGTATCCAATGTAACACGGTGCAGGTTATAAAATGCGGTAGTTGTGGATCAACAATTTTGTATCGACTTCTTCCCATTATTTTCTACTCAGTGTGTTTTGATTCTGGTTTCCACGGTCCCCCGTGGGAATCCATACCTCACTTAGTTTTGCCAGTGCCATATGCATTCCCACGGAGGACCGTGGGAACGAGGACGCTAAGGTATAACAATCTCTCCATCGCCCGCAAGTGTAGAATCCATAATGTTCGTCAACAATGGGGCAGAAAAAGTCCCTGATTTTCTGGTTCCCACGGTCCCCCGTGGGAATCCATACCTCACTTAGTTTTGCCAGTACCATATGCATTCCCACGGAGGACCGTGGGAACGAGGATGCTAAGGTATATCAAACTCACCATTCCCCTCAAGTGTAGAATCCATAATATGCGTTAACAATGGCGCAGTAAATGTTTCTGATTTTCTGGTTCCCACGGTCCTCCGTGGGAATCCATACCTCACTTAGTTTTGCCAGTGCTATATGCATTCCCACGGGGGACCGTGGGAACGAGGATGCTAAGGTAAATCAAACTCTCCATCGCCCTCAAGTGTAGAATCCATAATGTTCGTTAAAAATGGCGCTGAAAATGTTGCGCCGTTATCGACATTAACTTCAGCATTTAAAAGGGCAGTTAAGGATGGGAGAATAAGTGATTTTCCTGCCGCAATGCTAAAAATACCACCATCCAAATAATTCAGGTTCGGCATAGGCTCTAAAGAATGATTTAATTGAATATAATTTCTAGCGCCGCCAATGGTGTTAAATTCAGATAGACGGTCAAAATTGATTTCACTGGTTTCATCAGTCACTAAATAACTGCCGCCCAGACAACAGCGTTTCCCTTCTACGGTTAATGTTGTTAAACCGGACAAATCAATGGTCGCGTCTTGTAGAGCAGATATGGTGATTTTGGGACTACTACAGTAAGATCGCATGTGAAGTGTTTCAATACTGGATAAATCCAAAAAAGTGCCCGATCCTGTAGCGGAAAACACATCCTTTGCGCAACCACCATTATAATAATAGGAATTTGCAGTGACTTCAGAAAACACGGCACCAGAATTTAAAATCAAGCGAGACAAATCAATATTGCTGAGTCCTGCCGTATTCATTTTTGCAGACCCACGCATCGCCAAATAAGATTCAGTAAGCGTATTAAGAGCGGGTGCATTTAAAATACCACCATCCTCTATCGTAATAGTTTTGTGATTAATTTCTGTCAATAATGAATAGTTAAGCGTTATATTACTTGGAATGATAAATTCAAAGGATTTTTCTCCAATAATACCCCAGCAATTGATTTCGGCTTTTGATGTTGGATCCAATTGTGTAAGAGCGCAACTGTAATATTCTGACGTACTGATATCGATGGGATTGATCAAGTTAGTCGGTACAACTAATTCTCCCACGTCATCTCTACCCCAACAAGTCACACCATTATCATCTAAAACACAAATATGATTGCGATATAAGGCGATTTTTATAATATTGGAGAACGTGTTATTGGTTTCAAATTGACGTCTGCCAATTAAATCCCAACAAATTAACTCGTTTGTTTGTACGGCACAGGTGGTATTGTGCCCTGAAAAATATTGATCTGGAATAGTGATTTGATCCGGCGCCGAGAATTCTTCAAAATTTCTATATCGCCAACACCTTACTTTGTTTTCAGTTGTCGCGCAGGCATGATCGTCCGCGCTTGTAATTGCGGTTGGATTGATAATTGTATCGTAAAGCGGGATGAGTTTATTATGATTGTATCCCCAGCATTGAACAGCATTATTCACAATTGCGCAAATAACGCTGTTAGACGCACTTAAATCTGTCACTTTGGTGAGTACTGGGATATCGATACGTCTTGAATTTTCACCAAAACATAAAATAGTCCCATTAATCAAACCGCAAATTTGATACGTACTGATGACAACTTTATCGGGTTCACTCGGAAAAATCGTTTTTCCTAGATTATCTGTTCTGTTTCCCCAACAATTGACACTATTACCAGCGATTGCGCAGGTGTTATCTTTGCTAGTTATCAATTGTGTAATAGCGCTCTTGCTTGAAATTGGATCGGTAATGTTTGAATCGCCATTATTAGGATTGTCTTCATCCGATGATGTAATTTGATACTCAATTGTTTTTGAAAAAGAGGGTGCACTTACTGGTACGACCTCAATTGAAACCACAGAAAGGTCTGGATTCGAGGGTGCTGTATAAATTCCTTCGTTTGTAACGGTGCCGACAGTGGTGTTTCCGCCTTCTATTCCATCAACATACCACCGTAAAGACTCATCGATTAATCCATTCACCTTGGCAGAAATATTCTGAGATAAACCAGGTTTAGCTGATTGGTTAGGGGTATTGATATCGAGCGTGATGAGGGAGTTTAAATCCAATTGGATAAATCGAGGCTCCCCAGCTTGCAAAGCAGCAATCGCTTGTGATCCATCATACAGCAATTCTTCCCCCGCCCAAATCTCGCCGCCAACGCGTAGGTTCACATTAGTAGGAACGTTAAAGTTTAGCTCTGAATCTTCAGCAAGAATATCGCCTTGAAAAAGTGTATTGCCTGATTCGGTTTCCAAATACAGAATCAATTTGTCGACTTCAGAAGGGAGTGTGGGAAGTTTTTGGGACTTTTGTTTCGGTTCTGCATTGCCAGATACATCAAGATATGTCGATCTGGTTTTTGAGTATGTTGTTGGTTTATTGTTATAACTTGAGTCTGAATTTATTTTTATTGAAATGATTGCATAATTTGACGTGTTGGTAGAGGGAGGGGTGCAGGCAGTGATGATAATCAATATGAATGTCCAAAACGCTAGTGGTAAAAAGACAGGGTTGTTCTCCAACATTTTTTAATTCCTTGTACTTAACACATTTTCCATTGAAAATATTCTTTTATATATATGGTTCCCACGGTCCTCCGTGGGAACGAGGTACTGATAAATAGCTATGTTTTTTAAAAAATTTTAATCAGTGAATCTCATATACTCAACTTTGGTTTAATTAAGGTTCACAGTTGAACCACCTTACTAAACCACTAGTGTCTCCGTCACCACCATCAAAACTTTGATCAATCAATTCCACGCTTGAGCATGATAGATGAAAATTATTATCTAGGTTTAGAAATCTTAATGCGGTGAGATTCGCTAGCTCTGATACGTCAACAATTTGTGTATCATTTAAAACAAGCGATCTCAATGACTTAAGGTTACCCAAAAAACTAATATTTGTCACTGGAGTAAAAGACGCTTCGAGATCCTGTAATAACGTAAGATTGGTCAATGATTTGAAATCAGTAATTTTGTTATCGCCCATAGATAGAGACGTTAGTGAAGAAATATCTGCTAATGTCTGTATATCAGTAATATTATTATTACCAATATAAAGGGTGTTCAGTTTATTAAGATTAGCGAGAATACTTATGTCTGCTATTTTGTTATCATTGATATTGAGATGTGTTATAGATCTCAGGTTTGTTAAGGAGGATATGTCGGCAATAAAATTTCGGTCTAATCTAAGATCGCTTAGTGAATTCAAATTCATTAGCGAACTTATATCATTAACAAGATTATCCTGTAAATTCAATTTAACTAGGGATGTTAAATTTGATAAAGCACTAATGTCATTAATATTGTTGTCTGATAAATCCAATTCTTTTAATGAAGTTAGGTTTGCTAGTGAGCTAACGTCGTTGACGTTATTATCTTTGAGAATAAACGACTTTAAAGAAGTGAGATTTTCTAAAGTTTTTGCATCATTTATGCTAACGTTTATATGAAAATCTAAAATTTCCAATGACTTGAGATTCGTAAGCGGACTTATGTCAGCTATTTGATTGCCAGCTAATGTGAGATGTTTTAATAAAGTAAGTCCACCCAAGAAACTAATATCTTGTAAGAAACCAACCGAAATATCCAGCTTTGTTAATGATGTTAGACTAGCAAGGTGATTAAAGTCAGTAATGCCATGATTACAGCATATTGATAGTTTTTTTAATGCAGAAAGACTCACCAATGGACTGATATCACTAATTTTATTATCTGCTATATCAAGCGAAACCAATGAAATGAGACCAGCCAAAGGAGTGATGTTGATAATATTGTTGAATCTTAAATCCAGTGTTTTAAGCGATTGAAGGTTGGATATAGGGGTTATATCATCGATTTGATTGAAATATAAATTAAGAGTGTGTAGTGATGTGAGGTTGCTAACAGCACTAATGTCTGTGATTCTGTTATTCCATAAATAAAGTTCTTTTAAAGAAGTGAGAGTGGCCAAAGGTGATATATCATCAATAAAATTCGCAGTTAATTCAAGAGTTTGTAGCGATATTATTTTACTAATCGAAGTAAGGTCTTTTATCCTACTTCGATACATATGGAGTGTCGTTAGCGATGAAAGACTTTCTAGAGGAGTCAAATCGAGACTACCTGCGGAATTTGTACTTGTTCTATTTAAATTCAGATCCAATTGCTCTAGTGATACAAGCTTCGAAATTGCACTAATATCTGAGATGGTGTTAGAGTCTAGCGTCAATTTTAAAAGCGATACGAGACTTTGAAGCGGGACAATATCAGTAAATTTATTTTCGGATAGAGACAGAAATTTCAGTGAAGTCATTTTCGTTAATGGACTAATGTCACGGATTCTGTTGTCGTCAAGAATCAGACTTTCAAGGATTAAAAGTTCAGTTAAAGGATTGATATCTAATATTTGATTCCCAGCGAGTGATAAATACGTCAAATTTACCAAATATTTCAGATGTGAAACATCAGATATTATGTTTCCTTGATACTCCACCGGTAGTACAGTATAAGCCCTGCTAACATACTGACCAAGATCTAGCTTTTCTAGCTTCACTAAACTAACAAGCGGGCTAACATCAGAAATGGCATTGCCATAAAGTTCTAATTCAGTGAGTTCAATCAGATGTTCTAATCCTTTTAAAGAAGTAATACCCCGATTATCACATTTTAGTATCAACAGCTCAGAAACTAGTGTTTGATTTTTTTCTGTAATACACGCCTTCAAATTGTCATCTACAATCAAAGGTAATACAGCTGAAATTTGACTTATTGGTGCTAATTTAGCTGCAACAGGTGATGACTTATCGCTGCTACCAAATGTATTACTTGCACTAATTGCGTAAAAATACTCAATTCCATTCTTAACGCTGTTGTCCTGATAGGTTGGTTTAGTGGTAATTACCAATTCCACCGCTTGGGGTAAATCGGATTTATTTTCTACTCTATATACAAAATATCTTTCTGCTGAAATTACCGATTCCCAATTTAATGTTACTGTGTTGCTATTACTTGTGGCCATTAATCCGATGGGTGTTGGCGGAGGTATTGGATGTTGAGGAGTGACTTCAAGAATTTTTGAGGATTCGCTGGTGCTATCAGTATTGATGGCTTTTATAAAATAGTAGTATGTTTTACCGTTTTCTAGATTCTGGTCTATATAAAATAAATTTTCGGTTGTAACTATTACATCTGCTTTATTCAATTCACTCAGATTATTCGTCCGATATATTGTGTAAGCGGTAGACTCTTCAATATTATTCCAACTCAAATAAACTTCGCCGTTGCCGCCAGTTGCGGTTAAATTGGGAGAAGTAAGTGACTCCGGTTTTTGAGGTGTGATACTTATGGGAATGGATAATGGTGTTTCCCCTGCAATATTTCTAGCAAGCAAATAATAGAAATAGGTTTTTCCATTTTTCAAGTCAGTATTCGTATATTCATTTCCAACCGTTGTGTGTATTAATTTTGGATTTGTGTTTTCAGAATCAGAACGATATAACAAATAATCATCAATATTTTCCAGTAATTCCCATTGCAGGTTTACTGTAGAATCACCAGAAGTTGCTATTAAAACTGGTGCTATAGTAGGAGCTTTAACTAGGGTGTTTACAAATGTTTGTGAAAAAGACGGTGCTGAAGTTGGTAAAGCTTTAATTGTTACTTCGGCGGAGATTGGAACGTCCGGTGCGGTGTAGTTACCATCTTTATCAATCGTACCAACGGTTTCATCTCCACCTTCAATATCATTTACATACCATTTAACATCTATATTTTTCAGTCCAGACATATTTAGAGAAAAGTTTTGGGCTTGTCCCGCTTTTGCAGGATTTGTTGGAGTTTGTAATTCAATATTTATTAGAGAATCTAAAGAGAGAGCAATAGGTCGTTGTTCTCCAATAAATAGCGGTGCTATGTTTTGCGTTCCCTCGTACAATAATTCCTCACCCGCCCAGATTTCGCCTTTTAGGGTAAAGGCTGTTTGTGTGGGTACCTTTAAATCTAATTGTCCGTTTGTTGATAAGAGATCGTTTTGGGCTATTTTTTCTCCCGTATCGGTTTCGATATAAACCATAATACTTGTGGTTTCCTCGGGCATACCGGCTATATTGCTAACTTTATTATTTGTTTTTTGTTTGTTGGATTTAAGATTACTTAGCGGTAGGGATATATTTAAATACGCGCTGTTTGAATTATTTTGTGTGTTAGGGGAACAGGCGGAGATAAGCAAGGCAAACAGTAAAATAATAAAAGCAGTTAAACTTTTATGGTTCCCACGGTCCTCCGTGGGAACCCATACTTTATTTTGGTTCACTGGTTTCGTATGCATTCCCACGGGGGACCGTGGGAACGAGGGGCGGGTAGAAACGCTGTTTTTAATTTGCTTATGCGTTTTCTGGTTCCCACGGTCCTCTGTGGGAACCCATACTTTACTTTGGTTTACTGGTTTCTTATGCATTCCCACGGGGGACCGTGGGAACGAGGAGTGGGTAGAAAGGCTTTTATTGATTTGAATAAACATGATGAATCCTTAAAACTCCATTCTAAAACCAGTAGATGCCACTGCGTGCGTATAACTATCTAGGAGTAAATATCGGCGGTAGTTGATGTATGCACTGATATTCCGTTGAAATATAAATGCAACACCAGCAGACAGATCCAAATAACTTGCATCACGATCATCACTGATAAAACCAAAACTGGAATTGGTGGGGTCGTTAACGAACTGAGTGTTCACGGGCCGGCCTTTATTATAAAATTCGGTAATGTATAGCGCTGATAACTGTGGGACGATAATGCCCCAGGATTGATATAGGGGTTTAGTGACGTCCAAACCCACACGCCATTGGCCAACGTATATGTTAATTGCATCAATTTCCAGGTTGAATCCGTTTCCATTACTTTCTTGAAACTTATCCAGTTTAGTCCGCATGGCATTAACATCTGCCCAGGCGACTAAACTAGCGCCGAAGGGAAGTGATACATCGTAACCCGTACCAGCTGAGGCGTTGAGTTGTTTACCGCTGCTGCCGCTAGTCGCGGTTTCATTAAAATCTTGTCCGGCTATTGTAAATAGTACGGGGCGGGTTAAGTCATAATTCAAATTACTGGCAGAACCCACCGCTTCGACAAACCAGTTATTGGTAATGGATACCGAAGTGTATCCAATCAAGCTTTGCCTGGATGTGTCCAACTGAGTGGCTTGCAATACATCAAAATTTGCCTTGCTGATGTTTAGCGCTAATCCCATTTCCAGTTTTTTAAATACCACCGTATCTGCACCGAGAATCATGCCCAGGCTCGAGCCGGAAAAGTTTGCATCTGAAAATGTTCTGTTCTGTTCTAGGGAAACTGCATTGACGGAGGCGTACACATTGATATTCTTTAACCAGTTGCCACCATTGTTGACTAGCGAAAATGGATTCATCCGTAAAGTGGACGGTGTTTTAACAAAACCATTGGTTTCAGGAATAAATTTGTATTTTTGTTTTTGAGAAAAACTGGACGTTCTGCCAAAGTCGCCCGCGATGGGTGTGCGAGCGGTATAGTGAATGAGTGACGTGATTGCTCTGGCGGACATTTGTTCCAACGCGTTAGAAATTTCTGTGGAGCTTGCTTGAGTATCTGCAATCCGTGTACAAACCGACAATAATTGTTGTTGGCCAATGTCATCAGCGGATGCGACATCAGAGAAGGTAGGGCACAGTGCAGCAATGCCTCGGCTGACAGCACCGGCTGGTGAGTCACTGTTGCTGCTTAGGGATAGGGGTAAGGTGATGGTTTCGGCAAAAACGGAGTATGATAAAAAGAAGCACAAAAAAAGTATGTGTCTTTTAGTTTGATTGATTATTGTTGCTAAATTTTTCATTTCATAATTCCAAATAATAATTGTTTTCTTAGGGAATACAGCTATCCCATTTGACAATTCCCGATGTACTTCCGTCGCTTACATCTAATTGCGAATCAAGTGTTTCAATGCTTAGGCAGGTCAAGTTTTCGTTGTCATTAAGTTCAAGAGCGCTCAATTTGTTTAAGCTATTTAGTGGACTTACGTCTTCTATTTGATTGTTGCTCATATAGAGTTGAGTCAGAGATGTCAAATTGGCAAGTGGACTTATGTCGGTAACACTGTTGTTGTCAATGCCAAGACTGGAGAGTGATGTCAAAGTCGATATTGGATTGATGTCGTCAATTTCATTGTCATCCATAAATAGCCAAGTTAGTGAAGATAATTTTGACATAGGACTAATATCTGATATTTGGTTACTCTCAATTGACAAGTGAGTTAATGAAATTAAATTTTCGATTGGAGTAATGTCAATAATTAGATTTGCGTTCAGAAATAATTCAGTTAATGATATAACATTAGCTAACGGACTGATGTCAGTTATTAAATTATCCGCAATGCCAAATCCATAAAGTGAAGTCAGGTTCGAGATAACACTAATGTCAGTAATTTGATTAGCATGAAGTGTTAGATTTGTAAGGGTTGTTAGGTTTGAGAGAGGATTAATATCCGATATATTATTCTCGTCAAGCCAAAGTTGTGAGATAGAGGTGAGATTTGAAATTGGATTAACATTGACAATTTTATTACTGTCAAGTGAGAGAGTAGTTAGTAAAAGTAAATTAGACAAAGGGCTTAAATCAGAAATTAGATTCTTAGAAAGATCTAATTTAACTAAATTTGTTAGATTTCTAATTGGAGATATGTCAACGATACTATTTCCCATATATAGAGTATATGTTTCGAATGTTTCAATTAATTTTCCAAGACTTAGTTTTTTTAAATTTATTAATTTACTAATTGGTTGAATATCTTCAATCAAATTACCATAAAGCTCCAGTTCTATCAGTTCCGTAAACCACTCAAGTCCAATAAGGGAAACAATATCCTGTTCATTACACTTTAGAACAAAAAGCTCTGAAGCCTTCAACACATTCTGCTCTTTAATACACTGCCGTAAATTATCATCCACAACCAATGGCAATACATCATTGATGTCATCGGAAAGTGCCGGTACCACAGCTATTGATTCCGATATATCACTTTCCCCAATATCATTCTTGGCAATAAGCGCATAAAAATATTCCGTACCGTTAAGAACACCATTATCTCTATATGATAATGAACTGGTAGTTGTTAATGGTGCCGTCGTAGCTAGGTCTGCCAAATCCTCAACCCGATAAAGCAAATATCTGTCTGCTTTTGCTGCTCTGGCCCAAGTCAATTGAACGGCATTGTTTAATGGTTTTGCTTGTAAGCCAGAAGGTTTGTTCGGTGGTGTTGGATTTAAAGGCGTTACACTTATGGTTAAGGAATTTTCTCCATCACCAGCGATGTTCCTTGGCAATATGTAGTAGGAGTACATTGTGCCATTATTTACAGTTTTGTCTGTGAAGGTATTGTCTGTACTGGTGAATATTTGTTGTGGAGTAGGATCGGTTTTATCAAAACGATAAAGCAAATATTCGGTTGCTTCTTGAATGAAATCCCATTCCAAGTCTATTTTCGCATTTCCTGCTATAGCGTTTATCAGTGGTGTGTCTGACGGAGGTTCGATTAAGGTGTTAACAAATGATTTTGTAAAGGTTGGTGCAGCATTGGGTATGGCTTTAATAGTTACTTCAACCTCTGTAGGATTAAGTGGGGCAGTATAATTTCCACTAGCGTCAATTGTACCAATGCTCTCGTTACCACCTGCGATATCATTCACATACCACGTGATGGTTTTATCTTTTAGGCCTTGAATGTCGAGTTGGTAAGTTTGTGTTTGGCCTGCTTTTGTGTTTACTGGATTTGGTATATCAATTGAGACCAATGAATCTACTGTTAAACTGATTGGTCGATGTTCTCCTGTGAATAAAGGTTTTATCGATTGCTCACCGGCATATAAAAGTTCTTCACCTGACCAGATTTCACCTTTTAGTGTTAGTGCAATTTCTGTGGGAACGCTAAAATTAAGCGAGTCCTCAATTGCCAAAATATCCCCCTGGTTAATGACAGCGCCTGATTGATCTTCAACGATGACTAGAATTTTGTCTGCTTCGGATGGAAGATTTAAACTATTTTCGGATTTTGTTCGTGACTTTTGTTTGGTTGTTTCTGATATAACAGGGTGAGTTATTGACAAGATAGCAGTTTGGGAATTGGTATCCGTGGAAACTGAACATGCACTACCAAGGCTTACAAAAAGGAATACCAGTAACGATGGAAATAAAGTGGAAAGAGGTGAGAAAGGCATGGGTATTTACATTTTTTAATTGTTGAAAAAACGCTCAGTTAATGGTGTGTATAATATCCTTTTTTCCAATATCAATGAAGTGGGAACATTGTACATTTTGTTTGTTTTTTGCAAAAAAAATACTTGAAAAAAATATTTGTGTTGTTCCTTTAGCAAATTCTGCTTGAGTCGCCTTGAGTATAAGAAAATGCTTATTAAAACTGATTTTAGATTTTGAACTTTTGTGGAACAAAATAAGAAATTGGCAGTTTTATTGTTGACATATGTTTCATTTTGTAGTGAAAACATTTTTGATTCTCGCTTGGTTTGATACTTATTTAGAGACCCAATTTTTTACATTATTTTATGAAAAATAGTAAAAAAACACAGATCCAGGGAGGGATGGATCTGTGTTGAGAGGGGAGAGTGAATTAAACCTAGAATCCGCAGTTAGATCGCGATTTCTCGCACAACCTTTTGATGCACCTGGCAAATTCAAAAAGCGGCTCATCACCAACAAGGTGACCACGCAGTTTTTGAATTCACCATGCACATCAAAATGTTGCACTATAAAGTCGAATCCAACTGCGGATTCTAGGTTAAAGCGTTAATTTAATGTGTCACAATTAACTAAAGCCATTTCGTCTATTGTTACCGACTCTACTGGTACATCCTTTGAGAAAGGACCTGCCGCACCGGTTTTAAGTTTACTAATGGCATCGACAACATCCATACCAATGATGACTTGACCAAACACCGCATAGCCCCAACCTCGAGCGGTTGCTCTCGTGTAATCTAGGTAGTCGTTGTCACTCGTGTTAATGAAGAATTGTGATGTGGCCGAGTGTGGATCGCTTGTTCTTGCTGCCGCAATACTGCCACGTATATTCTTCAAACCATTGTCTGCTTCATTTGCTATGGGGGAACCCGCAGATTTTTTAACTAATCCTGATGTAAATCCGCCACCTTGTATCATGAAATTTTCAATCACTCTGTGAAAGAGTGTACCGTTATAAAATCCCTCGTTTAGGTAAGCAATAAAATTATTGGCGGTGTTTGGCGCATTTATTACATCAAGTGCTAATTTGATTTGGCCTTTGGTTGTTTCTAGTTTCACGCACTGATAATCACCGGAATTAATATCAATTTCTGCTGTTACATTGGTTTCTGTTGTTGAATCAGATACTGAATCGTCTTCCAACACAAGTATACCTTTTACTAATGTTCTTATGTCTTCGGCATTAACACGTGGTGAATAGGGAGGCATTGGTACATCTCCAGTCACTTCTGCCCAGTTGCCTTTGCCTCCTTTTTTGACTTTTTCAACCAAGTATTCCAGTGCGTCTGCATCATCTCGATAGCGATTCGCAACATCCAGCCATTTAGGTCCGACAATGACTCTCTCAATACTATGGCAAGCTAAACAACCACTCTTTTTAGCGATCGAGAGTAGTTGTGTCTCCGTCACGACTTCATGCATTTCTGTATTTGATTCATCGTCAATGTCTTCGTCTGCAAGGTCATCTATTTCATCATCTATTCCAACGTCTCCATGGCCGTGCTTGCTGTGATCAATCGGATTATTCTTAAATTCTGTTTCCGTGAGATCATCTTCTGTGAGTTGTAAAATACCATCAACTAATTTTAGAATGTTTTCATCGCTCACTCGGGGTGAGTAAGGAGGCATTGGGATGCCACCAGTTAGATCTGTCCAATTGCCTTTACCACCAGATTGAACTTTTTCAAATAATTTTATCCGTGCTTCAACATCATCTCGATAGCGCTCTGCAACATCAAACCAGCTCGGACCAATGACAGGTTTACCCACACTGTGGCAAGCAAAGCAGCCAGATCGTTTACCAAGATTAATGTCTAGAACATCTACTGTTAACTCTGTTGGTATCTCGAACTTAGTTTCGTCACTATTATCATCATTTGTCGTGTCATCTCCCGTATTGGGAGTCGGAGCAGTTTGTGTTACAGACAGATCTGCTGTGGACAAAGTTAATATACCATGTACGAGTTTTTCGATGTTTTCATCTGTTACCCGTGGTGAATATGCTGGCATAGGTGCGCCATTTGTTATTTCTGTCCAATTCCCTTTTCCCCCGTCCTTTACCTTTTGCACCAATTTATCCATTGCGTCTGGGTCGTAACGATAACGTTGAGCTACGTCTATCCACGCGGGGCCAACTACTTTTGTATCAACACTATGACAAGCAAAGCAACCGCTTTTTTTCGCTAGATCCAAGTCAAGGTGAGATGATGTGGGTTCAATTTCATTGTAATTTACAATTGCAGTAGTATCACTTACTAAGGTTGGTGTAGAGTCTGATGAGACAAGAATATTGATGTCAATATCATTTTCAAACTCTTCCGTTTCTTGATCAAAATTAATAGTAATATTCGCTGCATTGTTTCTGACATCAATAGATATTTGAATTCCATTAAACGGATCGCCATCATCGTCAAGTGAATATAATAAGCGTAATCGATTAACAATCTCTGGAGACTCTGTTGAATCTTCCTGTGGTGTGAGGTCCAGTATGGAAATATTGTCCTTTGCTTGTGTTTCGCCTAACAATATATCACCAATATAAAATGAGACATTTTCACCGGGTATATAACTGAATTCACCATTGTCACCAATGACGCCGGATTTACTTGTGGTTTTATACTGAACCCCAGAAATTGCGCCATTGGAAAATGTTCCCTTTTTACTAGTAATTGTTTGTGTTGTCGGATCATTAGAGTTTGGATTGTTAGTGGTAAGCGGGGAATTAGCTTTATCACTACACGCACTTAAGGATAATAATCCCGTTGCAAATATTGTTGTTAATAATCTATTGTTGTTCATGATATCTCCTAGAATAATAAAATTTGTTGGTATTTTTGTGGAGACACCGTGTTTGAAAAAATTTGATGAAAAGTTTTAAAAACAAGTGGGATGTGTATTTATTGCGCGAAAACTGTGTTTTATGCGTACTGCTTACCCGTTAATGAGGCATTATTAGTACAAATCATTACTAATTATTTAAAAGTGGCAATTAATTCTTTTTTGAATGATAGCCCATATTTCTCACAGGATTCACGGATTCTCACTTGATTCTTGATCCCCCAAGAAATTTTTTTCTTTCGGAAATACAGTCTGTATTCCGTTCAGTCAGAAAATCCCTTGAGGGATCAATTCTCTGTGTGATTATCTCGCGACCCTGTGAAAAATGCGGGCTAGCGTTAAAACACTGCAATCCACCAACTACCGTATTGAGATTATTCCATAAGTTCTGAAATATCAGTCTCAAATTTATGAGTTGTTGGCGTCTCTACAAATAATTCAAAAAACCATTGTAGCGATTTTACAACTTTATTATTCTGGGAGAATAGATATGAAGAAACGATTTTATATAACAAGTAGTATTTTGTGTTTAGTATTTTCAATGAGCGCTTGCGTTGAATCAGACAAAAATTCAGAGGATGTGAATACGGCTCCAACGTTTGATAACGTAATAGGAAACTCAGCGGATGTAAAACGAATATTGCAGGGTAGTTGGTTATTAGGTTGCGAATATAACAATCAAACCAATAACTACCAAGAAGCGAGTCTTAGTTTTTCTGATAATGCGATATTGGCTTCGTATACTGTTCACAACAATACGCAATGTAATGATGCATTGGTGAAAATTGAAATAGAGGGGAATTTTATAATTGGAGATAAAACACACTCTTCAACTGGGGAGGAAGTGTATCAACTTGATATGTTGAGTTTGGAAACGTTTTATCAACCACTGAGTCAAGTGGCAGAAGAGAAATATAATCAGCTGAACTTGTGCCAACGAGAATGGCAAATACAACAGCGACAAAACATTAGTGATTGTACTGAAGCCGCATTCCCTATTAATCTTTATGACATTGTTCAGATAAATAATAAAAATCTACAGTTTGGTGACAACGAATATGGTGATGGAAAATCAAATCAATCCAGGCCGAGTGAGCTTGATAAGGATATTTATTCTAAGGTAGTAACGCTAACAAAAAATGGAAGTTTTAGCTTGAAAATCAATGATTCCAGTTATGTACCAGCAGTGCCAATGTTATTACGGGATAGGCACAACTTAGATAATTTTGCCAATGAATTTAATCAAAATTATTTGATTCCAAAAGATTCACTAATAGAGTTTACGGATTGTGGATTAGTTAACGCGTATTACACATTCGAAAACCACTCTATTACGTTTTGTTATGAATTATTTGAGAAAATTTACAGCAGTTACGCTCCAGCATTTGCTGAATCAATAGACCTTGATGCATTAGATAAAGCCTGGCTCGCAACTCGGTTCATATTAAATCATGAATTAGCACATTTATTAATTGATATGAATAATATTCCTGTGTTCGCCAGTGAGGAAGATGTTGCGGATAGTATTGCGACTACATTGGCAGTAAAAGTGGAAAATAATGCCTTAGGTGCGGTGTATGCGGGATTCTTTTTTTATTCGACTGCCCAGGGAAGTCTAAAAGAGTATTTTGACGTTCATACCTATGGCCCACAACGATTTGGCAATTTAGCGTGTTGGGCTGCGGGTGGTGATGTTTCGATCTTGGCAGATGAGATTGTGAAATCGTGGGTTGAGCAAGTCGTCACTGACGGTAATCGTGCTTGTGCAAATGAATTTAAAGAGCAGGTGAATGCAGCGAAAAATTATATACAAGATTCGACTGTGGAGGTGTTATAAGATTGGTTAAGCACTTTTATCTTTAAGTACACTCAAAGAATAATTGACATACCATTCTTTGAAATCTTTAGCTGGAATGGGTTTGCTTAAGTAATATCCCTGAATCGTGTCGCAACCCATTTCGGCTAACATATCCCAGCTTTCTCGGTTTTCAACTCCTTCGGCTACGACAGATAATCCCATATTATGAGCTAAGTCTATGGTTGAGCGAACGATTGCTAAATCGTTTTTGTCTTTATCCAAATTCATAACAAATGAACGATCTATCTTAAGTTCATCAACTGGCAATTTCTTTAAATAAGCTAATGATGAATATCCAGTACCAAAATCATCAATGGCGAGTTTGATGTTTTTATCGTGTAGTGCTTGTAATGTTTCTAAAGCAAGTGCTGGGTTATCCATCATAGCACTCTCTGTTATCTCAAAAATGAGTTGTTCAGGTTTGAGTTGGGAGCTATCTAATAGATAATTAATAATGGTGATTAAATGGGGATTTTTTAAATTGTATACGGATAAATTAATGGCAACCCCGATATTTATGCCATCATTATTCCAATTGTTAGCTTGTCGAATCGCGTTACTAACAACCCATTCTGTTAGTGGATGGATTAATCCGGTTTCTTCTGCAATCTCGATTATTTGATCAGGAGGAATAAATCCTTTTTCTGGATGAGTCCAACGTAATAGGGCCTCTGCAGATGTTACTTTATTTTGAAACAACTGAAACTTGGGTTGATAATATAATTCGAAATCATTATTGTTCAAAGCTTTTTTAATATCTGTTGATAATGCCAGTTTTAGTATCTTGTTTTTTCTATCATCATTATCTTCATTGTATATTGAAAATGCTGCATGATTCTTTTTCGCATTATGCATAGCAACGTCCGCATGACGTAACAATTCTGAATCCGTAACACCATGATCGGGGAATAAGGCAATGCCGATACTCGGTTCTACAATAATTTGGTGTGCTTCGATTTGGAATGGTAGTGCGAGAGTGTTTACCATTTTTTTCGCAACAGTTTTTGCGGCATCCAGTGTTGTATTATGCATGAGTACCGCAAATTCGTCTGCACTAATTCTTGCAACTACATCCATGTTTCTTAACGCATTTGACAAACGATTTGCAACATCTTGTAATAAGGTATCGCCAACTTGATTACCAAGGCTGTCGTTAATTTCCTTGAATCGATTGATGTTAAGAATTATGATGCCTGGGCTTGCTTTATTTCGCTCTTTTTCCCGCATAAGTTGTTTAAATCGATCGATCATGAGTATTCGATTAGGTAAACCGGTTAGCCCATCTAATAAAGATTTATATTTTAACTCAGAATGTTTTTCTCGTGTTTGAGATCGCATATCTGAAAATGCCACTAACAATTCTTGCATTTCTTGATACTGCGTTGCAGGTAATTGATCGGAATATTTTCCTTCAGCTTCGTGTCGAAGTGCATAGGTAAGCGATGCAATTGGATCTAAAATTAGTTTTTTCATTCCAATAATCATTATTAGTGTAATAAAAACACCAAAACTCGCCAATAAATAAATTGAAAAAAGCAAATAATTCGCCGTGTTTGACAAATTGTTAAAATCACTTTCCGATTGTTTCGATGCAAATTCGTCGAGTGACTGTAGTAACTCCCAAATTTTCTCGATTGATGGTCTTACCCGTTGTTTTATGACTTCAATATCGGTTCGCCATATGCCAGTGTTCTTAATGTCTTGAACTTGTTCAAATCCTTTTTGCCAATCGATTAGTGCAGCTTTCATGGTTTCAATGGACGCGGAAGATTGTAATCCAAAATTAGGATTATTATTAATGAGTTTTTCTGTATTGTTGAGTAACGTTTTTAATTCATTTTGATAAAGGCTGATGTCCTTAATTTGTGAAGGAATTTTTTCGGCATCTAAACCGCCAACTAAGTTAGAAAAGTAAATACGAAAGCCTGCGATCATTTGCGACCATAAAAATCGAGCGCGTACAATATTGAGAAATACATTTTTAAATTTATTTTGGTTTAAATCTGCTGAGAGTTCATCTACGGCCAAGGCTGAGGCGGTTGTGAATTCACTATTACCCGGCAACATAGTATCTTTTACTACAGCAAAAGCTGGGAATTGTTTGCTAGGAGTTTTACGAGTAATCATTAACTCGTCAAACACGTTCTCCAGTTGATCAATATTTTTTGTTAATTGCTTGATATTAGATCTGAATTCTAATTTATTATTCCAGTTTAGTGCGGAGAGGGAAATGGTTAAGTCTTTTGCAGAATTAAGAGTTTGACTAAAGTTTTGCTGATAGGATTCATCATGTGGAAATAGCATTGCGCTTTCCAAAGAGGTTCTAGCAGACCAAATATTATTTTTGATTGATTTAGATTGTATACCTAAAAAATTATGTTGTTGCTTATTATCAAAAAAATTGTTTTGCTTATTTTTTAGAAAATAGTTTCCCACTAGCCCAGATATTAAAATCGTCGCCAAAAATGTAAGTGCAAGAAATATAAATCTATTTTTTAAACTTGGCATTATTACAGGTTTTTTTTCCATTTTACGCTGTGGTTATAGATAATTACCTATCGGCAACTATGGTTCTGATCTGTAATTGTATTTCAAATGGAAAAACGGCTAACAAGTAGTCGATTTATGAATTTAGTCGATATTAGGCGGTCGAGATGGATTTGATGAAGACAAAAAAAAATAAGACCGATACTCGAATATTTTTGAGACGTTAGGGTTAATCGAAACAATGGCTAAGAACAATGTGTTTTGAGATATTGGAAGCAATCTTTAACATTGAGTGGTTTACTAAAAAAATAACCTTGTGCCAGTTCGCATCCCATATTTTTTAAGCACTCACGTTGTTCATCAGTTTCAACGCCTTCTGCTATGACTTTTAAGTTTAAGTTATGTCCCATTGAGACAATTGTGTTGACGATTGCAGTATCATCGTTGTTACCGGGAATTTCTCGTACAAATGACATGTCGATTTTTAGCAAATCGATGGGGAAGTGTTTTAAGTAACTCAGTGATGAATAACCTGTTCCAAAATCATCAATGGATAAATGTATGTTACTTTGATGTAGTTCTTGTAAAATATTAATGACATAATCGTAGCGGCGCATGATTGTACTTTCTGTGACTTCAAGTTCCAATAGGCTTGGGTCAATGCCAGTTTTGCTGATAATATTATGAATGATGTCAGTAAAATTATTTTGGTTAAATTGTTTAGCCGATAAGTTAACAGCTATTCGTGGCATGTTGATACCTTGTGATTGCCAGAGCATACTTTGGGTGCATGCTTCAAACAACACCCATGTGCCCACGGGAATGATTAGCCCAGTATCTTCCAATATGGGAATGAATACACCTGGCGGAACTAATTTTCCATCTGGTTTTTGCCAACGAATCAGTGCCTCTAGGCCGACGACTGTGTTGTTTGCTAAATCGATTTGAGGTTGATAGTGTAGTACGAACTCGTTGCGCTCAAGTGCTTTTCGTAAATCACTTTCCATGGAAATACTTTCCAAACTGTGAATACTTAAATCATTTGAAAAGCTTTGAAATTTAATGCCGTCAACCTTTGCTCTATTGAGAGCGGCTTCCGCATTTTTTATTAATTTTTCCGCAGTGTCATTTTCACTGCATAGTGTTGATACGCCAACTGTCGCATTTAAATAAATATCTTGATTATTTAGTCGAATGGATTTTTCAATTGCTTGATTTAACAAATCAATAATTTCAGCTTGCTCATCTTGAATTTCGATACTTTTTACGATTAGTAAAAATTCATCACCGCCCATACGCCCGAGAGTAGTATTCTTGGGTAATACGTCAAGAAGTTGATTACTCATTATTTTTAATACTTGATCAGCGAGATGATGTCCTAGGCTTTCATTTATAGTCTTAAAGCGGTTTAAATCAAATTTAATAATTGAGACTTTGTCTTGATTCTCATGTGCGCTGATTATAATGTCACTTAAAATATTTTGTAAGTTAAATCGATTGGGTAATCCTGTGAGTGTGTCAAAATAAGCTAATTTATGTATATGTTGTTCGGCTTTTTTTCGTTCTGTAATATCTGAGAAAACAGCAATATAATTTATGATATTATTTTTATCATCTCTTACTATACTGACACTAATTTCAACCGGATATACTTCTCCACTTTTTTTCTTGTTCCAACTTTCGCCTTGCCAACCGTTTGTAAAATCAAGTTCTTTCCAAAACGATTGGTAAAATGTCGGTCTGTGTTGACTTGATTGCAATATGTCAGGTTGTTTTCCAATAATTTCTGGTTCGGGGTAACCTGTGGTTTTTAATAATGCAGCGTTTACCCGTACAATTTTACGTTCAGCATCCATTATCATGATGCATTCGATACTTTTGTCAAAAACTTGGGCGGCTTGTTTTAAATCTTGTTCCGCCTTAACTTGTTCGGTTATATCCAACGCATAACAATTTATATTTAGTTTGTTGGAAGTGGGGGAGGCTAACCAGTGATAATGTCGATTTTGAGTCGTATCGTTAAATTCTTGAATTGTGGCGTTCTCAATGCAGATATCAATTATCTTTTGCCAGTGTTTCGGGGCTTTCAAGCGTTCGTTTTTATTCCAATTTTCAATTATACTTAGACCAGCAGGGTTGGCGTATAATACATTCCGATTATTATCAATTCTTAAAACCGGTGAAGGATTTTCTTGAGGAAAACGAGATAAATATTCTATTTCATTGCTGGTTTCTATTTTATCAGTTATATCCAGTACGACAGCAAAAAATACTCTGTCATCCCTATCTTGCGATAGTTGTAAACTAATGCTGGTGGGGTATGTGCTACCGTCTTTACGTTTAAATTTAGTTTCGAATTCCAGTAAGTGATCTTTGCCCAGATAAAGCGGATTTAGCAAGGAGATAAATTCCTTTTGACTTATTTCTGGTGTTAATTCAAAAGGGCGCATGGCATATAACTCTTCCGCGCTGTAACCCAAGTTATTAATTGCACTTTGGTTGACTAACTCAAAGTATAATGTGTCGCAGTTAAAAACGTATATCTCATTCAAGGAATTATCAATGATATTCCAAAGTCGTTTGGTTTTCGCTTGGTCTGATTTGTATTGCCGACGGACTTGAGATTCTTCAATTTCACGTTTAATTGCCGGACATAAACGAGTTAGGTTATCTTTATTTATATAATCGTTCGCACCATATTGCATAAGTTGTGCTGCGATTTCTTCACCTACATTACCTGATACGACAATAAACGGTATTTCACAATTGAATGATTTGCGTAAAATCTTTAATGCGTCAGGCGCACTAAACTCAGGTAGCAAATAGTCTGAGATGACAATATCCCAAGTTGAATCAGATAGAGCAGTGGACATTGTTACAACGTTATAAACGAGTTCATATGTTGGTTCATAACCCTCCGATCTTAAATGTCGAAGTAACAAATCTAAATCATCGTCATTATCTTCAACAATGAGAACTTTTAATGGTATGCCCATGTTCTTTTTTGAGTTTAGTGCGGTCATTTTTAATTTAATGTGCGACTAGCTGATCCCATCCATCGTCTGGTCTAAAACTGCTACCCAAATTTTGTTCTAGGGAGCTTAGCTTATTTCGATAGCTAGACGCGCCTTCTGTTTGCGCATAATTTAGTGGGCCACCGCGGAACGGAGCAAACCCAGTTCCAAATATAACGCCTGCGTCCAATAGTTCTTTTTCACTAACAACATGTTCACGTAAGCATGCTACGGATTCGTTAACCATTCTTCCTATCATTCTGTCTTGAATTGCTTGCTTGTCGAATTGAGAATCGGTCGTTTTATTTGTGATTTTTTTGCCTGCTTTGTACTGATAGAATCCACTGCCAGTTTTGGTGCCTAGGTTTCCTGCACTGACCAGTTTCGTTAAGCTATCAGGAATACTGACATCCAAATCTTTTGATAGGATTTGTGCCACCGACTGGCAAATGTCTAAACCTACCGTATCAGCTAATGTCAGTGGGCCCATTGGCATTCCAAATTGTAATGCGATTTTGTCAATTTCCTCTGCAGGTACACCCTCTTCGTGGATTCTAACCGCTTCAAGCATATAAGGCATTAGGATACGATTGACTAAAAATCCAGGACCGCTTTTCACAGGTAATGGTAATCGATCGATTTGTGTTGCAAAGGCTGCGGTTCTGTCTGCGATTGTTTGATCAGTATTATCTGCTGTGACAATTTCGATTAATGGCATTTGAGAGACGGGATTGAAAAAGTGTAAGCCCACCAAGCGTTCCGGTTTTTCCAAAACGGTGCTTAAAATTTCAAGCGGTATGCTTGAGGTGTTTGTAGTAAGAAGTGCATCTGATTTCATTTGAGGTTCTAATTGTTTGTACAGAGTTTGTTTCGCTTCGATATTCTCTACAATGGCTTCTATTACGACATCTGCTTTTGGAATACCTAATCCTTTTAAGTCGGGAATCAGTCGATCCATCGCAGCAATAATGCCAAGTCGGTCGCCTCGTAACTTTTTCGAAAATAATTTATGCGCTCGTTTTAGTGCTTTTGCAATGTTTTCAGGACGACGATCCTGCAACGTGACGCGTAAGCCTCTGAGTGCACACCATGAAGCGATATCACCACCCATGACACCAGCACCGATGACATGAACTTGGGAAATTTTGGGTGTATCTTCTTTTGCAACTAATTTTCCAAGACTTTTCAATTTTTCTCTGAGAAAGAATACTCGTATAAGGTTTTGGGCGGTTTCACCTACCACTAAATTGGCTTCTGACTTTGCCTCTTCAAGTAGCATTTTCTTAGGATCATCAAAATAATTAGCCCATAAGTCGACGATGGCATATGGAGCGGGATAATGTTCTATTCGTGCTTTTTTAGCAACATTTTTCAAAATCATTTTTTTAAGCAATGGGCGTACAAACATATGATTGGTTATCGCTTGCATGCGTGTGGCTTTATGAAGTGGCGGGTGATCCATTATGGTTTTTTTCGCGGCAGGTAAAAGCTGACGGGTTGGTACTGCATAATCAACCATGCCTAATTTTTTCGCTTTTCGAGCATTAATGGGTTTACCAGTCAACATAATGTCCATTGCTGCTGGCGCACCGATGAGTCTTGGCAGCCTAACTGTGCCGCCAAATCCAGGGTGTATGCCCAGTTGAACTTCAGGCAAACTCAATCGCGTTTTTGCTCCGTCATCCACAATTCGATAGTCGCAAGCTAATGCCAATTCGAAGCCACCACCCATGCAAAAGCCATGAATTAAAGCTACGGTTGGGCATTTTAAATCAGCTATTTGGTCCATGATGCGTTGGCCACGTTGTACGTGGTTAACGGCTTGGTCAATACTGTCAATGACTGTGAATTCTTTTATATCTGCGCCGGCAATGAAGCCGCTTTTTTTATCGGATAAAAATACGATTCCAGAAGGGAGGTTGCTGCTTTGTACTGAATTCAATATATCTTCCAGTTCTTCCAATACTGCAACACACAATACGTTTGCACTGGCATTTGCTTGGTCTATATGGAGCCACAAAATGCCTTGTGCATCGGTGACTGGCTTCCAGTGTTGATATGTTTTATCTTCAGTCATTGAGTATTACTCCATTTCGTTTTCAATTAACATTGCACCACCTTGACCGCCGCCAATACATAAACTGGCAATCCCTCTTTTTGCTTTATTTCGTTTTAGTGTGTGTAACATATGTAAAACTATTCGAGCGCCACTTGCTCCAACAGGATGGCCGATGCTGATACCGCCGCCATCGACATTTAATCTTTCCCTTGGGATTTCACCAACAGTGCCGCTGATATTTAAATTTTCTCGACAATATTTTTCCTCTTTCCACGCCGCTATGCAGGAAAGGACTTGCGCGGCAAAAGCCTCATTAATTTCCCAATAGTCGACATCATCGACTTTCAATTTATTGGTGGAGAGTAGGGGAGCCATTGCGTGTGCGGGACCTAATCCCATTTGTGACGGGTCCAATCCGGCCCAGTGGCTATCGCTGATTCTACCTAATACATTTAAGTCATGGTCTTTGACTGCTTGTTCGCTTGCTAAAATCAACAATGCTGCACCATCTGTGATTTGTGCGCTGTTACCAGCTGTCACTTTCCCAAATCGTCGATCAAATACTGGCTTTAATTTTGACATGCCGTTGATGTCTGAATCACGACGAACTCCATCATCATTGTCATAAAATTTTCCAGCGGTGTCGTAGGTAATTTCGATTTCATCAAAATGTCCATTATCTTGTCCAGCAGCGAGTTTACGATGGCTTTCAACTGCAAATTCATCCATATCAGCGCGGGAAATGTTAAATCGATCAGCAAGAATTTCCGCGGTTTGTCCCATATTGAGTCCAACCACTGGATCCGTTAATCCACATATCAAACCAATAATGGGTTTTAAATGTTTACCCCGTAGTTGCGATATGGCTTTAATTTTCCCGGCGGGTTTTTTGATTCGACTAAAATCGGATAACCAATTAACCATCATGTCATTTAATAAAATGGGTGCATGACTCATTGCTTCAACGCCACCAGCTAAAACTAAATTTGAGCGGCCACTTGCAATGTTGAATGCTGCACTATCCAACGCCTGCATACCTGAAGCGCAATTGCGTTGTACAGTCCAGCCCGGGACAGCATCGCCACATTCGAGTCGTAATGCAGCAACTCGACCAATATTGACTTCGTTTGGTCCTGGCATGACACAACCTAAAACCACTTCATCAAATTCCGAAGCAGAAAAATTTTGTCTTTCCATTAGTGGTTTGCCAGCAGCAACTGCGAGGTCTGCAGCATGGAGTGGCCCGACGTGTCCTTTTGCTTTTAAGAACGGTGTTCTACTTCCATCAACAATATAAACCGGCTTATTAATTGATTTCTTACGAGATTTAGCCATTTTGGTTCTCCTGGTTACTGCAGTTTAAATTCGCTTTGATCGAAATCATCAACCTTAATTATGGCTTTCCTGAGTTCTATAAAACGAGCAAATAGTTTCGCTTCTTCATCGGTTATCAATACTTCACGATCTGCTTGTTTTAATAAATCCTCTATATTATAGCCACTCACTTTTCCTTGTTTTCTCAAACCGAGAATTCTTTTTTCAATTTTGTCCGCATCTTTTGCAATTGCGAAGGCTTCTTCCAATCTTGCAACTTGTTGATCATCTGATTCTGGCACAAAAACACCAGAAGTTAATCTTTCTCGTGAAGCCGAGGGATTTAACAAAATTGATGCGACATCATGTCCAAGTTGATCACTTGGTGGGTTAAAGCGTTTACCGTATGGGAAAATGATCCATTTTAATATTTTCGCCATAAAACGATTTGGGAAGTTTTGTAATATGGCATACATGGATTCCTGTATACCATTAAAACAATCTTCACATACCCAGGTGATTAATGCTAAATCTTCTTCAGGTGTGCCTTGGTCTTCGTAGCGTTTTAAAGATGCACTTGCTAGGTATAGGTAACTTAATATATCAGCAAATCGACCGGACAGTTTCTCTTTGCGTTTTAGTGCACCACCGAGCGTTAACATGGCGACATCGGCTAACAAAGCGAATGCACTACTAAACCGGGTGAGTTGTTGATAATAGTGTTCCAATGACACTGTATTTGGTATGTTGACAAATCTTGCGTGAGTTATGCCCATGAACCAGCTACGAAAGAAATTACTCGTTGCAAACAAAATATGTGAAGTAAATGCGTCGTCAAAATCATGGACTGCTTTTGACTTATTTGTTTCTGCTGCTGCATGCATCTCTTTTAATACATAAGGATGTGAGCGTATTGCACCTTGGCCAAATACAATCAAAGAGCGAGTAAGAATATTAGCGCCTTCAACGGTTATGCTTATCGGAATTGCATGATACAGTTTTCCAAGGATGTTATTAGGTCCTAAACAAATACCAGCGCCACCTTGTATGTCCATTGCGTCATTTACCGCTTTACGCATTCTTTCAGTTAAATTGTATTTCAATACAGCTGAGAGAACAGATGGGCTTTCGCCATGATCCAATGCGCTAGCAGTTAGTGTACGCGCAGCATCCATCATGTAAGCATAGCCTGCCATACGGGCGAGTGGTTCTTCCACTCCTTCAAAATATCCGATGGGAACGCGAAATTGTTTTCGGATTCTTGCGTATGCACCTATTTCTCTGGCGGTAAATTTAACCCCACCGACGCTTAATGCAGGTAATGAAATTGATCGTCCGGCAGCTAAGCATTCCATTAACATGCGCCAGCCCTGTCCGACTTGATCAACGCCTCCAATGACCCATTCCATCGGTATAAACACATCTTCACCGTGATTTGGACCATTTTGAAAACCGATGCCTGAGGGATGATGTCGACGTCCAATATTGACACCAGGGTGATCTGTCGGGATGAGTGCACAAGTGATACCGAGATCTTCGGTACTTCCCAATAAACTATCAGGGTCACGGGTTTGAAATGCTAAACCTAAAACCGTTGCAACGGGACCCAGCGTGATATAGCGCTTGTCCCATGTTATTCGCAATCCTAATACGTCTTGTTGTCCATTATATTCAGCTTTACAAATGATACCTAAGTCTGGAATGGAGCTGGCATCACTACCAGCTTCTGGACTGGTAAGGGCAAAACAAGGAATATCGATTCCTTTTGCCAAATTTTCGAGATATTGTGATTTTTGCTCAGGGGTACCATAACGTAGGAGCAATTCTGCAGGACCCAGTGAGTTCGGTACCATGACACTGACTGCAGCTGCGACACTTCGTGTGGATATTTTTAAAACCACTGCTGAATGAGCCAATGCTGAGAATTCCAATCCGCCAAAACTTTTGGGAATGATCATTCCGAAGAATCGATTGTCTTTGATAAATTGCCATACTTCTGGGGGCAGGTCGTTCATCTGTTGGGAAATTTTCCAGTCATCCAACATTTGACACAATTCATTCACAGGACCATCTAGAAAGGCTTGTTCTTCTGTGCTGAGTTTCGCCGTTTTATGGTTTATGAGTTTGTTCCAGCTAGGTTTGCCACTGAATAAATCTCCATCCCACCAAACTGTACCGGCATCAAGTGCTTCTTTTTCTGTGCGTGACATGGGTGGCAATACCTTTTTGAACATAGCCAATACTGGCCCACTAAATACGCTTCTGCGGATACCAGGCAAGTTGGCCAAAATTGCAAAGGTCAAAAATAGAATCCATACACTTCCTAATATAAAACCCACTTCACAAATCAAGCTAAGAATTGCGAGATAAGCGCCAATGGTCGCTGTCCAAATTATGGCGCGTGTCCGGTGGTAGGCCAGTGTTCCTAAAATAATCAGAAACAAAATTGCAGACAACATATACAGACTCCTTTATTTTTTAATTTTTGCTACTTTCCTGAAGTTGGCGATTAAGTATTAGTTAACAAATTAGATTTGATTAGACTTATTCATACGTCTACGGGTTGTTTGAATCGCATACTATCGTGTGATAAAAGTACATTTGCAGCAGGTTGAAACATGCCCAGGTTTGTTAATTGAAATGGTAATTTTGATAGTTTTTTGCGCACACAGACGTCCTTGTTTGTAAAGCAACAGTAAAAAGATTTTGCTGATACTTATTAGCGGCAATTCTTTGAAAAATATAAGAACATTGAAATAGGTCATTTACTCACTTAGCAGGTTAATATTTAATCTATCAGCGATGCTAGAAAAATTTCAGTTACGAGTCTGATAAATAAATTTCTACTCCCCATTCAATATAATGGTAGGAATTGATGGATAAAATTCAAATTCTTATTTGGATTTATTTTTTTTTGTCCAATTAATCTGCTAATAATTGAATTACTCGATCAAGTTTTGATTTGGAGGTGTAATAATGTGGTGAGAGGCGAATTCCTTTTCCTCTTAGCGCGCAAAATACATTCGCTTTTTTCAATTGTGTAAATTTAGCCTCATTTGAATATTCGTTCGAAGCAATATTAATGATTCCTGCTCGTTTGTTTGGATCTGCAGGGCAATTAAACTTTATGTGTGATAATTGTGCTAAGTTTTCGTAAAGATAATTTGTTTTTTCCATTAGCATTTTTTCTACATTAGACATGCCAACTTCCAATAATAAGGATAAGCTCGCGCTTAAGCCATGAATGCCCAACATGTTTGGACTTCCACACTCGAAACGCCGCGCACTGTTTGCAATTTTCCAATTCTTCTCTGAAAAATTAAGAAAATCCTCAACCATATGCCATCCATATTGATGTAATTTGAGCTTAGTTTGTTGATTAGATTTGCAATAGAATAATGCAACACCTTCTGGACCGAGCATCCATTTATGACCATCTGCAACAACGAAATCTGCATGATATGTTTGCACATCAAATTCAACGGCGCCAATGCTTTGTATTGCATCAATACAAAATAGGATATTTTGTTGATTACAGAACTCGCCCAGCGTTTTCAGATTCAATCGCGTACCACTCGCGTACTGAACTGAGCTAATGGATAATAACTTGGTATTTGGATCGCATTGGTTTTTTATTTCGTCTTCCGCAGAATTGCCAGATTGTAAATCCGCGTAACGAATTTCTACACCTTGGTTTTTTAATGATTCCCACACAATATGATTTGATGGAAATTCTTCATTGCTAATAACAACGTTGTCTCCCACCTGCCAATTAAGTCCATAAGCAATAACTGATAAAGCCTCTGATGTGTTTTTTAGAATGGCAATTTCATCGCTTGATTCAGCATTGATTAATGCTTGAAATTGTTTGCGTAGTAATGCTTCGGTTTCCATCCAAGCAAGATAATGAAATGAGCCTACCTGTCCATTTTCCGTCGCAAATTTATTGATGGCAAGACAAGTTCTACGGGGCCAGGGGCCAATTGCCGCATGGTTTATATGGACAAAATCTTCATTTATTATCCATTCGGATTGGAGTTCTTTGTCCATTTTCATGTGCAATTAATTTGTATATGAAATGAAAGTGATTAACACGATATTATTCGACATAATGCTAAATTTATCAATGATTAATTGTCATGATGGCTTGCAGAAATTATCCCTAAATACTAAACTTATAGTCAACGTGGGGAAAGGTTGTACGCATAATAAAAATGAAAAAACGGATAATAAATATAACTTCAATTCAGGAAAAAACATCAACGGTTTTGTGGTGGTAAACAAACATTATTAATGTTTGTTTCAATTTTTGTTTTTCTTTGAAATTCCCCCTTCGTCCATTAAATCGCATATTGTGATTTAGCTTGGTGTGTATGTTCGTCTACAACATAGGTGGGGAAGTTGGAATGACGAGAAAATGTTTATTAAAAACGTTTTTTATTCTATTTCTTGGTTGCATCTCAATTGTCGCAAATGCAGCAAATCAAATTAATGCGCTTCCAGTTGCTGATGGCTTGTTGGTAAAGTTTAAGGTTAATTCCAGTAATACCAGTCAACAACATGCATTGTCGATTTCAGGGCTTCAATCAGTTCAAAAATTTGAGTTAGTGCCCGGTTTATTGCATGTTAGAGAAGTGGCGGGCGAAACGATCCAATCGACATTTTCTTCCATCGTCAATAATCCAAACGTTGAGTATGTTGAACCAAACTACTACGTAACAACCCGTGCCCTTCCTGCAGACCCTGAATTTTCATTACAGTATGGATTAAACAATAACGGACAAACAGGTGGATTAAGCGGTGCAGATGTTAGTGCAGTTGAGGCTTGGGATATTAACACTGGAAATGATGTTGTAATCGCAGTTATCGATACTGGTGTTGATTACAATCATCCCGATTTGCGTGACAACATATGGACCAATAGCGGTGAGATTCCTAATAATGGTATTGACGATGATGGTAATGGCTTTGTTGATGATTATTATGGATGGGACTTTTCGAATGACGACAATGATCCAGTTGATGATATGGGTCACGGAACCCATGTAGCAGGTATAATTGCAGCACGTGGCAATAATAATATTGGCGTTACCGGTGTAAACTGGCGTGCAAAAATCATGGGTCTTAAATTCATTGATGCAAATCAAATTGGAACGACCTCAAACGCTATCAAAGCACTGAATTATGCCGTTGCAATGGGTGTGCGAATTTCAAATAATAGTTGGGGCGGCGGCGGTTATAGTCAAGCGTTATTTGATTCGCTCGTTGCAGCAAATCAAGCTGGTCACATCTTTATTGCAGCATCTGGTAATAATGGATTGAATAGTGATGATCCCGCAAACAGTCAGCATTATCCTTCGTCTTACACACTCGAAAATGTAATTTCTGTAACGGCAACGGATGAATTTGATACCTTGGGTGGATTTGCGAATTATGGTTCTATCTCCGTTGACCTTGCAGCACCCGGCAGTAAAATCCGAAGTCTATGGTTAAGTTCTGGATATTTTAATCTGGATGGAACGTCAATGGCAGCACCCTTTGTTACAGGTGCAGCAGGTCTACTCTTATCGATACAGCCTTCGTTAACTGTCAGAGAAATTCGGTCAGCTATATTGAATAATGTTGATCCGTTGCCATCGTTAGCAGGAACGACAGTAACCGGTGGAAGGTTGAATTTGCAGAAAACACTCTCAAGTATCAATGCTGCAACTATTACTATTTCTCCTAACAGTAAACGCATGGCTGTGACAGATACCTTGCAGTTTAACGTAACGGGTGGTGCAGCACCTTATACTTGGTTGTCATTAAATCCCGGGGTAGCACAAATCAATGCACAAACCGGTTTATTAACCCCAGTGCGATCTGGTGTAGTGCAAGTCAGCGTCACAGATATTAATGGAATATCGGCACGAAGTGGTGATATTGCTATTGATCAAGTCATTATGCAGCCAGAAACTGCGTCACTCAGTGTCGGTGATTCCATTCGATTTATTGCAAACGGCGGAGTTGCTCCCTACACCTGGACGTCCGCAAATACCAACGTTGTCACTATGGACTCATCCGGATTATTGTCGGCAATTGGTGCTGGAAGAACAACAATTACAGTGAGAGATTCCAATGGTATATCTATGCAATCCGGCATCATTGAAGTCATTTTTATTCCGGATTTAACTATAATCACACCACTGCAAAATATGGGGGTGGGTGAGACAGCCACATTAGAAGCCACAGGTGGAATTCCACCTTACCGATGGGGATCCATGGATACGGGTATTGCGTCAATTGATAGTGTGACGGGTGTTATAACAGCGCTAAGAACGGGTAAAGTGAGAATGTTTGTTGAAGATTCAGCTGGTGCGAATGTGCCCAGTGGTGAAATCACTATTCAAGGCGTTACCATAAATATTCCTGTCGCGACAATGCGAATTAATGAAACACAAGCATTGGAAGTGGTTGGCGGATCTCCTCCCTATGAATGGCGAGTTTCGAATTCAGTGGTTGCGAAAATTGATGCAACGGGAAATTTAACTGCATTAACACCCGGTTCAGTTAAAGTGCGTTTGATGGATCACAACGGCAATGTAGCGGAAACAAGAGTAGTACTAATTACGAATTCTTCCGTTTTACATTTAGATTTACAAGCGGGTAGTTACACGTTAAACCAAACCATTCAAGCCGGGGCACATGGTGGTGTTCCACCGTATCAATGGTCTGTTTCAAATTCAGCGGTTTTATCTGTTAATCCCGCTGCACAAACCGTTAAAACAATTGGTCTGGGCACTGCCTATGTCACCATTACTGATGCCATCGGTGATGTCGTATCCTCAGGTACGATCCAAGTTCGAGATTTAGAAATATTGCCTAAGACGAGTAGTTATACTGTTGGTGATACTGAACGGTTTATTGCAAGTGGTGGCGTTGCGCCGTACCGTTGGTTTGTGAATAATCCTCGAATCGCTTCTATCGATTCAAACGGTAATTTCACAGCAATCGCTGCGGGTGTTGTAACAGTTGAAGTTGCAGATGCTGAAGGCATTAAAGCACAGTCCCAAGCGATTACCATTAGTAGTGGCGCGTCATCAGGTGGCGGCGGTGGAACAGCTGTGTTTGAAGTAACTCCACGAACAGCCATCTTATCTAAACGATCTTCAAGTACATTACAATTCATCGCAAAGGGCGGAGTACCACCGTTAATTTTTGCATTAAGTAACACAGCAATTGGAAGCATTAACGCTAATACCGGTGAATATACGTCAAAATCTACAGTAGCAGGGGAAACCACAGTGGTTGTTACTGATGCAAACGGTAATATAACAGAGAGTGGAATTATATCGGTTAGGTAACGATAGTTTATTTCTTAAAATATTTTAACTTTGGTTATTTTTGAATAAGTGCGCTATTGAATTAACACCAGCAATAGTTATCACAACCTAATTTAACAATTTGTGATTTTGAAAACTCTAATTCTTGCAGATTTTTTGTGTAGGATTTACAAGCTGAGCCACCGAGTTCACAATGAATTTTGCCTGTAAAGTTATCACCTTTAACGTCAGATATTTCTAGCCACAACACTTCATTTTTTTCATTAATGACTTGTGCATAACAACCCGGACCTAAATTGTCCAACTCTTCTTCGCTGGGTAATGTGCTAGCGTTAATATTCGTAATAGACGTTGTAGAGTTTTGTGGCATTTAGTGTAGCTCCGGATGATATTTTAATTTTCACGTTTGTTTTTTATCTTGTACTGAGATCATACAAATTTGATAAGGATTTATTCGCTATCTTATCAATTGTTGTTATGAATTTCATTGTAAATTTATCAAGTAAAGAAACTAAATTTCAGACCATCAACAACTATTAGGCTAATGATTTAAATCATATTTAAAACAAAGGCTTAAATGCATCATTCGTGATAAATGTTTTTTTTCAAAAAACGAACAATGATCTATTTTAACTTACTAAAATACTTGGTTAATCGGGATGAAAGTAGGAATAACATCAATATATAAATAAAAAATAAACCATTGAATGATTTTTTCGCAGAATTGGCTGGCGGCGGACGATTATCTATCCACTGCCCGTCATCAAACAAACGTAATTTTCTTAAATACGCATTGGCATTATCAATTTGCGAAACCAATGCATCATCAGTCGCTAAGTTCGATGAGGCTGTTTTTCCAGTGAAATAATATGCAGAGTTATCAAAATCTTCATACGCATCAGTTATGTTGTCGTTATCATTTCCACCAAAAAAACTAGAGAAAACTAAACTATCAGTAGAATTCTTATTTAAATCTACGCGAAAAATAAATCCATCGCTAAAGTTTTTACAACTAGATCCATCATTACATGTATCGTCATAGGCATTGTTTGTTATCGGGAAATCTGATGAAAATGTACTTCCAGATACGGTGATAAGACTACTTTCGTTAATAGTTACTGAGTGCGCGCTGTCATTCTCGGAGCCTCCAAGAAGAGTCGAATAGCTTAGCTCTATGTTGCCAATTGTCTTTAATAAAGATACGAATCCGTCAATATGTTGTTTTTGACCTGATGAGTTGCAAAATCGTATTCCAGTTGCGCACCGACTACTAAAAGCATTTGTCGTTGTGGGAAAATCATCTGAGCTGGTTTCACCAGAGACGACGGAATTATTAAACTTATCAGTGGTTATTGCATTAACGGAATCATCTCCGTTGCCGCCCAGTAGTGTCGAAAATATTAGCGAATTTGACGCATTTTTTATAATATCAAATTTTGCAACAAAGCCATCAAATGTACCTTTTTTTTGGTTTGAATATGGATTCACCAGGGGGAAATCACTGGAACTCGTTTCACCTCCAATATGAACAATTCCATCTGAATCAATCGCTACGCTATGTGCTTTATCTTGATCGTCTCCGCCAAAATAAGTGCTGTAACGATTAACGAGTTGTTTTGTGCTACTTGTATCAATTTGTATTAAAAACGCATTTGATTTATCTCCATCGCAAATATCAAAGTTTTTGCAGTTTGTTAAAAAACCATTTGAGGTGGTGGGAAAATTTTGTGACCAAGTTTCGCCAACAATAAAAACATTATCGTTTTCTTTTATTGCGATACCATGTCCGAAATCTATGTTTTCTCCACCAATGTAACTTGCATAAACTAAATTGCCTACAGAGTCCAATTTTATTAAAAAGGCATCCCAATCACCGGAATGGGTTTTAGATGTTGTCATCGGAAGATCTGTTGAGAGTGTTTCGCCTGTGATGTAAACATTAAATTCATCATCTACGGCAATATCACGGCAAATATCTCGACCATTGCCAGCAAATTGAAAAAAGTAGTTGTTTCCCGGAGAGTCAATATCGATACGAGCCACATAGCAGCTTTGGTTGTCAGTCGTTCTGCCAGTTTCATCAAAACCAAAAAATTGGGCTGAGTTGGTATCCCCTGTGATGTAAAGGGCGTCCAAACTGTCGCGCGCTATTGCAATGCCGCCATCGGTTTCATCGCCACCTAGGTAGGTAAAATAATTTTCTGGTTCAACTGCGTAAAGCGATAGGGTTGTTACCGAAAGAAAAACAAAAATAAATGCTTTAAATAAAAACTCAGCGAGATATGTTTTTTTTCCGATTTGGTGAGACATTAATTTGCTAATAATTTATTCATGCTTACAACATCATCTTCGGTTAGATTACCTGCTGCAGCTTCGAGTTCTAATACGGTTATTAGATAATTGTGTTTTGCGACACGATAATCTCGTTCGGTAGAAAAGAATTGTTGTTGTGCATCCAATAAATCCAAATTTGTTCTTACTCCAACTTCAACCCCTTTTCGTGTGGCATCAAGCGCACTTTCGCTGGACAACAAAGCTTGTTTTAACGCGTCGATTTGTTGTCTACCATTGAGTGCATTTAAATAGGCTTGCTGAGTTTGTAAAATTACATTTCGCTGCGTGGTGATGCGATTTTGTTTTTCTCGTGAGTGAAAAAGTTGAGCTTCACGTACTTGAGAGCTGGTTAATCCTCCAGTATAAAGTGGTAATTTTAATTGAAGTGCAACGGACATAGTCGTATTAACAAGATCTGAATCAAAGGTAGAGCTATGACTGGAAGATCGATTTGCATTCGCTACAAAATCCAACGTTGGCCAGTGATTTCCTTTAAATGAATTGATATCTTCTCGGGCAATTTTCACTGTTTCATTGACGATTTTTAATTGATAATTGTTTCCAAGCGCTTGATCCACCCAGTGCTTCATATCTTTAGGTTTAATTTCAATCAACTCAATTTGTTTTTTAAGCGGCGATAGGGTATCTGGAAGTGATCCAATGATACTTGCTAAGGTTTGCCGACTGATCTCATATTGATTACTTGCAGAGATTTCAGATGCTCTTGCCAAATCATAACGCGCTTGCGCTTCCAATTTATCTGTTTTTGTGGCGGTACCCACTTTAAAGGTGAGTTTAGCTCGTTCTAAATTTTCATTAAATGCAATGGTTTGTGCTTTAGCGACCGCGACGTTTTCCTTCGCCGATAAAACATTAAAATACGCATTGGCAACACGTAATATTAATTCCTGAGTACTGAGTTGATATTGTATTTCGCTTTGGTTTGCAACCAGTTTACTTTTGTCATATGAACGATTATTTGTTCGATTGTAAATTGGTTGGATTAATTGCAATTGAATACTATGCCCTGGTGAAGTGCTATTACCATCAGGGGCAGAAGCTGATTCGAAATCACTATCTTGTTTTGTATAACTTGCATCCGCAGAGGCATTAATTTTTGGTAAGAATTGAGAAAAACCTTGATTTGGTTTTTCCTTGGCAGCATCTGCATTTATTCGAGCTGCAGCTAATTGAGGATCTTGATCAGAGGCTTGTTTATAAATTGATAATAAATTGTCGGCGAAAGAGTGGGTGCTTTGCATCATCAAAATCAGAAAAGAAATTATAATTACCTTTGGTGTATTCTGTGTCATGCAAAATATCCTATTTGGTTGAAGGTTTCTTGTTACTAAATGATTATAATAAGGCATTAGTGAATAGTTTATCATCTTTGTTAATAAAGTGATTGTTTGAGTTGATTTGTGCCATTATTAACCCATGATGAATAAGTAATCTGATTTTATTTCTTTGTCAATTATGCTTGTAAAATTGTTAACAATTTATTTCAAATAGATTGCAGTCGTAAGAGAATAATTTGTACTAATAACATTCACTCTACCCAGTTTTTAAAATAAAATTTGACTTACGTTATAATAAAGTTGACTCCACTAGCCTAGCCACGGTTTAATCCGTTGCCAAATCAATTGGATTATTTTAAATAAATAGAGGTTCAAATTTTGGAAGATTTGTTAGCTAATCCTGCCGTTCAAAGTGGTGTGGCGCCGTTTTTTATCGCACTGGTAATCGGATTCTTATTTAATCGAGTCAATATACTCGCTGGATTATGCATCATTGCTGGTTTTGGAATAACGGTATTGTTGTCTGTTGGTTTTAATTTTGAGCCGCTAACCTCAACTCGAAAAATTATTTTACTCGTGCTACTTGCGCCGTGTTTGGCAATTGTTTTACAGATGTTAAAGCCACCAATTGAAACAGTTTTATTGATAAGTTACGCATTAATTTCATGTGCAATCATTTGGATATTTTGGCCCGTATTAAAACGGGATTTTTGGGGTGAAATAATTCCCGTTATAAGTTACATGATTTATGCCTCTTGGATGATGGCAACGTTTATTCGCATGACAGAGATTCCAGCGCTAACAGCGAGTACTGCAGCCACTCTTACAGGGATTGCTGTAGGTGGAGCGGCACTCATTGGATCATCTGCGCTTTTAGGGCAAATGGGTATGTCCTTAGCCGCCGCTGGTGGTGCATTTTTGTTAGTACAGCTCATGGTGCGTAGTGAGTTAGATGCTGGGTATACGGTAACGTTAACCAGTGGCGTTATTGCCGCACTGGTTTTACCTGCTGCTGTGGTTTACGCAAAGGTACCATGGATTATTTTGGTGATGGTTAGTGCCATTCCATTTGCTTGTTTTTATCCGTTTGAAGATGAAGATGATGTTTGGAAAAATACAATATCACTTGTTTTGTTTTGTGGACTTTTTATTGGTGCAGCACTTTATGTGACATGGCAATCCGCTGGTCCATTGTTATTGTAGAATCTAATTTTCCAATATTTCCACTGGTGTATAAATTGGAACAAGATTAAATAGATCTATGACTTCACTATTTCGCATTTTGATGCAACCATGGGAAGACGGGATACCCATCTCATCATCATCTGGACAACCGTGAATATAGACATAGCGTCGCATCGTATCGACATTGCCGAGTCGGTTTTTACCAGGCTCTTTTCCGCTTAACCATAGAATTCGAGTTAATATCCAATCTCGATTGGGATTGGTTTGTTTCAGTTTGGGGTGGTAGATTTCACCGGTAGGTCTTCGGCCAATAAATACCGCATTTTCAGCAGCACTTTCTCCAATTTTTGCACGAATGATATGTTTACCCCTGGGTGTGCATTCGCTTCCAAATATTTCACCTGGGCCATTCTTAGCGGTTGCGACAGAGTATTGTTTTAATAATTTTCCTTGATGAAAAAGTGTAAGACGTTGTTGTCCGATACTGATAATAATTGTGTAATTCATAGTGTTTGAATGCTTGTGTTAATTAATCCATCATAATTTCCATTAGAAGATAATGTGTAGTTTTTAATGTAGTTTCGTTTAATTAAAACATGATCTTCATACCATAGTGGTACATAGGGCAGTTTATCAAGTAAAACCCCTTGTAATTTTTTATATACTTGAGCTTGTTGCGTTAAATCATTTAAAGATTCCGCTTTTTCAATTAATTCATCAACGGTCTTGTCAATGAATTTTCCACGGTTTGCACCATGTGGTGGAATTGAGTCACTGTGCATTGTGTATCGAAAAATATCAGGTGAATTAATTCCGACCCAGGCTAGGCTATATAACTGGAATCGCCCAGCTTTGATGTCACCGTAAAACGTCCCCCAATCGTAACTGGAAATTTTTAAATCTATACCAATTTTAGCCAGCTGATCTTGATAAACCGTTGCAATACGAATGCGAAATGGATCACTTGATGTTTTAAAACTTAACTGCAATGGTTTTTCAGTTGAATATCCATGTTCTGCAAGCAATTTTTTTGCTTTAGCGGGATTATGTTGAAAACTCCGAAGTGTTTTATTTCCCGCCCAATGCTCTGGCGGTAATATGGATTGGGCCGGTCTGGCGGTGTTTTGCAAAACGTACTGTATTATAGCTTGTCGATCGATACCATATGATATCGATCGACGAATTTGAGGGATTTTGAGAATAGGATCGTTAAAATTAAACCCGAGATAACTAAAGTTTGAACCCGGACTTTTTTCAACCGATAAATCGCTTTCTTCCGATAAGAAGTTTACCAATTCAGGCATGATGTCATTTTGTGTCATATCTATTTCACCACGCATTAATTTTAGCGCGCGTACAACTGGATTTGGTACGTGGATAAAGCGCAAAACTTGATTGTCTGCTCGACGTTGTAGGGATAGATCAAGACTATTTTTTACTGAAATAAATTGGAAAGGCCCACTGCCCATTGGATATTTATTAAATGGATGATGTTTCTCAATATGTGATTTTGGCACTATTCCTACAACTAGATAAGCAGGAAATAACGGATCAGGGTGAGACAATATAAAATCGAAAGTCGTGTCGTTAATAATAACAATATCTTTTATTACCGCCAAAATGGTTCGGTGGGGTGACGCATTCTTTTCCTCTAAAATAAAATCATATGTCGCTTTCACATCCTCACTTGTTAATGATTTACCGTTATGAAATAGACTACGGCTGTTATTTAAGGTAAATCGATAATGTGTTGCATTTAATTGTTGCCAATGTGCAATAGATGGAATGACTTGTTTGCTTTGGTTGAAATCGACCAATTGTTGATACATCAAACGACCAATACGGATCGACGCGGCATCCGTCGCGAAACGGGGATCTAGATTTGACGGCATGCTCGCTAAACCAAAGCGTATCTCTGAGTTCTGCTCAATTTGACATGAGCCAAGGAGAGTTAAAAAACTCAAAATGAGACATATTCGACGAACAACAAAAGTAATTTTTTTCAACTTACCAATTTTTAAAAGGATGCTTAACTAAACTGACATTATAGTAACGTTTGTCGTCAGAAACTTCTTCATCTATCCAATTTGGTAACGTGATTGATTCATCTACTGTTTCTAATTCAATCTCAGCAACAATGAGTCCGGCATTTTCGCCACAAAACTCGTCAATTTCCCAGGTTTTTCCAAGATGATGAATAAAATGCCGAGTTTTTTCAATTACGGGTTGTTGACATAAATTGACTAACATTTTATTTGCATCATCGAGTGGTATTTCATATTCGTATTCATCACGATGTATACCTAATGTTGCACTTTTAATATTGATATTTGCTTTATCGTCTTCAATACGTATCCTCACAGAACTACGTTCATTTCCGGCTAGATAGCCTTGAATATATTTTTTACTTTTTTGTACTTCTTTACGCCACTCATCACTTTTTAGGGTATATTTTCGTTCAATTTCAGTTGCCACAGTCTTTATTTCCTTTTCACTTGAATTCCTGCATGTACTTAGATTATACAATAATGTGACTGAGTATTTATTTGCAAATCTCTGTGGGTTTTAAATTTGTGAAGTGTTCAAATTTGTTGTTTGGGCGACATGATAAATACTTTCATGGATAATAAGAAAAATGTCTGTTGATATGGGAATGGCGAATGCTTGATGAGGTAAGAATCGATAAATGGTTGTGGGCCGCGCGATTTTATAAAACTCGTTCATTAGCAAGTGATGCGGTAGCGGGTGGAAAAGTGCATATAAACGGTGCTCGGACTAAACCAAGCAAAAAAATTAACATTGATGACGAAATTCAAATTTCCATTGGTCCGATGGAACGAACGATAATAGTTCGAGTTTTAAGTGAAAAAAGGGTAGCCGCGAAAATTGCGCAAACGTTTTATGAAGAAACATCAGAAAGTGTTCAAAAGCGGGAAGCGTATCAAGAGCTTTTGAAAAATGCGCCCAGTATCAAGCCCTTAGCAGGCAAACCCACAAAAAAAGACCGTCGTGAAATTAATAAAATTAAGGGTTATTAATTTCCAAGTAACTAAAATATTTAGTAAAAACAATGAAATATAGAGTTTGATTTTATTTTGCACATATCACAGCATTATCACTTGTTAAGAAACTTACCTGCGCACCCGATACAAAGACTGTCTAAAATCCGAGGTGGAGATATGTTTTTAAGTTCCTTACAACTGCAAATTTTAAATCCGTTTATCGAAGAATCTTTGTTCATATTAGATAAAACCTTGGGTTTGAGCTCCAATTCAAACGATGGTTTCCAGGAAAAATTGGAGGATTTTAAATTCAAAGGGTACGCAGTTGTTACGAATACCTCAGGTAGTATTACGGGTAGGATTTTAATCCACCATTATTCTGAAACTGCGTTGGAAATTGGTCATCGCTTGTTACAGAAAAAAGGCGTTGAAGTTAACAACAATGAAGAAATGGATGATGAAATTAGCAACGCACTAGCTGAGTTTGCATTATCTATCATCGAGCCCGCCATCAGTGCACTACATAACAGTGATATCGACATAAAAGTTTCTCAGCCATATTTTGTTTCAGATACCGAAAAAATTGATCACATGTTAGAAGAAGTGCAAGAGATAATTACGGTACCTATTCAAGTGGATAAAATTGGTCGTTTTTATTTGAATTATTTAATTCATGAAAACGCCAATCCAGAAAATAAATAATCAACAAAATCTTCCTAAATTTGTCATACCATTCATATTAGACCGAAAGGTAATTTTGTAAATTGCCTTCGGTTGATTCCGGTTAAATTTTAATTGTAGAGTTTTGATAATGTCTCAACAAGTGAAATGGTTTGTAGGCCTCGCATTGTTTTTATATTTATCTAGTGCTTTTTATTTGTATGCAAATCAGGATTCGTTAATATTTTTACAACCCGCCATCGTTAAAGAAAATAAACAAACTTATCAATCTAACGAATTTACTGTTGATCACAATGGTGTTTCACTGCGCGGCTGGCTTATGAAATCGAATCGGCCTGATGCGGAGTTAATTATTTATTTTGGTGGTAATGCCGAAGAAGTTTCACGGAATTTGAAGGATTACCATTATTTAAAAAATTATTCCGTGCTTTATGTGAATTATCGAGGATTTGGCGAAAGTGAAGGTGCGCCAAGCCAAGAAACACTATTTGATGATGCATTGTTTATTTATGATTATATGAACAAACAATATGAAATTCAAAATGACAAAATTATCGTGATGGGTCGTAGCTTAGGTAGTGGTGTGGCGAGTTACGTGGCGAGCCAACGGTCTGTTAAATCGGTTATTTTGGTTACACCCTATGACAGTATTTTAGAAATTGCTAAGAAAAATTATCCGGTTTTTCCAATAGATTTAATGTTAAATCATCCGTTCAATTCAATTTCTATTGCTCCTAAAATAAAAGCACCAGCGTTAGTTTTAATGGCAGAGTTTGATAGTATTATTCCTAAAGAAAATACTGTTAATCTTATTAACGCATGGGGTGGTGAAGTCAAAACATTAGTGATAAAAAAAGCTCGACATAATAGTGTGTCGCACTTTCCAAGTTATTGGTCAGGAATTAAAGCGTTTTTGGAGCAAGGGCAAAAAACCTAAAAACCGCAGTTGACTGCACACTTTGCCGTGTTCAACTACGGTTTTTATATCGAATGTGCTAATACCGGATTGTTCTCGGATAAAAACCGTTTCTTTAAAATATTTTCGGGTGTAGGTTGATGAAAGTAATAACCTTGAATTGCACCACATCCCCAAGATTTTAATGCGTCAAATTGCGCTTGTGTTTCAACACCCTCAGCAATGACGCGCATATTCAGGTTTTTACCGATAGCAATTATTGTCTGTACTAAACTGCAATCTTCAGCATTGTCTGGGATATCACGAATGAAAGATCTATCTACTTTTATACAATCAATGGGAAAACGTTTTAAGTAGCTCAGTGATGAATAACCCGTTCCAAAGTCATCCAAGGATAATTCAATATTCATCGATTTTAATTTTTTGAAAACAGCATGCACAATATCGCGTTCTTCTATTAATATACGTTCAGTGATTTCTAATCCAATTTGTCCGGCTTTGATATTATATTTTTGCAGAGTATTGAGCAATGAATCGACGAAGTTTTCTTCCATAAATTGTAGGCCAGAAACATTAATTGTGGTAACGATGTCAGTTTTACCTAATGCGTTCCATTCCGCCCTGTCTTTACAAGCTTGTTCAATTATCCATTTTCCCAGATCAATCATTAGGCTGTGTTTCTCTGCAACATCAATAAATTCTGCTGGGGATAACAATCCATTTTCAGGGTGATTCCAACGTAACAATGCTTCGACACCATGCAGTTTTTTTGTACTCGCATCGACTTGGGCTTGGTAATATAGCTCGAATTCATTGTTTTCAAGCGCACGTCGCAATTCTGTTTGAATTGTCAGTTCTTTACTGACTTCTTTTGACATATCTTTGTTATAAAATTTATAGTTGGATTGCGAATTCTTTTTTGCACAATGAAGTGCAACGTCTGCATTTTTAATCAGTTCTGAAACGCTTGTTCCATCAAACGGATAAACGGCAATTCCAGCGCTAAATCCAACAAATATTTCGTAGCCATTTAAATTATAATGACCAACAGCACTTTTTAGCATTCGCTCTGCAATTTGATCTGAATAACTATCTGTTTGTTGGCTATCCAGAATCATCATAAATTCGTCACCACTCAATCGTGCCAACATATCTGATGAACGCAAGCAGTCACTTAAGCGTTGTGAAAATTGTATGATCAATTCATCTCCCGCTAAATGTCCTAATGTGTCATTGATACTTTTAAACGAATTGACATCAATGTAAAAAATACCCAACTGATGATGATTAATTTTTGCTTTCGTGATGGCTTTTTCTAATTGTTCCTCTAACAAAACTCGATTGGGCAACTGAGTTAGGGTGTCATGGGTTGCCATATGTTGTGTTTCATCTATTTTTTTCTGTAACAATTTATTGGTTTTACTTAATGTATCCAACAAAGCAAGAAAAAAGAGTGGCATGATGACAATGCCAATACCTAAACCAGCTGCGAGCTCTATTTGATTGCGCCACATCGGGCTAGCAACAACTGCGATGGTAAATCCGATGATGGATAAAGCTGCAGAATAATGAAGAAACTTTGGTCCAAACCGTAAACCATTACCAATGGTTAACCACAAGTATATGGGATAAATTGCCGCACCCGTAGTGCCAAAACTAAAGGTAGCAAATGAAATAACAGATACATCAATGACTGCCATGGCATGTTTGCGCCAAAGAAATGTTTGATTGAATCGGTAAGTAAAGTAGCAATAGGGTAAACTTAGCAAAAAATAAACAAAAGTTAATTGAACTGCCATTAATTGTAGGTCATTTGTACTTCCATATAACAGATATATTGTTTGTAAAACAATATAACTAAAAAATGTTATGCCAATTCGAGAAAGACTGTGTGCGACTTCGTTAGAAACAGATTTAGTCCATTCCATTCGGTAAGTTGATTTTATGGGACGAATTTGATTCTTCAATAAAGATTGAATGTAGTTTTTAATAGTGGATATTGGATTGTTCATTTCGTTTTTAAAACTTGTCTTTATATCGATATAGGTCTATTTATGTTTTTTCAATTTACCCAACAGACTTTACAAACTAAAACTCACAGGCATATTGTTACCCATATAATTATGAATCTCGAATTGTGTTTTTTTATGAAATAGACAAAAATTTATTTGTCGCTTGTATAGCGAATATAATTGTCGAGGTAAACTCACAACAAAGATCTAATTATCATACGAGGCGAATTGATTACTCGAAAATCAATAATCAAACTTGCGGCAGAAAACTAAACGAAGAACTGGATACGAGTCTATTATTTTGTATCGTTATAATTATGTTTATGTCGCACGCATACTATAACATATTTGCCATAAAAATTCTTATAGTTGATTTTTTTCCTTGAAATTATTAGAAAAAGTGTTTTGAAAACAATAATATTTTTAGTCTATGAACATGAGTTGCGACTTAATATTGTTTAAAAACCATTCGGATTAAAGGGTTGGTTTTTGACATATTTGGTTGCTTGGTATCTGTTGAGAATTTTCATGTCTTCCATTTTTATTGGAAATTGTAAAAAATCGTGCAATTTAGTTGTATTTTTTCACGTAATTGCCTTGCAGAAATCCATTTCAAACGTAACCGATATCATAATTGGCACTTTATTAGTCACTGCTGATTTGGGATTATTCATCCTAGGATTGGTTTACAGCTGGAAACTCAATGAGATGTTTTATTACTATTATCTGATATTGCGCGTTAAGTTTTGGCAAAAACTTATCACCCATTCGGGTCAATGTTTATGAAATGATGGCGAAACCGATATTAATAGTTAGTCCCACGATGGATTTTAAATACTGTGCTCGTTTGTTTTATCGATTTGATTTATCCCGTGCACCGGTTAACGAAAACAAAAAGTTTCCAGTGTTGTGAGTTTTACTGATATGTTGGTTAAGGGATTTTTCAATAGAGAAAATAATAAAACAAATTAAGTTTATTACAACTATTAACGACGCAAAATCGCAATCCATCGCCATAGGTTTAGAAGACTTGCGAGCGAACTAGCAACATATGTCAACGCAGCGGCTTTAAGAATTTTTTCAGAAATTTTAATTTCTTTTTCTGATATGTATTGTCCTTTTTTTAATAGCGGTAATGCTTTTCCAAAACTTGCATCCCATTCCACAGGTAATGTTACAAGGTGGACTATGGTAGAAACAAACATGCTGGCAATTGCCGCGACGAATAATAAAATGCCTGCACTTGGAGCTCTTGTGATCATAGTAACGATGGGAATTGCAATCATTGCAATAGATCCAATTTTTTGTGCAACCACTGCTTTTTTAACTAATTGTGTCCGTAGTGTTAGCATTGGGTGATTTTCAGCATGCTGTATTGCGTGGCCCACTTCATGGGCGGCGACCGAAACGGCAGTTAATGATTTTCCATCAAAGTTTTCTGGTGATAAGCGAACGGTTTTTGATTCCGGGTCGTAATGATCCCCAACATCGGTTCGTTCCAGTGATATATGGGTTAAATCAAATCGATCTAGTAAATGGCGTGCGAGTTCACCACCGGTTCCAGGTAAGTGACTCAGGGATTGATTATAGCGTTGAAATATATATCGAGCCCATATTTGTGGACCAAATACAACAATGACAACCGTAATACCAATAAGTAAAAAAAGCATTTGTAGGAATATACCTTAGCGGTGATATTCCTACAATGTTTCTCAGATAAACAGAATATTTTAAATTTTAGTTGTCATTGTGAATCGAAACAACTGCAGTAGGACCGCGCCAATCTAGATTGCTAGGGATTAAATCCATTTTACCAAAAACACCATTGTGAATAGTGACGAAACCTTCACCGGGATGGTTTAAATTTGATCCATTGTTGCAAGGTGGTCCGGGAATATAATTACAATCTTCGTTATTCATTTCAGAACCTGCATCATATGTCATTCCATGAACGTGAGTCGTTCGGTGTTTTCTGGGAGCTTTCACATTTCTCACAGCCATGATTGCATCATTTGTTGTTGCTAACATGCCGGTAACTGAAAACAACGTTCGTTTGGGTGCTTCAATTTCTATGGTGATAGAACTACCCGGTGGTATGCCACCACCCGTCGCTGTGGCTGAAACATTATCATCATATTCCAAGCTTTCAACTAATGGTGCGTTGTTGCCTGTCTCAGCTAAGGTTGCCAATTCAGAAGATGCTGGTGCGTCACTATTACCTAGTTCAAATAATTTAAACTTGTGATTGTGTGCAATAACAACCGGTGGAGTGATGATGTGATGTGCTGTTGTGTTTTTTATAGTCACATGATAGGTATTAAAGCGACCTTTGTCATGTGCTAAAACGCTTGATGCTGCTACGGTGGAAATTAGTGCTGTGGTGATTAAAAGTTTTTTCATGTAATTTCTCCTTCCTGAAATTTAATTACAAGTTGCATAGGATGGAGTTGAAAAATCACATTGACGTCACTCAATTCTCACTTTTTTATCACAATGTTTTAAATTTAAATAGGGTGAAATTGTAATATTAATTTGTTGTACTAAATTCAGGTAAACTGAACGAAAATTCTGATCCAATATCTATCTGACTACTCACTTTTATCGCTGAATTATGTAATTGTAATATGCGCTTAGTTATCGCTAAACCTAATCCTGTTCCTGGTTGAGCTGAATCTCGGCTTTTATCAACCCGATAAAATCGATCAAAAATATGTGGAATGTCCTCTTCAGGAATACCGTTACCAGAGTCAGAAATTAAAGTGATTAGCTGATTATTGTCATGTCTAATCGTTAAATTGATATGTCCGCCTTTTGATGTATATTTGATGGCATTTTCGATGAGATTTTCTAGTACGCGTTCTATAAGTGCGATATCAGCCGAAACAAATGGTGCATCTGCCGGTAAATTGGTTTCTAATTGAATGTTTTTTTGTTGTGCATCCAGTTTAAATTTTTGTGCAATATCCTGAGCTAATTCAGCGAGTGAAAAAGGTTCATGATTTACTTTTGTGCGATTATTTTCCAACATAGCGAGTTCAAACAATTCTGAAATTAACCTTCCCAGTCGTTCACTTTGTTTTAACGCAATACTGAGGTATTGTTGTTTTTCTTTTTCATCTAAATCAGCGGATTTTAACGTTAGTGTTTCCAGGTAGCCTTGTAATGAGGAGAGGGGAGTGCGTAAGTCATGGGAAACATTAGCAACCAATTCCCTGCGAGAGACATCTGTTGCTTTTAATTCGTTAACCTGCTGAATGATTCGTTCTGACATTTCTCTAAACGTTGTACCGATTTGATCAATTTCATCAACCGGTCTTCCATCAAACCGAGAGGGTAAGATTAATGGTTTTTCAAAATTCGATTTTTTGAACTTATCCATGACTTTAGAGAGAAATCGCAGGCGCCGTGTTATCACATTAAAAATAAAAATTCCCACGACAAGAGTGACTAATAGTGCAATTAATGCAGTCGCTGATGAAAATTGCAAAATGTAACTGCCTTTGATCATGTTTACCACAGAATCGTATTCATCTCCGCCAAGTACAATATAGAGATATCCCGCTTGTTCTTTGTTGTTATATATTGGAGCAACAGAAAAAACTTTTTTTAATTTTGAGTCGCGAGGATTGTCTCCAAAAATGGGCATTTGTCTACTGCGATCTAAAAATTGTTTGACTGGGGTAAGATCGATAAACTCTTGTTTCACTTTTCCTGGTGGTGCTGAGTAGGATAATATTTTCCCGTTGATGTCAGTTAGGTAAACCTCAATGCTAGGGTTGATGACCATGAGATTGTGAAATATCGATTTTAGTGCGTCTTTATTCCACTCGTTTTTATCAAATAATAAATTGTCTTTAACTAAATCAAAAGCAAGGTTTTCCTGTAACTTTTGACTGATCTCTTGTTGGTAGAGTGGAATTGTGAAGGTTGCAAGGGAAATAAAAATAATCGTTATTAAGGAAAGGATAGCGAAAAACCAAAAAATGAGTTTCGCGTATAAGGTTTTAAACATATTGCTTCCTAAAGTTTACAATGACTCCTGAGAGCTTACCAAGTCAGGATTAAATTTATATCCAACACCCCAAACCGTAAGAATGTATTTTGGTTTAGCGGGATTTTCTTCAATTTTAGCACGCAAGCGATTTATATGAGAATTGACAGTGTGTTCATATCCTTCATGACCGTAGCCCCATACTTGATCCAATAGTTGCGCTCGTGAATAAACACGCCCAGGTGTAGATACAAAATAAACGAGCAAATCAAACTCTTTGGCAGTAAGGTCCAATTGTTTATCAGCAATAGTTACAATACGTTTATCAATATCGATATTCATCTCGTCGATTTGGATTTTGTTTTCAACTAATTTCTTATCAGAAGTGAATACTTCAACCCGACGAAATAGGGCTTTTACTCTTGCGAGTAATTCCCTTACACTAAATGGTTTTGTTAGATAATCGTCTGCACCCACTTCCAGGCCAACGACTCGATCAAGTTCAGACGTTTTTGCAGTTAACATTAATATGGGTGTGTAGTTTTCTTGTGCACGAACTTTTTGACAGATATCGACACCATCCATGTTTGGTAACATTAAATCCAGTATTATTAAGTCATACGCGTTTTCGCAGGCCTTGAGGTAACCTAATTTACCATCGTGGCTTATATCAACTTTACAGTGGAGGTCTTTTAAATGCATTGATAATAATCCAGCGATTTCAGCATTATCTTCTATGATCAAAATATTTCGACTCATTGAATGGGTCCTAAGGAAATCACGATATTATACAGATTAATTATCACAAAAATGTCACGGATAAGACATTCTGAATGGGTACAGAATTTATAATTGTAAGGTAAAATTCAGGAAAATTCGAGTTAGCGAGAGCCACCCTCAGCAAGATTTGCTGTTGAAAAAAGGGTAATTTTTATTATTAATTAATTTTGGTAATGCAATTTCTAATGTTTAACCATGTAGTATCCAATAATCTACCCATCGTTCTTTTACAAGATCGATGATCATATAAACTGGATCCCACGCGATTAATGCAGTTAGTAATGGATACATTGCGACAAAATGCATGGCCGCAAACCAATCTGAATTAATTGCATATGCAAAAGATAATATTAATAACACTGTACCTAAAAATGCGCGTGATAATCTTTCGAGAAAACCAAACGTAATTTGGTGAATTGAAATCATACCTGCCACCTCTATTTGGATTAAATCTACTACTACTATCGCCAGAAAAATAAATAACTTTACTAAACGATAAACTTGTCCACCTCATAAGGTTGACTAAATATTTGGACAACCTCACGCTAAGAAAGATGCTGCAATAAACTTGTAAGTAATAAAGCAACTTCCAAACCAAAGAGAATTTTGTTTAAAAAACAATAGATTAGTTTCGAGGTGATAAACAAAACCTATTCCGACTAGTTTAGTGAGTATTTGTAAGTGTTTGATATTTTTATATATTAACTGGTTGCAACGTATACTGTCTTATAACAATATTGTAATAACTATCTGATAAATAAGGTTAGAATTCGGAATCGCCGGTTTTATTGCAAACTAATAAAAACATTGAATATGCCAATATAGATATAGTATGGCTTAGTTGTCGAATTTTTGACTTAACTCCCATTAATCGCTACACTTCGCCGCCGTTTGAGTCCACGAAAATGATGTAAAGGAATTGCATGTTTACCTTAGTTGTTGATCGCGTTGCCTCCATAAAAGATGATTTGTTATCTGGTCTAACAGTCGCTTTAGCATTAGTCCCAGAAGCCGTTGCATTTGCGTTTGTGGCTGGTGTGAACCCATTGGTTGGTCTGTATGCTGCTTTTATGGTCGGATTGATCACAGCGTCCATTGGTGGACGGCCAGGCATGATATCTGGCGCTACCGGCGCCTTAGCAGTGGTTATGGTTGCCTTGGTGGCGGAACATGGGGTCGAATATTTATTTGCTACCGTTGTACTGATGGGATTACTACAAATTGGCGCTGGATTATTAAAACTTGGTAAATTTATTCGAATGGTGCCGTATCCCGTGATGCTGGGTTTTGTCAATGGCTTAGCAATTGTAATTTTTTTAGCACAAATTCAAAATTTCCAAACCACAGACGAAGCCGGCAATACGCAATGGATGTCAGGGGAACCGTTATTACTTTTAATTGGTTTAATTTGTCTAACTATGTTGATTATTCATTTTTTGCCAAGGTTTACAAAAGCACTGCCATCTTCATTGGCTGCGATTGGTGTAGTGACAACGTTAGTCCTTCTTTTTAATTTAGACACGCGTACCGTTGGGGATATTGCATCAATTGCTGGTGGCTTGCCAGAATTCCACATACCCAACGTTCCATTTAATTTGGAAACGCTCGGCATTATTTTTCCTTACGCATTCATTCTTGCCACAATAGGCTTAATCGAGTCCTTGTTAACAATGACCTTAATTGATGAACTTACCCAAACCAGAGGTCGAGGAAATAAAGAATGTATTGGACAAGGAGCGGCTAACACGGTTACTGGTTTCTTTGGTGGTATGGGTGGATGTGCCATGATCGGACAAAGTATGATTAACGTTAACGCTGGTGGCCGAGGTCGCTTATCAGGAATTTCAGCCGCATTATTTCTTTTAACGTTTATTCTATTTGCATCTCCTCTGATTGAAATGATTCCACTCGCTGCATTGGTGGGAGTTATGTTTATTGTAGTGATTGGTACTTTTGAGTGGTCGAGTTTTAGAATTATTGGAAAGGTACCGAAATCCGATGCATTTATTCTAGTATTAGTGTCTGGGGTGACCGTTGCAACTGATTTGGCATTGGCAGTTATTATTGGCGTTATTGTCTCTGCGTTAGTATTTGCATGGAATCAAGCGAAAAATATTTCTGCTGATATACGCATAGAGGAGAATGGTCAAAAAGTTTATGAATTAAAAGGTCCTTTGTTTTTTAGTTCAATCCATAATTTTTTAAATATATTTGATACGGCTAACGATCCAGATGAAGTATATATCGATTTTCGTGGTTCAAGAGTTTATGATCACTCGGCCATTGAAGCTATCGATGCATTAACGGAAAGATACATCGCCGCAGGTAAGAAAATACATTTATTACATTTGTCGCCAGAATGTAAAGTATTGTTGAAAAAAGCCGGTGATCTTGTTGATGTTAATGTGATTGAAGATCCTAAGTATTTTGTAGCAGATGATAGATTAGCCTGATTATACAAATCAATATGATGGACATAAACCCGTAACGTTATGGATTTAAGTATTTTTAGCACACCCTTGTTTGCCCATGATTGTGTTACTTCTCTTTAATCCATAATACTAGGGGTATAGATGCATGGATGGCACTATTCAAACTATATCGATCACTAACCTAGCTATTGCATTTATCCCATTAATTCCTGTTTTTGCAATTTTAATTTATTGGTCACTCGGTGTTAAAGATGCCTTGCATTCTTTATTACGAATGTTAGGGCAGTTGCTTATCATCGGATATCTTCTTGGTTTTATTTTTCAAGCAAATCATTTTTCTATCATTGTTTTAGTACTGGCAATTATGGTGCTTTCTGCAAGTTGGATAGCACTTCGAACTGTCGAAATGCATCGGCGAGCATTATATTTTAGTACGTTAACATCGGTCCTTCTCGGTGGTGGATTTGTCTTGTGGATAGTGACGCAGGGCGTATTGGATTTATCCCCATGGTATCAAGCACAATATATGATTCCCTTGGCAGGAATGATCTTCGCAAACTCGATGAACTGTGTGAGTTTATGTGCTGAAAGAATACATACCGAAACTCAGCGAGGAACAGAGTTTACCAAAGCGCGAAACCTCGCGTTTCATGCAGCGCTAATTCCTGTTATTAATTCTCTGTTTGCAGTGGGTTTAGTTTCATTACCGGGAATGATGACAGGACAAATATTGTCAGGTGTATCGCCATTAATTGCCGCGCGATATCAAATTGTTGTTATGTGTATGATATTTAGTTCAGCAGGGCTTTCAACCGCTTGTTTTTTGTTTTTAACACGAAAATATTTTTCGGAAAAAATAACTATTAAAACGAATGACTAATTTAGGCTGTGTGTTATTTTCCAACAATTATGGATTTTTTTATTTCGCTTAAAATCTTCAGAGATTGTCTTGTTAGTCATGTTTTGAATATCAAAATCTGGAAAGTGTTCGGCTTCTAATTTGAATTTCCTAAAGTTGTTGGAGAAAATTAATATTCCGTCTTTTTCAAGCAATGATAGGGTGAGTGTTAATAAATTTACATGATCCCGTTGAATGGAAAAGTTGTGTTCCATTCGTTTAGAATTAGAGAAGCTAGGTGGATCTAAAAAAATTAAATCATATTTCTTATCTTGATGTTTTAACCACTCAAGACAATCATTCTGAATAAAGAAATGATTTTTATCAATTATATTGTTTAATTTGTAATTTTCTTTGCTCCAGTTTAAATACGTATTTGACATATCTACGTTAGTTGTTGATTTCGCGCCGCCTTTAGCTGCATATACCCCTGCTGTCGATGTATAAGAAAATAAATTTAAAAAGTGCCTTTGGTCGGCAATTGATTCTATATACGCTCGTGTCAGGCGGTGATCTAAAAATAGGCCTGTATCTAAGTAGTCTGAGAAATTTACATAAAATAAGTGTTCATTTTCTTGTACAATTATTTTGTTTCCAACGGATTCTTGTTTTTCGTATTGTTGGCTTCCTTTTTGTTGTTTTCGATGTTTAATAAATAAATTTGCAGGATTCAAATTAAAGTTGTCACTCAATATGCTGAGCGCTTCATTTAAACGTAGTTTTGCCGTGTTTTCATCAATTGTTTTAGGTGCTTCGTATTCTTGCACGACGAAGTATTGTTGATCTTGAGATTGATAAAGATCAACAGCAATTGCATATTCAGGAATATCTGCGTCATAGATTCGATAACTGGATAGTTTGTTTTTGTTTGCCCAGCGAGTAAAGTGTTTTACGTTTTTAGTTAACCGATTAGCAAAACTTTTGGAATTTTCACTGCGCCTATCTGCTTTTATGTAGTTATATTTTTTATAGATATCAATAAAATAATCTTTTTTAACACTAAAATGTAATAATTTGCATTCGATTGCGCCGTTAAACAAACTGTGAATGTTCCTTGCCCGTAGCGGGAATTTTTTACCGAGTTCCAAATCGTCAGTAAATAATCCAACATCCCAATTTGGAAAATGAGTATATATTTGTCTACCTAAGGTTTCGTAAAGTTGAGGAACGTTTTCCCTGTTTTCCAATCGTTTACCATAGGGTGGATTAACAACAATTAGTCCCATGCGATCTTGCTTTCGAGGTGTTGCATCGGTTATATCGCGTTTTTCGATATGAATATAATTTGAGAGATTAGCAGCAAGAATATTTTTTTCTGCCGCGGTTATTGCATGTTTACTTACATCATACCCAGTGATGGAAGGCAAAGAATGATAATTTGTTTTGATCTGTTGTTTTGCTTGCGAGATTATTGATAACCATAAGCTTTCGTCAAATTCAGACCATTGAAAAAAACCAAAATTCTCCCGTAGCAAACCTGGCGGAGTATTTGTTGTAATTAAGGCAGCTTCGATGAGTAAGGTACCGGAGCCACACATAGGATCCAGAAAGTCATAATCTTGTTTAATTTTATCTGGCCATTTGCATCGATATAAAATAGCTGCCGCAAGGTTTTCTTTTAATGGCGCATGTTCTTTTTCTTTTCGATAACCCCGTTTATGTAGACTGTCACCGGATAAATCCAAATATAGCGTTGCATTGTTTCGATTAATGTATAAATTTAATCTGACATCAGGATTTTTGGTGTCAATATTGGGCCTGACTCCTGAGTTTTCACGAATTTGATCGACAATGGCATCTTTTACTTTTAAAGAAGCGTAATGATTATGGGTAATGTTTGAGTGCCTTACATTGCAGTCGATTGCAAAAGATTTCTCAGGGGGTATCGTATTTGACCAATCAATATCAATAATATTGTCGTATAGTTGGTGTTCATCTTCCGCTATAAATTCGCTGATTTTTAATAATACACGGTTGGCTATTCGGGAGTGTAAGCAGGTTTGTAGTAATTGTTGTTGAGTAGCGTTAATGTGAACGCCACCCAAGGAAATTTTTGGATTGAGAATATCAAATTGAATTAATTCATTTTCTAATAAATCTTCCAAGCCTTTAGCTGTGGTAACAAAGGCATCGTATTGGGTTGAATTCATTCCTGATAGTCTCCATTTGAATTTTCGCGTTCAAGTTTATAATTGATTATTGACTTCAAACAAATTCAATATCATGCGAAATAGGAATTCTCGAAGATTATATGCTCGTAGTATTATAGGCATGGCATAGAGGTGAAAAACTTCCTAACCATTAAAAATTTTATGTGAATCGAGTTGGTAAAATATCTTTAAGCTTGCTTTGCGTGGTTAAAATTATGTTTTTAGTTGTTTCCCAGTCTATGCAGGCATCTGTTACAGAAACGCCATATTGCAATTTGTTTAAATCTTCAGGAATTGATTGGTTTCCCCAGCCTAAGTGACTTTCAAGCATTAGCGAGATTATTGATTTGTTGCCGTTTTGAATTTGTGACACGCAATCGTCTACAACTTTCGCTTGGTTTTCTGGTTTTTTCTGTGAATTACCATGGCTGCAATCAACGGCTATATTCATCGCTAAATCAGCCGCAGAGAGTTCTTCTTCGCATGCGTGAATACTGTTTATGTCATAATTACTTTTTCCACCGCCACCACGTAGGACAACGTGTCCAAATGTATTACCTTTAGTATGAAATACAGCACACTGTCCTTGTTGGTTAATACCTAAAAAATGGTGTGGCATGGCTGCAGAATGTAATGCGTTTATTGCAACTTCTAAGCTGCCATCGGTGCCATTTTTAAATCCAATGGGAGATGATAAACCACTCGCCATTTCACGATGAGTCTGTGATTCTGTTGTGCGTGCACCGATTGCTGTCCAGGTGATGAGATCGGACAAATATTGCGGCGTAATGGGATCAAGTGCTTCCGTGGCAGTTGGTAAGCCGATTTCAGCTAAATCCAATAATAATTTTCTTGCAGTATACAAACCTTTTTCAATATGGAAGGAATCATCCATTAATGGATCGTTAATTAATCCCTTCCAACCCACAGTCGTACGTGGTTTCTCAAAATACACTCGCATTATTATAAATAGGCTATCACTAACTTCATCTGCCAATTTTTTAAGTTTATGTGCATAGTCGATTGCAGCTTCGGTGTCATGAATAGAGCAAGGGCCAACAACTAAAAATAACCGAGGATCTTTATGTTCTAAAATATTTTTTACAATGTTGCGATTATCAGCAATAAAGTTTTCTGTACTTTGTGATAACGGAAGCGATTCTTTAATTTCTGCCGGCGTTGGCAAAAGCGATTGTGAATCAACATTGATATTATTTACAAGATTTTGAGACATTCCGATAAAACCACTACGTTGAGTTTATTGGGGCAGAATTATACTCGAATAGGGGTAATTAGTTGAAACTATTTTAGGATTTATTGAAGCGGAATTGTTGCTAAGGCGTATAACCAGACAATAACATATGATTGTAAAGCATACGCGAACAGAATTCACACTAATACCACAGCTATCGTTACGACCCCTCCAACTACTGCTTTTTTTATTGTTCTTTGTATCAGTAATATCGTAACGCTGTATCTGAAGATGGCAAATTACTGTTCGCGTTTAACCGGTACTATTTTGTTGCTATTTTAGGCCACTTGCCATTTTTTTGACCAACGGCGCGAGAAGCGTGACCTAAGGTATGAATGTGTACAACAATTTCACGATAGACATCGCCATCAACTTTCCATTCACGTGCCGCTCGTACTACACAATCAAGTCTAACCGCGCCACATTGTTGTTCTGCATCGATTGATGATGTTAATGCTTTTTCGAATGCAGTTTTAATTGAGCTAAGTTGATTTTTGTCCAGTTTTAAATGGCCTAACCAGTTTGGGCCGTTTAAATTGACTTTGTTTGCAGCGATTGATGTGGATGAGATAAAGAATGATACAGCGATAACTAACAAAAATAAGGTTAGTTTTGACTTCACGATTAGCCTCCCTAAGCATAATTCGTAATAACTTGAATTTAACGAGTGTCCGTTTCAACAAACGCCCGACAGTTTTTCTGGGCCATATTCCACATTAGTCGACCCTTTTCGTCAACTCTTTTTAAACCTATTTCAGATAAATTTTAATATTTTTGTTTTTATTTCGGTTTATTTAGATGAATTATCTGGTGTTACAGCAACATCTTCAAGTGAATCATATTTTTGTTTTTGAATTTTATTGATACCAATAACGTCTTTTGATTTGCATTTTGGGCAATGTTTTTGAACTGGTTTTGCGACAAACCAACCCATATACACGAGCGCAACAATGATAAGTGGAAGGAAAAAGACTGAGGTACACAATAGTAAAAAAAAGATTAGGAACGTATTTTGGCTATTTGTAGCACCAACCCCTTCATAATCACAACTATTGCAATGTATGTAATCTGTGTTTTGTTTTTGACTCATTGTAACTCCAAAGTAAATTATTGTAATTAATAAATTAATCAGCGTTGTTAAATCAATAATGATATTATTCTATCATCGTTTATATAGCCTTAATGCTACACTAATAATGAATTATTTAGGTAAAAATTATCAATGGAGACGGTAAATTAATAAGAATTTTTCGTTTTTGTTTAACCTGTTTTGTGCATCAAAGTAAGTTGCACACCACTGACTAGGTATTACTTTATGACAGATAGCGGTCCGGATCAAGAAATAGTCAGCAAATCAGAGCGTAAACGACAGGCCAATGAAGTTCAAGCGCTCGGCACCAGGCTTACCAGTTTATCCGCAAAACAATTATCAGCACTCGATTTACCAGAAAACGTGTTTGAAGCAGTTGAATTAGCAAAACAAATTAAAGCCCATGGTGGGAAAAAACGTCAATTACAATTGATTGGCAAACTGATGCGTGAAATTGACGTAGAGCCAATAAAGCATTTTTTTTTCATGCTTGATAATAATCAAAATGAGAAAAATTCATTGTTTAAACAAACAGAAATTTATCGAGATAGATTATTGCAGGAAGGCGATAACGCGATAATTGAGTTAAAAAATGAGTATCCGGCGCTAGATGTGCAAAAACTGCGTCAATTGGTCAGGAATGGAAAAAGTACAAAAAACGAAAAATTAGCAAAGAAAGCAAAACGAGAGATTTTTAAATATATAAATGAAATACGTAATATAAAATAATCCACTTGCATCAAGTAAACGAATCTATTAGTTGTATTAAAAATACAAGTTAACAGTTAATGTTTTAATCTTAGGGAAAAATATGAGCCATTCACCGAAAACCATTTATTTAAACGATTACACTCCACCGGTATTTCTAATTAGCACAGTGAATTTATATTTTAATTTGAGAGATGACAAAACCATAGTCACATCAAATTTAAACGTTAAAAAAAATCCAGCACAAAATAACGCAGCAAATACAATTGAATTAGTTGGATCGGAGTTAACCCTTTTAGAACTAAAAATCGATGGCAGCGAGTTTAAAGAATACCAACTAGGTGCTGATGGAAATACGTTAAAAATTGAAAACCTACCAGATGAATTCAACTTGGAAGTTAAAACAGAAATTCATCCAGAAAGTAATACTGCACTTGAAGGATTATATAAATCCAGTGGAATGTTTTGCACACAATGTGAAGCAGAGGGATTTCGACGCATCACCTATTTTCTCGATCAACCTGATGTAATGTCTATTTATACGACCACAATTGAAGCAAATAAGAATAACTACCCAATCTTACTTTCAAATGGAAATAAAATTGAATCTGGTGAATTAGACGATGGACGACATTGGGTGAAATGGCATGATCCATTTCCTAAGCCAAGTTATTTGTTTGCCTTGGTTGCGGGTGATCTTGTTCAAAAAACAGATGAATTTATCACTTGCTCTAATAAAACAATTTCCTTGCAAATTTTTGTCGAACAAAGTAATGCGGAAAAATGCGACCATGCATTGTCTTCACTTAAAAAATCCATGGGATGGGATGAAGAGACTTATGGGCGAGAATATGATTTAGAATTATTTATGATTGTTGCAGTGAATGACTTTAACATGGGTGCAATGGAAAATAAGGGATTAAATATTTTTAATTCCGCCTGTGTATTAGCGAATCCAGAAACGGCAACTGATGCAGATTTTTATAATATTGAAAGTATTATTGGTCACGAATATTTCCATAATTGGAGTGGCAATCGAGTTACTTGTAGAGATTGGTTTCAATTGAGTTTAAAAGAAGGATTCACCGTTTTTCGAGACCAAGAATTCTCATCTGATATGCATTCGAGAGCAGTAAAACGTATTGAAGACGTCAATGTATTACGCACCGCACAATTTCCACAAGATGCCGGTCCGATGGCGCATCCCATTCGACCTGACTCATTTATCGATATCAGTAATTTTTACACCGTAACTGTTTATAACAAAGGTGCGGAAGTCGTTAGAATGATTCACAATATACTGGGCTCAGAAAATTTTCGTGCCGGAACCGATCTCTATTTTGATCGTCATGATGGCCAAGCTGTTACAACTGAAGATTTTGTTAAAGCAATGGAGGATGCCTCTGACATTAATTTAACACAATTTCGAAACTGGTATAGTCAAGCAGGTACGCCTGAGCTTCATGTAACGGATGAATATGATGAAAAAACCAAAAAATACGTAATGAACATTAAACAATCCTGTCCTCCAACACCAGGCCAGCAAAGCAAGAAACCATTTCATATTCCCCTGGCATTGGGATTAATTGATGAAGAAGGTAGTGAACTTAATTTAACATCATATGGAAATGATGCAGTGAATTCTCACTCTGTCGTTGAAATAAAAAACGAGACGACTCAATTGGTATTTGAAAATGTTAATAGTAAACCGATGCCATCATTGCTACGACAATTTTCAGCACCGGTGAAAGTGTTTTATGAATACAGCAAGCCAGATTTGCGTTTTTTGATCTCCAATGATAGTGATGACTTTAATCGTTGGGATGCACTTCAACGCTTATCATATGCAGTAATAGACGAATTAATCGATGACATAAATGAAAATCGAACAATGGGGCTCTATGTTGGCATAACTGAAGCGTTTTCGATTTTGTTACAAGATACAAAACTGGATAAAACATTAATAGCTCAGGCAATTTCGGTACCGAATGAAATACTGCTTGCGGAATCACATAAACTCATAAACCCCGATGCAATTCATGAAGCAAGAGAATTTTTATGTGAAACAGTTGCTAAATCCTTAGAGTTATTATTGCTAAAAATCTATGATGAATTAAATGTGCAACGAACTTATGCATTTACTGCGAAAGATGTTGGTGAGCGCAGTTTGAAAAATACCTGTTTATCCTATCTTGTACGATTGAAAACAGACGAAGTCAAACAAATTGCAGTGAAACAATATGAACAGGCAAATAATATGACCGACTCAATCGCTGCCGTAGCCGCGTTAGCGAATATTGAATGTCAGGAGCGAGAAGTCGTATTGTCATCTTTTTACGAGAAATGGAAACATGAACCATTGGTTATCGATAAATGGTTTGCAATTCAGTCAAGAGTGCCCGCCATCAGTACACTGGATCGCGTAAAAGCACTAATGCAACACGAGGCATTTAGTATTACCAATCCGAATAATGTTAGAGCTGTTATTGGTGGTATTGGATTTGGGAATCCTTCAGTGTTTCATCAATCCAGTGGTGAGACATACAAATTTATCTCTGATCAAGTCATTACTCTGAATGATTTAAATCCACAAATAGCTGCAAGACTTGCGGGCGCGTTCGCAATGTGGAAACGCTATGATGAAAATAGAAAAGAGAAAATGAAACAAGCGTTAGAGAAAATTTTATCGCATTCCACAATTACGAATGATGTTTATGAAGTCGTGAGTAAAACACTAGAAAATTAGTGCTGCAATGTTTGATTTTACATTCTTTTTTTGATTTCTTAGCATAATCTCAGGGACGAGATGAAACTGGATGTCGCCAAATGTGTTGCAATAAAAAGAGTTGATAACTGCATATTTAAAACATTGAATGTGGAAATTTTCAACAATTGAACTATAATTTAATTAGCAATACCGAATAGATTTGTTTAATAAATTGTATTTCAACTATCAATAAATCTAATCATTTGATGTTTAACGTCACAGAGTTATTCATCACATTTCACTGCGTTTATTTTTTATAAGCGACATAGCATTTTCAAATACAGACCTGTACTGTTGTGCATTTTTAATAATAATAAAGACTCCTTAGATAATAATAATCAGATATGGAAATGTCAGCTTCTTTAATATTTAAAAAGGAGTCTATCCATGTGGGGAATTAAAATTGAAAGAATAATATTATTGAGTTTATTTAGCGTATTGTTTGCATGTGAATCAAGCATTCCTCAGCAAGCGCCAACGCCACAAAAAAGTCTAAGCGACATTCAAAATGCCAATGTATCTAGACCTTCAGCACGTGTATTACTAGATCATGCAGGATTAATTTCGGATTGTGCAGCCTGTCATGATGGCATCAATGCTACAGGAAAATCTATTAATCACATCCTAACTGATGCGCCGTGTGAGACTTGCCACACAGTTGAAACCTGGCTAATTACGAATACCGCTGCACCGGTGCCTATCGTTAGTGCGTTTGATCATACCACCGTTGTAGGAACCCCTTGTTTAGATTGCCATGATAACGTTGTAGAACAAGGCAAACCTGTTGATCACGTTGTTTCATCCGACATATGTGATGAATGCCATACCACTGATACTTGGGCAATTCCGACTGCCACACCGCCTGCAGAACCACCACCGGCAGATCCAACTGTCCCTGCGCCTGTCGATCCACCACCACCGGAAATAGAATTTGATCACACCACAGTTGCAGGAACGCCATGTCTTGATTGTCACGATAATGTTATCGAAGAGGGTAAGCCTCTCAATCATATTGAATCATCAGATGCTTGTGCAGATTGTCATACAACAGAGACTTGGGATATTGTCCCGGCTGAGGTACCACCAGTGGATCCACCACCTCCACCCTTTGATCATGCAACCGTTGCAGGAACACCATGTCTTGACTGTCATGATAATGTTATTGAAGAGGGTAAGCCACTTGATCATATTGAATCATCAGACGCTTGCGCAGATTGTCATACAACAGAGACTTGGGATATTGTCCCTGCTGACGTACCACCAGTGGATCCGCCACCTGCTGATCCACTACCTGCTGATCCACCACCTCCACCATTTGATCATGCGGCTGTCGCAGGAACGCCATGTCTAGATTGTCACGATAATGTTATTGAAGAGGGAAAGCCACTCGATCATATTGAAGCGTCAGATTTGTGTGGAGATTGCCACACAACTGATAATTGGGATGTATCTCCACCAGCGCCACCACCAGCCGTTGCCATATTTGATCACAGTAGTGTGATTGGTATCGCATGCATTGAATGCCATAACAATATTGTTGCAACTGGCATGTCAGTTACACACATCGTAACAGTTGATGCTTGTGATGTTTGTCATGAATCGACTAGTTGGATTGTATCGACAATAGCTAATATCCAAGGCGTCTCGTTTGATCATTCGGCTGTGGTTGATACACCGTGTATGGATTGTCACGATATTATATACCCATAGCGTTATAAACTTAAAAAATATCCAAAGTAATCGATCCGGAAATATAAAAATTTGTGTAGTTTATTCCATTTTTATATTCATGATACAGTTCATCTCGAACTTTCGGATTTCTTACAGTTTCGATCTCTTTTATCGTATCGTTATTTGTCACAGGGGATGATAATTTTAATTCAGCAAGATCAATATTAAATCCTAATTCTACTAGCATGCGTTTGTTAATATTAAATAGCCAGCCTGTGCCAACATAAATGGGAGTAAAAGTTGATTTTGATGAAAATTTTACGGGTTCATTAGAATCCGCTAAATACGTTGCATCTTGACTCAATATGCCATATCCCATTCCCAATCCAATAAAAGGACCAGCTTGGTTTCCAAAAATGCGCTTAATACTTAAAGAAACAAGTGTTTGTTTTGTTTCGACGCGATTGTAAATAGGCTTTATCCCGCTATTTTCATCATTTGTGTTCAATCCTGATAACAACGCGTTTATTAAAATATGCTTTGAAAGATAATGATTGAAATTTATTTCTCCTCCAACTGCGTTAGTCGCGTCGCCAGATTGAGAGTCAAATTTGGCAGCAATACCAAGAAATTTATTATATTTAAATTCACTCGTATTTGAATTTACAAACTTTCCACTATTTGCAGATACATTTTGTAATGTTGTTACAAAAACAATAATCATTACGCCCAAGATATTACTAAGAAATATGTTTATGTATGCAGTGTAAGGTCGATTAATCATTATATTTATCTCTTATTGTTAATTATTTAGAAATTGTAAATAATACCTATTGAAGGTTTTAAGCCAAGTTGGCTAAATTTCCATTCTTTAAAACCAGTAAATGTAGCTGTATATATGGTATTGGCAGAAAGCACCAAGCCATTTCTATGGATGTTGCCAAATTCAACGCCGAGTCCAAATCCAGTGTTAATTTCATTACTCGTCGGTGCGCTTTCTGTTCTTGAAGCACGCTTGTCGTGTTTTACTTCAAAACCAAAAACAGTTTTGATGTGTGTATTTGTATTAATAAAATCAATATTTATGGGTGGGAAATAATTTCCAGTAGAAATTGAAACATCTATAAATTCTTGATTTTCATTACGATCAACCAAGCCGGCAAATGTGGTTTGTAAGTAATAGTTTCCCACATATTTTCTGACGAGGATTCCATTTGCGACGACCCAGCCCGTATTTAATCCAATGGCATAATCTGCTTTTTTATGATTATTCGTTGCATGGCTATATGGGGAGAGTAATAAGGTAAGTAACAAAATCAGCAGTTGTAAATAATTGAATTTGAAAATTAAGTTTCTTTTTATCATCATTTGAAGTCCTATTGACGAATGTATGGTTTTGATTATTATTGTTATCAGTTTTTTGTTCAAAAAGCCGGTTTTACTGAATCACAAACACTCATTAAAAATATGCATTTTTATCGAAATTCAACCAAACTCCTTTTTATTTATGTGTGATAAATGAGCGCCATGTTTCGATTTGATTCATACAGATAGAACGAACGACTCGTTTTTTTGCCTCAACAAATTTTTCTAGTTTAAAAGTAAGCGGTATCATCAAATATCTATTGCGTGTTTGACAATTGGCGTTAAACTTTACAGTTCAAGAAAATCATTTTAATGGCTCGATTGCCATTTCATAATCGCTTTTTTAAAGAGGAATTTATTCGTGCTTGAACAAAACTCAATGGCGCCCAACTTTTCATTGCCTAATCAATTGAACAAGATAGTTTCACTAGCAGACTTTAAAGAGAAAAAAAATATCATTCTGTATTTTTATCCAAAAGATGACACCCCTGGTTGCACAGTGGAAGCAAATCAATTTACGGCATTAATAGATCAATTCGATGCGTTAGCTACCGTGATAATCGGCGTGAGTAAAGATGACTGTGAAAGTCACCAAGCGTTTATCGATAAATATAATTTAAGAGTGGATTTAATTGCTGATGTAGATGGTTCATTGTGTGAATCCTATGATGTATGGCAAGAAAAAAACAAAAATGGAGTTAAAAAAATGGGAATCGTGCGCTCAACTTTTTTAATCAACAAACAAGGTGTACTGGATTATGTGGAATATGGTGTACTTGCAGAAGGTCATGCACAAGCTATGTTAGATAGAGTGAAAAAGTTGTAAGTCATTTTTGGTTGTATCAATATTTAAATGACTGGCCACTCAGAGAGAGGGAGGAGGGTGTGTGACCAGTCATTTTACAAATCGTTTTTTGTTTCCGTTGATTTAAATAAACTATAACAGAGATCATATTCTCACTCTGTGAAATACAACACAGTGTCTATAATAATCATGAATGCTTTGCTTTATCACCCCAAATAGCTTTCAAGCGTTGATCGCGACCACAGTTCCAACGATAATATTTATATCGGATGGGGTTGGTTTTGTAAAAATCCTGGTGGTAGCTTTCATCACCTTTGATTGGATAAAAAACTGATTGATCTAAAATGGGTGTTATCACTTTTTTATTGGGAAACTGTTCGACAACTCTCTGACGCGATTTCATTGCGATTTGTTTTTCTTTTTCATTTGCAACAAATATTGCACTAAGATAACTGTGACCCTTATCGCAAAATTGACCCCTTGCATCAAATGGGTCGATATTCACCCAATAGTGATCGAGTATCTTTTCATACGACAGTTTTTTTGGGTCGTATGTTATTTCAACGGCTTCATAATGGCCATTGTGATTGCCAGTGTATGTGGGATTTTTAAGCGTTCCACCGGTGAACCCAGAGATGACATCAGTCACTCCATCGAGTTTTTCAAAGTCGGATTCCATACACCAGAAGCAACCTCCGGCTAATATCGCCTTGTCTGCTAAGCCAATTTGTGGAATGTTTAGAATAATTGCAGTAAATAATGTGAGTGTTAATTTCATGACGGATCTCGAAATAGTAAATGAATATAAATTAATGTCAGTCGCTAATTATAGCTACTATGATACTAGCTGGTCGTAAAATACTATCAATGGACTACGCAGATTATGACAAAAAAGATTCACAGGAGTATCACAAATTATGAAAAAATTTTTCGAAGTTTTACCATATTCACGAGTTTTTCTGAATGACTAAATTGATTCTTAAATTAAACACCACAAAAAATTTCCTATTAGGGATATTTCTTTTCGGATTGAATAGTTTTCCGGTGTTTGCGGAAAAACCCTTTGCTGATATACACCTGCATTACAACTGGGATCAAGCTGAAACCATATCTCCGGCAGAGGTAATATCAAAAATCAAAAAGACCAATACTCGATTAGCCATAATTTCCAGTACGCCAACCCATCTTGCTTTGGAACTTAAGCAAAAAGCGGGAAATTGGCTTTACCCAATTTTTAGTCCCTATACCCACGAATTGGGAAAGCAGGATTGGTATGTTGATACAAAATTGGTGGATAAAGTTGAACAAGGATTAAAAAGTGGAAACTATTTTGGTTTAGGAGAAATTCACTTTATGGCAGGGTTTCCGCCAAATTCAAAAAATAAAAATTTCAAGGCATTAATGAATCTCGCTAAACGTTATCAGGTCCCTGTGTTGATCCATGTGGATTCGGGTGATGAAAAATACTTTCTCGATATTTGCACGAAACACAAAAAGGTGAAAATATTATTTGCCCATGCCGGTGGAAATTTATCGGCTAATCACATACAGGAAATATTAACAACTTGTTCAAATGTATGGCTAGAATTTTCTGCTCGCGATCCTTGGCGATATGGTGGTTTAACCGATGAATCACATTATTTGCTGGAGGAATGGAAAATCGTAATCATTAAATTTTCAAATCGTATATTGACTGGCACTGATCCAGTTTGGCGCGTGACTAGAACGCAAAGCTGGGATCAAGTTGATGATGGATGGGATCATTACGAAAAATTACACCAGTTCCATCAATCTTGGATTAACACCTTGCCTTCAAAAATCCAAGAGCAAATACGCTGGACTAATGCGAGAGAGTTTTTAAATTTAAAACCGTGATGTTAGTATTAATCATTACAAAGATAAAATATAATCCACTAATCGTGCAATGTCTTCATCAGACAGTCGTCCTTCGTGAGCCGGCATAGATTTTCCACCGGTTACCTTATCCCAATTTCCTTTACCACCTTTTTTAATTTTCATTATAAGAAATTCTTTTGCACCGGCTTGGTTTTTATAATGTTTTGCTACCATTTTCCAAGCAGGGCCAACCACGGTTATTCCAACAGCGTGGCAACTCAGGCAGCCGTTGTCTGCTGCGAGCATACGAGCGTGGGATTTTGGATTTTGTTTTGAGGCTTCTCGCATGGAATCACCAACATCGCAAGACATTAGTGAAATAGTCATAAATATACACAGGATAGTTGTTTTCATATCATTCACTTAATATTCGGAAGTGAGCATTATAATAAAATTCACCGCATTGTCATAATTAGAACAATATTTGCCCAGCCAATAGCCTGATATTTCTATTTCAAAATTTGATGGATTATTTATTGCTATTGAATAGCATCTAATGTCCATTCTGATACTCATATGAAAATCAGTAATATTGCACAACTAGCCCGTATTTCTCACAGGGTTCCCGGATTCTCACTTGATCTTTGATCTCACAAGGAATTTTCTTCTTTCGGAAATACAGTCTGTATTCCGCTCAGTCAGAAAATCCCTCGTGGGATCAAATCTCTGCGCAATTATCTCGCGATCCTGTGAGAAATACGGGCTAGCGCTAGTTTTTCTTGGTTTATTATCTTGTACTGCAGATACAACTACGACAACGACCAAATCAACACATGAAATTCCGTTTCGTGCCTCCGAAAAATTTTTAGAAGTGTATTCAGAGCAAAACGCACAATATGAATCACTTTTTCTCGCAGGTGTGAATTTGGGAATTGGCGTACCTGGCACTTACGCGGGAGAGTTAGCGGCAAGTCGAGAGCAGTATGAAAACTGGTTTTCATTAATGGCAGAGGCGGGCATCAATAATGTCAGAATCTATACATTACATTATCCGCATTTTTATTCGGTGTTAAATGAATTTAATCAGGCTCAAGTTTCCAAAGGATTAGATCCCATATATTTATTCCATGGCATTTGGTTGGATGAAAATTTGGTGACACCAGATGAAACGGATTTGGTTCAAATGACAAATGATTTCCAATCATCGATAAAGGAAGTCATCAATGCAATACATGGGAATGTTGCAATTGATCAGCGTTATGGCCAAGCATTTGGAACCTATACCGTAGATGTATCTCCCTGGGTAATGGGGTATATCTTAGGACGGGAAGTTCACCCCAATGAAGTGTCATATACGAATCAAGTTAACACAGGTTTAACATCGTTTTCTGGCGATGTGTTTGCTATTAATAATGGCAGTGCAACTGAAGTTTGGATTACGCAACAATTGGAATACACAGTTGCCTATGAAAACGAAAATTATCAAACTCAACGTCCGGTTAGTTTTACCAGCTGGCCCACATTGGATCCAATTGATCATCCCACTGAGACCAGTTATGAGGACCGAGAGTCTCTCGATCTTGCGAATATAGATATCATCGATGCACCGGCAGGATTGTTTTACAGCTTTCATGCTTATCCATATTATCCAGATTTTATTAGTGAAGATGAAACGTATCGAAGTTATGAAGATAGTTCAGGAAAAAATAGTTATGTGGGATATTTAGAGGATTTAAAGTCACACTATCATATGAGACCATTGCTGATTGCAGAATTTGGCACACCATCAAGTTGGGGCAATATACATTCTGCCCATAGTGGCATCCATCATGGCGGACATACAGAAGAACAACAAGGTGTTTATTCTGCACGGATGTTGGAAAACATATTCAATACCAACATGGCAGGTGGGATGGTGTTCGCAATGATAGATGAATGGTGGAAACCAACCTGGTTAACGAATGTTTTTGATTTTCCGTTTAATCGGCGCGCCTATTGGCATAATGTTTTAGCGCCTGAACAAAATTATGGTTTATTGGCATTTGATTCCCAGCAATCAGATGAGGTAGCACTAAAGGATAGTTTGGCGCAAGCCTGGCAGGGTGTAAATATAGTATCGGTTAAAACCAGTCATAATGCAGCGTATTTTTACGTCTCCCTAGAATTAATTTCGAATTTTTCAGAAGGAGATACTATCGTAGTTGGTTTTAATACTTATGATAACGCATTGGGCGAAACCATCTTACCGAGTGTTAATGACAAATCGGTCGCGACAGAGCAGGGTAACGAGTTTGCGTTAACAATTGAGTTTAAGAATAATGATATAGTAGCGAATTATTATGTCACACCAGCATATGACTTATATGGATTATGGAATGAGGAACATGATCCGACAGTACAGAAATTATCATCTACTGCTACCACAGGTGGTGGGTGGAACTTGGTAAAATGGAAAACCAATTATTCCAGTTTTCCTGATGCGGAAAGTAATGATACATTTTATGGTATTGAAGAAAATACCATTTTCGAAATTGGTAAATTAAATTCTAGCTTATCAGAAAATTTCAATTCTTCATCCGACGCGATAGCAGTGAATGGAAAAGCCATAAAAATTCGTATACCTTGGGGATTATTACAATTTACTGATCCAGCACGTCTGCAAGTTTTTCATGATGATCCTGCTACCGCATTACGAGATAGTATGACATCTGATGGGATTAGTTTGGCACTGGTTTTTAGACATTCTCTAGAAGGTGAAACAGAAAAATACAACTGGTCAGAATGGTTAGTGCCACAAGAAATACCAGCAATAACGGAAAGAATTAAACCCGCCTATTATGCGTATAAAAATGCAATACAAAAATTAATCAATTAATGATAGCCCGATTCAATCCCTGGAAGTGAATTTCATACCCTAAGTGAATTAAACCTAGAATCTGCAGTTAGATCGAGATTTCGTCAAAGCTCCTAGCCCGCATTTCTCACAGGGTTCGCGGATTCTCACTTGATCTTTGATCCCACAAGAAATTTTCTTCCTTCGGAAATACAGTCTGTATTCCGCTCAGTTAGAAAATCACTTGTGGGATCAAAGATCAAGTGAGAATCCGCGATCCTGTGAGAAATGCGGGCTAGCAAATTAAAATACTTCATATCTTCGGTTGTCGGATGCGTTCACGGCGCTGGTGTCTAAATAGGGGATGGTTTTGCACTATAAAGTCGAATCAAACTGATTTTTTTAGGCTAAATGTTCATATGAGGATTAAGTAAAATATTCTACAAATGTATCACTAAAGCAATTTTAAACTATCCCGTTATAGTGAAAGTGGAGAAACATTTTTCATGGAAAAATGGTTGGCTTCTATTGTTATTGATATTACAAATAAAAAGGGAACATTAATAGATTATGAATAATAAACCCAAAAAACAAAATGGGTGGAATTTAGCCAGACGTTTTGCATTAACCCTTAGTGTAGGACTGGTTGTATTGTTCGCAATTGCTATCACAATTACAACAATTACCGAAAAACAAGCGATATCTTCAATGATTGATAACTCCCGAGATTCACTCAATGACGCATTTGAATCGCAAATTCAAGATCAGAAACAGGCGCTACAGAACAGTGTAAAACAAGTTGCAACCCTGCTCTCACAAATTGCGCCAGATCCTATTTTGTCGATGGAAGTGAGTACCTTGGAAGATTTTGGATCAACCGCTGCAAAAACCGATTCCATTAATTATGTAATTTTTTACAATGAAGAAAATACAGTGATTGCTGCCGCTGGTGATAAAGAAGTACAAAGCGAAGTTTTGACAAATGAGCTTATAGTCGATGGAGAAAACGTCGGTAAAATGGAAATTGGTTTTACTTATGATGAAATTGAGCAATATAGATCAACAGCGAATAAAGTAAATCGAAAACGCATTAAAGAAATGCGGGAAGAAGGTACAAAGACGTCCAATGATTTAATGTTAATGCAAATTGTTAATATGAGTGTTGTTGCTATTGCCGTTAGCATACTGTGTATTTTGCTATTTAGAAAAATGGTGAGTAATCGATTGCTTAAGATGGAAAAGCGTTTTAAAAACATCGCGTCGGGTGACAACGATTTAACAAAACGTATTGCAGTGCATGGATCGGATGGCATCGATCGTTTGGGCTTGCATTTTAACGAATTTGTCGATGGTATTCACAGTGTTTTTCAAGAACTAATTGACGCGACAAAAAAAGTGTCTGGTGCCTCAGAAAATGTAAAAGAAATTAGTAATCAAGCGAACAAGGGTGTGAAGAAACAACAAAATGAATTAGATCAGGTGGCAACAGCCATTAATGAGATGTCTTCGACGGTGCAAGAAGTTGCAAAAAATGCATCTTTTGCGGCGACTGGGGCAAAAGAAGCCGATAAGGCTACCACAGATGGAAAACTCATATTAACATCAACAATGACAAGCATAGATCAATTGGCGGAAGCCGTTAATCAAGCCGCTGAAGTTATTCGTCGCTTACAAGAAGAAAGCGATAACATTGGCGTATTTGTGGATGTGATTCGTGGTATAGCAGAACAAACAAACTTATTAGCATTAAACGCCGCGATTGAAGCGGCACGTGCAGGAGAGCAAGGTCGTGGTTTTGCGGTTGTTGCAGATGAAGTGAGAACCCTTGCTAATCGAACTCAAGAGTCTACGCAAGAAATTCAAGTGATCATTGAGCGATTACAAAAAGGTGCGTCAGAGGCAATGAATGTCATGGACGAAGGAAGTGGGCGAGCAGGAGAAACAGTGGAGCAAGCCAACAAAGCCAATGATTCATTAAACATTATCAATGAAATGGTAAGTAATATCACTGATTTAAATATTCAAATTGCTAGCGCTGCTGAAGAACAAACATCAGCTGTGGAAGAGATCAATAAAAATGTCGTCGCAATATCAGATGTCTCTTATCAAACAGCTGAAGGCGCACAACAAACAGCAGCATCTAGCCAAGAGCTAGCAACACTGTCTCAAACCCTATCGAGTATAACAGCACGTTATCGTACATAGCGTGATTTGCAAATCGCCCATACCTATTTGTGAAAACATATCAGCATATGATGAATTAGCTCGTTATTATCGAACGGTTTATATAGCAAATTTAAATGTTATTACCATTGGCATTTAACGTGCTTAAGTAGATATTACCAATGTATAGCAGATAAATTAACTCTTGTCGGAGGACGTAAAATTGAAAACAAAATTATTACTTATTATATTTTTAACGGGATTTGTCATCTCAGATTTTGCCATGGCTGCAGATATCAAATTCGGTGTAATAGCACCTCGTGGTGCGGTAAAAGCGAAGAAAAAATGGGGTGAATTTATGAAATACCTCGGAGAGAAAACTGGCCAGAAAGTAAAATTTGTTCCGGTAACCCCAGATAAAGTTCAAAAGGTTGTTAATTCTGGTAAGGTGGACTTTATGCTTGGCAATCCAGTCGTAACGACCATATTAGTAGAAAAGGAAGGGGTGACGCCGGTCGCTACAGTCAAAAAGAAGGCGGGACCACAATTCTCTGGCGTCATAATTTCTAAAAAGGGTAGTGGTATAAAAACCGCGCAAGACTTGAAAGGTAAAAAAGTCATGGCATTTAAATTTGGTACTTCTGCCGCCGCTTATGTTTTTCAAGTGAATCACTTGGTGAAAAAAGGAATTAATCCTCACAAAGATTTTTCCTCTTTTAGAGAAGCCAAAAAACAAGATGATATTGTATTGTCGGTTAATAAAGGCGTTATCGATGCAGGTTTTATCAAAACAGGCTTAATTGAATCCATGGCAAAAGAAAACAAAGTTAAGCTAAGTGAATTCAATATTGTGGATAAACAACTCGATGATTTTCCATTTGTTCATAGTACGATTTTATATCCCGAGTGGTATTTGTCTGCAACTAAAAAAGCAAGTCCAGCTGTAACTGAAAAAGTGAAACAGGCAGTGTTATCTTTGCCAGCAGATCATCCAGCGGCGAAAAAGGCAAAAATTAAGGGATTTGTTGATCCGCTATCATTAGGCGAAATGAAAGATACACTTAAAACACTGAAGTTATCACCATATGATAGCTAGTAGAAAAAATTAAATATGTTAAAAAAATACCCACGAAAGTGGGTATTTTTTTTGATGCAATAAAACTTTTTATACTGATTGACCAAACATAAATATCTTGATAAAAGTATTTATTCTAAAAGCGAATCTACTTAATAAGGGATATCAATATGTGTTTTACGGTTTATTTATCTGGGGAAATTCACACAAACTGGCGCGAGCAAATTAAACAAGGTGCAAAAGAAAATAAATTAGATGTGGAATTCACGTCTGCGGTTACGGATCATGACGCCAGTGATGCTGCGGGCGATCATTTGGGAGAAGAAAGTAATTCGTTTTGGCGAGATCACAAATCCGCAAAGGTGAATGCGATAAGGACAAAAACCTTAATTGAAAATGCCGATTTAGTGATTGTTCGATTTGGTGATAAATATAAACAATGGAATGCCGCATTTGATGCAGGCTATTGTGCAGCGCTCGATACTCCCTATATTACATTGCATGATGAAAATATCATACATCCCTTAAAAGAAGTGGATGCGGCCGCACTCGCATGGGCTCAAACCACTGAGCAAGTTATCGAAATATTGAAGTATGTTTTAAAAGCGTAAGTCGAATTTGCTATTTGCAGCAATATGACTCAATGAGTGATGTAGCAGTATAATATACCATCAAACCTTGTTAATTATTTTCGTGATAAATTCGTGAGAAAGTCGTGAAGAATCTGTGATTGTCTTCCTTGAGAATAGGTGAAATTAAAAACATATATTTCATCAGGTAATGAACTTGTTTTTACTTATTTATCTATCTATTCGAGAGAGGAAACAGAAAAAATGCGAATTAACAAATTGATTTCGACTGGAATTGTGCTTAGCACGTTTTCACTATTTGGATTTAACGCGCAAGCAGCGACGTGGGAAGTCACGGTGACAAATCTGACGCACGGTAATCATTTCACTCCCATTGTAATGACAGCGCATCCCCATGATGTCAATCTATTTAAGGTAGGGCAAACAGCATCAACCGCAATGGAACATTTAGCAGAGTGCGGTCATACGGATCCATTACTTGCTACGGCAGATGTTGGCGCAGCTGATGATGATACAAAGGTAACAGCCGGAGTTTTAGCGCCAGGCGAATCGACTTCACAAACACTCACGGTTGATTTAACAGCTTCACCAGCACCATCGCATCTCAGTGTCGTTTCCATGGTATTGCCAACCAACGATGCGTTTCTCGGCTTGGGTGGGCAACATATTGAAGCGGATGCTGGTACTTACACATTTTTTGTTAACGCTTATGATGCCGGTACAGAGCAAAATGATGAAGTATTAATGACGACGGGTAGTTGTACATACACTGATACAGGCATGATGCCAGGTGCACCCGGTAGTGATGCAGGTAGTAATGGTACGGGCGTTTCCACTGCTGACACCAATAATAAGATTCATATTCATCGTGGTGTATTAGGCGATGAAGATCTAACAGGCGGTAAAAGTGATTTGGTTAATACCATTCACCGATGGCAAAATCCCGTTGCGCGGGTTGTTGTGACGGTCACACCTTAAAGGAGTTAATAAAATGAAATTCTATGCTCCTTTTAAATTGCTCCCAATCAGTTGTTTGTGTTTGATTACAACATTGTTTGTAGGTTGTGCTGACGATGATAACGATGTGGTAGCCACAATAGAAATGTCAGTTGAAATTAGTAATGTTACCAACGGGCAACCGCTAACACCAGTTGCAGTGGTGATCCATAAATCAGGATATACCCCCTGGTCCATCGGATCTGCAGCCAGTGTTGGTCTAGAAAAATTGGCGGAAAGCGGTGATGTAACCGATTTTATCAGCGAAGCTAATGCGGATGCTAATGTGTTAACCACGGGCATGGCGGGTAGCGCGCCATTTGCACCGGGTTCATCTGAGACAGTTTCGTTAAGTTTTACGGAAAATTCAGATGCGCGATTAACATTAGCCTCCATGCTAGCCAATACCAATGATGCGTTCGCAGGAAACACACAAGTTAAAATTGGCTCCATGAGTGTTGGAGATTCCATGACATTGTATAGTCACGTACATGATTCAGGAACAGAAAAAAATAGTGAAGCGTCTGGAACATTAGCTGGCCCTGCAGATTCGTCAACCGCTGCTGATAAAGGATTTAGCGCGACGAGAGATGATAGTCATGATTTTGTTACCATTCATCCTGGTGTTGTGAGTAAAGACGATGGATTGTCGACTTCGGTTTTGGATGAATCACACCGTTGGAATGGGCCGGCAGCGAAAGTCGTGGTAACACGAACTAAGTAAGTTATCAGAATTTGTACCGCTAGTAATATTGTTGTTACCAGCGGTACTTTAATCCGTGAATCCTGTGAGAATGCAGGCTATAGGCAAGAAACTGACTTTGTGTGCGCTCCAAGCCATTGCCAGGGCACTCTAACCTCACTAATGGTGTGTCCCACTATTCGCAACTATTTTTTTTCGAATAAAATAGATTAACCAGCATCAGCAACAACAAGCCAAGAAATAGCATGACCAGAACAACGGTGGGCACTGTGGGGAATCGGTCAAAATACAGCGTCATAATAAAGCCGCATACCGTACTCACCGCAGCAAGTATGATAACCAGTAGCAGGTGCAGGCGTAATGATGGTTGCTGGACGTAGCTAAAAATTACCGTCGGTAAAAACAGGCATGCAATGGTAAACAGTAATCCCAGCGAATAAATGGAAGAGGTAATTAAAAGTAACGAAATTGCATTGAATGCATATAACGATATTTTGCCATTAAGATAAGCAACACCGATGATGGGAATATTGAAAGAATCATTGGCGAATACATTCCAATAACGTAACAATAGTAACAGTGCTAATAGAGAGATCACAGAACTGATCCACATAGCAGTGCCACTTAGTGTCACCAAATCGCCAAAAAAAGCCTGGGCCATGTGACCTTCCAGTGCAGGAAAATAAGAAATTATCCAATAACTCAATGCGAGTAATACGGTGAACATCACCAGAAAAACACTGGTTTTGGCAGTACGGCGGTTAGCCACCAAACGCTCGCCAAAGAAAAAAACCGTCGTAGCGAGAATGATGCCACCAATGATAGGTAGCAGGTTATCAGTGTGTTCGGCATCATGGCCTACTAGCAGCGCTGCACTCAGTAGTACGCCCACAGTGGCTGCCTGACTTACCGACAGGCTTTGTAGCGATTGATCCCGCGAAGCCAAATGGCTGCCGAGTAAAGCCAAAGCCGTGGCGCTTAATACTCCGGAAAATAACGCCCATTGATATAGCGCCAGCAACTCAATCATAAAATGACTCGTTTAGTCGGCACGTCACTAAAATCTTTTTCTGCATAGCTTTGGAAACCTTCGTGGGTAACCAGAATGACACTCTTTTTTTCTTTGATAAGAAAATCATGCACTGCGGAAACGATGACTCTGCGACTATCGGCATCCAGGTGATTAAACGGTTCATCAAGCACTAACAATTCTGGTTTTTGTAAAAAAGTGCGCGTTAGTAAGGTACGACGTTTTTCGCCGCCACTGGCTCGGTTCCAGTTTAGTGGTAAATGCGTTTGATTTATTAAACCAAACGCACAGATTGTTTGGTCAGAAAGTTTTTGTTTGAAGGCAATATTGATCACGTCACGTAAACTCATCGGGATGTGCATTTCACTGTCTTGTAGTTGGGGTAGATAACCCATACGTGACGCTGCTAAATTCAATTGCACCGTACCAGTGCTAGCCGTCTGTTTGCCCAACAATACATTTAACAAGGTGGTTTTACCTGAACCATTGGGACCGGTTATTAGCAGAATCTCGCCTTCCCCCAATTCGATATTGATGTCTTTTCCCAGCACTCTACCATCAGGAGTGGAGTAGCTGATATCACTTGCTGATAATACACGTGTCATGGCTAGACTATTTCAAAACTTGTAGTAAGTGATCGGCTATTTGTTGCTGAAGTTTCGCATAATCATTTACTTCGCCTTCGGCTTGTATTGAGGTAAATACCGTGACCACAGGGACGTGAGATATTGAAGAAAAACGTTTCAAGACCTTTTTCGGATTGTGTTCAGCGGCTATAAGTAGTTTAACTTTATCCTTTTTAGCACTTAACGCGGCTCGAGCAAGACGACCTGCAGAAGGGGGCACGCCGGGTACCGACTCCAGGGCACCCACTGAATTCAAACCATAAGCATCAAAGAAATAACTGAACTCTTTGTGATACTCCATTATTTTAAATTCTTTGAGTGGCGCCAGTTTTGCCTTTATTACTCCATGCAATTGAGTCATTTGTTGTTCCAGGGCTTCATAGTTTAGTAAAAAACTTTCACTGGCCTCAGGGCGCAACTCTAGCAGTGTGCCCATTACGGTTTCACCAGCCTGCACGATGTGCAACGGGCTAAGGTGAAAGTGGGGATTTCCGTCGGGATGTACATCTCCCATCGAGCGGTCTATAGAGCCACTAATCACATCCAGCGCCTTAACACTTTTGCTGCTTACACAATCTCCCTTACCACCCGGTTGCACTTGTGCGTTGGCAGAACGGGATAAAACCTTGGGCATCCAACCGATTTCCAAGTCCATGCCGACGATACAAACCATATCGGCGTCGGCAAGTAGATGAATGAAGCGTGGTACTGCATCTACATAATGTGGATCTTCCTTGCCTTTAAGCAATGGTGTGACCGCTACTTCGTCACCGCCGATTTGCTTTGTTAACCAGGCGAGATCAGTTGTTGAGGTGATGACTTTCAGTGGTGCGGCGAAAGCAGGGGTAATACACAAGACCAACAAACAAAATACAAAACTATTTTTAAATCGTGTCATGCTTTACGTTTTCCTGTTAAAAGATATGCGCTGGATGTGCGCCGAGTATAAACGTTGCCTGGAACTGGATATAACGATCCCGATTCACTATCTCGTTATTAACTGAATCCTGCTTTTCATTATAAGCTAAACGAAAGGTAGCGAATTCGCTGGAACGATAAGTGAGGGTGGGCACCAGTGCCAGATTCAGGTTATCTTCTTTTTTACCGAGTGCATTTTCTTGGCTCAATACAGTCAAGGCATCCACGCGTAATCCCAGTTGCCAATTAGCATTGAATCCGTATTGTGCATAAATATAAGCACCAAGAATATTTTCACTTTTACTATTTTCGCGCTTTTCATCGCGTAACCAAATTTCAGACTGTAAAAGATAAGGCTGCACTCGACCTCGGCGTTTTTTGGCTACCAGGTCGAGTCCAATAATTTTCACTTCTGTGTTTTCTGCCGAGGTGCGGCCAATATAATTAAGCCCCAGCTCCGCGCCACCAAGCTCACCCATTTCTAAATAGGTAGCCAAGCGTGAAAAATGCGTGGGAATTTTTGGTTTGCTGCCTTCGTTATGTGTATGACCAAAAGTCCAACCCGAAGTCGCGCCCACTGTCCATTCCAAAAATAGTGGTACAGGCAGCAAGTAACTTAATTCACCTCCGCTATCAATAATCCCCTCTTTGTCAAAAAAACGCGTATGCACTTCGGGTGCAGAAATGAATGGCCAATCATGCTGATGAAAGCGTTGCAAACGACCAAAGGCAGGAAAAATCTGTCCGAGACGAAAGCGAGCTCGCGGTATCAGTTTACTTGATCCGATCCACAACTCATGAGTTTCGAAAAACACCTGGCCTCGTTCTTCGTGCGCAGTGCCGCTGGCCACCGCATCGAAGCGGTGGTCCACCGGCGCATAGAACATAATTTCGAGCGCACGAGGAGAAAGTTTTTCTTGCGCTTGCGAATCACTTGTCAAACCTTGTTCAGCTACTAAGTCACCTGCTATGGCAATCTGCAATCCAGTGGAATCCATACTGGCCGCGATGCTATATGAATGAGTGGCCAGCAGACTGACTGCCACAAGAGCATGCTTTATTTTCATGGCTGCCTAGTCTTCAAAGCGTGCTTCGCTGGCCTGGGCTTGAGCAGGGCAATCGCATATAAATCAGAGATATATTAGACAAATGTAAATTATTTTAGTAGAAATTGCACTCAAGTTATTGCTGAGGAGTGCAAAATGGATTTAATGGAAGCGTTTCAAGGAATAGAAG